>OLQA01000304.1_pt1 | contig 46538 bp, 28 predicted proteins | sample 1673151 | NCBI WGS metagenome assembly OLQA01 (sample SAMEA3136760, study PRJEB25190) | human gut metagenome | biome: human gut; feature: human-associated habitat; material: faeces | place: Austria | collected 2013
ATGTATTCATATCAAACAGGAAAATATGAAGGTGTCGTATATTTTTAAGCACTTTGACACACTGCTTCAAAGGGAGGAGGCATTTTGAAGATAACATCCCAATTATAAAAGGGTATACTTTTCCATAAAAAATGCCCTTCCCCCGGTATTATTCCCTTGCCGGGAAATGGAATATTCCCATTCCTCAGCAAAGTCTGCAATACCGGCAGAAGGACATTTTAGTCTGCCTTTTTCTTATTCTTCCCGTTGCGCTGCCGTTCCCGGCCGCCCGGATTTATCCGTTTTGGGAAAACGGACCGTCACACAGGTTCCTTCCCCTTCCCGGCTCTCATAGGAAAGTCCATAGGCTTCCCCGAACATCAGCTGCAGCCTTGCATGGACATTTTTTACACCGTAGCTGCTGCCTGAGCTGGCGATTTTCCCATCCATCACATGGGACAGGGTATTGGCATCCATTCCGATTCCGTCATCGATCACTTTGATACAGGCTATTCCGCTCTCTTCATAGCCCCATATCCGTATGGTTCCCCTTTTTTCCGGCTTCTCCCAGATTCCATGCTGAATCGCATTTTCCACCAGCGGCTGCAGAATGATTTTGGGTACGATACTGGGAAGCAGCTCCCTATCCACCTCTTCCACAAAGGTGAGCTTTCCCGGAAAACGGATATCCTGTATTTTAATATAATATCCCACATGCTGCAGCTCCTCGGAAAGAGTCAGGGTATCCTGGCCTTTATTCAGAATCAGCCTGTAATACTTGGAAAGGGAAATCATCGCCGTATGGATATCCTCCATACGTCCTCCAAAAGCCAGCCAATTCACCATTTCCAGCGTATTATAGAGGAAATGAGGATTGATCTGGGACTGAAGCGCCTTCAGCTCCGCACTTTTCAGATGGATGCCCATACGGTATTTTTCATCCATAAGCTGGTTGGTATGCGCCATCATATCGTTATAGTTATCATATAACACCCCTATTTCATCCCTGGTATCATTGGGCAGATAAACCTTGGTATCCCCGGCTTTCACCTGATTAAAGCTGTCATTGAGTCTGGATATACGGCGGACGATCCAGGAGATAATAAAGGTACCTCCTGCAATAGTAAGCAGGCCGAACAGGAGCATCAGCCCCGCCACCATATACTGCAGCCTTGCGATTCCTTTTATCATATCCGTTTTGGGGATGACGGTTATCATTTCCCAGTCTGTATTGCGTATTTTATTTCGCATACAATATATTACCTGTTGCTCCAGCCTGGTCTCCTGAAGATCACTTTCCGATGCATATCTGGAATAACGGAATTCCTCTGGAAGTTCCTCCGACAGCCCCAGCATTTCCAGCTTGCCCCTGTCTGAAACACCTATTATAAGATTTTCCCTGTTTACAAGATAAGTGACCGCATTTTCCGTGGGGGTAGCATTTCTCAGTATTTCCGCAAGCTCCTCAATCCTGATATCCATACGAAGTATGGAATTTCTCCTGCGGTAGTTGTCCTCCTCAGGAATATCACGTACAAGGGCGATATATTCTTCTTTTCTCCCCTCTTCCAGATAGGCTCCCGGAGCAAAATATATCTTCTGCGTTCCTTTTTTCTGATACCATAACGCATTATCCGCCTCTGACAGCGGCATGATATGTTCCCCATCCATCATCAACGCAAACACATCCGAAATAAACAGCCTGATACGGATGCTCTGGGTGCTGCTTTCCACACTCTGGAGATAACCGCGGATAGCATCTTTCTGAACTAACTGCTCATGTACATCAGGCAGTGGGATATTTCCTTCTCCTATTTTTTCCTTCAGACTGCTGTTTGTAACCACAACATCAGTCCTCTGTATCAGCTCCAGTATTTTGAATTCCAGATAGGATTTGGACTGTTCATATCCCTGAGCGGCAGAAAACTGGATTTTCTCCAGCATACTGTTGGAAACCTCTACATAAATAATAACACTGATTAACAGAAGAGGCAGAATGAACAGCACCCCATAAAACAACAGCAGCTTTTTTTTCAAGCTGAGATCTTTAAATCTTTTCTTCAGGTTTGTTTTCATTGCACTCCCTCAGATAATCGGCAGGTGTCACCTGTTCATATTTTTTATATATTTTAATAAAATAGCTGCTGTCGGCAAAACCGGCTTTCGCCGCTACATTTTTTATTTTCACAAACGGATTGCGGCGCATATATTCCTTGGCCCACTTCAGGCGGGTATGAATAATACACTGATTGATAGTAACATTTTTTTCCATTTTAAAAAGCCAGCACATATACTGTTTAGTCAGGTTAAAAGCATCCGCTAACTGGGTGAGGGAAAGATTAACATCGGAAAAATTCTCCTGAATATAGTGTTCTATCTTGTCCGCCATATGCATGGAAGATTGCCATGACACCGGAACCAGGTCTTCTTCCGGTATTTCTTCCAGTACTCCCTTAAAATGAGCACGGTATTCCTCCTCTAAAGCCAGCCTTCGTTTTTCCTCCTCCAGCTGAATTATGCACTTCTTCAATGCATCCACAATTTCTGAAGGCTCCACTGGTTTTTCAATATAATTAACTGCAGACAATTGAATGGCCGATTTCAGATATTCCTTGTCACAATATCCGCTTACAAAAATAAAACGGCACTGTTTCCAGGTTTTCCGGATTTCAAAAGCCATGGTAATCCCATCCATCCTTGGCATGCGTACATCTGCCATAATGATATCCGGCTGAAGCTCCAGGGCTTTATGCAGCCCTTCCTCCCCGTCCTCCGCCGTATGCACTTCCGTGATTCCCAGGCTTTCCCACGGAATACTCCTGCGAAGCCCTTCTCTGGTCAGTTCTTCATCTTCCACCATCAATACTTTCACCAAAATACCTCCCCATATATTCTCCCATACAACATTTGCACAATCGACAGTATGAAATTCTTTTTCATATATACATCTTAACAAATCCCTCTTTTGATAAGTATAGCATTTTCTTCGTATTTTACAGTAAATTTTTCAGATGGTAAAAAATAGTGAATAAACAGACTGGTTTTCTCATTGAAATCATTGGGAAATACGTAAAAAAGATCCGGCTGTTAATTCTACCGGATCCTTTTCATCAGTTATTTTCATTTTTCTGAGCAAATCTGTCTATATAAATGCCCAACCTTTTCTGCACTTCTCCGCAATAATAACAGGCAATCAGTTATCTTCCGAAAAAACAGCATCACAATAGACCATATTCTTTGTAGAGCTTTTTCCTGTATTCCCTGTCTTTTGTCGCCTTCAATAAATCCTCTGTCCGGGAAGATGTCAGCAGTTTTTCGGTTAAGGCTGCGAATTGATTTTCACCTCTTACCTTTCCTCTTTTTTCTCCTCTTCTCTCGCCTCGGAGTTCTCCCTGCTTTTCTCCGATTACCCTGCCGCGTTCTTCCGCCATTTTTTCGATCTGTTCAAATGCAAGACACATATCCACAACTCCTTCCTTCGTCTTCTGTTTCCGGCGCCACCATTTTCCGACCTTTAAAATCTCACAAAGGAAATCAAAGGTTTCTTCTGCCACCTGGCTGCATTCCTCTTTGTGCTCTTCTATATAACGCTTCATTCCCTCTCCGTCTCCCGTCAATGAAAGCAGGGAAAAAATCAAGCGCCAGTCTGTCCTGAAATTTTGAGGGTCCATCTCGGATGCCTGTATCAGGTTTATTTTATAATTTGCCAGAAAAGGCCGCATAGCCCTGAATTCATCCGGAATGGCAAGCATGTCCCAGAGTTCCTGCGGTCCTTCCCATTGTTCCAGTCCATAATAAACACATAGGGACAGCACCGGGGCAAGACTGTCATCCGGAAGTATTCCGGACAGAAACTGCGCGCTGTCTTTCAAATCCTTCTGTTCCCTGTGCTTTATTTCCAGTTGTTTTACCTGCTCTGCATAGTTCATGGCATCGTAGAGCATCTCTCTTACAGGCATGGCGTAATGGCTCTTCGCCTGCCCTTCCACACCGTAAACGGCATACTGCAGCTGCCCGGATGCTTTTCTGACCGCATCCCGGTATCTTCTAATCGTCCGTTTCTTTCCCTGCCTGTCCGGAACCTGAAGCCGGTTTTCTTCCGCTGCAGGTTCCAGCATATAAGGTTCCAGGACCTGTTCTCCCTGAAACAGAGCTCCGTTAAACAGGTCACAAAAACAATCCGGATTCTCCAGAAAACGTCTGAATGCAGAATCCTTTTCCTGCGGCATAGCATGTACCTCCTTTGAATTTATCGGGAAATTCAAAGGATATGTACTTTATACAGACTATTATATATAAACAGCCTCCGAAAAGCAATACTTTGAATTTCATTGAATGGATTTTCGGCCGAACTGGCCTGAATCATAGAATGTAACGGGAATGTTACATAAAAAGATGTAAAATTGGTATATCATATTTTTCGGGATTGTGCAAGGGGTTGTGGAAAAAACGACCAATACATCCATCACCGGGGGCCTCCCACCCCGCAGAGGAAGGAAAAGCGCGGAGGGAGGCCCCCGGTGATGGATGTATTTGTCTATACGTAGTTGGCTGTATGAAAAATAGGGAAGGGGAAAAGGAACCCGGCAGGGAGGGAGAATGGGGGACGGGTTCCTTATTTTGAATATAAAGATAACTTTAAGGGGGCGGATTTGGGATTGGTTTATTGTTGGGGGAGGCGGATTACGGCTGCTGCGTGTGCTTGCAGTGTGAGGGAGCCGTTTAGGGGGGTGTCTGTGAGGAGGTCTGTGCCGTATATGTTTTCTATTTGGGTGGGGGTGGGGGCGTAGTTCAGGTAAAAGGCGTAGTTTCCTTCTTCGCCGGTTCTTGTGTGGTATTCTACGCCCTCGGGGAGGTTTTGGGGGGTGATTCCTGCGTCGGTGAGCATTTGGGTGAAGAGGGGGCGCATTTGGGCGGGGGCGGTTCTGGCGGCTATGTAGTAGGCTTTGCCTTTTCCGTATTGTTTGCGGGTTACGGCGGGGGTTCCCTGGTAGAAGTCGGAGGTATAGGCGGCGAGGATTTCGGCATCGCGGACGCGGAGGATTTCGGCGTAGTCTTTTACCTGCCATTCCATGGAGGCGTACTCCGGGGTGAAGCGGATTTTGTTGCTGTCGGAGGGGTATAGGGTGTCTATTTCTTCGCTGATAATTCCGAAGAGGTCGGAAAGGCCGTCTCCGGGGAAGCCTCCCAGGTAGCAGAGTTGGTCTTTGTCCACGTAGCCGGTGAAGTATGTGGCGACAAGCTGGCCGCCTCGTTGTACAAAGGCTTTGAGGCAGGAGGCGGTTTGGGGCTGCAGGAGGTAGAGCATGGGAGCAATGAGGAGATCGTAGTCGGTAAAGTCGGCGTCGGAGGGGAGGATGTCCATTTCCACTCCCAGCTTCAGGAATTCTTTCCAGATTGCCATGCAGGTTTCTTCATAGGCTTTGGTTTGCTGGCTCAGGGCTTTTGCATCCTGGATGGCCCAGCGGTTGTCCCAGTCAAAGAGTAGGGCTGTCCTGGCTTTTACGCGGGTGCCTGCTGCAGGGGCTATTTTTTTCAGGAGTTCTCCGACCTGGGCGGTCTCACGGAATATGCGGGTGTCGTCCGTACCGAGGTGGTCCACCACCGCTCCGTGGTATTGTTCAAAGGAGCCGCGGCCTTTGCGCCATTGGAAGTATTGGACGGTGTCGGAGCCGCAGGCTGCGGCCTGCAGGCAGGCCAGTTTGTGGACTCCGGGGCGTTTGACTTTGTTGCAGGGATGCCAGTTCACCAGGCCGGGGGCGCTTTCCATCAGCATGAAGGGTTTATCTTTTTTCATGGAGCGCATGATTGTATGGTGGAAGGCGTTGTCTGCCATGGTGTCAAACAGGGTTTCTTCGTCGTTGTGGAATTTAGGGTAGCTGTCCCAGGAGATGATATCCAGTTCTTTTGCCATTTTGCGGTAATCCAGGCCGTTATATAGTGTCATGAAGTTGGTGGTTACGGGGATGTCAGGGGTGATTTCCTTCAGTACGCGGATTTCTGACTTCAGGAAATCGGTCATGTTCCAGGTGGTGAAACGTTTCCATTCCAGGTTCAGGCCCATGATGCTGCCCTCTCCGTCCGCAAAGGGAGGTTCTATCTGGTCAAAGCTGTCGTAGCGGTGGCTCCAGAAGGCAGTCCACCAGGCGTGGTTCAGTTTTTCAATATCGTGGTCAAAGGTGTCGTCCAGGTATTGACGGAATCTCTGTACGCACAGGGGGCAGTAGCATTCTCCGCCGAGTTCGTTGGATATGTGGTATGAAAGGAGGCCGGGATGGGATCCAAAGCGTTCTGCGAGTCTGCGGTCAATTTCCGCTGTTTTGCGGCGGAAGGCCGGTGAGCTCATGCAGTGGTTGTGTCTTAGGCCGTGGTGGTTGCGCACGCCCTGGCGGTTCACCCGCATGGCCTCGGGATATGTGGCATCAAGCCAGGCAGGGCGGGCTCCGGATGGGGTGGCGAGAATGGTGTAGATTCCGTTCTCGTACAGGTCATCCATGATATGCTGCAGCCAGTCGAAGTGGTATTCTCCCTCTTTCGGTTCGTAGAAGGACCAGGAGAAGACGCCCAGGGTAGCGCAGTTAATACCGGCTTTTTTCATCATTCTTATGTCTTCCTTCAGAATGTCCGGCCGATCCAGCCATTGTTCCGGGTTGTAGTCTCCTCCGTGGATAAATCCTCCGGCCTTGGGGAAAAGAATTGTTTTTTCCATATGCTCCGCCTTTCTTTATGCGTTGTTTTCTGTTTCGATCTTCGCTGTAAGCACGTCGCCGGGGGCTATGCTGATGCGGCCCGTAAGCGGCTTTTTGTCGGTAAGGCCGGTCAGCTTTTGGGGGCCGAAATCAACCCAGGCTTCTGTTTTGTTATGGTTTATGGCAAAGACTGTCTTTGCCTTATCGGATACGCGCAGGCACAGCTCCACACCTTCGGATGAGGGGTATAAGGGCTGAAGGCCGCATTCGTTGCAGATATGGCTGACCAGTTCCTCCAGGAACCGCTGTTCGGGCTGGGTACCGATATAATAGGCGCGGCCTTTTCCGAAAAAGTTTCTGGTGACGCAGGGGGTGTCCGCATAAAAATCCTCCTTATAGGACGCGAGAACCTCAGCGCCGCCCTCGGGATGGATGATATCGCACAGGAAGCCGCAGTCATATTCTTTTTCAGACAGCTGGAGGTTATCGGTTAAGCGCATCCGGTTCTTTTCATAGGGGCGCAGGGCATCGGTTTCTTCCACCCAGATGCCGAGCATTTCCTTTAATTTTCCGGGATAGGCTCCGAATACACAGCGGTCGTTATCATCCGCCAGGCCGGACATCACTGTCGTGATCAGGGTGCCGCCTTTTTTTACAAATTCCCGGAGGCGTTCCGCAACGTTTTCTTTTTCCATGTAGAGCATGGGGGCCAATATGAGATTATAGGAGGACAGGTCCGCGCCGTAGGGAAGGATATCCACAGGTATGTTCTGCCGGTAGAGGGTTTCATAATACAGGGAAACCGTCTTTAAATAGTCCATGTCCTTACTGGGACCGCTTGCCAGTTCGAGGGCCCACCAATTATTCCAGTCAAACAGGAGTCCTGCTCTGGCGGGGGTGCGTCCTTCGAGGAAGGTGTCTCCTATGGACTGCAGTTCTTCTCCCAGCTGGGAGCATTCCCGGAATACCCTGGTGTCTTCTCTGCCGGAATGGCTGATAATGGCTCCGTGGAATTTTTCCTGTCCCGCAATGGACTGTCTCATCTGGAAAAACAGGCAGGTGTCCGCGCCGTGAGCCATGGCCTGGTAAGAAAGCCTGCGCACCTCGCCGGGTCGTTTGAGCAGGTTGTAAGGCTGCCAGTTCTGCTGGTTAGGTGACTGTTCCGTGAGAACAAAGGAACGGCCGCCTTTCAGGCCTCTCATGATGTCATGCTTCATTGCCACAAAATACGGCGGATCATCCGGCCAGGGATAGTTATCCCAGCCGACTATATCCAGATCCTTTGTCATGGTAAATTGATCCAGCTTCTTTATGTAGCCGGACATATTGGTCTGGATGGGGATTTCCGGATTGTACCGTTTGAGCACTTCATATTCGTTCCGGAAGCATTCCGCTGTGGAGTCGGTGACAAAACGCATGTAGTCCAGCTGGATGGCCGGATTGAAGCGGTAGTCGTCATTCAGCTCCGTGGGCGGGGTCACTTCTTCGAAGCTGGTGAGAATTCTTCCCCAGAAGGTGGTATGCCATCTTTGGTTCAGTTCCTCCACCGTGCCATAGCGTCTTCGCAGCCATACCCGGAATTTGGCCTGGCATGTGGGGCAATAGCAGTAGGTTCCGTATTCATTGGATACATGCCACATCGCCAGGGCCGGATGGCGGGCGTAACGCTTTGCCATTTCTTCCGCAATCGCCGCGGCCCGCTCCCGGTATTTCAGGCTGTTGACGCAGAAAAACACTCTCATGCCGTGGGTGCGTTTCCTGCCTGCGATATCCACAGGCAGCACCTCCGGATATCTGGTTGACAGCCAGGCCGGCTGGGCTGTGGTAGGAGTCGCCAGGCATACGTGAATGCCTGCTTTCCAGATTTTATCGATTATGCGATCCAGCCATTCAAAATTATATACCCCTTCGTCCGGTTCCAGCTTCGCCCATGAAAAAACAGGAAGGGTCAGCAGGTTTATGCCCGCCTTTTTAAAAAGCCGCATATCCTCTTCGATTGTCCTGTCATCCCATTGGTCGGGATTATAATCTCCGCCGTAATAGATTCGATCCGCTTTTTTCATCTTTATTTATTCCTCTCTTCTTTGTCTGCTTCCTGTCCTGTTTCATAGCACTCCACCACGGGAATTTCCATAATGCCGGTGGCAGGGATCTGCAGATGGGTGGAGGCGCCGTCTTTCCGGCTCCATACCAGTGTGGTAAACACCTGCAGCTCCAGCCGGTTCTCTCCGTCCTTCAGAGCTGCGGTTATATCCGCCCGGGCGGGAAACCCGGCAAGGAAGCCCAAATCCGTATCATTAAGCTTTACCCTGACACAGTCTGACGCTTCCGGGATAAGAAGCTTATAGCACTTTCCGTCTTCTTTTTTCCCCTGGAACAGGCACTCATACCGGTATACACCGGTAAAGGATGGCCAATAGCCCGGCCCGCTAAGATTAGGAAGCTCTTCTCCCGCCCGCAGCAATCGTTCCCCGGTAAATTCCGTTTCCGGCCACTGCGCCCTGGAAAGCTTCCAGTCCACACACAAAAGCTGTGTTCCTGTGCATACAGGGAAAGGCTGTGTTGATTGTATATTCTTATCCAGCACCACGAAAACGGCTTCTCCCGGATCCAGGGACAGCGGGAATTCCTGCCCTTTTAGATAATAGCTTTCCGCCCTGTTGCTCCAGGGGTCATACACCGTCACACTGCCATAAGCCTTATCCCGTATGCTGACACGGGCTTTCACAGGCCTGGAAACACTTTCATTAAAATACATGGCTGTCAGGCCGTCAGGCCTGCGCAGAAGGAAGCTGCGCAGTGTCCGTTCCCCGTCCTTTACCGTAAGCTCCCTGTTTCCCAGCTTTTCTTCCCATTTTTCCACGGCTTCCCCGATTTCCGAAAGGCTGACTGTCTGTGCACTCTGATCCCAGCCCAGGGGAAGCGGCCTGCCCAGAGTGTCCGCTTCCGGCAGGGCGTCTATGACAAACACCTTCAGCCCTTTCCGGGCAGCAGATACCAGAAAACGGGCGGTTTCTCCATCCAGGTATCGGGAAAAGGGAAGGATCAGGCAGGGATACTTCTCTTTTCCCAGTACCAGCTGTCCCTCCTCTATGGATGCCGTATTTTCCCGCAGCATATCCGCAGGCACCACATCATAATCCAGCTGCCGCTCCATCAGCATCCGCCCCGGTTTGTGGAAAAACATGGCGTTCCCCGCGCTCCACTCCGACTCCGCATGGTAAAGGATGGCGGCATCCGCCATATGGATGCCTTCGCTTAACAGATGGGCGCTCCGGTTCATATATTTCATAAGCGCGGCAAAACAGGTGAATCCGGGATTTCTTCCCCTGGCGTAAAAATGAGGAGGGCAGTCCCTGTCGTTCTCCTGCATGGAAAAGGCATGAGGCGTAAAGGTGTTGATTCCTCTCACCAGCATGTGGTTTGTCAGCCATTTCATCAGGGAATTTCCTTCCGCCCAGCCATAGTTCCCGAAAATCTCACAAAGCGCCCTGCCTTTTTTGTTCGCCTGGATATGGGCTGCGGAGCTTCCCAGCTTTGCCAGTCCGAAATGGAAAAATTCGCCGTCCCGATCTCCGGCAATCCATTGATGCACCGGTTCGGTAAATCCGGGAACAATCTGGTGATGCACCACATCGATGCCCGCCATATGCTGTCCTTCCATTTCCCGGAAATAATGGCCGATGCTGCAGGCCATCCGGGTGTGGGCATTATCATCCTCGATGATATGGCCGATATATTCCACGCCGTGCGCTTCACACCAGCTTCCCAGCTGTCCGGAAAAGCAGGTTCTCACCAGTCCGGTCATCTCATCCATATAGGTAACCCGTATTCCGGGCGTCTTTTCTCCCGATTCATACCATAAAGCCGGCAGGTCAGCCAGGAAATCATCGCCCCATTTTTCCCGCAGAGCCGCTTCCAGCTGTCCGCTCCAGGGAAGCTTTCTGTCCTTCTGCCCCAGCGTATTATCGAAGGGATAGCCGTTCACATTTCCCAGCTCCGGTTCGTCGGAGAAGAAACCGGCTATGGTATTTCCGAAATATTCCGGGTACCGGGCATAATGCTTTTCATGGACCTCGTCAATCAGGACTCTGACCGAATCGGAATCCAGCAGATTCATATAATCCTCTCTGCCGCCTCCCGTCTGTGTGGTATAAAGGACAAACAGGCGGTACGGTCCCGGAGGCAGATCGAAATAGACAAAACCGTTCTCATACCGGTCCGTCAGATCCAGGATTCCATCCCCGCTGACGGCGAGTGTCTGGCCGTCCGGCTTCGGAACTGCCAGTATCCCCAGCAGTTTCCCGTCAGGCTGCAGAAAGTTTTCCACCAGCACTGCTCCGCTGCGGCAGGGACCGCAGATATCCATATGGCGTTCCGCCAGATATACCTTTTTCTTCTCCGGGTTCCTGATAAATCCTCCGTTGGCATGGCCTGTAGGGAATTTATCATCATCCAGGATCCAGACCCGCATTCCTCTTTTTCTGGCTTCCGGAAGGATGAAATCCAGGTTCTCCCACCATCCCGGGCCGCAGAAATCCGGATGGGGACGGGATTCCAGACAGATTTCCCGGATGCCGCATTCCTCGATTTTTACAAGCTCCTCCCGGATGGTTTCGTTATCCTCTCCCTTCATCCAGAGAAAAGGGAGTATATGGCTGGGGGCTTCTCCCCGCAGCAATGCATCCAATCGTTCCATATGCTGTCATCCCTCCTTTTTCTCCCAGACCGGTTCGCTCGCGGCCACGCAGATAGTGCGGTATTCGCCGTAAGCCTGCGTGGGATCGCCTTCCGTCCAGGGACGTGTGGCACAATAAAAATGATACAGAACGCCCTCATAATACACCACCGAAGCCTTATGGGCATGGCCGCTGTCGATGCTGCCGGGCGCGCCATTGGGCAATATGGGCTCTCTCACCTTTTCCCAGCGGATCAGATCCGTTGAAAGAGCCAGTCCTTCCTGTGCATGGGTGTGGCCGTCCTCATATATCTTCCCATAGCCAAAATAGTAATTTATCCAAAGGCTGCCATCCTTTACAATACAGGGATCGGATACAAACCTTTCATCCCAGGCCGTCCTGTCCACACGCAGTACCGGATTGTCTGTGCAGCGGGTCCAGTGAACCAAATCCTCGGAAAAGGCCATCCCTGTCTGCTCCGTCCACCGTTCTTCCTTATCTTTTGCATTATAAAACATATACCAGGTTCCCTGATTTTCTATGATGCAGGCCTTATAAAGCCCCCCGGCTTCCCACTCTTCCCCGTCCTTCCAGGAGAAAACCGGTTTTTCGGGGAAATGCCAGGCCAGCAGTTCCTCATCCTCACACCAGGCCAGCCCGATTTCTGCCGGGCCGCTTTCATATCCGGTGCCGGGATAGGAATGGTACACCAGCCAGTACCTGCCGTCCACCTTTCTCAGGCGGGGAACGTCCCACAGACTGTCACTTTCCTTAATCATCCATGTGGCGGCGCCGCCGATACGATCCCATCGGCCGCTGTCCATATGCCGTTTCAGGATCACGCCTTTATGGGTCCAGTGAAGCAGATCCCGGCTCACCGCCAGCGCGGACTGGTATCCTTTTCCGTCGAAGCCCGTATAAAGCATGTGAAACAGGCCATTATGCATGAACACAAAGGGAATATCCACCGCCATTTGGTCAAATGCCCCGTCCTCCCCTGAGCCATGCAGCACCGGCCGGGGGCAGCGGAAGGGTGTCAGATATTTCCGTATTCTCTCATCCGTTAACTCAATCATTTATTTTCTCCTTAAAGTCCGGGAAAAGCTCTCCCTTTTTTATTACACGATCTACGGCTTCCTCCACGGAATTCCCTTTCCGATCCACGATTTTCATCCTCACCGTTCCCCCGGTTCCTGCTTCCGGCAGAATCGGCGGTTTCCGGTAATTCCCCCAGGACAGGTGAGGGAAGGAAAATGCCTGGTTTATCATGAATTTCACCGGTTCGGTCCGTTCGCCGATGAGAACACGCAGGTAATCCAGGACAATATAACAGTCCGATGCATCCTCCGCTTTCTCACCGCATACCTCGATTCGGATGGTATGCTCCTGATCCGGCAGGTCCGTTATGGAAAAAATGGGGATACGGTACTTTTTATCATAGCCCGCACAAGAACAGGAAAAGTCCACGCCTCCCGCACGCTGGCTGCATTTATGTGCAATCCTCTTTCCGTCAATATAAACATCTGCCATTCCATAAGTGGTATCCTGCGGGCCGTACCAGACGATACCGGTTCCCGTAAAGGTGCACTCCGCCGCCGCTCCTTTTTCCCTGCTCCACATTTCCGTGCCGTTATAGCTTTCTTTTTTATCCTCCGCCGGATACCATGTGCCTGTATAACGGATCCGCTCATCCCGATTCGTGATGATCCATTCCGGGGGATCCAGCGGTTCCAGACGGATATGGATGCTGCCGTTTCCGTTTTTCCCGTTCCTGCCGCAGCCCGTAATTCCTCTGCTTTCACCGGTTCTGCAGCCGCTCTGCGTTTCCTCACTCACCACGCCGATCGCCGCACTGTCCCCGCTGCCGTACAGCCAGGCCTCCGCTACATTGGCTTTGGTACTCCTGAAATCATTGGTACCTTTATATTCTACATCATAGAAACCGTTGAGAATATCGTTTTTCATATCCTGGCTCCAGGGAATGTCAGGCTTTATCCCCCACACCGATCCTTTTGAAAACCGATGGGCCGTTCCCGTGTGCCTGGAAATATGTTCCTCCGGATACCACGCATAATCATCTTCCTGCCGTACCCCGGGACTCGTCCTCCAGGACAGGGTATCCATGGATGGATCCGCCAGGTAGGTGATTCCCAGTTCGTCCAGCCCGCCGCAGTCCACACCCACCCGCAGCTTCAGCTGTTTGGGCAGCTTCTTAAATAACTGCAGGAGGGTATAAGACGTGATAAAGCTGCCGTCCGGCCTGACCTCTATACGCCAGGTCATTTCCAGGGTTTCCCGATAGCCTCCGTGAAGGAGGATAACGGCTCCCTCCGGTGTTTCCTCCACGGAACGGGAAAGCAGATACCATTCCCCCAGCTTCAGATAGGGCGCGTTCAGAATCGGGCCGCCTGTAAGAAGACGTTTTTTTCCTTCCTTTTCCGTATCCGCCCACAGTCCTGCAAGAAGTCCGGTGTCGTTACGAAAGGCCATGGTAAATCCATTTCCCTTCAAAATGGTTTCCTGCTCCCGACATTGGATTTCTATGCCGGTATTCACTCTGTTTGTACGACCCGCTGCCGGTTCCGAATAAAGCTCTTCCTGTTCTTCTGCCGAATCCGGAAGAAGCCCTTCCTGCCGTTCTGCCGGAAGCATCCTTTCGTCCACCTGTATACCGTCCGCATCCAGGAAAGCCATCCAGATCGGTTCATCCTCCGCCAGCCGTCCGTTATCCGGGCAGATAACCGCCTTCACCGCTTTTGCGGGGCCTGCGGGAGGAAGGAAACAGCCGCCCCGGCAATCCCCGCACTTCCATTCCAGCCGCACCGAGGATAGATCGGTATGGCAGAAACGGTTCTCCACTACCAGGACAAACCTGTTTTCTCTGGTATTTCTTTCGCAATGAAGAATTTTAACAGGAGAATACGCTTTGCGGGTCATGAAAAATTCAGGCTTTTTCCGTCTCCACACATCGATAATTCCCCATTCCAGCTGGGTATTTCCGCCGTCATAAATATCCGTTTCATCAATTCCGGCCCAGATGGCGCCTCCCAAAGCCCCTTCCGTATTCCAGATGTTATCCCAGAACAGACGCAGCCCTTCGCCCCAGAAGCTCCGTACAAAAGGATCTCTTCTGAGTTCTTCTCTGTTATAGCAGGGAACATGGGCGTATTCATCATGAAGGACAGGCAGATCCCTGCCCGGGGCATGCCCCACACTCACGTTATCTCTTTTTTTCGCCAGATCCGTATCATACTCGGAATAATGGATGCTCCAGATATCCGGCATCTCATGTTCTTCCCGGATCGTCATGGGATAGCTGAACTTTGTCAGCCGGGTGGGATCCTTCCTGTGCACATAACGGTTCAGCAGATCAAAATTGGAACCGCCGAAGGATTCGTTGCAAAGAGACCAGATGATCACACTGGGATGGTTATAATCCCTGGCAAGCACTTCCGTAAAGTGGCTCAGATACCGTCCTGTCTGTTCCGGATCCCGCTGGGTATAAGGCAAGGTTCTCGCAATAAAGGCCAGGGTCAGCTCATCCTCCACGTAGATCCCGTTTTCATCGCACAGCTCCAGGAAATACTCACTGGGCGGGTAATGGGAGGTGCGGATATAATTACAATTGGCTTCCTTAAACAGAGCCACATCCTGTTCGATCAGTTCTTTGGTGAGCGCTCTTCCTGCCCTGGGCGAGATTTCATGGCGGCAGGCTCCTCTTAGTTTCACTTCCCTGTGATTTACAAAAAGCCGGTTTCCTTTTTTGGTAAGCTTCCTGAGACCGGTTTTCCGTCTGATACATTCTATCTCTCTGCCCTCTTCCAAAAGGGTCATTTCCAGAGTATACATACGGGGATGTTCTGCGTCCCACAGCTGCGGTTCCGGTACGTCCAGATTTATCGTGTCATATCCGTCCCCGCGGGCACGGAGAGATTCCGTCCGTGAAACGGCTTCATAGCCATCCGGGCTTTTCAGCAGAAGCTTTATTTTATACAGGCTTTCCGAGCTTTTCATTTCCGTTATTATTTCCGGGCTTTGTACCTCTTCTTTTCCGCTGATATCCAAATCCACCCGAAGAGTGCAGGTCTCCATATCCTCATCAAACAGCGGTGTGAGATAAGCCGCATTCACATAGGCTTCCGGAAGGATATACATCCATACGCTGCGCAGGATTCCTCCATGGCTGTATGCGCTGACCTGATCCGATTCCTCGTCCATTATCAGCCGCAGCTCCGCCTTTTCCTTTCCGGCCGCCTGTTCCGTAATTTCCGCATTCCATGTGAGGAAACCATTCTGATGGGAGGCTATATATACATCATCCACATAGAGGTCCGCAAAACCGTTCACTCCCTCGAATTTCAGAACAATCCGGCTGCCCCGGGGCATCGGGGGAAGCTCTATTTCCTTCCGGTATTCATAATGCCTGGAAAAACCGCTTTTTCTAAGAACCGCCATATCGAAAGGCACGGAAACGGAACGGATGCTTCCGTCCTGATAGTCCTTCACTTCCCATTCTCCGTCCAGGCAGATCACCGGCTTCTCTATTCCGGCACACCACACGGGTTCCGGCGCCAGGCGGGGAATCACCGGTTCCTCCCGGTCACTCTCCGTTTTTATCGTTCTGTCCTTTATCTGTTCGGCGTTCATTTCCATTCCCCCTTTTCCCCTCCGGAAAGGAGCCTTATCCGGAAGGTCTCTTTCCTTCCCGGCACCAGTTCCGCCGCAGGCCGCATATAACAGCCCCGGACAAGACGGGGATAATTATAATCCTGATTCACATGCAGCCGGATCCCTTCCGGATATCTGATGCCTTCCACCACCGCATAGTCAATGGATGTATAGGTATTCTGGGCGCCTTCCTGCGCCTCTCCAAGAACTGTTACCGTAAGGCTGTGCTCCCCTTCCGGAAGTCCGTGAGCTTCAAACAAAAGCACGCCATACCTTTTTTCATAGCCTCTGCTCATGCCCGGGAAATCCACCTTATCCGGGTACTGGCCGGCAATTTCCGTCTCCTGTCCGTCCAGGCAGATCCGGCACATTCCATAATTGATATCCAGCGGGCCGTATAAACGGATTCCCGTCCCCATAAAGGAAAGATGCATGCAGTCTCCTTTTTTTCTGCTCAGGGTTTCCGTTCCCCTGTAATTGCCGCAGGCATCCTCCATCCGGTGCCAGTCTCCCGTAAAATGCATACGCCCATCCCTGTCGTTCACCACGGCTTCGGGACTGAGCATGGGATCCTTCTGCAGCCTGACGCTGTCGGATCCGTCAGAATATACCGCAACACCAAATCCTTTCTGATCGGTAATTACAGCTTCACAAATATGGTGCCATGACTGCCAGGGGGCATCTGCGGCCAGAGACATCCTCGCTTTGGCGCCCTCCGCATCGGTGCAGCAGAAGGTTTCCAGTCCTTCTGCCAGCAGCCAGGAGCCCCCTTTTTCCAACAGGCCTCCCGGAGAAATCCCGATTTGTGCCTTGACTTTATGGGGCATATGCCGGTAAAGACGCAGCACCTCGTAAGAGGTATCAATGGTTCCGTCCGGAGACAGTGTCAGAAGAAAACGGACATCTATCGTTCCCTCATAGCTGCCGGTTATCGTCACCAGCACCTTTTCCCCGTCCTGCTTCGCATCGATCGTTTTTCCTTTCCAGTCTCCCGGCAAAAATCCGGTACAATTCAGCATGGGGCCGCCTGCAAGGACACACCTGCCTTTTATGGAAGCCTCCCGGAGCAGGCAGTCTTTGCGGGAAAAGAGGAATGTAAATATACGGTTGCCAATAAGCAGCGTATCCTCTTCCTGCTGCCTGATCGAAAAAGCTTCCGCTTTTCCTTTGTTCTCCGGGCCGGAGCCTTCCTCTGCTTTTCTTTCGCCCCTGCGTATCAGGGAATATTCCCCGTAACACCGGCCATTGTCCCTGCTTTCAAACCGGATTTCCATGCGCTCCCCGGCTGCCGTCTGTTTACCGGCCCCAGGCAGACGGACTGTTACTTTCTGTCTGCTTCCCGGTTCCCCTGTGAGGCCGTCGGTTCTTCTTTCGGAGCCGTTTTTTCCCTGTACCAGCATGTCTCTGACTTCCCTGTTATTCACAAACAGGCGGCAGACAGATAAATCCGTAAAAAGGAAACGGTTCTCCACCTCCAGCGTCAGTTCCTTCCCTTCAAGCCGGGAAGACAGAACGGCCGCCGGCGCGTATGCTTTCCGGAGTTCCCGATATTCCGGTTTTGGTTTATGTTCCCGATCCAGAATTCCCCACTCATATTTTCCCATGCCTTCAAATCTGCCGTCCTCATCCGTTCCCGCCAGCACCGCGCCGCCGAGACATCCGGACGTCCTGTAAGCTTTTTCCCAAAAACGGCTTATGCTTTCTCCCCAGAACCGCCTGACGGCCGGATCATGGAGGATCTCATCCCTGTTATGGCAGGCAACAGGGGACCAGACCTCATGCAGTACCGGCACTTCATAATCCGCCTGTGCGGTCATATAGCCGATTTCATTTTCTGCCCCCGGCGTATGGAAAATCACCATCTGGTCAAAGCACACATCAAAGGGCTGCCGCCAGTCAATATAATGCACCGGCCAGATATCCATCTGTTCTTCCTCCTCCGGGATGGACATGGGAAGATGAAAGGTGAGAGGACGCAGCGGATCCTGCACGCGGATCCACTCTGCCGCCGCCCGGAAATTCGCTCCCCAGGCACAGTCATGCCCCAGCGACCAGATGAGGACACTCACATGGCAGCCATCCTCCAGCATCCTTTTCACAGGCTTGAGAAACTCTTCCCGGCAATGAGGAAGATCCTGCAGAGCCGGCTTTTCCTGTCCCACCTCATAAAAAGGAGCCGTATCCTCTGCCAGAAAACCCATTTCATCACAAAGCTGCAGCAGATAGCCGGAAAAAGGGCCGTAAATGCTGCGCAGGAAATTGATATGGGCTGCGGCAAACAGCTCCAAATCCTTCTTGGTTCCTTCCCGGTCTTCCTTACGTTCCCGGTAGCATATCCCTCTGAGCTTCAGGGGCGTATGGTTCCAGAGAAGCTCCTTTCCCGCTTTTTCCAGTGTCCGGAATCCTATGTTTTCTTCTCTTACGGCAAGGATCTTCTCTCCGCACTCCAGCGTCACCGCAGCGTGATAGAGAAAGGGATGCTCCGGATCCCACAGGTTTACCCCCGGGCAGAAAAAAACAGCTTCTTTTTCTTCTGTAAGAAACAGCTTTTGTTCCAGCCGGTATCCGTCCGGCCCTGTGAGCAGCAGCCCCATCCCGGCAGACTCTCCGATTCGGCCTGTGAAGCGGACTGTCAGCGCCATTCCTTTTTCTCCCTTTTCTCCGGTTTCCAGCCAAAGAAGGTTTTTATTTATCTCCATGCTCCCTGTCTCCTTCCCAAATTTCCACTCCGGACAAAATGCCGAAGGGCCTCAGACACCAGGCCTCACTCCAATCGTCCCCGACAGTCCGGTAGGAATCCGGCCCGTACCATTTGAATTCCTCATTGCAGTTGTGCAGAGTGCCGAAGGAATTAAAACGGTTTCCACAGGCACAGATTTCCAGAGAATGCCGCCCAGCCGCCACCCGGCCCAAAGACAGAGTATGAGGGGCAAAGGCTATCAGTCCTGCGCTTTTCCCGTCAATCCATACCTCCAGCACCGGCGCCGTAAAATGAGGGACCTTCACCAGGATATCCTTTTCCTGATCCATTTCAAAATGCATGGAATAGGTTATGCTGCCGCCATAAAAAGGCAGTCCCTGCCGGGTGATATCCCCGAAAGCAAGCTCTGTGGGCGCTGCGGTCACCAGGCTTTTTGTCCCCAGTACACAGACTCCGAATTCTCCCAGGAGGAACAGGTTCTCCAGATTGGTCTTTTGTCCGAAGGGGACTTCCAGAAGCAGTTCATTCTCACCCTTCTTAAGTCCGGGAACAGACACCGTCCGTATAAAAGTATCCGTAAACCAGCCTGTTTCCTCCCGTTTTGGCATCGGACAGGGAATGCCGTTCCAACGGATTCCGATTTTTTCCGGTCTTTCCAATGCCAGCATTAAGCTTCCGGTTTCCACTCGGGATTCCATCTTTATACGCAGCATCACCACATCCTTTTCCGGCGCTTCCCGCACTCTCCATGGCTGGATAAAGGCATCCTGCCTGCGGGGATACCCTAAAAGGGCCCGGATGTGATTGTCAATGCGAAGGATATCTTCCTCCGCCTGCCACTCCCCGTCGTTCAGCTTCCACTGTGCCCGGTCCAGCAGCAGTACATTGGGTTCCGCCATGGTAAAGCCATCAGGTTCTGCAATCCAATGTACCATTGTTCCCTTTTTTCCGGTGCTTCCGGAAGGTCCTGCCACAAGTCCGTAAACGGCGGCAGGCATGCCTTCCCGCAGCGGCCGTGCAGCTTCCGGTATTATCGTTTTTTCCGACTTCCCGGATACTCCCGGTATTTGGGCTTCCTCATCTGCCGCCTGCTGTGCATTTTGTTCATCCAGCCTCCATAAAAAGCTGTCCTCTGCATATAAATCCACCGTAAGGCAGGTCCAGCCGTCCTTCTTTACGCTTTCTGCCGCCGTACAGTTTCCGGACAGCGCATCGTACATCGTTACCTGATACGCTCCCCGGATCCGGACCGACAGCCTCTCCGGCCGGCTCACGTTATTGCGTTTACGGTTTACATGGCAGACAAACAGCCATTTCCCGTTTCCGTCCTGACGAAGCTGGTAAAAAAGATGATCACTCCGCTCTCCTGTTTCCCTGCGGATATCCACATCCCTTTCTTCTTCCAGTTCCTGAAGGATCGCATGCTTCTGAAACGGAATCCGTTTTACCCGGCTGGCCAGCCGTCTTGCCCTGTCATCCGGAATTCCATCCACCAGGGCGGGCGCTTCTCCCAGAAAAATCACATTTCCTCCGGCATCGGCCAATGCTTCCAGCCGGCTGAGCGTGGTGGAACGGATCGTGCGCAGATCCGGCACCAGTACCGTATGGTAGGACATATTTCCCACCGCAAGAGCCGCGCCGTCCGGTGTTTCCCTGATCACACCCGTCCCATTGGGGTATTCTTTTGTTCTGTCCGGGCATTGACCGGGCAGCAGGGATTCCGATATAAAGTCAAAATCCACCAGTCCGAACAGCAGCCATTGGATCAAATCCCGGAAATTATCATCCATCTGATCCCGCAGTTCTTTCGTCTGCGCCGCAGGGCCATAGCTTATCCAATAGGATTCAATGGGATGCACCACCGCTGTACTGACTCTTGCGCAGCCGCGGGTAAGAGCCGTATTCACCCTGGCAAAATAATTTTCTATGCAGGCGTATTTCTCCCACCAGGGAGACTGATAACTGATAGAGGCCGGCCAATCCCGCTTGGCCTCCCCTTCCATGGACATAAAGGCCAGATGGGGACAGCGGATGGTAACGCCCAGAGCTGCCTGCCAGTCGCCCTGCAGCTTATGCCCTTTAAAGTCGAAATCCCAGTGGGTCACTCCATAAAGCTCACTGAGCACCCCTTCTCTTCCGTTCTGGCGTGCCACGCTGACCGCCTGCTTGATGGTGGAATACTCCGGATCTCCGCAGAGGATATCCACTCCCGGAAGCTGCTGGTTCCTGTAACAGCGCATGGCCTCACCCAGGCGCAGTGTCTGGGAATACAAAGTGGGTTCCGACATGTAATGCCCTGTCATAGCGATATGATGGGCTTCACACCAGGCGGCAATCGTATCGGAATAGGCGGATACGAAGCGCTCCGCCAGATGGTCATGATACTGATAACGATGGAGGGAGGCCTTCCCGTCCGGAAGCTCCCACAAAAGCTCCGGCAGCACCCCCAGAAGGTTTACCCCATAGGCCTTTTCATAGGTAGCCGGCAGATCATCCGTAAAGGAAAGGGTTACATCATACTCGCTTTCCCCATCCGGCAGTACCATACTTCCCTTAATCTGGGGTTCGTCCGTAAAAATGGCAGGGATGGATCTGCCGAATTCCTCTCCCAGCACTTCATAATAACGTTCATGGGTGATTTCCAGAAACCGCAGCACGGCTTCCCTGTTCATCACATCCACATAGGTCTGGTCATTGTACCAGGGGCTTTCCTGCATCAGTTCCACATAGGCAAGCCACAGCTTTCCTTCCCTGTATTCTTCTTCCCTGCTGTCATATTCCGGCAGGGAACCTTCTATTTGCCGATAAGACTTAAGGAAACCGTTCTCCGTCTGTATCCGGTAAGCGGTCAGATAATAACCCGCAGGCTTTTCCCCCCGGGCCGCCGCTTTCAGGAATTCCTCCCTGCTGCCGCACATACCTGTCTTTTTCTCCCTGGTGAGCAGCAGATGCCTGGCCCGGTAATTCCAGTTTTCCGTCACCATTCCCCCCGCAGCCCCGGACGGATAACGGTCTTCATCATAAAGCCAGCAGAGCATCCCTCTTTCTTTGGCCTGTTCGTCCGCATAGGAAACAAGCTCCATGAATTCCTCTCCCAGATATTCCGTATCCAGGCCCGTCCGGGGATGCAGATGGGCTCCCCCGAAGCCCATCTTTTGAAAGACTTCCATCTGGCTGCGGATCAGTTCCCTGGTAACCTTACAGTTCCAGGACCAGAAGGGGGTTCCCCGGTATTCACTTGTAGGATTCCTGAATAATTCCATGCTCAGCTGTGGTTCCGAATTTTTTGTATACAGCATAAATTCCTCCCTGTCTGTTGGCTCGCACCCTCTTTATTTATTTGAATTGCCGCCTGTGTCATACTTTCAGTTTAGTAAAACAACAGGACATGGGAAATCGTAAAATCTTCCGATACGATAAGAATTTCTGAACACCGGAGGTTTCATTCCCGCGTGCAGGGAACAGACTTTCGTATTCCTGTCCCCTGCCCCTTTTTATACGGCAAAACAATATTGGTGCCGTCCGCTTCCTGCCACTTTGATGCAGCCCTCCGGCCCTTCCAGCCGTGCGGTTACATTCGGAGGGATTTCCACATTTACCGTTACCGCTCCGTCTTCTTTTACCCATTCCACAAAAATCGGGCCATAAGGATGCATGACCCATGCCTTTACCCAGTCTATCCCCTTTACGGCCTGCGGAGCGATGCGGACTTCCCCGAAGGGCAAATCTTGCCGTACGATATCAATGCCGCCCAATCCGCCATAAAACCATTCTTCAATGCTCCCCAACATGAGATGGTTCTGGGAACCATGAGGATGCCCGGGTTCCGGTCCGTCCCATTCCTCCGTCAGGGTTGTGGCTCCGTTCACCACCTGATATCCGTATCCGGGAGTTTCCGTAATATGAGTCATTTCATTGAGCAGCTCCCCCAATCCATATTTCATCAATGCTGCAATCAGGAAAGGATGGCCGATATCACCTGCGGTAATGGCATAATTTCTTTTGATAATGTCTTCTTTTAACTGCTGCACCGCTTTCTTTTCCATTTCCCCGGGTACAAGGCCCGCCACCAGACTCATGGCCTGGGCGGTCTGGCTTCCGTTTCCGTATCTTCCCGTCTGATCATCCAGAAACTGCAGGTTATATTCCCGGAAAACCCGCTCCATACGCGCTTCGTATTCCGCAGCATCCTCTTTTTTCCCAAGCAGTTCCGCTGTTTCCTTCATTACCTTCAGATCGTAATAATAAATACAGGTGGCGACTATGGGTACCGGCGTGTTCTGGGAATGAGGCGTACACGGCCCGATATCCAGCCAGTCTCCCAGACCGTGGTGAAGCACTTCGTGATGCGTCCTGCTTCCCAGATAATCCAGATACCGTTTCATATTTCCGTAATAGCGGCCCAAAAGGGCGCTGTCGCCATATCTTTTGTATACATACCAGGGGTTCAGGATACAGGCGCTTCCCCATTCCGGCGAATCCACAAAGCCCTGGTGCCATTTGCCGAAGCCGGTCACATATTCCGGACAGATATCCGGCACCAGACCGTTTTCCCATTGGGTATCCGCCATATCCCCTTCCACTTTGTCATAGAGATTATGGACATCCAGATTATACATGATGGAAGGGCCTATCAAATGGGTCTGTTCCAGCCAGCCCAGCTTTTCCCTGTGAGGACAGTCGGTGAAATAGCTTTTTGTATTGCTTAGGATGGCCTGTCTTACGATCTGGTGAATGTCATTGAACAGCTCATTGGAGCACTGGAAATCGCCTGCCTGTTCCGCATCGGGATAGATAAACTCTCCTGTCAGGCCTGTTATTACAGGCAGATCCGTATCTTCTGCCTTTGTGCCTTCCGTCCCTTCCGGATTATGCTTTCCTTCCGGCAGGGCTCCGGTCATTTCCACATACCGGAAGCCGGTATAGGTAAAGTCCGGGGCAAATTCCTGTTCCTTCTCCCCGTTCAGAATATACGTCCAGGCATAGCTCTCCCCTGTCACTTTCTGGCTCACTCTGCCGGTTTCATCCAGAATTTCTCCCGGTTTCAGGACAATCTCCGCTCCGGCCCGGTTTCCGTCTGTGTGAATATGTATCCTGGCCCAGCCGGAAAAATTGGTTCCCAGATCATAGAGCCATACTCTTGGTACGATCTGTTCCACACGGATCGGGAAATAGGTCTTTTTCACCTTCAGCGGTTCTGTCGGCATGGCCGTCAGTTTCCCCTTCGGGGGCTCCACACATACCACCGGCTCCCAGCGGTCATCCTCTTCGAAGTCTCCGGAGAGATATTCCTCCTTCCACAGCCTGCCGTCATAATCTTCCCCTCCATAGATACAGCAGAAACGGATGGGGCTCGGCGTCATTTTCCAGGAAGAATCAGTTACCACCCGTTCTGTCGTCCCGTCCTCAAAAAGAAGCTCCAGCTGAAGCAGCAGCTTGCATTTCCCGTAGGTTCTTGGGAAATACACATACCGGCCTCCAGGCACGTTAAACATCCCATCCCCCAGTTTTATCAGAAGGGCATTCTTTCCGTTCTCCAACTGTCCCGCGACATCATATGCGGTATAAAAACAGGTTTTGTCGTAATCAGCCCATCCCGGTTCCAGTACGTGATCGGATACCCGTTTCCCATTAAGCCAGCATTCAAAATGCCCCAGCCCGCAGACATACAGTCTGGCCTTTTTTACCTTTCTTTCGCATGTAAAAGCCTTCCGGTACAGATGGTAGACATGATCCTCTGTTTCTCCGATAAAGCAGCCTTTCCAGTCATCCATGGAAAACAATCCGGTTTCAAACCAGGCTTCTTCAGAGGCATTTTTTTCTCCATCCTCATAATCCAGAGTGCATTCCACCCGCCACCTATAACGGCTGCCGGAATCCAGTGTTTTTCCTTCATAGGGGATATTGGCCATGGAAGACGAACAAACCGTGCCGCTGTCCCAGACCGGAAACGGTTCTGCCAAAATTTCCTCAGGACTTTCCGTTTTCCATACCTGAAGCCGGTAGCTTTTCTGACGGATATTTCTTTCCGTCCCTTCCGCACGCCAGCCAAACACCGGAATGGCGCGTCCCACATTATTATTATCCTTTCGGTTATCTGTCTTCAAATCAACTATTTTCATACTCTTTTTCCTTCTTTTCCTTCTTGTCCGGGTGCAGATAAAAAAGAATCTGCTGTCTCAGACGGCCCTCACTTTTTATCTGTACTCTTCCTGTCTTCCCCTCTACCAGCAATTATAAAGATATGCATTTTCCTTTTGAATGGAAAAAACACATATGCATTATGTACATTTCACATATCCGGGGACAAGAAAACAAAAAAAGAAAACCTCCGGCGCCCAATTCTCTGATTGGTTCCGCACTTTTTGTTTTAATGGATTCTCTTCACCAGAATCGTATTTTCTTCCCACGTATAAATTTAAGTCCATTTGCCTATACTAACCTCTAAAGCCCTATTTACAATCAAGCTTCTACTATGTTATAATTACAGTACGATTGTAATTATCCAGGAGGTGAATCAAATGGACAAAATATGGAATCAAATAGAACGTCTTGTCAATGAAAGCAATGGTATGATAACAACAGCCCAGGTAGAAGCAGACGGTATTAGCCGTACTGTTTTGAAAAAATATGTGGATGAAGGTCAATTAGTTAGAGTACGCAAAGGATTATACACTGTTGAAAACTATTTAGCTGACGAATACGCTTTGTTGCAAGCCCGTAGTGGAAAAGCTCTTTTTTCCTATGGTACCGCTCTCTTTCTGTGGGGTCTGTCTGATCGGGTACCTCACACCATTGATGTAACCGTACCTCATGGAACAAATGTAACAAAAATCAAACGGGATAACCCGCAGGTTCGTTTTCATTATGTAAACTCTATTTTGTTTGAACTCGGTAAAGCAGAAACCACCTCTCCCCAAGGTGCCACTGTGCTCCTTTATGATAAAGAACGCTGCATCTGTGACCTGATCCGGGATAAAAAGGAAATGGATATGCAGCTTTATACGCAAGCCATCAAAGAGTATTTTCGTACCGGAGCTAACAGTCGGAAACTACTTAAATACGGAAAGCAGTTTGGTATTGAAAATCTAATCAGAATCTATATGGAGGTACTTTTATGAAAACACCGGAGCAACTAAAAGGGGCAATACGCAATATTTCTGTCTCGAAAAATCTGCGTCCACAAGAAGTTTTGCAAATGTTTCTGTTTGAACGTATTTTAGAGAGACTGGCAGATTCCCGCTTTCGCAGTAACTTTATTCTCAAAGGCGGCCTGCTGATTTCATCCATGATTGGCATAAGTGAGCGCACAACAATGGATATGGATACCACTGTCCGCGGCATTTCTGTAGAGGAAGAGCAAATTACTGATATCATCCAAGAGTTATTATCTGTTGATGTAGGCGATGGCATACACTTCCGCTTTCAGCGAATTGAACCAATCCGGGAAGATGATACTTATAATAACTTCCGGGTCCATATAGAGGCTCAGTATGGCAGAATCAACAGCCTCATGAAAATCGATATAACTACCGGCGACATAATTACTCCGGCCGCTATCCGCTATGACTATCCTCTACTATTTGAAGAAAAAAGCATCCCAGTCATGGCATATACACTGGAAACTATACTTGCCGAAAAGTATGAAACCATACTACGCCGCAATATCGCCAGTACCCGGGCAAGAGATTTCTATGATTTACATATCCTGTTTCGCCAACGCCATGAAGAAATCCGCCCGGATGTCCTGCTGCAAGCCATCCGCCACACGGCTGAAAAGCGTGGATCTGTTTCCGTTCTGGCAGAGTGGGCAGATATCTTATCCGACATGAAAGCAGAACCGGCTCTTGCCACACTATGGAAAAACTACACGAAAGATAATACTTATGCATCTGTTTTCTCTTTTGCTGAGGTTCTCTCCACTGTAGAGAAAATCAGTATACTGTTGTGGCAATAATTCGGGACTCCTAATAAACAGTGAAGAAGGCTGCGGAACGGAAGTCATCATAAGGATACCCATTCCCCCAGACACAAAATAACGGATGCCTTTCTCTGTCTGTCAACTTATGTATAATAAAAAAATCCCCGCAGGGTGCAAAGAGTTTTATACTCTGTCACCCTGCGGGGATTTTCTTTGTTGTCGAAGGCCCCGAAAGCAGCTGTTAACCGCCGGCCTCTGCTTCCTATTTATTTAACAGTTTTTTCGTTCAGCATCTCCAGGATACCGTCGAAATCATCATCGGTCTGGCTCTTCACATCTTTGATATAGCTTTCCCATACACTGTCGTCATTAATATCTTTTTCCCCTGTAATAAACTGCAGTGCCAGCTCTTTCACTCTGGTCTCACAGGTTCCGCTGTAGCCCAGCTGGGCTTTGGAGGACTGTTCCTCTGCGGAAAGATATACTACAGGAGGTCTGTCATAAGGCGCAACGGAATCTTCTCCGCCGTTCACACTGGATTCCACCCAATATTTTCCTTCATAATAGCCCTTGTCTGCACTCCACCAGGGTTCAGGCAGGGATGCCAGATCCAGCATGGCATTGAAATCAATAGGATTAAAAGGAATACCGGTTCTGCAGACAGAGGATGCCATCAGGCCATATTCCGCAGATTTGGTCGCCGGAGTCTTATCATTTAAGATTTCATCGATATAAACCTTATCATTTCCCTGTGTCGTATAGGTCACCCCGTCAACTCCCCAGTTCATCAGTTCCACCATCTGATCCGAATACTGGTAATCGATCATGGACACCACATATTCCGGATATTCGGTATCTGCGCTGATATAAATACCCATATTGGCATTCAGGGATTTGGCAGGCTGTCTGGAGCCCCATTTCCAGGGTGTTCCGTAGGTATCGTTTTTCGGAAGGAAAGCGAGTCCCCATTCCATATTTTCATCCACCTTTGCACTGTTCCAGCTGGCAACGGAACCGGCCCAAAGTGTCGGGCAGACAGCGCCCACATTGGTGGTTGCCTTCGTCTGTCCCTGGTTGAAGTCTGCGGTTGCGAATTCAGGGTCAATATAGCCCGCTTCATATAAACCGTTGAGATATTTCAGCATTTCACGGAAATTATCTTCCAGCGGCCCGAAAACCCATTCCTCACCATTATAATACAGGCAGTCCCATGTATGGAAAATTCCCACGAAACCACGGTACAAAGAATAGTCCTTCGTGTTATTGATAATTACATAATCCAGATCCAGGGATCCATCATCGATCTTCGCCTGCATATCGGCACATAACTGCGTAAACTCATCCAGAGTTGTGGGCGGCTCCCATCCGTTATCCCTTAAAAGGTCAAAACGGTAGGCAAATGCGGTAAAGGACTGCGCCCCCTGGATATCATCCGGATTGTAGAAGCCGTCCATGAAGTAATACATGGAACCGTCCTCATTTTTGGCATAGTCTTCTCCGCCTGCGGTCTCTGCCATATAGTCCGGATAATATCTCATATAATCCATATAGTCAGCCAGATTCAGCAGTGTGCCGTCCTCTCCGTATTCATTGACGGCTGCGCCCTTGGTAACGCTGGCCGCATCCTGTACCTGTCCGGACTGCAGGACTACCAGCTCATTGTCCGCATAATCCACAGCCGGGGTCCTTGTCCAGGTAATATCCAGCTTGCATCCCAGATAAGCCTCCATTCTCTTCTGCCATTCCTCCTGGATCATGGTGCCTTCGGAGGACTGCTGGTAATCGGCAATGCTCACCTCCAGCTTCAGGACTCCGTCGGGAAGCTCCGGCAGGGTAATCCCATTGCTTGCCGCTGTGGCCGCCGGATCATTTTTGTCCGTCCCCGAAGCGGCCTCTGTACCGGATGCCGGCTGGCTCTGCTCCTCCTGCGTCTGTTCCTCCTGTACGGGCGTATCCTGTCCGCCGGATGTTTCCTTGCTGCCGCAGCCGGCAAGAAGCCCTGCTGTCATGATGGCCGCCAGTCCTAAGGACATTCCTTTCATAATACTCTTTCTTTTCATTCTTTCCTCCATTTCTGCCGCAAACGGCATGCTTATATTCTCATAAAGACTGCGTGATATGCCGTCTTTTCCTGACGCGTTCAGCCCTTAACAGCCCCGACCTGCATACCCTGTGCAAAATACTTCTGTATAAACGGGTATACCAGAAGAATCGGGCCTATTGTCGCAATGACACAGGCATACTGTACATTCAGCTGATTCATGGCGCCGTTGCTGATCATCTGCTGGGAATCCGCCATATTGGCGGTTCCGGAAGTAAATACAATCTTTCGGAGCAGCATCTGAATGGGCTGCTTACCCGGATCCTTAATATAAAGCAGTGCTTCGTAATAACTGTTCCATACACCCACCACGCTGAACAGGCCGAAGGTGGCATAAAGGGCTTTGGAAAGGGGTACATATATCTTCGTCAGTATTTTCAAGTCCCCTGCGCCGTCTATTCTGGCAGCCTCCCTTATTTCCGGGGAAATCCCTTTATAAAAGGAGCGGTATACGAAAACATTATAGGCCGTCACCGCGTTGGGCAAGATCAGCGACCACCAGCTGTTATATAGGCCCAGATTCTGTATCAGCAGGTAGGTAGGGACCGTGCCGCCGCTGAAAAACATGGTAATCAGCAAAAATACGGACAGCTGCTTGCGCAGTACAAAATCCGGCACCATCATTACATACGCCATAAGGGATGTGAGGGAAAGGCTGATGACCATCGTCCCCACCGCTATCACAATGGTGTTCCAGTAGGCTCCCAGGATATTCTGCTCCTTAAACAGCATTTTGTAGCCGTCCACCATAAGCTCCCGCGGGAAAAAGGTAACCTGTCCCGTAGTGATCATCCGGTTGCTGGAAAGGGATGTCGCCACCACGTTCAGGAAGGGATACAGGAAAATGACGGACAATATCAGCATGAAAAGAATCAGAAACACATCAAAAACCTTGCTCCCGATATATATTTTGCTTTCAGGCTGCGCCTGTTTCTTTGTTTTTCTCAATGACATCTCACTCTCCTCCCTACCAAAGACTGTTTTCCGGATTGACTTTACGGGTTATCATATTGGCGCCGAATACCAGGATAAAACAGATGATGGAGACAAAGAGGTTTACGGCCGTGGAGTAGGAAAATTTCCCTTCCACAATACCTTTCTGGTATACAAAGGTTCCAATAACCTCCAGTTCACTCCGGTTTGTATCATTCTGCATCAGCAGCACCTTTGTATAATCGCTGTTCAGTACATTGCCCACATTCATAATCAGCAGCACCGTTGTGGTGGGCATAATCGTCGGCCAGATAATATTTTTTATTTTCTGCCAGCGGTTGGCACCGTCTATATTCGCCACATCATATAAAGAGGTATCCACATTGGATAAAGCGGACAGATACATGATGGAACCCCATCCGATTCCCTGCCATACGGCCGATCCCACATACATCAGCAGGAAATATTTGCTTCCGTTGTTCATATCCACCCTTGCCATTCCCAGAAGCTCCCGTATATCATTGAAAAGCCCCGAGGTGGAACCGAACCCGTTCAGCATGGAACAGATAACCACCACTGATATGAAATGGGGGATGTAAGAAACGGTCTGAACCACTTTCTTATAAGTTTTTCCTCTCAGTTCATTCAGGAGGACGGCAAAAATAATCGGTGCGGGAAAAGTGAACAGCAGAGTAAGCGCTCCCACCCGGAAAGTATTCCATATGATCTGCCAGCAGTTTACGTTTTTAAAAAATGTGATAAAATTCTTGAAAAGGGGATCCAGCCATTTACTTCCCCAGACCCCTTTGGCCGATTTGTAATTTTTGAACGCAATCAGTATTCCGTACATGGGTATGTATTTGAAAATAATCACCATAATCACCGGAAGCAGCGCCATCAGCACGAGGGTTTTCTGCTTGCGCAGCTGTTTCCAGAAGCTTCTGCCGCCTGCCGCAGTATTCACCTGGACGGCGGCCCCTGTCTTCTTTGCCATATCTTTTTCTCCTTTTCCATGTTCTCTGTCTGAAATGGAATCCTGTTCTGTCTGTTTTCGATGTATTAATTATAGTTTTGGGAAAAATGGTTTTGAATGGAGGAAACACAAAAGGTTTATGTATATTTCACACATTTTTTATGCCTCCGGGGCAATTTATGCAAATTTCTTATATTCTTCATAGAATTTTACATATTCTCCGGCAGAGGATTTATTATAAAATGGACTTGGAGGAATTCACCTATGAAAAAGCGAAAAACACTGCTTCTGCCGCTGGCAAGACAGTTTACGGTCATATTGATCCTTTTCACCCTGTGTACGGTATGTATTACCATATACAGCACGTTCGGTTATTCACGGCTGCAGACAAGCTTTCTGAATAACAGCCTGGAATCCTACTCCGCCCAGCTTGCAAAGAGTACAAGAGAAGCTTATGAAAGCTACGAAAACATCTGTTACAGCATTGCCTACAGTCAGGTGGTCCAGAATTACCTGATGAGTGAAAACCGCGGAAAATCCTATGAAAACTACCGGCAGCTGGAAAACCAGCTGAGCAATACGGCCCTTTTGAATCCTTATATTATAGACATTGCCGTTTACGGACAGGACAGCACCTTTGCCTCCCTGTGCGGCTCCGCTTCCAATTATGAAGAGTTTTCCCGATCGCTTTCGGATTCCCGGTTTCCTTACCGTTCAGCCGGCGTCGCCACGGTCAACCGTACACTCTGTCACGTCCTTGCCATGCCCATCTACTCTCTCGGCACCGGGGAAAGCCGTTATCTTGGCATTCTCTTTCTGGCCATCGATGTGAATAACCTGCTTGGCAACAGCCTGAAAAGTGATGAAAATGATTACGACCCCAGGATTCTCTTCACTGACGCCTCCGGCCAGCTGATATACGGAGAGCCGCAGCTGTATGACGCTCTGTGCCGGGAAGAGGATCGCAGTGATGTTTTTCAGATTCAGGAAACTTCCGACAATCCTGTCACCTACGCGGTAACGGGGTATTCCATACCGGGCATTGAGCATACCCTGTACGTGCTTATCGATAAAAGCCAGATCACCCGGCAGGTTGCCCGGATTTCCGGACGGCAGCTGTTGGTCATGTGCGCGATAACCTTCCTGGCCCTGTTATTTCTTTTCCTGCTCTACCGCCCCTTGATCCGCTCCCTGAAACAGCTTACGGATTTTATGAATACCATTTCTTCCGGCGACCGGCGGGCCATGAAAGAAGGGGCCGTCATCCATCAGGGCCTGATCGGCTCCAAAGAAATCAGTGAAATTTCCACTGCCTTCAATGACATGCTCATTGAGACGGAAAAGCTGAACCATACGATATTCGACACCTATACGCGGATGTATGAGTTGGAAAACAACAACAGGAAAACGGAGATTGCCTTTCTCCGAAGCCAGATCAATCCGCATTTTCTTTATAATACACTGACCATGATCTGCGGCCTGGCAGCGGAGGGGATGGACGATAAAATCATTTCCGTTACCGGCGCACTGTCCCGAATCTTCCGCTACAGTATTAAAGGAAGCGATATGGTGACTCTGGAAGAGGAAATGAGTATCGTCAGATCGTATCTGATGATACAGAAAGAACGTTTTGAGGATCGTTTTACCGTACGTTACGAATTTTCCGAGGATTCCCACGACTGTCTCATTCCCAAAATGGTCATACAGCCCCTTGTGGAAAATGCCATCGTCCATGGCCTGGAAAAAAGCCTGGAGCCCGGCGAGCTTCTTATCGGGGCAGGCCGCAATCCCGAACACGGATATCTGGCCATATGGATCTTTGATACCGGTGTGGGAATGCCGGAAAGCAGGCTGGCGGAGCTTCGGGAATCCATCCACCGGTCCGTATACAACAAAACCGGGGATGCCTCCGCCGATCTGGAGGATCTGGATTCCCAGAATCATGAAAGCATCGGCATTCTGAATGTAAACAGCCGGATGGTCCTGTATTACGGCACCGACTATACCCTTCTGATCGATTCCGAAGAAGGGGTCGGCACCAATATCCAGATTCGTGTTCCTTATCGGCTCAAGTCAGATACAAATGCCCGGGCCGCACAGAATACTAACAGCAAAGGAGAAAACCATGTACCAGGCAATTGTGATTGATGACGAAAAATGGGTGGTAAAAAGCCTGATAGCAACCATACGGGATCAGGAATACTTTGAAATCACGGCTGAATTTTACGACGGCCTTTCCGGGCTGGAGTACATCCGTGCCCATGAGCCCTGTCTGGCGTTTGTGGATGTGCGTCTGCCGGGCATGGGAGGGCTGGATATCCTGCAGGCCGCCCACGCGGAAAACCTGAGCACCCTGTTCATTATGATCAGCGGGCATGCAGAATTCGCCTATGCGCAGAAAGCCATGTTCCATAATGCCATAGGTTATTGCCTGAAGCCGTTTTCCAGGAGTGAGCTGCTTGATTCCATGCAGAAAGCATACCAGCTTCTGGAAGACCAGAAGGAAAAGACGCCTGAAGGAGAAAATTCATCTTCTCCCCCGGACCATACAAAGGTATTCGTCCCCAGACACCTGACCGCCTCCCATAAATCCGTGCAGATGATGATCGATTATACGGAACAGCATTATCAGAAGGATATTTCCATACAGGATCTGGCGGAGCACTGTTCCATCAATGCCAATTATGCAAGCCAGATATTCAAACAGGAAATGGGATTCACCTTTATCAGCTACCTCACCGGCCTCCGGATCGATCATGCCACCTGGCTGCTCACTCATACGGAGCAGACGGTCTTTCTCATCGCCACCCAGGTTGGCTACAGCGATTACTTTTATTTTGCCAAGGTCTTCAAAAAAGTGACCGGACGGACGCCGACCGCTTATCGTAAGGATATTGAAAAAACAGAGGATGAGCTTCCTCCGTCCAGATAAAAATGTACATGCCTGACCATATAAGGAGAACTCACATGCGAAAAAAAATTTTGTCCGCCCTGCTGCCCCTTATCCTCTGTTTTACCCTTACCCTTCCCGGCTGTTCCGCCGACGGGCAGACTGCTGCACCGGACCGTTCCGTCCTTCCGGAATCCCTGCAGTCCCTTTCCTTTGAGGAACATCTGGATATCAGCGTCGGTTACTGGAATATCGAGGAAATGGTAAAAGCCTCCCAGCCGGACGGCATGACACGCTATATAGAGGAATTATTCAATATCACACTGCATCCGGTATCCGTAACCTGGTCCAACTATAAAGAGCGCTACCAGATACTCAGCGCCACGGGCAGCCTTCCGGATGTATTTGCCACGATTACACTGTCCTCTAATGACAATAACGATTCCGCGACCTTTGCCGATATGATAGAAACAGGCTCCATCCGGGCACTGCCTGAAGATCTTTCCTCCTTTCCCCTGCTGCATTCGCTGCTGGAATCCGTTTCCTATACACAGTATATGGACGGCCGCTATTATGCCATTCCCAGAGCCTCCTTCATGGATTCCATACTGGGCGCTACCGACGCGGCCATGCTTGTACGCAGAGACTGGATGGATAACCTCGGCCTGAAGGATCCGGAAAATCTGGAGGAGTTCGCCGCCATGTGTTCCGCCTTCGCCCATGAGGATCCGGACGGAAACGGCCTGGATGATACCATCGGCTACAATGTAAACAATCTTTCCGCTCTGGGCAAATGGGTGATCCTGGGCATCTCCCCGGAATGCAACGTTTATTCCTGGATTGCAGAAGACGGCCGGTTTGTCCCCTCCTGGGCAACGGAAAGCTTCAAGGATGTGGTCGCCGCATACCGCAGGCTCTATGAGACCGGCGGGCTGGATCCTGAATTTTATTCCAAAGCTCCCAATACAGTCATGGAGGATTTTGCTTCCGGAAGGCTGGGCGCCCTGGAATATAAGTCCTCTCCGTCCTCCTTAATGGAATTGAAGGACAAATGGGACGTCATGAACGATAAGCCCTTCGAGGAATGTGTGGATGTCCTCCCTGTTTTTGCCGCTCCCGACGGTGTCCGTTACAGCAATTCCAGCTGTATTTTCTGGTCTGAGTCCTATATTTCCTCAAAAGCTGATGACCGGAAGCTGGAACGAATCCTGGCTTTGTTCGAATTTCTCCTTTCCTCCCGGGGACAGGAATTCTGCCATTATGGTATAGAAGGGGTTGATTACAGGAACACGGAAGACGGCTATCACTGCCTGCTGGACACCGGTTCCGAAAGCCTGACCACCACTCTTAGCCGCAAATACCCTTCCGATATCCTGTTTTCCGGCATTGCCACCTGGGGCGGTGGCTGGGAGGATTTTGAAGAAAACGGGATGAATGAACTGCGGTACGGAGGCGCCTGCGTAAGGCTGGCCCGTAAATCGGCGCTCTGGTACCGGGACAATACTACTCAGCTGGAAAGGCCCTATGCCTTTCTTATCTATCCAAAAGAATCCACCAAGCAGTTCAGTACCTCCCAGGCCTTTGATGCCTTTGTAAACTGCATCATCGGAAGCGGTGACGCCGTTTCTATGTGGGAGGATTATCTGGAAGAGATGCGATCCCTAGGACTGGAAGAATATATCGACAGGCAGAACGAAAACTACGGAAGGCAGGAGTATACAAGCTCCCGCCTTCCGTAGTTCCTTCTTTTTATTCTTCTATTTTCAGCACATAGGCATAGTCACAGGGTTTCCGTTCCGGAGCTTTGACATGCAGAGCTTCTCCGTCCCTGATAAAGGTCAGCGGCTCCTTCTGTCCTATGAGAGTAACCCTTCCCACCTTCTTTGCGCAGGGCCCGCTTTCCCGCAGGGTGCGGATGCGGAACCATCCCTCCTCCGGCCAGCCCATGGCAATGACATACAGGGTTTCCCCGCGGGTAGTAAAGCGGTAATCCCTGCCGGTAAGGACATTGCTGCGTACATCTGCCGCCGCCCCCTTATCCAGCTGTTCCGCTATTCTTTGTGTATCATAATCGGCATCTTCCACCACCGTAGGCCCTTCTGCCGCGATGAGATACGGCCTTGTTTCATAAATGGCCTCTCCGTTCAGCGCCAGCCAGTCCCCGATTTTCTCCAGCGTCTTCACCGCATCCGGGTGAAAGGATCCGTCCGCATAGGGGCCCACATTCAGAAGCAGGTTCCCGTTTTTGGATACGATATCACAAAGCTGGTGGATGATACACTCTGCGGATTTATATTTGGGATTCTGAACCATTGACCAGGTAACATTATCCTCCAGCCTGTCATCCGACTGCCAGGGAAAGGGCCTGGGCGCTTCGAACCGGCCGCATTCAATATCAAACACGCCGATTCCTTCCGGGAAATCCTCCTGCTTATAGGTGATGATCCCGTCCGTTTTCCCTTTGGTATGATAATAATAGTCCGCCGCCGCATAACGGTATTCTTCCCCGATAATAAAGGTACGGCTGTCAAAATACACCACATCCGGTTCATATTTGTCCACGACCTCACATACCTTTTCCTTCCAGGTTCTGCAGAAGTCTTTATCCGGATAGCGGTAAGGCATGTAGCGGTTCGTCTCCAGAGGCAGGGCAGGGCCGTAATATTTTTCATTATCAGGCAGGTAGACGTCCGCTTCGTTGTCCGTGGACATAAACCATCCCCAAAGCCACTGATGATGGAACGTGGCAAGGGTACGGATCCCCTTTTTGCGGAATGCCTCCGTGCATTCGCCAACCACATCTCTTCCGGGGCCGTAGTTCACACTGTTGACCGGATTTACCTTACTGTCCCACATGGAAAAATTATCCGCATGCTCGGAAACCGGCCCGGCATATCTGGCGCCTGAACGTTTAACCAATTCTGCCCACTCATCCGCATCGAACTTTTCCCCTCTCATCATGGGATAAAAATCCTTATAGCCGAAATCATGCAGGCTGCCGTAGGTTTTTTCGTGATACAGGTTCTGTTCCAGGCCCTTGGCATACATGTTGCGGGAATACCACTCGTTCATACAGGCCGGGACGCTGTAGGGGCCCCAGTGGAAAAACAGCCCGAATTTTGCATCCCGGAACCACTTCGGAGCCTCTTTAGCCACACTGCTCCAATCTATCTCTTTCATCTTCTTTCTCCTCCTGTCTGTTCCAGACTGATCCGGTAAAAAGACAGCGGCGGCATATATGTCACCTCATCCACCATGGGAAGCTTTACCGGATCCGCCTCCCAGGCGAAGGACAGCATGGCTGCTTCCCCGGGTTCTCTGTCAAGCTCCAGGTATACCCGGTTTTTGTCCTCCCGGTTTGCCCGGATGCTTTTTATTTCCACAGGACCGGCGCTGTCCTCCAGGGTGAAGCCGCTGTCCCTGCCGTTGGCCGAATACAGCATAAAGCAGTTCTTTACATGGGCAAAGGTAACGCGCAGCCATGTTCCCTGTAGCCCCAGCCTTTCTTTTTCTTCCTGCTCTGCTATCACAGCCCCGTCAAAGTCCGGCGCTTCGAATTCCTCCGCCCCGTTAAGCACGCAGGCACACTGTCTCGCCAGCCGGATCCCTAACGCCACATTTGCCTGGGCGCTGTTATGTACACTGTCCGACTGGCTCAGATTGGTGGTGGGAAGCACGGAAATCGCCGGAATGGACAGAGCCGCTCTCCTCTGGGCCTCTCTGACCATTCCCCATGCTTCGTCAAACGGACCGTTAATGAAGCGGTTCAGCTGCATAGTGAAGAAGGGGATTTCATAACCCAGGGCAGCGCGCAGGGCTTCCGCCAGTTCCCAAAAATGCTCTCCATATGCCTCAGCCTGCTCCGGCCGGGTATCCTCACAGCCCTGATACCACAGGACTCCCGCATAGCGCCCCTTTGTTTCCCGTATTTTATTCATCATATTTCCATAAAGATCCCCATCCTTCGGATTCCAGCGCTCTATAGAAGAACCTCCCTGTGCCGTCTGGATCAGACCGACAGGCATTCCCGTCAGTTCATAATATTTTTTGCCAAAAGAAAGATAAGGCGATACTCCCGGTATCCCCATTTCTTCGTTGGGAAGAGATCCGGCTGCAGTGCTTTCGTTCATGGGATGGCTCGCCAGATCCCATTGATTCCGGTTCCGGAACAAATGTACGCACAGATGGGGCGGATCCGTACAGTAATCCTTTCCGTATCCGGCGGAATTGGACTGTCCCGCTATCAGGAACAGATTTCCTACTCCCACATGAAGGACACAGTCCCCCCGGTACAGCCATGTCAGGTTCGGCAGCGTGCTCCTAGTCTCCAGGCTGGTCTCAATCCGGTACAGCCCCCCGGCCGGAATGACAATCTCCGTCTGAAAGCTGCCTGTGAAGTTCTCTCCCTGCGTCACCTGTACTGCCGGTGTCCAGGGAATCACCGTCGTATTATCGTCTTCCCGCATAACGCGCACTACCGGCGTGGCGGAGGCAACGCCCACTTCAATGGCTGCTGGGTGTACCTTATAGGTTCCTGCCAGTTCCACCGTGGCTTTTCCCTTTTCCTGCTGTATGATTTCCCAGTCCGACGGACCGGATGTCAATGTGATTCCATGCATATGGCTGCCCTCATTTCTTTGCCGGTCAATCTGCCCGGCATGTCAAATTTGATGTCCCGCTGCCTGCGGGGGAGTATTCGGCTTCTTTTTCCCGGAAGGAATATTCATGATCCGTCTGGCTTCTTCCGGTGATGCGGTTTCCAAATCCATGGCCCGGATCAGGGCCGCCAGCTTCTCCACTTCCTCATAATTAGCGCAGGCTGTCCTGCCCGGTGCAAGGTAACGGCTGTCTTCGAATCCAATCCGCACCACCGCCGCCCCCATGGCAATGGCCGCGGCGAGGAATTCCCAGTTATCACGCCCATAATGGGTCACTCCCCACAGCGCGTCCGCCGGAACAGCGGCGCGGAAGGCTGTGAGGCATTCCATGTTGGGCTGCATGCCTCCCTTATGCCCGAATACCAGGTTATAAAGCACAGGATTCCGGTACGGCACCTCCTGCTGTGTCATGCGGATATTATAAATCATGCCGATATCAAATACTTCTATTTCGGGAATGATCTCCCTCTCATATACGGCTTTTGCACAATACCGGATATCCTCAAAGGTATTGATATAAACCGCTTCCCCCAGATTGGTGGTCCCTCCGTTCAGAGAAGCGCTTTCCACTCTCCAATAATCCAGCGGATAACAGCGCTGGCGGATATCCATATCCGATATCCCGCCGGTGGACGCCTGTATAATCAGATCCGTCCGTTCCGCAATGCGATCGAAGGTATCCGCCATTTCCGTAATATCCGGCGTCAGGGAGCCGTCCGGCCGGCGGCAGTGCAGATGGCACATGGCTGCGCCGGCAGCCGCGCTTCGCACCACATCCTCTGCCAGGGCTTCTTTATCCACCGGCAGTCCGGCTTCCACCGGGGCCAGTGAAATAATTACTTTTCTCATTCTTACATCCTCCTGTCTGAAGGGCATCCTGTGCAGGGCTTTATTCCTCCAAGGATGCCGGAGCCAGCAGCTCCACGATTTTCTTCAGTGTATCCGTTTCCCCCACATTTCCCGGGAATATAATATAGGCAAGCCCGGGGAACCGGCTTTCCGGTCCGGTTTTCCATACCGGGATGCCGGGCTGTACCTGGCCTGCCGCCAGCGCCTTACGGACCTTAAGCGCCTTAGTCCCCACATCGCTGGAGGTAATTCCCCCTTTGGCAATGAGAAAGGACGGTTTGCGGTTCAGGCCCGCTATCACACCTGTTACCGCATCGGATATTTCCACGGAAAGCTTCAGCTTTTCTTCTCCGCTCATTCCTTCCGGGGCAAGCAGTGTGCGGCTGGTATATACCACCGCCGTTTTGCCCCGGTTCATCGCCTCTTCCGCTTCCCTGATAACCCTGCGGGTTTCCTCCGCCAGCCCGCCCTTCCGGAAGCAGGTGTTCACGTTAAATTCCAGGAATTCTGCGGGGACGCGGGTCTTTTTCAATTCTTCCAGCTGCAGGGTTGTTTTTTTCACATGAGAACCAATGAGGACGATTCCGCCGTAATTTTCCCCTGCCGCCTCATCCGCTTCTGCACCCAGCAGCTCCTGCCTGTCTAACAGCGGCCTGTCGCTTATGTTTCCGAGCACCTTGGGAAGTGCGGCCGCACTTCGGATCAAAAATTCTTTTCCCGCCTTTGTCGCACGCAGCAGACAGATCGCAAAGGTTTCCACGTCACTTTGTGCCGCCGCATCCACCAGAATGGGACGGAAATTCTCTGCCTGCAGCAGAAGCTGCGTGATTTCCTCCAGCTTCTGCGCCCGCAGCATGGAAAGAGTGATATAGATACTGTCCTCCTTCCGGTAACGCCCGCCGCTCTTTTCCTCCACGTATTCTCCCAGATGGGAGGAATGATAACCAAAGGTCTTATCCCGTGCGAATTCCGTCTGCCCGGCCGGTACCAGCATATCCCCTTCCTTTACGTAATGGACGCTGTTAATGGTATAACGCCCGCCTTCCCTGAAAAAGGGACAGAGTATCTGCCCGTGTACCGGCCGGCCCGTCTGCTGTTCCACTGCCTCTCTCAGCGCCTCCAGCTCCAGAGGGTGATGTCCCCGCAGAGTGGAATCCCCCCTTGAAACCAGCAGAAGCTTTTTCCCGCAGGCTGCTGCAGCCTTTACCGCTCTTTCAGCGAGGATTTTATGTTCTTTCTCCGTTTGGGAAGCTGAAAAGCTTCTGGAATTGGTCAGTACAAAGAACAGGCTGTTTTCCTCCTGCATGCCTTCTTCCAGGCTTTGCTCCGACCAGTCCGTATAAACAGACACATCATGGACCGTCTGGATGCCGGTGGGATCATCATCCAGCACCAGGACCTTACGCCCGAAATCTTTCCATTCCTCCTGATATATGCGGTGTATCTCTTCTCCGTCGGCCTCCGGCAGTGACTCCAGCACAGATATGGGAAGCCTGCTGTATTGTTCCATAATTCCTCCTCATTTACGCCGCTGTTTGTTTTTTTCTGTTTCCTTTTACCGGCTGCCTGTCAGTTCTCCCTGCCGGCCCGCCTTTCCCCTGCATCCATTACAGGAAGCCAGACGCGCATCTCATCCATACCGCGGTTATCCCATGCAAAATAAGGGATCATGCGTGCGGTTATTTTTTCATATTCCCGGTTCCCATAGTCCTGATAAAGGGCATTCCGGTCATAGCCGTCCTCCCTTTTTCTCAGCAAAAAGCTTCCTTTCAGAGAGGTGACTGTCCTGCCTTCTATCACAAAGTCTTCCGGTTCCAGCCTGATATCGGACGGTATCATCAGATCATCCAGTGTCTCCGCCGCCGCGTCCATTCCCTCGATGCAGTAAACCAGAGGGCCGCGTTCCACCGCCACCTGGCCGGAATCCTCCTCCACAAGCGGATGCGCACAGGTAAGCCTCGCCTCCATGGCAAAATCCACCAGAATTTCCCGGTTCTTTGGAGCCTCTATCTTCAGGCATATGTATGTGCCGCCGTCCTTACGGCTCAGGCTGTAGCTTTCTTCGTCCTCCCCTGTCCTGCGGTTCCGGCACCGGACAGTTCCGTTTCTGACCCAGGAAGGGATCCGCAGATGCAGGGAAAAGCTGCCGCAGGATTTTAAGGCTTGCGTTTCCTCTTCTTCAAAGGTAAACCTTATGTTTCCGTCATAGGGATAACCGGTTTCCTGTACCAGGATGAGTCCGGAGTCCTGTTCTTCCCCATCCTTGCCCGGGAACGCCACCCTGGCCCGGCTGGCTCCGTAGAGCACCGTATAAATTCCGTCCTCATCCACGGCATAGGCATACTCGCTCATCTGGGCCATCAGCCTTGCCAGATTGGGAGGACAGCAGTAGCTCAGAATATATTCCGCCCGTTCCTGTCCCCAAATCAGCTCATAAGGAAGCTTTTTGGCCCTGCGCAACATGTTTTCATAGAAAAACCGTCTGCCGTCCATGCTCACCGCCGCCAGATTCACATTCAGTATCATGCGTTCCAGTACATCCACATACTCCGCCCTTTTCTCCAGGCAGAACATTCTCCATGCCCAGTATACGCCGCCGACAGATGCACAGGTCTCGTTATATGCGGTCACATTGGGAAGCTGATATTCATAGCCGTAGGCCTGATGGACGAGCTGGTGGGTAAAAAAATTGCCGTAAGGGGAGGCACCGTTATACAGCGCTCCGCAGCCTCCGGTAATATACATTTTTTGTGTCACAAGGCTGTTCCAGACCTTATGAAGTACCTCCGCAAGCTCAGGTTCCTCCTCTTCCAGGCACAGATCCGCCACACCCGCATAAAGGTAATTGGCCCGTACCGCATGGCCGATAATCCGATCGTGTTCCTTAAGAGGAAGCCGATCCTGATTGTCATCCAGCCCCTCCTTTACGGAATCCCTGAGAGTGACCGCCTTTTTCAGAAGCTCCAGATAATCCCGATCACCTGTGGTACGGTACAGCTCCGCCAGCCCCATATAATGAGAAGGGCAGACTGCGGTCTGTACCTCCCCGCTTTCCTCCGCCCGGTCATACAGATTTTTCAGATAGCCCGCCGCCTTTCGGGCGATGGTAAGAAAGCTGTCTTTCCCTGTCAGCCTTTTATACAGACAGGCGGAAGTGAACAGATGCCCGAAATTATAAACCTCGAAGTCATTGATATCTCCCAGACGGGCAGCTTTTCCATTCCGTTCCCCTATGATTTGTTTGGTTGAAATATAGCCGTCCGGCTGCTGCGCCTTTCCGATCAGGGCCACATATTCCTCCAGACGCTCCAGGAGTTCCCGGTTATCCGATCGCACGGCTGTATAAACCGCGGCCTCCATCCATTTATAAAAGTCTCCGTCTCCGAAAACCGTGCCGTCAAAGTCTCCGTCCGCATCCCCTGCAGCAATTTTAAAGTTTTCCAGTACATGGCTGATATCCCTGCTTTCAAACATTTTCTGCAGATGCGGCACCATGGACGCAGTGCAGGTATCAAAACGTTCCTTATAAAGTCCTCCCGTCCATTCCACATCGGAAAAGGGAAGCCCCCGTAATCCGGCATTCGGTGATTTTCTGGTATCTGTCAGCATATTCTCCTCCTGTAATCCTACATCAGACCTTTTCTTTGCAGCGCCTTTTTCAGTTCTGCCGCTCCAAATCCGGGGCTGGACAGAGTAACAATTCCCAGTTCCCGGTAAATATCCTCCTCCACATAAGCCATGGAGCCCTGGGCAAGGAGGATCACATCCGCATCGTCCTTCACCCGGGCCGCTTTGGCAAGAAGCAGACGGCGGAATTCCTCCTGATCCAGTCCGAAGGCTCCGTCAATCAGGCCGTCGGTCAGTTCCACATGCCTGCCCATTTCCCTTGCCACACGAAGAACTGTATTTTTAGTCGGCTCCAATGTGGTCGGCAGGGTTGCGAGGACAGCTATCCTGTTTCCTCTGCGCACCGCCTCCCTGCACATTTCCTCATCAATACGTACCACCGGCACTCCTATGTAGGCTGCCGCCGTCTGTACACAATCTGCTGTTTCTCCTACGGAAGAACAGATATTCAGAATGGCGTCCGCTCCCTGCTTCACCGCATCCATATACATGCTTATCAGTTCCGCGGCGGCCCGAGGTGTCACATACCCCGCTTCCCTGACCTCTGCCAGAATCCCCGGATTGCTCAGGCTGATCAGCTCCGCTTCCTCCCCGATATTTTTCCTTACCTCTCTTTCCACCAGTTCAATCAGTTCCGGTGTCGTGCTGGTATACACAAGTGCTGCTTTCATACTGTTTTGCTCCTATCCGTGCGCTTTGGCGCACATTTTATTCCAATCGCAAACAGGCGGTGTCAGAATTGGCCCTTCTGACACCGCCTGTTTCAAAATGCCTGCTTCTTTGTTCTATTATAGAAGCAATCATTCTTAAAAAATATATGAAATTCTTCAGACTGTTATGGAAATTTTACAGATTCGGGACCTCCTAAAAATAGTTTCCCAAGCTCCGGTAGCTGTCCTTCACCACCTCATAAGCCAGCTTCGGCCTTCTGTATTCATCCACAATTCCCTTATTATTCATGGTCCTGGGGCGCGAACCGAACCAGCTGTCACATACGCGGACATCACAGAACTGCCAGATATAAACGCCGCTGCAGCCTTCCCGGGTAAAAACGGCCTGAAGCTGTTCTTTGAGCGCCTGTACCTGGTATTCCTCCGACCATTTCACATGGGCGGGGGTACGGTAGCCGTATATGGCTCCCGCGCCGATTTCCGTTATCAGGAAAGGCTTTCCCGTCCCTTCCGATTCGTTCTGTATCCACTGATAAAGTTCGTCCAGATAATCCTCCACAGGTACATCATGGTACCATTTGGGATAAATGTTATAGGATACCACCTCCGGATATCCCAGGCAGATATCCGTCTTGAAACGGCAGCTGGCCGAGGAACGGGGACGGTAAGGATCCAGGCTTTTAATCAGTTCGTACTGTTCACTGTAGCACTCCCTGCCGTATTCCGTATCACTGGCGCACTCGTTGAGAATCCCCCAGATATAAATAGAAGGATGGTTATAGTGCGCGGTGATCATTTCCCTGATACAATCCCCGCACTGCTGTTTAAAATGAGGATTGCGCATATTTTCTTCCGACAGGCCCCTGGCATGGTTTTCCTCCCAGACCAGGATTCCCTGTTCATCACAGAGATCCAGAAAAAGCTCATCATTGGGATAATGCACGGTCCGAATGGAGTTGGCTCCCAGATCCTTTATCAGCATCAGATCATGCTGCATGGCTGAAAAAGGAAGCGCACAGCCGAACTGGGGATGATCCTCATGGCGGCAGAAGCCTTTTATCCGCAGCTTCCTGCCGTTCAGAAGAATATCCTTCCCTTCCGTCCTGATTTCCCGAAAACCCACTCTGTCAATGATATCGTCCGCTGCTCCGTCCGCTGTCCTTAATACTGCCGTTATCAGATAAAGCACCGGTGACTCCGGCGACCAGCATTCCGCCCAGGGACAGGGCAGTTCCTCCGTGGAAAAGCTTTTTTCTTCTTCTCCCTCAAGTACTATCGGCAGGACCGCAAAGGAATTTTTACCGATTTCCACTTCAACAGAGCCGTCAAGCCTGCCGGAAGAAAGATTCCTCACACAGATTTCCGCCTTGCCGTACCATCCGTCTTTCCGCAGGAAAGGGGTGAAATGAATCCATGAAAGATACGCCTCCCCCAGCTCTTCCAGCACCACTCCCCGGGAAATCCCGCCATAGGACTGATAATCATTGGGCACATGAAGGGCGGAATCCGGACCGAAGGAATTATCGGCAATCACTTCCAGCTGATGGATGCCCGGCCTTATATCCTTCAGCACCACATCAAAAGGGGTATATGCATTGTAATGAGAACCGACAGGCTTTCCGTCCACCAGGACTGATGCCGTATGGCTCACTCCCTTAAATTCCAGACGGATATTCCCCTTCGCCTCAAACTCCCTGGAATAAGAAGCCTGTCCGCGGTAGGAAACCGTATCCGGATAATTCTCCCAGCAGCCGGGAACCGGCGCCTGAATAACCGCTTCTTCCCCCTGCGTGCCTATGGTATGAAAATTCCATAAGGCTGAGGATAATTCCGCCGCTTTTCTGATTTTGTGTGTTTCAAAGGTACGTATCATGTTTTTTCCTCTCCTTTATTCCCATTGGGATTATTTCCTTCTCATTCGATATCCGCAATCCGGAACTGTCCGGGTTCCGTCAGTTCAGCCCTGCTTTCTTCTTTTCACCATAGGAAAGCGCAGCGTATTTCCTCTGCTGGAGCGGATATAATCCAAAGCTCCCTCCAGATCCTTCTCCCCATGAATATGGTAGGCCGGATACGCTGTGTCGACAAACAGCGGAATATCCATGGTTCCCGACTGGATACAGAAAAAAATTTCTTCCGTATTCTGTGAAGGATTCCTTGCCGGTACAAAACGGGTTCCCTTATCCATGGCCTCTTTATCTATATAAGTACAGCTTCCCAATCCGCCGGCCTCATAAATGCCCGATACCTTCAGCCGATCCGCAAACTGCTTCTTTCTGCGATCCGCTTCTTTTTTATATAAAGCTGCATTCCTTTTATCTGAATTCGGCGCTCTCTCCTCCATAAGCCATGCATTCGGCCCGGACGAGCGCCCGGCGCAGCTTTTCGACCAGAACAGTTCTGAAATAACGCCCTTCTGGGTTGCCCGCAGATATTCCACCAGTGCGGGATGCAGAATCAGATCGGAATCCACAAGAAAAACCGCATCGTATTCCTTCTGCATCGCATACCGGATAATCCGGTTCCGATATCCTGCCACTCGTACAAGACGCGCTTCTTTCCTGGCATCCGTATCTTCCGCAGCGCTTCCCTTTACCGCAGGCAGCACAGTAACCTCAGAACCTTCTCTCTTGAAATTCTTCAGGAGCTTTTCCGAAATCTCGCTGTCATTGTCATCAATAAAAATATAGTCGATAAGGAAACCTTCATGCTCCAGGCTTTTCAATGAAATCAGAAACGCCCTCAGTACACTGGCTCTTTCACATACCGGACTGCCAACCAAAACTCTCTGCAATGCCATCCAGTTACATCCTCTTACTCTTTCTTCTCCTGTTAAGGAAAATAAAAGGCCACTTTTATCAAAAAGTGACCTTCGTTAGACTTCTTAATTTTGTACGGTCAGCACCCGTTCACCAGAGACTGCCGATGTGTTAAGTATAGCACTCATGGTAAGAGATGTCAAACTTTGGTTCGGGTGGGGGGAGAAGAAAAAAAAGTGAGAGCCGCCGTCCGTGTTCCCGGTGTCCTCCCGCGCTGCCCGGTTTCGCCCTCCCGGCCCCCTTCCGGCCCCTTGTCCCCGGCACAGGCCGCCGAACTGCAAGGTTCCCTGCAGGGGACGCTTTCGCTCGGATAATCACGCAGCGGTACTAAGGCTGCAGAGAACGCAGCCTAAGGACCGGCGAGATTATGACGCCCCTTT
>OLQA01000306.1_pt1 | contig 46332 bp, 32 predicted proteins | sample 1673151 | NCBI WGS metagenome assembly OLQA01 (sample SAMEA3136760, study PRJEB25190) | human gut metagenome | biome: human gut; feature: human-associated habitat; material: faeces | place: Austria | collected 2013
ATTTGGACTGGGATTTGAACGCTGCGTAATGTATCTGACAGGTATGGGCAATATCAGAGACGTTATCCCATTCCCACGTACAGTCAACAACTGCGAATTGTAATTTTTAGTTCTTTAAAACAGGAGAAATGCTATGGGCGAAATGTTGAATGACCTGATTTTTAGTGTGAATACCATTCTGCCTGTTTTTATTGTTGTTGCGATCGGTTATTTTATGCGGCGGAGAGGAACCGTCGATGAGCATTTCGTCGGTTCTATTTCCAATGTTGTGTTTTATTATGCACTTCCGGCCCGGATGTTTCTGGACGTGGCCGGAAGTGATTTTACTGAGCTGATGAATCCCCGATTTATCCTTGTGACAGTCGGTGGAACCATCGGCGTTTTTCTTTTGGCGTGGCTGGTGATCAGCCATTGTATTCATGACGGCAGGAAGGTTGCAGCAGCAGTACACAGTGCATACAGAGGCAATTATATTTATATCGGATTGCCGATCATCGAGAATATTCTTCAGACAGATCATGTGGCCTGTTCTGTGCTTGTGCTGACATTTATCATGCCGGTTTACAATATTCTGGGTGTTCTGATCCTTTCTATATATAGCGGCGATATGTCAGGCATGAAGCCGGGGAAGCTGCTTTTAAATATTTTAAAAAATCCGATGATCCTGGCGGTTATTTTTGGTGTACTCTATGCCATGACCGGGCTTCCGTTGCCTTATGCTGCTGAGAAATCCCTGACTTATCTCGGGGCCATCTCAACACCGATGGCACTGCTGATGATCGGAGCCAGAATGGTGGATAATTCGGTCAAGGGAGAAGGAAAAGCCATCCGTCTGGCACTATTGTTCAAGTTGATCCTTGGGCCGGTTGTGATGACACTGTTGGCGATTTTCCTGGGCATGCCGACGGAAGAAATCGTGACGGTGTTCGTTCTGTTTGCAGTGCCGACGGCCATGAATGTGTTTATTATGACCAAGAGCATGGGCGGCGACGATGGCCTGGCGGCCAATGCCATACTGGCCTCAGTACCGTGTTCCGTTATTGTTATGACGATTGGTATTTATCTGATGCGAATAACGGGGATTGTATAAATTTGGAAAGGAAGGTATGCAGGAATGAATGATTTCATACAGGGCAATTATGAAGAAAAGTTTGTCAAAAAGCCATTGCCTGTGGGGATTTCTGATTATCGGGCATCGACAGAATACTACTATGTGGATAAAACGATGATGATCAAAGAATTTATCGATGAGCGTCCATTGGTATCTCTCTTTACAAGACCAAGACGTTTTGGCAAGACGCTTAATATGGATATGCTGCGTACTTTCTTTGAGAAAACGGAGGAAGATACATCCATTTATTTTAAAGATAAAAAGATTTGGCAGTGCGGTGAGCAGTATCGCAGGTATCAGGGAAAGTATCCGGTTATTTTTCTCACGTTTAAGGATATTAAATTTGGCACCTGGGAAGATACTTTTGAGCAGATTCGTAAACTGATCATGAAGGAAGCCTATAGACATAGGGAGATCCAGACAAGTGAGCGCTGCGATGAGTATGACAAAAAAATGTTTGCACGGCTAGTGTCGGAGCAGGCAGACGAGGCAGAACTTTCGGGAGCTTTGGCAGATCTGTCAGCTGCATTGGACAAACATTACGGTATTGCACCGATGATTATTATTGACGAGTATGATATCCCAATTCAACAGGGATATATGCATGGATTTTACGATGAAGTGATTTTGTTTATGAGAAATCTGTTTTCCGGTGGTCTGAAGGATAACAGGCATTTGTCCTTTGGTTTTATGACGGGGATTCTCAGGGAGGCCAAAGAAAGTATTTTCAGCGGCTTAAATAACCTTTCCATCCGTTCGGTGCTTGATAATAAATACAGTGCCTATTTTGGATTTACACCAGATGAAGTCAGAGAAATGGCTGAGTATTATGGCAAGTCAGACAGGTATGAAGAGATTTGTGATTGGTATGATGGCTATCGTTTTGGCAAAACAGAGATTTTCAACCCATGGTCGGTGGTCAACTATTTCAGCAATGAGTGCGAGCCGCGAGCCTTCTGGGTTTCTACCGGCAGCAATGATATTATCGGCGAAGTGCTTGCACAAGCGGACGAAGAGACGTATCATCGGCTGACGGCGCTTGTCAAGGGCGAGACGTTCACCACCTTTATTGATACTGGCGTGATTTATCCGCAAATCAAGAGCAATCCCGCTACTATTTACAGCTTTTTGCTGGTGACAGGCTATTTGAAGGCAATGAAAACGACACCATCCTTCAATGGAGACTTTATGTGTGAGGTTTCCTTGCCGAATCGGGAAATTTCTCTCGTGTATAACAAGGAAATTTTGCAGCGGCTGGAGAATATGATTCCGCAGCCTACGGCCATCGCTGTTCAGGAGGCCATCTTCTCCGGCGACAACGCACGATTGAAAGCGCAGATTCAGACGCTTCTGACCCAATCGGTCAGCTGTTTTGACACGGCAGGGGAGAACTTCTATCACGGCTTTATGCTGGGGCTGTGTGCTTTATTGGGTGGTGCTTTCGTGACCTCGAATCGAGAGTCTGGCGATGGGCGTTATGATATTCAGCTGAAACCCACGAAAAAGGGACTTCCGGGGATTCTCATCGAATTAAAAGCGGAGAAAAATTGCAGTGATGAGAAGCTGAAAGTGTTGGCAGAAACCGCATTGCAGCAGATAAACGACAAGAAATACGAAACGGAACTGATAGCCACTGGGGTTAAGACGGTTTATAAATACGGCGTGGCTTTCAGCGGTAAAAAGGGCGCGGTAACGGTCGGATGAACTTGGAAATCAGGCAGATGACTGATTTGCAGAGCTTGCAGCTTTGAAAATCATGAAATCTGTATCAAGACGTATCCCAAGGAACAGCATGAAAAAGAACGCTGCATAAAACGGATAGCTTCCTGATGCGATGGAAATTTGCTTGCGGGTGCAGTGCTTTTGAGCGCAGGTTGGACAAACTTGGACAAATGTGGACAAATGTGGACAAATGTGGACAAAATTGTGTTGATTTTGGCGAAAGGATGTGGTATGATATAAATGTGCCGAGGAAGGCACAGAGGCTGTTCAGCAAAAACGCTGAGCAGCTTTTTTAGAGCGACACGCCGAAATCGTGCCGCTCTTTTTGTTACAAAGAAAGGAGAAAGAAGAAATGGCGCGCGCTCCCCCCGCGAGGAAGAAAAGCGAAACCGTGCTGAACTGTAAGATTTACAGACTGATAATGGTTTATGCCATAGGAGCATCCGCATTTCTACAAGTCGGATTTGTGATGGTTAGAGAGGAAAGTATACCATCCACCGACTTGTCTAAAAACGCGGATGCACACGCTACAAAAGTGTGGTAGAATCATATCGTCGAAAGATGCAGAGAAGCTCCCGCGCACGGCGCGAGGGGTTTTTTTCGTACCGTTCGATAGAAAAAAAACGTGCGCCAAAGAAACACGAAGAAAGGAAATGTATGAGTAACAAAGAAAACTATCGAGAATAGATTCAGTTTCCGCTTCGACAGAGACTGAAACGCCTGTGTATGCGCTTGGCAACAGCAGGTGGAACTATCCGCGGAACGGTGCAGTAGATAGCGGGGCAATCATGTGCTTCCAAGGAGAAAAGCACAATCATCCCTGCCCTGTCTAAAAACGCGGATGGGAAAATGGTAGGCAGCTCAAGCAGATGCAGTCTGCAATATGCGCCGAGGCGTTTTTGATATTCTGCGATTCCCGCCGCAAAATAGCTCTCTTTGACATGCCCAGGCGCAAGAATTGTGATATTCATGCCATCTCTGCCGAAAACGGGCTCTTTGAAAGCGCTTTTTGTTCCAAAGAGCGCACATAGGTTCCGAAAGGATCCGCCTCTTCCGCAAGGGTCTGCAAATGCAGGTAGGAAAGCCCGAGCGGCGCGACGCTGCGAAAACGCAGCGTGGTTAAAATTCCGCCGGGGCGGCAGCTTTCGGCAGCGTTTTCAAGGCTTTCATCATAAACGCGGGCAATGCCGCGCTCTGTATCATAGCGAATTAAAAGATCCTGCCAGCAGTCTTTTTTCACGCAGGCATCGGAAAGGCAGAAAGAGGCGTTGGTGCGATAGGCAACCGTCGGGTCGCTCGGGTTGAGCCAGTGGTCGCAAAGGCTGATGCGCAGCCCTGCGCCGCCGATCCACAGCCGAATGCGGATTTCTCCGAAGGCGGAGGCGGGGAAGTTCCATACAGCCCCCTGCACTGCGCTGAACAGGCGCTCGTCATGATAGCGGTTGATCTGCAGCACCTCGCGCAGCTCCCCGTCGGGGCTCGGCACGGGCATGGGGCCGTCGGCACGGTTCCAGGCGCAATGCCCGTTCATTTTTTCATCGCCGACGGAATAAGCAAAGCTTGTGCTGCCGCTGACGCTGTTGCGATAGAGAAAAGTGCTCAGATACCGCATGCCGTCTTCAAGGCTTTCCGAGCGCTCGGTTTCATAAAGCCAATCCAGGGAGAAGATTACCGTGCGGCGGCAGGAGCAGTTTTGCCCGACATCGGCAAGAATTCTGCCAAAGGGCAGCTCCAGCGCCTGAAACTGCTGCATACCCTTATCGCCGCGCTCGCCGTTGTATCGGTAATCGCCGCTGTTGCGGATGGGAGTGAGCAAAAGCTCGCGCATGCCGCTCCAATGCACGCCGTCGGAGGTGATTGCAACATGGCACACATCGCGGTTTGTAAAAAGCTCCTCCATTTCACCGCGCTCATGAAAATCAAATACATTGATTCTGCCGCGGTGATTCTCCTCGGGCATGGGAATGGTGTTGCACCAAAAAAGGAGTACGCGCCCGTCTCCCAGCCGCAGAAAATTCGGTGTGGTGAGCGTTGCATGGAAGGGCGAAGCCTTCCCCTCGGACCAGGTTTTTCCGCCGTCCTTTGAGCGGTATTCCCATAAATAATCCAAAGAGGTACGGGCAAGCATATAAAGATCCCCGTTTGGCAGCAGCGTGAGCACCGGCTCCGAGCCGGCATTTTGCCAGCGCAGTCCCTTATCGGGGAAGACGGGGCGGTGGTCCGGCGCCTTGTTTGGCTCGGAGACCGTCCAGCTTTGCGCGTCATCGTCGGACCAGGCGACGGCGGGGCCGTAGCTTGAATGGTCGGAAAAAGCGCTCATGGTCACGATCCAGCGGTCATATTCCTCTAAGAAAGCGGGTTGGAAAATATCGATATAAACCTTTTCGGAAATTTTGACGGATTGATAGTTGTCGTCATCCGGCCCGAGATCGGAAAACAGGGCATAGGTGCCGTCCTCTTTTGCAACGACGGTGCAATACCGCCCGCTTTTGGGGTTGCGTGTCGCGGCGCCCATTTCGCTTTTTTTCAGCTTGCGGAATCTCCAGGAGAGCCCGCCGTCCAGCGATTCGGAATAGCCGTCGGAGGAGGAATATTGGCGCAGCGCCCCGTTTGGCATCACGCAGGTCTGTCTGCGGGAATTGAGCAAGGGAACGGTGACGCAGCTCGGCTCATGAAAGCCCTGCAGCATGGTTTTCTGCTGTGCATCCAAACGGTCTTCTATGACTTTTGTATACCAGTTCATTGTGCTTTGTCCTTTCTCATTGCTCGGATTCTTCCGAAAGTAGGCGCACATAGGTGCCCCTTGCATCTTCGCTTTGCGCCAGAGATTGCATATGCAGATAAGAGAGCCCCTGCGGGCAGGGACGGCTTGCGCGCACATAGAACAGAAGGCGGTCCTCGTCCTCGTCCTCGCCCTTGCAGCTTACGGCGATTTCTCCCGCAACCGTGTCATAGGAAAGGGTGACGGTTTTCCACCCCTGCTCAAGGTCACTTTTTTCCAGGGTGAAATAAAACGGGTGCCGCTGCGCCATGGTCGGGTCGCTCGGGTTGAGCCAAAAATCCGAGAGGGAAACGCCGACCCCGCTGCCGTCAATGCGCATCTCTATGGAGAGAGTGCCGCGTTTTGCGGCGGGGAAATTCCAAACGAGCCCCTGCTTTTCATTGTAAAGGCGCGGGTCGTGATAGCGGCAGAGCTGCACCACATCGCGGATGCCCTGCTCCGGGTCGGACATCATCGATGCGCCGTCCGTACGGTTCCAGGCACAGTGCCCGAAGTGCGCACCGCAGAGGCTTTTCAGATATTGAAACGTGGAAACGCTTTCAAGGCCGCTTTGGAAAGTATCCTGCCGCTTATGCTCAAGGAGCCAGTCAAGATCAAAACACATCACGCGCCGCGTGGACATGTTCTGACCGCACAGCACAAGGACCTTGTTCAGCGGCAGTTCCCAAATTTCAAATTGCTGCAGGCTCTGATCACCGATATTATATCTTCCGCCCGCGCGGCGATAATCGCAGCGGTTGCGCGGAGCGGCAAGCAGCACCTCGCGCTGGCCGAGCCAGGCTTCTCCGTCCTCGCTCAGCGCCGCATGGCAGACATCGCGGTTGGTAAAAACGTCCTCAAACGAACCGTTGACATGCCCGTGATGCGTCATGGGGAAATCGTGCAGATGCTCATGCTCGGGCATGGGGCAGGTATTGTTCCAAAGCAGCAGGGTTTTGCCGCTTGAGAGGCGGTGAAACACGGAGGTCGTGTTTGTGGCGTGCAGCGCAAAGGCGCCGTCCGCCGTCCAGCTCTCTCCGTGGTCATGGGAGCGGTATGCGCGCGGGTGATCGTCGCTTGTGCGGGTAATAAGCAGCAGCGTGCCGTCGGCAAGCTCCGTCACGGTCGGCTCGGAGCCGCGGTTGCGCCAGCGGGAGCCCATATCCGGGGCAAACCATGTGTGATTATCCTCCGTGGGCAGATCGACAACGGTCCAGTGTGCGCCGTCGTCGTCGGAATAGAGAAATACGGGGGAGAAATCCTGGCTGCCGTCCGCATTTTCAATATCGCGATGGCAGGTATTGACCCAGCGCATGGGCTTGTCCCGCAGCAAAAACGGAATTTTGGGGCATCCGAGCTTTTCCTTTGTATAGTGGTGCACGGTAGGATTTTGGTCGTCCGGCCCGATTTTCGAGGTGCAGCAGATCGAGGCATCCAGCGGGGCATCGTTATTCCCGAACCGCACCCAAACGCCGCTTTGCGGGTTATACGCGGCAGGCCCGAGCGAGCGCGGCTCCGCATAGCGCGGATGCCAGGAAAGCCCGCAATCGCGGGAATACAGATAGCCAAAGCCCCCGTCCTTTTGCCCCTTGCCGCGACCGATGGTGTGCCCGTACAGGCGGATCTCCCCGTTTGGAAGAATGCAGGAGGAATTGTAGGACTCCGCGGGGTGCACGCAAAGGGTGCGCGGCCCGGTGGTTGCTTTATATCTTTCGAGGTCGTCCGCATCGAGCAATGCAAGCATCTGATCAAAATACCAACTCATAGTTCACCTTTTTCCGGTTTGCAAAGAGGCAAACCGATCCGAATTTTATAATCGTTTTATTGTACCATAGCGGCGGGGTTTTTGTCAATGAAAATCAGGGCGCGCGAAGATGTGAAAAAAGTGTGGATTTTTCTGAATTTTTATGGTACAATACAATGCATGAACCGTAACATAAAAAACTGCCGAAAAATGAGGATGCAAGCATGAAAATCACGATGATTTGCGATGTTCTCGGAGAAGCGAACAACGGCACGACCCTGGCGGCTCTGAATCTGATTGCGCATTTGCGGGGGAAGGGGCATCAGCTCACGGTCGTTTCCCCCGATGCCTATCGCACCGAGGCCGGCTTTGTCGCCGTTCCGGAGCTGAATCTCGGCTTTTTGCTGAACAAAGTTTTGCAAAAAAACGGTGTACATTTGGCAAAACCGGATAAGCGCATTTTGGAGAAGGCAATCCGCGGTGCGGATGTTGTGCATCTGCTCACGCCCTTTCCCCTTGCCATTGCCGGCCTGAAAATTGCGCGGCGCTACGGCATTCCGGTCACAGCGAGCTTTCATTGCCAGGCAGAAAATGTCACGGCGCATCTCGGGCTGATGAATTTTTACCCTGCCAATGCGCTCACTTATCGCATTTTTTACAAAAAGGTCTATCGGTATTGCACCGCGGTGCATTACCCGACGGATTTTATTCGCGGCGTCTTTGAAAAAAGCGTGAAGCATAAAACGCCTGCCTATGTTATTTCCAACGGCGTGAACAATATGTTTGTGCCGGATCCGAATGCCGTACGCGACCCGGACGCCCCCTTTACCATCGTGTGCTGCGGGCGGTACAGCAAGGAAAAAGCGCAGTATCAGCTGATTCGCGCGCTTTCGCACAGCCGATATGCGGATAAGATCCGCGTTGTGTTTGCGGGGACGGGCCCTTGGGAAAAATATCTGCGGTTTTTGGCAAAGCGCAAGGGGATTGCGGCGCAGTTTTCGTTTTTTGCGAGGGAGGACCTTGTGAAGATTTTGCAGACGGCGGATTTGTATGTACACACGGCGCTTGTCGAGATAGAGGCGATTGCCTGCACGGAGGCGATCTGCTGCGGGCTGATCCCCGTGATCTGCGATTCGCCGCGCAGCGCAACGCGGCTGTTTGCCATAGGCGACCATTCGCTTTTTCGCATGCTGGATCCCAAAAACCTTTGCAGATGATTGAATACTGGTATGAAAATCCGGGAAAGAAACGGCAAAGAAGCGAAGAATACGAAGCGCTGCGCAAAAAATTTGCGCAGCGGGAATGCATGGAGCGCATGGAGCAAATGCTGTACGAGGCGGCAAAGCGGGCATGAAGAAAGTTTTTTATTATACCGATCTTTTAGAGGACGATTTTGCCGGGAACGACATTCAAAGGCAGCCCCTGCCTGAGGATTTTTCCTATCGAATCGAGGGGGCGCTGCAGCGCGGCGCGGCATTTTTTCTGCATCATTTTATTGCAACGCCGATCGTGTTTGCCGTGCAAAAGCTGTATTATCGCGAAAAAATCGTCAATCGGCGCTGCATTCGCCCGTATCTCGGCGAAGGGGTTTATCTCTATGGGAATCACACGCGGTCCGCGGGGGATGCCTTTGCGCCGCACCTTGTTACATTTCCGTATAAATCCTATATCGTAGTCGGTGCGGAGACCTTTTCTTTGCCCGGGCTGCGGTGGATTGTCAAGGCGCTGGGCGCCGTTCCCCTGCCGCAAACCATGGCGCAAACGCGGGCGTTTTCGGGGGCGCTGCGCTCCTTTGCCGAAGAAGGGGCGCCCGTTGCTATTTATCCGGAGGCGCATATCTGGCCGTATTATACGCAGATTCGCCCCTTTGCGGATGCTTCCTTTGCTTATCCCGTGCGCTATGAAAAGCCCGCATTTGCCTTTACCGCAACCTATCAAAAGACGGCGTTTCGCCGCCGCCCGCGCACCACGCTTTATGTGGACGGGCCGTTTTTTGCCGACCCGACCCTTTCCCCCGGGCAGCAGCGCAAGGAACTGCGCGACCGGGTGTATGCCGCGATGTGCGCGCGTGCGGAGGCGTCGAGCTTTGCCTATGTTGCCTATTTTCCCGCAGAGGAAAGCCGGGACTGATTTTTTTCGGAAAGAGAGGCGGAAAAACGGCAATTTATATCAGCCATCGTCTCGCGTCCTGCCGCTTTTGCGATGCGATTTTGGTTTTCGATGCGGGCGCGGTCGTGCAGCACGGCACGCACGGGGCGCTGCTGTGCGAAGAAAACGGAAAGTATGCGGCGCTGTGGAATGCCCGGGTGCAATACTATACGGAATAAAAAATCGGCACCGCTTTTGGAACAGAAGCGGTGCCGATTTATGTTACAGCGCATATTTTGTCTTCATGCGGGCAAGGAGCTTGCCGATCGGCTTTGCCAAAACCAAAAGGAACAGGATATTGGAAACCACATAAACGGCGGTGACGGGAACGGCGGAGGCAATCGCCGCAAAATAGCGCGGGAGATTAAAATAGCCGTCTGCCCACAGCACTGTCCAGATATCCATCAAAAACGAATAAAGCACACCGCCGATGCCGCCCCAGATGCAAAGCGCAATGCGGCTGCGGCGCAAAAGCGGTGCCAAAAGCCCGCTGAAAAAGCCGATCATGCCCCAGGAAAACATCTGAAACGGCGTCCACGGACCCTGCCCGAAATAGAAATTGGAAAGCACGGCGCTGAGCGCCCCGGTAAGAAAGCCCGCCTCGCTGCCGAAATACATCGCCGTGATGATCACAAGAGCCGTTACGGGTTTGAAATGCTGCAGCGGGGCAAACAGCATGCGCCCCGCAACGCTCAGCGCTACCATAACCGCAATCAGGATCAGGCGTTTCACATCGTTTGCGCTGCGCTCAAAATGCAGGAAAAACGGCAGGCAGGAGAGCACCGCGACAGACAGGGTGATATAGGCATATTGCCTGTCGCGGAAGATCAGCGCCCCGCCGAGCACCACGGCGGGAATCAAAAGGCATAAAATGCCGTAGCCGAGCCATTTTTTCATAGTGCCTCGCTCTCCCGGCAGCAGCGCACTACATCGGCGCAGCTGACCGCATCCGGATACAGACCGCGCGCAATGCGGCTTGCCGCGGTGGTATAAAAGCTGTTTTGACGGAAAAAGGTGCGCGGGTCGGCGGCGCCGAGAATCTCTCCGTCGAAAAACAGGGCGCAGCGGTCTGCCGTTTCCGCGGCAAATTCGATATCATGGCTCACCATTAAAATCGTGATGCCATCGGCGCAAAGCCCGCGCAGAATGTCACGCAGCGTTTGCTTTGCCGCAGCGTCGATCCCCTTTGTCGGCTCATCCAGAAGAAGAATTTTCGGCGCTGTGAGCAGCAGCTTGGCAAGCGCGCATTTTTGCTGCTCGCCGCCGCTGAGATCAAACGGATGGCGCTGCAAAAGATGCGCAATGCCGAGCTTATTTGCAATGGCATCGATCTTCTGCGCGCGCTCGGCACGCGGCACACCGTCGTTTTCCAGCACATCGTCAAGGTCGGCCCGCACCGTATCCTTGAGAAACACGGTTGAGGGGTTTTGCGGAAGCATGGAAAGCAGATGACGGTACAGCGTATTGCCGCGGTAATCCTTTTGCGCTTTCCCGTTGATGCGCACCTTGCCGCGATATGGCTTTTGCAGCGCCGCAAGAACGCGCAGCACCGTTGTTTTGCCGCTGCCGTTTCCGCCGAGCAGGCAATAAAGCTCGCCCGTTTCGATTTGCTCCGTAACGCCGCGCAGCACATCGGGCAAGTCTTTTTCATAGCGAAACCAAACATTTTTCAGAGCAATGGCGGGCGGCTTTTTTTCGTCTGCGCCGTCCGGCGCTTTTTTCGGCGCATTTTGCGGCTGCGCGGGGCAGGGCAGCGGGGCAAAGCGCCCCGCCAAATACTCTCTGCCCTCGCGCACGCTCAGAGGGCATTCTCCGCCCGTACCGAGCGCGCGGTAGATCCGCATGGCGCTCGGCAGCGCCTGCCGAAGCGCGGGAGGAATCTCTGCGCCGCCAAGCTGCGCGCCGATTGCGCGCGGTGTATCAAACAGCCGGATGCTGCCGTTTTCCATGCACAGCACACGGTCGGCAACGGGGAAAATTTCCTCCAGGCGGTGCTCTGCCAAAAGAACGGTCAGCCCGAGCTCGCGATTGATCTTTTGCAGTGTTGCAATAAAATCGGCGGCGGCGATCGGGTCCAGCTGCCCGGTCGGCTCGTCCAAAATGAGCAGGCGCGGCTGCATGACCATGACGCAGGCAAGGCTGAGCAGCTGCTTTTGCCCGCCCGAAAGCTCGTTTGTCTTTTTTCGGAACCAATCCGCAATGCCGAAATAATTCGCCATTTCGCCCACGCGCCGCCGGATTGCGTCACTTGGCACGCCGAGATTTTCAAGCCCGAAGGCAAGCTCGGAATATACCCGGTCCGTCACGATTTGGCTGTCCGGATTTTGCATGACATAGCCGATCGCGGCAGCCGATGTTTTTTCGTCCGCTTCTTCCGTCGGCTTTCCGGCATACAGGATACGCCCGCTTTTTTGCCCGGCGGGCGCAAGCTCGTTTTTGATCAGGCGCAAAAGCGTTGTTTTCCCGCAGCCTGAGGTGCCGCACATCAGAACAAATTCGCCTTCGCTTATGCTGAGATTGATCTCTTTCAGCGCCGCCTCGGAGGCACCGGGGTATTGAAAGCTCAGATTTTCGATACGCAGTATTTCCATACAACAGCCTCCTTAACTTCAATCAAAAACGGCAGCAGCGAAAGCACGGCAAATGCAATATAAACGGCACAGGCAAGCGGGGTGCGCGGCAGGGAAGCAATGCGCGGATAAAAGGAAAAGGTGCACACGCCGCGGGCTATGCCAAACAGCACCGTGAAAAACAGCCCTGCGCATACGGAAAGCAAAACACCGTCGCGCGCGGTAAAGGAAAACAGTGAAAAATGCGTTCGCCCTTTTTGCCCGTATCCGCGCGCTTTCATGGAGGCGGCAGTTTCCATGGCATGCTCAAACGACCATGCGATAACCGCGCCGAAAACGCGCAGCGCATTCTGCGCGCGGCCGACAAGGCTTTTTCCGCTGTATTGCCCGAGCGTTTTTTGCACCGCGCTGACGCTGTGCATCCGCTGCACGAACAGCGGGAGAAAGCGCAGCGCCATGGAGAGCACCAGCGAAAGCTTCGGAATGAGTGCGCCGAAGAGATATAAAAATTTTTCGCTTGTCATAATTTCCCCATAGCAACTGCACCAAAGCAGAATGCCGAGAATCATCACGGAGAGAAAAACGCCGTAGAGCAGCGCCTCCAGGGTGACGGCATTGCCGTTGAGAAAGAACAGCGGGGTGACGCCGTTGTGGGAAAAAAGCGGATTTGTTACGGCGATGAGCACAAACATTGCAAAATAGAACGCCAGATTTGCCCCGTGCGCGCGCCCTTTGGTGAGCATGGCGCAAAAGAGAGAGGCGCCGAGCAGTGCTGCAAGGGAAATTGCGGGGTTTGCGGCAAACATGCCGATGAGCAGCACCATGCAAAAATAGCAAAACAGCACGGCGGGATGATATGCGCCGAACGCCTTCATTGGCTCCCCTCCTCAATCCATTCGCAGCCGACGTCATGCCCTAAATCGCAGGTGTAGACCCATTCGATCGTTTGGCCGTCGTGCAGCTCGTATTTGGAGCATCCGTAGTTCGGAAACTCTCCGTCCACACGATACATCCAGCCCGACAGCGGGCCGCAGGAAAACTCATACAGATAATGAATGCCGCGAATATAAACGCTGCCGTAGTTATTTTCGCTTGCGCCCTGATATTCCATCTGAATACGGTTATAGCGCACGGCGCGGTCAAGAATGGAAAAAACGGTGTCTCCCGGGCGCAGCACATATTCCGTTTTCGGCAGGATGATGCCGTTTGGCGGGACAAATTCGTCCGATTGCAGCGCGGGGTCGAGCATATCGTAATTTTCCAAAATCGTATCGCAGCGGATGCTGATAAAAACGGTTTCGCTGTTCTCTGTAATATCGTCGATATGCGTGAGATAGTATTCGTCAACGGATTGAATATTCGTCCCGCGGATGAGGACGGCTGCGACCAAAATCAGCAAAAACAGCGCAATAATATCTTTTTTCACAGGACGCAGCCTCCTTTCCGTGAGAAATGCTTCAGTCGTCGTCTTCGTCTTGATACTGTGCGGCAAGCGCAGCCAGTTCGTTTTCGCGGCGATGGCGCCGCTTTTTGATGCGATGCACCAAAATCAGGGCAAGCAGGGCACAAAAGAGGGAGAGCCCGATTGCGATCAGAATGGCGCGCAGCGTATTGTCGACCTTGGTTTTGGATTTTACAACATCTTCGTAATGCAATATTTTTTCCCGGTCGTATTCGCTCAGCGCTTTATAGCGCTCGACAATTTCATCGATCGTTTTTTTGTCGCGCAGAGTAATATTCTCAAAGGGATACAGCTTTTCCTCGATGGTTTGGTTCAGCTCATCGATCTGTGCCTGTACCTGTTCAATTTGTGCCTTGGCGTCGGCAAGCTTTGACGCATAGTGTTCTTTTTGTGCAAAATCGGGGCTTTTCTGCAGCTTATCCGCCAGCGTGACGACAAGAACATACTGCTCGGTTGTCAGCTTTTGCGGCAGAGCGTCCACGGTACGGCAATCTTCCTCGGTAAAGGCGGCCTGTTCCGGTGCCGTGTTCTGTTCCGGGCGAAAGTCATACAGTGTGCGCATCCCGTTTTGCTGCCGCCACAGGGCAGCCATGGTATAAAGGGTCTGCTCGCTTGCCATGGTATTGGAGTGGTCGGGAAGGGAAGTGGGGTTATCCGGGTCATAGGTAAAGGAATGCACAAAACCGCCGTCCGGCATGCGATAGCGCAGGATCCCGTCCAAAAGGGTATTGCCGTCTTTGATGAACCGCGGATCGCTCAGCGGGTCAATGCCAAGGCAGCACAGCGCAACAACGACCTGATCGGAGCTTTCCACATTCTGCGTTCCCCAGCTTTTGAAATCGCCGCTCGGCAGCTGCAGGGCGCTCAGGCAGAAAAGCGCTTCCTCCGTAATCTGACGCACGGTCTTTTCTTCCGTTTCCCCCGTGATTTTGCGCGTGTAGCGATAGAGAGTATCGCTGTCGTAGTACGGGGCAAGCGCCTGCAGCGCCATTGCGGTGATATCCGGGTCGGAAACCTCGCCGCTGAGGGCAAAGCCGCCGTCGCTGAGCTGGCAGCACAGGATTTCCTCTATGATATCTTCTCTTGTATAATAGGCATCGTCTGGGACGGGATAGCGCAGGCTGTCCAGCGTGATAAGCCCCCAGATCCAGCCGTTGATGCCCTGGCGGCCCAGAGGCGTTGTCCTGCCGCGGTTATAGGTGCCGTCCGCAATGAGATTGATCGGCTCGCCGTTTGCATCCGTTCCGAAATTTGTCGGGTCTCCGCCCATTGCAAGGATTGCCAGGGAAATGCGGTGCCATTCGGTCGCCTTTGCGGCGCTGAGCTTTCCCGGCTCGCGGTAGCGCTTCTCCACCTGATCCTTCAGCACGGCAAGGTATGCCGCATTGTTATCGGGAATGCACAGCCGCCCGAGCGCAATGGGGTACCAATCTCCCGGGGTGGTGCCTGCAAGCAGCAAATATTTGTCGTTGATCAGATAGCCGTCCGCAGGGGCGCCGTTATCGCTTTTTTTCCAGGCGATGATACCGTTTGCAATCGCAAGCACATCCGTCGTTTGCTCGGATTGCGCCGCGGCGGCGGGAAAGGGGCAAAGCAGAAACAAAAAACAAAACATAGCACAGAGAAAACGCTTAGGCATTGTCATGTGTTCCTTTCTTTTCGGCTTTCTCCTGCTCGGCTTCGCCCGCTTTGGCTTCGCTCTTTTCGTTTTCGGGCATATCACTGCCCTCTTTTTCAGGCTCGGTTTTTTCCGGGGCGGTCTTTCCCGCCCGGCGGCGCAGCAGGAAGAAAAGCGCTGCGGCAATACCGCAAAGCAGCAAAACACCGATCAGAATGCCGATGATCGGCGGAGTTGCTCCTTTGCTCTGCACGGGTGTATTCCCATTTGAGGGTTCGGCAGCGGTATCGTGCGGCAGCTGCTCCGCCGCGGTTGTGAGGGCTTCGTTTTCTTCGGAAACGGCGGGCGTTTCCGATTCCTGTAAACTATCGCCGTCGGAGGCGCTTCCCTGCGGTGCAGAGGCACTCCCGGGTGTTTTTCCGGGCGCGGTCTGCCCTTGGCTGTGAGCGGGCGCGGTTGCGGCGGAGGATTGCGCGGGGGCGGTGGCCGGGGCAGCGGTCGTTTCGCTCTCCCATACGGGGTTTGAAACGGCGCTTTGCAGCGCGCTTGCGGCGGCGTTGACCGCGCTTTGTGAGGCGTCTAGCGCTGCCATGCATTCCACAGCCTTTTCATATGCCGCCTGCACATTCTGCGCGGAAAAGGCAGAGCTTTGCGCGGCGCGGCAGAGGGCTTTGGTCAGCCCGTCTTTATCGGAAACGGCAAAGTAGCCGCCGCTTGGCTGCACACTGACATCCGGGATTTCGGTGCCGATGGCGCCGAATCCGCCGATATCCGCACCGTAGCCGAGCGTAAACTGCACGCGCACCACATCCCCGTCACCAAGAAAGCTGTCAGCAAAGCCGACATTGGGAAAGACATTATTGATGCAATACATCCAGCCCGAGCCGTTTGTAATGGCAAATTCTCCGAGATAGCCCGTCCAGTTTTTTGCATAATCGTCCGGATCGTAAAAGGTCATGGTCTTTTCAAGATACGGACGCAAAATCGCCGGGACGGACGGGAAAATTCCAAGCCTTCTCGGAGAAGAGGCGGTGCCGCTTTTCTGATAAGTGTCTTTTTTTGCATTCGATGCCGTCCCGTCGGCAATATAGGCAAGATAAAATGCGGAATCCACGCTGCCGCCGTAATAGCCGACCAGCCCGTTTTTGTGCAGCAGGCGGATGAGCTGCTGCGCCGAGGTTTCTCCTTCATAGATGGGAACGCTTACCGGTGCGATGAGATATCCGCAGCCGATGGTGAACGCCTCAATACTGAAAATCGCAGATCCGATATAATCTCCGGGATTGGCTTTCTGATAATTGATATGATAGGAAAGCTGCGTTCTTTGCCCGCCGTCGGAGGTTGCGCTGACGGTGACAAGGTTATCGCCCTCCTTTGTAAAATGAAGAGTGTAGCTCGTTTTCTCGCTGTCGTCCCAGGCGGGGGAAAGTTCCTCGCCATTGAGTGTGACAAAGCATTTGATTTTCTGCCCTGCGGCATTGCTTGCCCAGACATCAAAGGTTTTGCGGCTGCCGCGCTGCAGCGCGCCGTCGCGCAGGGTCGTTTTCAGCTGCGGACCGCTTGCGGCATAGGCGGGCAGAACTGCGCAAAGCAAAGAGAAAAACAGCGCAAAAGCCAAAGCCGTGGCAAAAAAGCGTTTTGAAAAGTGCATAAAAAACTCCTTCAAGACGCGCGATACACCGGCGCTTGGCACCGGCGTATCATGCAAAAATATAAGGTGATTGTTGAAAAAGAGCTGTATGGTTTTATACGCGCTTTTTCGGCTTGAGCACGACGATCCCCGCGCACAGAGAAATCACCGCGCAGAACAGATACATCACGGGACGCATCTCATCTCCGGTCTTCGGCGGATTCTCCGTATTTTTGTTATCTGCGGGTTTTTCGCCGGGCTGTTGCGGGTCGTTCTTCCCGGGTTGTTCCGGGTTTTCAGGGGTCTCGGGTTTTGCGGCTTTGAGCTCGGCAAGGCGCGCCTGTGCCGCGGCAAGCACTGCATAATTTGTAAGGGCAGCCCTTTGCGCATCATTCAGTGCATCCCATGCCTGCTGTGCCGAAAGGATCAGCTCTTCTTTTTCGAGCGTCACCTCTCCGATTGCTTCGATTTTGGCTGCTGCATCGTCTACTTCATCGGCAAGCAGCGTCTTTTGCCAGTACAGCAGAGCGTAGCCGCCGTTGACCAGGCCGTAGTGGTCCTCCTTAAAGGCATTGCCGAGCGTCTGCAGAAATTCCTGCGACTGCAATGCTGCCGAGTCAAGACCCGTGGCAGTATCCGTGCCGCTTGCAACGCCGCGCGCGGAGCAGGCGGTGTCATAATAGCAATTGCTCACTTCATTGTTGCTTGTGAGCAATCCGGTGATTCCGCCTGCGCCGTCCAGAATGTTCTCACCGACGACGCTGATCTTTCCTGCATTGTAGCAATTTCCGATCACATGGCCCGCCTGTGCTCTGCCGACAATACCGCCGGCGCAGTCGGCAGCGGTAACAGCGCCGAGGTTGTAGCAGTTTTCAACGGTGACGCGCACATCGGTGCCGTGTCCGCCTGTGGAAAGGTGACCGATAATGCCGCCTGCGACCGAGTCTCTTGCCGTGACTTTTCCGATATTGTAGCAGCCGCGCACGGTGCTTTTTCCGCCGTCGCGGATTGTGCCGACGATACCGCCGCTCCAGCCGCTGCAGATGATCTGCGCCGCGTTGAAGCAGTTGATAAAGTCTGCGCCGTTGCTCCATTTGGCGATACCGCCCATGAAGGAGAGGTTGTCCGCGCCGATTTTACCGCTGCCGATGCCGACATTCCGAATGGTTGCATTGGTGCCGACATAGCCGAACAAGCCGCCGACAGTGGAATACAGGTTATCGATCACAAAGCCCTGCCCGTCAAAGAAGCCGTCGAACATGCGGCGCTCATAGCGACCGATCGGAGTCCAGTTGTCATAGGCGGAAAGGTCAATATTTGCGGTCAGAAGCACGGTTTTTCCGGTGAAGGATTCGCCGTCATTCACGCGCTTTGCAAATTCGGCAAGCTCCTGTGCCGTTGCAATTTCAAGGCTGCCGTGAATCGGCGCTTCTTCGCCGAGCGGTTTTTCGCCGGAGAGAATGGGATAGCCGCTGTTTTGGTTTGCGGTGTCGGAGGCAAATGCCGTGCCGAGCTGCCGCGTAAATGCAAAGTCTTTCATTTGCGCTTCGGTTTTTTGCACGGCATCGCCCTTGACGGTGCCGACGGTTTCGCTGCCGTCATCGTCAAAGCTGCCCCATGCCGCAAGACCGTTCTGCGCAAGAGAATACACGTTTCCGATCACAAGAGTGGTTTCCGTGATGCTGCCGAGCAGCGTGCCGCTGACGGCACCGGGTTTGATCTCGCCGGCATTGTAGCAGTTGCGCATGGTGCTCTGTGCCGTATCGCCGCACATGCGAAGCGCACCGAGCAGCCCGCCGACGCCCCATTCAGCCTTTCCGCCGATGGTGCCGACATTGTAGCAATTGTTCAGCGTGACGTCGGCGCCGTTTGCGCGCCAGCGGTTCGGGCCGACCTGGCCGACGATACCGCCGCCGGTATATTGCGCGGTGACTTTACCGTGGTTGGAACAGTTTTCGATTACGGCGCTTGCGCCGTCCTCAATTCCGCCGAGGATACCGCCGATGCCCCACACGCCTCGAAGAGAAGCATAGTTGTGGCAGTTGCGGATGGTAACGGAAGCATCGGAATAAACCTCGCCCGCAATCGCGCCGATGGAATAGTGATAATCCCCGCCGAGCGAACCGCTGGCAATCGTCAGATTTTCGATCAGGGCGCCGTTGCCGAGTCTGCCGAACAGACCGCAGGCATTGTAGGTTGCGGCGTTCAGGTTCCAAACAGAGAAGCCTGCGCCGTCAAAGCGCCCGCAAAAGCCGTTTGTATTATCGGCAATGCCGCGCCAGTCTCCCGCATTTTTCATGTTGATGTCGCGCGTGAGGCGGAAGCAGACGCCGCTTGTTTTCATGTTTTTTTCGGAGATGTAGTAACGCAGATCGATAAGATCGTCCGCCGAGGTGATGAGATAGGGATCCTCTTCGGTGCCCTCGCCCTGCCACGGCATACGTTCGCGCACCTCAACGGAGATGCTTGTCCGCAGGATGCCGTAGCTGATATAAACCGTATCCGTGCCGAGGGCAAATTCACCCGTGGGGGAGACTTTATATTCGGTCAGGGGCTTTCTTGAGCCGTCGCTGTGCACGGCAACAACTTTCATTCCCGCAGCGTCAAACCGCTCGCCCGCATAATACCGCACCTTCTTGGGCAGGGTATCGACTGCAATGGAAACGGCATACGGCGCATCGTTGTCAAGCGCTTCCTCACTGCCGACAAGGTCCAGCCCTGCGGCAAGCAGAGAATAGTTGTCAACATAGCGGCGCTCTGCCTTTGAAACGGCGCGGAACGCTGCAAGAGCGGTTTTCAGCTGTGCCTTATAATCCGCGGCAGAGGGATCACTTGCCGCTGCAATGGCTGCCTGCGCCGCCGCAATGGCTGCGGTGTCTGCGGCGCTGCGCTCTCCGCGCATGTCATACAGGGCGCGCATGCCGTTTTCCAGTCTCCAATAGGAAACAAGCGCATAGGTTGCCTGGTCGGTCGCCATGGAGTTCCAGCCGCCGCCCAGCACATGGCAGAATCCGCCGTCGGTGAGTTTAAAGCGGAGCATGCCGTCAAGCAGGCTTTTTCCCTCGGTGCTGATAAAGCGCGAATCGCTTGTCGGGTTGATGCCAAGCAAGCAAAGCGCAACAACGACCTGCGAAATGCTTTCTACATTATCGGTATTCCAGGAGGAGAATCCGCCGTTCGCATTTTGCATGCTGCCCAGGCGTTCCAACGCTTCGTCCACGCATTGGCGCACGGTTTTGGAAACTTTCTTGTTGCTGATTTCGTTTGTATAAGTATAAACGGTATCGTCATTATAATAGGGGGCAAGTGCCTGCAGAGCCATGGCGGTAATATCGACATCCGAAGAGGTGCCGTAGCCGCCGAGCACCCAGCCGCCGTATTCGTTGCCGTTTACGCCGTCGCACAGCTGCATTTTCAGAATCTCTTTGATAAAGGCTTCGCGCGGGTATTTTGCATCCTGCGGGACATCATACATGCCGGTGTCCATTGCAATCAGACCCCAAATCCAGCCGTTGATGCCCTGTGTGCCGGGGCCGGCGCGCAGCGCATTATTATAGCTGCCGTCCGCAATCAGGTTGATGGGGGCGGAGGTGTATGTGCCGAAATTTGTCGGGTCACCGCCCAGCGCCGTGATTGCCACAACTGCGCGGTGCCATTCCGTCGCCTTTGCGCTGTGCAAAATGCCGTTGTTTTGCGCATAGGTGCGCTCAATATAGGATTTCATGGCGGCAAGATAATCGGCATAGCCGGTGCCGTCGTCGATCATGGGGACGGTTTCGCCGCCGCAGAGATAGGAAAAGCGTCCCATGGCAAGTGCCATCCAGTCCGTGGAGGTGGAGCTTGCACCGCTGAGATAATCGGGGTTGCCGAGCAAAGAGCCCGTTACATTGCCGTGCCGCTTTGTGCTTGCGACCGATTCCTTGATATAGGAGGCAAGCGCTGCGGAAAGCGCTGTCTTTTCCACGAAGGCGGGGCGCACGGGTGTCTCGGTGCTGCGCTTTGATTCCCATGCAAGGCGCACGCCGCCATCCGCATCGACAAATGCCGTGCCCAGGGACGAAGCGCTTATGCTTTCGACGGCGGTCACGCCGCTTTTGGAGCTGGTTCCGCTTGCTGCAAGATAGAAACAATCGGTGTTGGTGCCGCGGCTTGCGCCGATGACGGCATCGATATTATTGGTGCTGCCGTTTTTGCCGACGACGGTGCCGCCGTTATAGCAGCGGTTCAAAACGGGAGAAGCCGCCTTGTGCCCGCCGGTGATACCGCCGACGGTTGCGGGGCCGGTCACCGTGCCGAGATTGTAGCAATCTTCAACCGTTCCTCCTCTCCAGTGCTGTCCCGTCACGCCGCCGATATAGCCGGTGGTTCCGCTGACGGCACCCTTGTTATAGCAGCCGCTTACGATGCAGTCGCCGTTGACGCCGCCGACTACGCCGCCGACATTTGCGCCGCCGCTTACAGTTGCCTCATTGCCGCAGTTTTGTACGGTGGCGGCGGTGAGCTTGCCGACCACACCGCCGACATCGGTCGAGCCGTTTACCTTGCCCGCGACAATAAGGTTTTTCACCGTGCCGCCGTTTACGGCGCCGAAGAAGCCGACTGCGCTTCCGGAGGCGATCTCCATGCCATCAATGACATGATAGCCGCCGTCAAATGTGCCCTTGAACGGTGCAGAGGCAGTGCCGATGGGGGTCCATGGGCTGCTTTCTCCGCCCAGGGTGATGTTGGCGCCGAGGCGAACGAGTTTGCCCTCATAGCTCTCTCCGCCGCTGACCGCTTCCGCAAAGCTTTTCAGCGCTTCGTAGGTTGTAATGATCAGATCGGGCTGTTTGACCTGCCATGCAAAGACCGGCAAGCCGCCGTTGATGCCGTCCTCGTCTGCCCTGAAGACATCGCCCAGCTGCGCGGCGGAAAGGGAGGAGACCTCGGTGATTCCCGTTTTGTCGTTTGTGCCGCAGCCGCTGAGAAAATAGCAGTTTTCGTTTGTGCCGCGCGTGGCACCGATCACGGCGCCGATATTATTCTGATTGCCCGCGGTATCAACTACGGCGCCGGCACTATAGCAGTTGCGCAGCACAGGAGAAGAGGCCTTGTGCCCGCCCGTGATGCCGCCGACGGTTGCAGGACCGCTGACTGTGCCGATGTTATAGCAGTTTTCCACCGTGCCTGCTCTCCAGTGCTGTCCCGTCACGCCGCCGATATAGCCGGTGGTGCCGCTGACGGCGCCGCTGTTATAGCAGCCGCTTACGGCACAGTCGCCGTTGACACTGCCGACCACGCCGCCGACATTTGCACCGCCGCTGACGCTTGCTTCATTGCCGCAGTTTTGCACGGCACCTGCGGTGAGCTTGCCGACAACCCCGGCAATGTTGGATGCGCCGTTAACCATGCCGCGCACGATGAGATTTTTCACCGTTCCGCCGTTTACATCGGCAAAAAAGCCGACGGAGGAGGAAAGGTCACTGACAATATGATTTTGCCCGTCAAAAGTCCCTTTGAACGGGGCAGCGGATGAGCCGATGCCCGCAAAGTCCTCGCCTGCAAGAGAAAGGTTTGCGGCAAGCACAACGGTTTTCCCCGTATAGCTTTCACCGCCGGAGACGCTCTGCGCAAATTGCAGAAGCTCTTCTTTGGTTGTGATGGTGAGATCCCCCTCCTCGGCAAAGGTGCCGAGCGGGAACACGGCAAGCAGCAAAATTGCCGCCAAAATGCCGCTGAGCCATCGCTTTGCATTGATTTTTTGCATGTTTTTCTCCTTTCGAAATCGTCCGGTGCAGCGCTTGGCATGAAAAAAGTGCAGTGCCTCCCGCATTTGCGGAAAGTCGGCTGCACTTTTCACACCAAAACAGTGATTCACCGAAAGATACGGCAGGTATCCTGACTTATGAGCAGCGCAAAGCGGCTGCACAGCATAAGTACCCGCAAATCGCGTCTTTCTTTGAAACTTCGGAAAACAGCGGTCTTCGGGCAAGGCTTGTCTGCTTTTCAAATACAGTAATGGCGGTTGTTCCGGATTCGAACCGGATTTCCTTTTCATCTACTCAGTTTACAACTTTTCAAACCGTATCTTCATCGCATGATTTCATTTTTTCCAGTATATCATATTTCGTTTCTTTTTGCAACCCCGCCAATCGAAAACGGCAGAAATTTTCCGCAAAAAAAGGTCGGGCGGCAAAAAAGCAGCCCGACCGTATGAATTTTGTGCAGTTACGAAATTCCGAGCGCCGCGCCGATCGCCGCAAAAACGCCGAGATGCTCCAAAAGAATTTTTATGCCGATCAAAATCAGCACGATACCGCCGGCAAGCACCGCGCGGGAGCGGTATTTTGCGCCGAACCGTTTTCCGAGCCACAGCCCAAATGCCGAGAGCAGACAGGTCGTGACGCCGATCAGGGTAACGGCAGGGGCGATATGCACCTCCAAAAACGCAAAGGTAACGCCGACCGCCAGCGCATCAATGCTCGTTGCAAGCGCAAGGGGCAGCATGGCACGCACGGAAAAATCCGCATTGAGCTTTTCCGCATCCCCGAACGCCTCGCGAATCATGTTTGCGCCGATGAGCACCAGCAAAATAAAGGCGATCCAATGGTCAACGTTTTCAATCAGCTTTTGAAAGCGCGAGCCGAGCAGATAGCCGATAAGCGGCATCAGCGCCTGAAACCCGCCGAAATACAGTCCGACGCAGATGTAATGCCTTGTTTTTGGTTCTCCTGCGGAAAGTCCCTTGCAAATGGCGACGGCAAAGGCATCCATGGAAAGCCCGACGGCGAGAATGAAAAGCTCGATAAAGCTCAAAAAATCACCTTCTCAGCCCAGAAATCCGTCGATGATGGTTGCTTCGGCTTCACTTTCTGTCAGTCCGAGCGTGCGCAACTTTACAATTTGCTCTCCCGCAATTTTGCCGATGGCAGCCTCATGGATCAGCGCGGCGTCTTCATGGTGCGCATTGAGCGCGGGCGCAGCGTCAACCGTGCCGGAGCCCGTTAAAATGGCATCGCACTCCGAATGCCCGGTGCAGGGGGCGTTTCCTGTGATCACGGAGCGGTAGGATTGGTGCGAACGGTCCTTTGCGACCGAGCGGGAGATAAGATCCACCCCGGAGCCCTCCCCGTTCATTTCCACCTCAAAATCGGTTGCAGCCTGCTGCTCATATTCCGTCAGGATGCGCTCACGAATGAGCAGCTTTGCGTTTTTTTCAAGCGTGGCTCTTGTTTTTCGCAGGGTGCGGTCAATGCCGGCGATTTGCGCCGTGTCCATCTCAAGCGTGCTCCCTTCGCCGAGAATTGCCTCGGTGACAGGATCAATGGTGCGGCTGCCGTTGCCCTTGCCCGTGCCGATATGCTTTTCTAAATATTTCACCCGCGCGCCGCTGCCCAGGACAAAGCGGTGAATGCCGTTGTGGCGGGCGGGTTCGCCGTTGTCCGTATGCACGCCGCAGCCCGCAACAATCACAACATCGGCGTTTTCCCCGATGAAAAAGTCGTTATATACAAGGTCATCCACATTGCCGTGCGTGACGCAGGCGGGGATGGAAACGCGCTCGCCTTTTGTGTTCGGATCGACTCTGATCACAAGACCGGGAGCATCCTCCTTGGTATAAATTTTAATATGCTCGCTGGATTGCCGCCCGGCGCAGGTGCCGTCCACACGGATATTGTATGCGCCGTGAAAAGAGCCGTCAAAATCGCTGACAATGCGCAGCAGTTCTTTCGTTGTTTCATTCATGGAACATCGCCTCCTGCTTGGTGCACCCCGCAAGGATGCCGCGCCCGGAAAGAATTTGCGGCAAGAGCGCGTCTGCACTGCCGCTTTGGCGCACGGTGCCGTCTGCGACCACGGCAATCTCGTCCGCAATTTTCAGGATACGCTCCTGATGGGAAATTATGACCATGGAGCCGTTGAGCTTTCCCCGCAGCTTTTCGAATACGCCGATGAGGTTGGAAAAGCTCCAAAGGTCGATGCCCGCCTCCGGTTCATCGAAAACGCTCAGGCGGGTGTGGCGCGCGATGACCGTTGCGATTTCAATGCGCTTGATCTCGCCGCCGGAAAGCGTAGCGTTCACCTCACGGTCAAGATATTCTCTGGCGCAAAGCCCTGTTGCGCTGAGGGTGTCGCACAGGCGCGCCTCCGAGACCTTTTTTCCGAAGGAGAGCTCCAAAAGCCGGCGCACGGTGATTCCCTTAAAGCGCACGGGCTGCTGAAAGGCAAAGCTGATGCCTTTTTTTGCCCGCTGCGTGATATCAAGAGAGGTAATGTCTTCCCCGTCCAGCAGAATTCTGCCCTTAAGAGGCGCTTCAATTCCGGCAATGAGCTTGGCAAGCGTTGTTTTCCCGCCGCCGTTTGGACCGGTGATCACGGTCAGCTTCCCGTCGGGAATGGTCAGCGAAAGATCCTGCAAAATCGGTGTGCCGTTGGGGGTATTCCAGAAGATGTGTTCCAGTTGCAGCATAATACCGACATCCTTTTTTACTTCGTTGTTTTATGCAATAGCGCAGTCTTCACAGTTTACCACAATTCTTCAAAAAAAGCAACCGTTTGCCCGCATCTTTTTCTTTCCCGCAACGGCGGAGCACATAACCGCAGGGCCTTGACCATATAGTAAAGTGTAGCGACGAAAAAAACGGAGGAGCAGACAAGGTGTCCGAACAGAATTTTTTCCCCGAAGGGTTGTCCGCCGACGCATCGCGGCGGTATTATGCAAGGGCTGTGCTTGAGCGCGCAATGCAAAGCGGCGCCATTTTGGAGGCGCCTGCGGTTTTGTGCGATGCGGATCTTTCGCTGACGGTAGCGCTTGGGGAAATGCAGGGCATTATCCCGCGTGATGAGGTGGTATATGAGAGGGAGGGAAGCGGCAAGGATATTGCCGTGATTACCCGCGTCGGAAAAACGGTCTGCTTTTGCGTGCAGGGCTTTTTCACGGGTGCGGACGGAAGACCCCGCGCGCTGCTCTCCCGCCGTGCCGCCCAAAAACGCTGTGCGGAGGAATATCTTGCAAAACTTCGCCCGGGAGATGTCATTCCCGCCAAGGTAACGCATATGGAGCAGTTCGGTGCATTCTGCGATGTCGGCTGCGGCATGATCTCGCTGCTCAGTGTGGATGCCGTTTCCGTATCGCGTATTGCGCACCCGCGCGATCGCTTTTTTGAGGGCATGCAGATTCTGGCAGCTGTGCGCCAGGTAGACAAAGAGAGCGGCAGGCTTTATCTTTCCCACAAAGAGCTGCTTGGCACATGGCTTGAAAATGCGGCACAGTTTTCCGCGGGAGAAACGGTGCGCGGCATTGTGCGCAGCATAGAAGACTACGGGATTTTTGTGGAGCTGACGCCGAATCTTGCGGGGCTTGCCGAGCGGCGCGAGGGGGTGCTTGTCGGGCAGAGCGCCGCGGTTTACATTAAGAGCATTCTGCCTGACCGTATGAAGATCAAGCTTTCTCTTATTGATATCTGCCATGCGCAGATGCCGCGGCGGGCGCTGACTTATTTTATCCGCGGCGGGCATATCGATACATGGGTCTATTCTCCGCCGGGCTGCAAAAAAACGGTGGAAACGGATTTTTCCGTGCCGCGCGCCGACCGGTTGCTTTGAAAAAAAGAAATAAGCGGCACACAAGAGGGTTCCTGTGTGCCGCTTTTGTAAGACGCGAATGAGAATTCTATTGCGTTATACCCCGTAATAGGTGACAAGACCGTCGTAAAGCCCGCTTGCAAACAGAGCCGGCTGATTTGCCATGAGATCGGCATCGCGCGGGTTTGTGAGAAAGCCGAGCTCCGCCAAAACGGCAGGCATGGGGGTCTTTCGCAGAACATAGAGCCCCGGGCGGACAAATACACCGCGTGTGGGCAGACCGGTTTGTTGCCGCAGCCCGCGCAAGAGCTGCTCGGCAATGTAATAGGCAGGGGAATTCAGCCGATAAACGAAAGCTTCGCTGCCGGAGGGGGCTTCACTTTCGGAGGCATTTGCATGCAGGGAAAGAAACAGGTCCGCCCCGAACTGTATGGCAGCGTTTACCCGCGCTGCAAGGCTTGTGGCAACGGAGGAGCCAAGTTGCGTGCTTTCGGTTTCTCTGGAAAGGCGGGCGGAAAACGCAGGGTTTGCATCCAGCAGGGTTTTCAGCTCCTGCCCGATCGTATAGACCAGGTCCTGTTCGCGGTAGCCGTTTCCCTCCGCGCCCGCATTCGGGTTTTGCGGGTTGTGCCCCTGATCGATAAAAATTTTGATTGCCATGGCGTATCTCCTTTTTCCGGTACGATTCATCCTCTTTTCTGATACAGTATATGACAAAAGAGGGTGCGCCGTGAAAAAGCGCGGCATTTATTACGGCAGTTCTTTGCCGATCACTGCTTCAAATTCCGAAACGGCATCGCCCCAGGCAGAGTAAGAGGGATCGTTGCGGTGATCTTCAAACAGGGTGAGCTCCTGCAGATAGTTTCCAACAAATTTGGTTACTTTTTGAGCGCCGGAGTGGTTGAGGTGATCTCCCTTATCGCGCGTATCGGACTCCCAGTCGATCGGGATTTCGGTTCGGTTGAGATTGCAGTCGATATAGCAAAGGTTGAGCTCATCTGCAAGTGCCTGCGTTGCATTATGAATTTTCATGGACCAGTTTACGGTGCTCGGTGTGCTGATCAAAATAAGGCGGGCACCGTGCTCCGCACAAAAATCACGCATTGCCCGCACATGGTGAAAATTGCGCAGCGGCAGCGGTTCTTTTTCATTGCTCTCAACCAGATAGCGGTCGGTTTTGGCGGGATTGAGCGATGTATCGTAGATATAGCCCTTCGCTCCATCCAAAAATGCATTGCGCACACGGCTTTCCTTCGTCGAAAATACTGTTTTCCAACGGTTATGATAGCGAAACACGGGAAAAATCCGCTCGGCACTGCGCGCAAGCTCCGAAAGGATATCTTCTTTGCGGAATACCGTGTTGGTTTCGAGAAATACAATTTTTGGGGACTGTTTTTCAAAAACGCCGTGCAAAAATTCCTCGGTATAGCTCAGCATTTGCAAAGAGGTGCCGCAGACAAATGAGGTGATGCCGTGTTCTTTATAAATCTGCAGCGGAATAAAGGAACAATAGGTTTCGCTGTCGCCCAGGAAAAGCACATCGATCGTTTGTTCCGGCTCAAGATATACGGCGTTTGCAATCGGATCCTGCACACCGTCCTCCCTGCGAAAGCCTTTCGGTCGCAAAAGGGCGGAAAGCGCGATCAGAAGAGCAAGCAGGATCGCAAAAAAGGCGATGGCGCTTAAAATTCGTCTTGAGATACTGTTCATATTGTTTCCTCAGAAATTAGCATACATCGGGTCAACGGGAACATAGCCGATTCCGTATGCACCGAAGACAATGATGGCAAGAATTGCGGCATGCAGCACTGCAAAGCGCACAGGGAGCGGGCGGCGCATCAGCCATGCGCGCACGGAATGGCCTTTTTCATTACAAAAGCTGACGGCAAAGACAATGCAAAGCGCAGCGGCGACCGCCGCAAGATCCATGCGGTCAAGCCCGTTTTGCACCAGGGTCCCGTCAAAGAGCGTCTGCGGATGAAATGAAGTAAAGATGCGGCGCAGCATGCCCGCTGCGATGCTCAGTCCGTTTGAGCGGAAAATCAGTTCGCCGATGACAACAAGCACGAAGGTGCGAGCCGTTTGAAAGAGTTGCCAGGGGAGCCCACCGGCATTGATATGCAGTTTTTTCAGCAAAAAACGGCTCAGCGGCATGGTGAGGTTCCCGCATAGGATCAGGCAGAAATGATACATGCCGAATGCGATGTAAAACCAGCCTGCGCCGTGCCAAAGCCCGTTGCAAAGCCAAACACAAAAAAGCGCAACGGCACCGCCCAGCAGCGGGCCGAAATGATTTCCGATGTGCCTGCGCGCTTTGGCCGTCAGCTTTTTCAGAGGCTTTGTCATGCTCAGCGGGAAAAACACATAGTCCTTAAAAAAGGTGCCGAGGGTGATGTGCCAGCGCTGCCAAAATTCCGAGACGGAGCGGGAGAAAAACGGGCGTGCAAAATTTTCCGGCAGGGCAATGCCGAGAATCTGCGCGGTGCCGAGCGCGGCATCCATCGAGCCGGAAAAATCCATGTACAGCTGCACGGTAAAACACAGTGCGGCAAAGGCAATCACGGCACCGTCGTTTTTTTCCTTTGCGTCAAATACGGTTTTGACAAACAAATTCAGCCTGTCCGCAACCAGCAGTTTTTTGAAAAGCCCGAACAAAATGCGCCAGGAACCGAGCAGAAAAGCCTCATATCGGATCCTTTTGGCCGCATAGAGTTGCTGTGCTGTTTGCGAATAGCGGCAGATCGGGCCCTCCGCGATCTGCGGAAAAAACGAAAGAAAAAGGGCAAGGCGCAGGAGATTGCCGTCCGCCGTAATTTTTCTTTGATATACGTCCGTCAGATACGCAATTGCCTGCAGCGTATAAAACGAAATGCCGACGGGCAACAAAAAAGCCGGAATCTTAAGAGCAAAGGAAGCTCCGCATGCCTTGAGCAGATGATTGATATTCTGCGCAAAGAATGGCGTATATTTCAGTGTGAGCAAAACGCAAAGGTGCAGCGATACTGCAAACAGGAGTACGCCGAGCTGCCGTTTTTTGCATGCAGCTCTGATCGACTTTTTCTCCTCCCGGGTGCTCATGCCGAGCAGAGCCGCTTCGTCTTTTTGCAGCCTGTCCAGCCAAATTCCGAAATAGTGAACGGAGAGTGTTGACAAAAATAAAAAGACGGCCAGCTTGCCGCTGATGAGAAACGAAAAAAGATAGCTTGCTACCAACAGAACGACGCGGCGGGCGCGCTGCGAAACGATTTGATAGAAAACAAGACAAAGCGGCAGAAAAACGGCAAGATATGCGACGGAAAAGCAGCTGATAAGCCCGGGCACGGCACCTCTTTGCAGATCGGAAAGGAGCTGCATGCTTTTATTCCTCGTCGCTAAGGCGCCGGATCATGGCATACATTGCCGCCGCGGAATTGAAATTTTTCGGGACGATTTCCACCGCGGGAACGGTGATGTCGAAGGTATCCTCTATTGCCGCGACAAGGGAAAGGATAGAGAGCGATTCCAGAATATGTCCGTCAATCAGATCGGTGCGGTTTTCGTAATCAACACCGGGCTGAATTTCATTTAATAAGGCAAGCAGTTTTTCCATGGCGATAACTCCTTTTTTCGGTTTTACTTCGGTTTATATAAGCGGCACCGCTGTGTTGAACGGGGCGGTTTCGATTGCCCTGCGCACAAGGACGGGCTTCCCGTTTTGCAAAAGATATACGGCCGGCAGCGCACGGCTGAGAAACAGGGAAATGCCTTCCGTCATACAATATGCCCCTGCATTTTCAAAGCACAGCAGGTCGCCTGTTGCAACATCGGGAAGCATCATCTGTTTTGCCAGAATATCGTTCATGGAGCACAGCGCTCCGCACACGGTGTAGGCGGTTTTTGCGGGGATGTTTTCTTTTCCGACAACGCGGACAAACGGATGGCGCATTGCCATATGCTGCCCGTAATAGACAATATGGTGCATGCCGCCGTCGGTGATGATATAATTTTGGCCGTTGTTTTGTTTCAGATCCGCCACATGTGTATAGTATCTTCCGCAGTCGGCGGCAATGCTCCGCCCGAGCTCAATTGTGAGACGCGGGTGATTCCGCATCCCGCTCAGCAAGGCGCAAAAGTCCTGCAAAAAGGCTTCCTCATCCAGGGTGTCATCCGTGAAATTGCAAACGGGGAAGCCCGTGCCGTATTCAAGCTCCGGTGCGCGATACTCAAAGCGGGAGAAAAGCTCATCCAGCAGCGCATCCAGCATGCTTACCTCCCGCGCAAGCTTTTTGAGAGAGGTTTTCTGCGTACCGGAAAAATATTGAATGCCGACAAAGCGCAGCTGCGGCGAGCGCTCTCTGCTTTCGATGAGAGAGAAAAGCGTTTCGCGGTCAATGCCGAACTGGCTGTCGTTGCTGAGGCGCAGCAGGATTCGCAGAGATTTTTGTCGGCGCTCGGAAAGGGATTTCAGAAGAGAAAACTGAGACAGGGATTCTACCGTATACAGTTGCTCCCCGCTCTCTTTGACTGCGTTTTCCGTTACGGAGGGTATTTTATACACGCCGGAGATTACCGTTTTCTCTGCGGGGATGCCTGCGGCACTACAGATGCGCAGTTCTCCGGGAGAGCAGGCCTCAAACCGCTCAACATGTCCTGCCAGCGCGCCGCATAAAAAGGGGTTCGCTTTCACGGCATAACAAACGGCGGTGTTCGGCGGCAAATGCCTGCGCAGAAGCCGGACACGCTCCAAAGCGCGGTCGGGGTCAAAGAGATAAAATGCGCCCCGCTCTGCAGGCAGAGCAATCTTTTGGTCGTTCATAGAAGGTCTCCTAATGCGTTTCGGTCAATTTTTCCGTTTTTGTTCAGCGGCAGTGCTGCCAGCCTTTGCAGCTTTCCCGGAAGCATATAAGCAGGAAGAATCTCTCTGAGCTTTTGCAATATTTCCTCGCTTTGCGCCGTGCCGGCGTAAAAGCCGTGCAGGCGGCTTCGCGCTGCGTCAAACAGGCAGCAGCAGCGCTCCACCCCGCACAGCGAGCCTATGACGCGTTCAATTTCTTCGAGCTCAATGCGGTGACCCATGTATTTGATTTGAAAATCGGCTCTGCCGCAAAAGCGGAGATCACCGTTTTCATCATATTTTCCGAGATCTCCCGTGCGATAAATTCGTTCGGGATATTCGGTGCAAAGCGGGTTTTGCACAAAGCGTTTTTCATTTTCCTGCGGCGCATTCCAATATCCGAGTGCCAAAGCGGTCCCGCGTACCGCAATTTCCCCTACGGTGTTCGGTTCTGTGATGCGGTGCTGCCCGCCGTCCAGCAGAAAAACCTCTTCATTCGGAAAAGCCTTGCCGATGGGGATTCCGTTTTCGTAAGGCTCTTCCGCCTGCAGAATGTGATAGGTACAGTTGCAGGTGATCTCCGTCGGGCCGTAGAGGTTAACAAAAAGGGCATGCGGCAAATGCGCGCGCCAGTAGTGCAGGTGTTTTGCGGGCATGCTCTCTCCGCTGAACAAGATCTTATTGATGCTGTGCGGCACACGATAGTCAAGCCCGTGAAACGCGCTGAGCATGCACAGCGCCGAGACCGCCCAGATCAGGGTGGTTGCCTTGTGAAGACAAAGAAAATCGAGCAGCTTTGCAGGAACGGAAAACAAACGTCGCGGAATGAGCAGGAGCGTTGCACCCGTGTGCACGGCTGAATAAATGTCCTTCACGGAGACATCGAAATCAAATGGGGCTTGGTTGGCAATGATATCTGTTTGCAAGATTCCGAACCGTTCGCAAAAGCAGGGAATAAAGTCGCACACGCTGCGATGGGAGATCACAATGCCTTTTGGTGCACCGGTGGAGCCGGAGGTGAAATTGATATAAAGCGGGTCGGTATCGATCATGCTGCTTTGTATCACTTCGAGCAAGGCGCAGTCGGCGCTGGCGGAGCAAAGGGCGCTGATTGCGCATACACGGGTCTTTCCGAACAGCTCTGCCGCGCGGGGAAGCAGGGCATCGGTTGTCAGAATGCGGGCGGGGGCAAGAAAATTTGCAATTTGCACAAGCCTTGCGCCGGGCAGTTCCGGGGCAAGATAAGTATAAAAGCAACCTGCGCCGACAATGCCGAAAAAAGCAACCAGTGCCTCGGTGCTTTTTTCCGCAAAAACACAGATCGGCCGGCGCGGCGGGACTTGTTTGGCAAGCGCCGTTGATACGGACTGCGCCTTTGCATACAGCGCCTGCCAGCTGAGCGTTCCCGCCTCGTCGATTACGGCGGGGTGATGCGGCAGGCGCGCAGCGGTTTGCGCAAGTTCATTTAAAATCAAAGACGGCATAAAGTCCTCCTTTTCCTGAAGAGCGCCATTGATAAAATAATTATATGGGGGTGAAAACGGATTGTCAAGCGAAAAGCGGAGAATTAAGCCGAAATTCAGTGATTCTTACTTTTTTCTTACAATTCGCATATTTTTTACATTTTTTCTGTGCCGAAAGCAAAAAGCCGCGCACGCTGCAAAGATTTACAGACGGGCGCGGCTGCGATTTTTGTTTGTTTATTCAGCATTCCACAAGGGGAGGGGAAAACCGTTCGATGGCGCGGCACAGGGCGGGATGGCGAATCATAAAGTGAACGGCAGGAGAGCTGTTTTTGGAGACCATTGCCCACTCCCCTTTGAAAATAAAGATTTGCAGATTGGAGAATGCGGGCGTTTGCAGCTGTCGCAGCGTGCAGTGCAGGTGTGCGGCAGCAAAGGCTTTTGTGTCTTCAAGGTGTTCCAAATATTCCTCTTTTGTATAGGGAAGGTCCTGCTCATAAAAAGCACCGCAGAGATTGAGCAGCGGTGGTCGCGCACAAAGCACCTCCTCCGAAAAAGCGGGAATTTCGAGGCAAAGAGCGCTGTGCGCCAGAATTTTTTCGGCGCGGGCAAGCTGCGCGCGGGCAGCGGCAAGAATTTTTTCTTTCTCTTGTTTCGGCACGGCATGCCTGTCCAAAACGGCGCAAAGCAGCTCCTGCGACATGGTAAAAAGCGGGAGTGATGCGCAGAGCATGCGGCGCCTGCCTATGCGGGCGGTCTCCGCCTCAAGGCGGGAGAAAAGAACCGGGGCATGTTCCGCTCGGTAAACTTCCATCAAGGGTTTTGCAGCATGCAGAAGGTCCTTTGCACGTCTTTTGTAATAGGCAAGGTCCTCGCTTTTGCTGCTGAGATAATATCTTCCGTTTTCATAAGCGCCGTTGATCGCTTCACCGCTGAGCGCTGCCGCGCCGGAAACCTTGAGAAAATGCAGAAACACGGCGTTTTGCTTTCCCTGCAGATAATACGGAGTGATCTGCCCTGTCATATACATGGGGATATAACTCTCCAGCCCCAGCATCATCTCGCGCATGGGGCGGTCCAGCGAATGGATCATGTGCAGCCGCAGCCCTTTTTTGAGCATCATCGCCATGCCGAGCATCCATTTTTTCGGGAACTGTGGGTCGCGGGAGATGGTTTCTATGGGCATATCGCTGTACATGATTACATCCTGTGTCGAGGAGGAGAGCACCGTCTGCTTTAAAAAAGCAAGCTCGCTGTTCATCATGCCGCGCAGCGTTGTATAGTATTTTGCGCTCGGAAAATGCAGCGGGAAGGACGGAACCTTCATCGTATCAAAATGAATCACTTTGATATATTCGTTCAGATCGAATTCCGAGAGCTTTTCCAAAAAGCGCTGCAGATCCTCCTCGCGAATTCCATCGCTGCACAAAAAGCCGAGGATGGCGGCGCGGCGCTCCTGCTCCGGGAGAAGCGCAGCTTCGTCCTTTTGCAAAACGGAGCACAAACGACGCAATGGCTCGCCCCCTTCGCACTCCTTTGTTAAATAATCGGCAACGGCAGCGGCAAAGCCTGCCGGGTCGGCGGGCTGTCTTGCGCCGCTGCGGATGCGGGAAAGAGTGGAGGCCTCATAATTGATTGCTTTGCAAAGCTGCATGTTGCTGATGCAAAGTCCGTCCAAAAGGGTGCAGAGGCAGAGGCGCAGCTGCTCGCAGTTGATATCAGAATAATTTTCGCAGGCGCAGAACGCCGCCGCAACTTTCTTTGCAGAATAGCCGCTCAGCCCGCGCTGCGCCGCGCATGTCTCCAGTGCACTGCACAGGCGTGCAAAAGCCTGTCCGCCATGCTCCGGAATGCGCTCACCGGAGCGGTAGCGGCTGACCGAGGCGGCGGAAAGCTCCGCCTTTTCGCACAGCTCGTTTGCCGTGCAGGCGAGTTCCTCCATAAATGCATTCAACTGTTCGCAAAAAAGCATGCCGTATTCCCCCTGCGCTTTGTGTTCCCGTTTTGGCAAATTGACAAATTGGAAAAAGGATGGGTTTTTCACTCATTTTATTATATAATGGAAGCATAAAAAAAGCAAGAGAGGTGCGAAGATGAAACGAAGAATTGCGGCGGTTTTCCTGTGTGTTCTGCTGCTTGTATGCGCTGTGCCCATGCCGGCGGCAGCGCAGCGGCCGCAAAAAGCGCCCGCGGTGGAAGCAAGCGACACGGAAGATTTTTATTATCGGTTTGCCGGCAAGGATACCGTGGAGATCACGGGCTATTGCGGGTATGACAGCGATGTTGTCGTTCCGTCGATGCTGGACGGCTATGCAGTTATCGGCGTGTATTCCTTTGGAAAATACGAGGAATCCGATAAGGCAAATGATGCAATCCGCACCGTGACCCTGCCAGAGGGCGTGCAGTATATCACAGCAAATGCCTTTGATTTTGATACGAGCTTTAACAATCCCGATTCCAATCTCAGACAGGTTTTTCTGCCGCAAAGTCTGCGCGAAATCGGGGAATGCGCGTTTCGGAATTCCACCATTGAAAAAATCGTGATTCCTGCCGGGGTTGAGCGTATTGAAACGGGCGCTTTTGAAAACTGTTGGAGCCTTGAAAGCATTGAGATTCAGGGGGAAGATACCTATCTTGCATCCGATGCATTCGGCACGGTGCAGGGCTCCATGTATTTTTCAAAGGCAGTGGCCGAGGCGTATCAAACCTGGCTTTATGCGCAAGACCGTGCCGACGATTTTTTTGTCTGGCACGATATTCTGATGGTATACGACGGCGAGAGCCTTACCCCCGAAATTCCGCAGGGGGTGCGCGGCATCAACGGGTATGCGTTTGCTTACAGGCAAAGCATTACGGCGGTTACCATTCCGGACAGCGTGGAATATATCGGCTCCCATGCCTTTGAGGGCTGCGCCCTGACCGAGGTCACGATTCCCGGTTCGGTCGAGCGGATTGAGGACGGCGCCTTTGAAGACTGCGCAAGCCTTGCCTCCGTTTCCTTTTCACAGGGGCTGAAGTATATCGGCTACGGTGCCTTCCGCGATACCGCGCTGAGTGAGGTCATTTTGCCGCAGGGCCTGGAAGAAGTGGATTACGATGCTTTTTATGTTCCCGGAATCATAAGCGTCAGTGCGCCGGATTCTCTTTGGAGGGTCGATCCCGGCGCGTTTTCCGAAACGGCATGGTATGCCGCAAATTTTCCGGACGGCGCCGCAGTATATATCGGCAGCGCGTTTCTCGGCTATGTCGGCTATGAAAGGCCGGAGCATGTCACGGTGCGCTCCGGAACGCGCTCCGTTCACATGGAAAACGCAAGCGATATCAAAACGCTGGAGTTGCCGGACGGCCTAAAAAGCCTGTATCTGCGCTATGTTTATGAGCTGGAGCGCCTCACGGTGCCGGAAAGCGTGGAAGAGGCGGATGTCGGTTCTTTATGGAATGCAAAGGAGCTTATCCTGCCTCAGGAATGCAAAATTGCCCGCGGTTCCTTCTCGGAGTGTAATCAGCTGAAGGAAATCACCGTGCCGCGCGGCAACCAAACGCTCAGCGCGTTTGCAGGCTGCGCACGTTTGGAACGCGTGACCATCCCGGATGATGTGATTTATGTGGAGAGTATCGGCGGGAAACTGCTCAAAGAGGTGAGCCTCGGCTCCTCTGTGCGTATGATAAACGGCTTTTCGGGCTGCGAGGGGCTGCGCGAAATTACATTGCCGGAAAGCGTTGTGCGCCTTGGAGACAACGCATTTTCCGGCTGCACCGCGCTGCAAACGATTCGCGGCGGCGAAACTGTCAAAAAAATCGGTGAAAACAGCTTTTCCGGCTGCGTTTCTCTGCTTGACCTCGGACAGATCGGCGGCGCGGTTACCTATATCGGGCATACAGCGCTTGAAAATACCGCATGGTATGCGGCGCAGCCAAACGGCGTTGTCTATTTCGGCAATATCGCATACTGCTATAAGGGCGAAATGCCGCAGGGTACGGTGCTTGCGTTACGGGAGGGAACAACCGCCGTTGCGGACGGCTTTGTTTTCGACCAGGCGGGGCTCACCCCACGCAATGTGGCATATTTTGAATCGCCCGGTCTTGCGGAGCTGATCCTGCCGCAAAGCTGCAAAACCGTCGGCGCATATGCCTTTTACAGCTGCGAAAGCCTTGCTGCAATTGATCTTGGCGGAGTGCGGGAAGTCGGTGACGATGCATTCTGCACCCATGGGGCAAAGGCGATTGTGCTGCCGCAGAGCATGCGGTATATCGGGGAGGATGCGTTTACCTCCCGCGTGATGACGGTGCTCTCTCTGAATGAGGGGCTTAGAGCCGTCGGCGAGGGCGCGTTTTTTGCAACGGAGCGGCTGCGGAGCGTATATGTGCCGCAGAGCGTGAATTATCTCGGTGAGCGGGCGCTTGGCTATTGCCCGGACGAGAACGACGAAAGCCTGATTTTAATTCCCGGTTTTACTCTGTACGGTGCCGAGGAAAGTGCCGCGCAGGCATATGCAGCGCTGTGGGAAATTCCGTTTTCCGAAGTGCTGCCGCAAGAGCCTGTTGCAACAGAGACTATGACCGTTACCCCAACCTGTCAAAACGAGGGGTATACTCTCAGCGTTGCGGCACCGGGCGGGGAATCAGCGAAAACCGATGTGCGGCAAAAGCGTGCGCATGCCCCCGTGCCGAGCGCGCCGAGCGATGCGGATTGCACCCGCGGCGGTTACAGCGGCGGAACGCATTGCGGCATGTGCGGCAAAATTTTGAGCGCGCCGCACGAAACGGCACCGCTCGGTCATGCATGGGGACGTTATCCCGAGCAGGATGAGAGCAGCCCGTATTACGGCATGACGCGCCTTTACTGTCCACGCTGCGGCAGAGCGGAATATGAGGCGGGTACGGGCGGCGGAGAGACCCATGTGCACAGCTATGTGCCGTATCTCACCCCGCCGAGCTGCACGGCAAGCGGATATACGAGCTATGTCTGCGCCTGCGGGGAGCGGTATACGGATGATTTTGTGCCGCCGCTCGGCCATGATTTTGCGGGGGGCGTATGTCGGCGCTGCGGAGTGAGCGAGGCGGAGAGCTCCAAGCCGTGCGACGGAGGCGCGGCGTGCCCCGGCAATCGCTTTACGGATATGCCGAGCGCAGGCAACTGGGCGCATGCGGGCATTGACTATGCTGTTGCAAACGGACTGTTTTCCGGCATGAGCGATACAACCTTTGAGCCCGGCACGCCGATGACGCGCGCGATGCTTGTGCGCGTGCTCTGGCTGCTGGACGGCAGCCCCGCGCACGGCGGCGCAAACCCGTTTTCGGATGTTATGAGCGGGGATTGGTTCTACGACGGCGTCGTCTGGGCGGCACAAAGAGGCATTGTCGCCGGGATGGGTGAAGGGAAATTTGCCCCGAACGAAAAAATCACGCGGGAGCAAATCGCTGCGATTCTCTACCGCTATACCGCGACCAAGGCGTATGACACAAGCGGCAAGGCCGACCTCACCCTCTTTCCGGACAACGGGGATGTTTCCGATTGGGCATATGATGCGCTTGCCTGGGCAAACGCAAGCGGCTATATCTCCGGCAATAAAGAGGGAGATACCGTATATCTGCGCCCGCGGAACAAAGCAACGCGCGCACAGGTCGCTTCCATTCTTATGCGCTATTGCAAGGCGCACTGATTGCCGCACATAAAAAACGGAGCGCTCTCCGCAAATTTTTGCGGGGAGCGCTCTTTTCTGCCATCGGCAGCTTTTAATCCGGCGACATATTTTTATAGCGGTCATAAGAAAAGCCGTATTCAAGCGGTATATCCGCGGCGACGGCATCAATGTTTTTCTCCAAAAGTCCCTCTGCCATCAGCGAACGCAATTCATCCAGCTGCTCAGAGAGAAAGGCGTCCGTTTTCGGCAGGCGCCACAAAACGGAATAGCCGTAATCGGTGCGGATGACACCGCTGCGCTCTCCCTCTTTCAGGGAAAACAGCACATCCGAAACATTGACGCTGAGCACCTCGCGGCTGCGCAGCAATCCGTCCGGATATTGATTTACAAAGCCTGAATTGAGTTTGCGCTCGGCGGTTTCCGCATCGGTTTTTCCGGTGGAGAATTCCCGCAGGAGCGCGTCAAAATCTTCACCGCTTTGGAGGCGGGCGGCAATTTCGTTCATCTGTGTTTTAATGGAGGATTCATTGGAGCCGCTCTCGTTGCGCAAAAGAGAAATCTGCTTGAAGCGCACGACATCCTCGGTTTTGCCGAATGCCAGCACCTCTTCGTCACTTTTCGCCGCGGCATATGCAGTCTGCAGCTTTTCGCTCAGCGCCTCATAGGCGGAATAATAATAATAAAACCAAAGAGTTTCCCCGTAGTTTGCAAGTGCCGCGCGCAAAGCGGCTTCCGAGCCCGCGTCTTCAATCTGCTGTGCTATTTTGTCGTCAAGCGTTTTGATTTCTTCGCCTGTCAGCGCAAGGCCGAGGCGCTCTGCTTCGGAAAAAACGGCATGCAGCTTTTTGATTTGCGCAAGAATTGCTTCCTCCGCTGCGGCTGCCTGCTCCGGATTGGCATCCCAATAGCCCTGATCGGTATGACCGACATAATCGCGATACCACAGCTTTGCATAGCGATATTCATCGTAGGTCACCGGTTGCCCGTCTACGGTCAAAAGTGCCGGCACCGACGGAAAATCACTGCGCACGCCGCTTGCGGTAAAGGTTGCGGTGAACGCGGAAATCGATGCGTCGCTTTCCGCGGGGGCGGTCGTATGCGCTTCGGAGGAGGAAGAGTCTTCCTCTTGCGGTGCGTCTTTTTTGCAGCCTGTCAGCGCGGCGCACAGCAGCGCGCAGAGCAAAAGGGCGGAAAGCGCTTTTTTGGTTTGTTGTTTCATGGGGATTTCCTTTCGACAGCCGTTTAATCGATGCTGTATTTTTGGCGGTATTCGCGGAAATAGTCTTCAAACGAGCGGTCATGCGTTTTGCGCAGAGAATTCAGGTATTCGTGCGTATCAAAGGAGTCCATCTCAAGCTCGATCATGGCGACGGCAATGTTGGAGCAATGGTCCGCAATGCGCTCCAGGTTGGTGAGAAGATCGTTGAACACAAAGCCCTGAGACAGGGTGCAGTCGCCGGACTGAATGCGCTGCACATGATGCAGCTTCATCTCATCGCAGAGCCCGTCGATCAGCTCCTCCAGCGGCTCGACCCGCAGCGCAAGGATCTGATCCTTTTCGATAAAGGCCTTGGTGGAAATTGAGACAATCTCCTTGACAGCCGCCATGATCACGCTGAGCTCCTTTTGTGCATTCGGCGAAAAAACAACGCGCTTTTGCGCAATTTCGCGTGCCGCCTCGCTGAGGTTGACGGCATGGTCCGCAATGCGCTCAAAATCGCTGATGGTATGCAGAAATTTTGAAATTTCCTTTGTTTGATCATGCGTCAGCTCGCGCTGCGTGATCTTGACAAGATAGGTGCCGAGCTTGTCCTCGTAGCGGTCGATGACCTGCTCCTTTTCCTGAATGAGCTGGAAGGTCGGCTCGGAATACTTTTCAAGAATGGAGAACGCTCTGCCGAGATTTGCCTCGGTTTTACGCGCCATGGAATTCATTGCAAAGCGGCTTTGCTCCATAGCGATGGCGGGGTGCTCGATGAAGCGCTCTTCCAGGCGGTCGATTTCTGCGGTGTCTTCCTCTTCCTCTGCGCGGGCGGGGAACAAAAGGCAAACGATCTTTTCCAAAAGCCCGATTGCAGGGGCAAGCAGCACGACGGTAAGCAGACGGAACAGGGTATTGAGCAGGGCGACGGAAACGGTCGTCATGGTGCGGTGCACAAAATCAAACTGCCAGACGGCGTTTGCCGTATAGAACAGGGCGCCAATGAGAACGACGCCTGCGGTATCAATGAGCAGATAGACAAAGGCGGTGCGCTTTCCGGCAGTGGTCGCGCCGGCTGCCGAGAGCAGAACAGGAACGGCTGCGCCGATGGCAATGCCCATAATCAGGGGCAGCGCAACGGAAAAATCAACCGCACCCGTGACGGCAAGCGCCTGCAGAATACCGACGGCGGCGGAGGCGGATTGCAAAACGCAGGTGATCAGGCAGCCTGCCAAAATGCCGAGAAACGGGTTTTGAAAACTGGTGAGCAAACGAATGAATGTTTCGCTTTGGCGCAGCGGCGCGACGGAATCGGACATGGCGCTCATACCGTACATCAAAACCGCAAAGCCGAGCATAATGTCGCCCACATGCTTTAGGGTCGGGTTTTTGCAGAACATGCGGAAGATAATTCCGATGACGGCGATGATGCCGGTGAGAACGCTGGTGGAAAGCAGCTGCACAATGCCGGAGCCGCCGTCCAAAGAGGAAAGGCAGATGATCCAGCCGGTGATGGAGGTGCCGAGAATTGCGCCCAGCACAATACCGATTGCCTGCTTGACCTTCATCATCCCCGAGTTTACAAAGCCGACCACCATAACGGAGGTTGCCGAGGAGGATTGGATCACGGCGGTGACCCCGGTGCCGAGCAGGATTCCCTTAAACGGGTTGCTTGAAAGGCGGTACAAAATCAGTTCCAGACGGCTGCCCGCAACCTTTTTGAGTCCGTCCCCCATAAGGCACATGCCGAACAGAAACAACGCAACGCCCGAGAGCAGCGAAATAACATTTGCAATTCCCATGTAGTTTTGTCCTTTATTTCATTTTGCAAAACATTCCTATTTTACATGATACAGCAAACCGCACGGAGAGCGAAAGGGGGTTTCTGTTAATTTTATGTTAACATCCGAGAGCACTTTTCGAAAAAGTCTCGAAAATCTCTTGAAAACAAGGATGCAATGTGGTAAACTACCACATATGGGGTGCCGTTTTGTCGGACCATGGCACAAACGGTGCAATTTATGATGAAGACGAGGAATAAACAGCATGAAAATTCTGGTGATCAACGCCGGCAGCTCTTCTATTAAGTACCAGCTGATCGACATGACGGATGAGTCGCTGCTTGCCAAGGGCATGTGCGACCGCATTGGGATCGCGGGCGGCAATTTTAAGCATTCCGTGCCCGGGAGAGAGACCTATAAAATCGACATTCAGATGAAGGATCACGAAGAGGCGGTCAAGCTTGTGATCAAGACCCTGACGGATCCGACCCTCGGCGTGATTTCCTCCATGAGCGAGATCGGCGCCGTCGGTCACCGCGTGCTGCACGGCGGGGAGAAATTCTCCGGCTCCGTTTTGATCGACGGGGATGTCATCGCGGCGATCGAGGAATGCTGCGAGCTCGGCCCGCTGCACAATCCGCATAACCTCACCGGCATCCGCGCCTGCGAGGAGATCATGGGCAAGGATGTACCGCAGGTCGCCGTGTTTGATACGGGATTCCACCAAACCATGCCGGATTATGCATATCTGTATGCGCTTCCTTATGAATACTACGAAAAATATAAGATCCGTCGCTACGGGTTCCACGGCACCTCACACCGTTATATCAGTATGCGTGCCGCCGCGATGCTCGGGAAAAAGCCGCAAGAGCTGAAAATCGTTACCTGCCACCTCGGAAACGGCTCCTCCATTGCCGCTGTGGACGGCGGAAAATGCCTTGACACCTCCATGGGCGTGACGCCTCTTGAGGGCATCATCATGGGAACGCGCTGTGGTTCGATCGATCCTGCAATCGTTCCGCTTCTGATGAAAAAGGAAAATCTCACGCCGGATCAAATCGACACGATCATGAACAAAAAATCCGGTATCCTGGGCGTTTCCCAGGTCACAAGCGATAACCGCGATATCGAAAACGGCGCAAAGGCGGGCAATAAGCGCTATCAGCTGATTGAATCCATGCTGTGTCATCAGCTTGTGAAATACATCGGCGGCTATGCCGCGGCAATGGGCGGCGTTGATGCCATCGTGTTTGCGGGCGGCATCGGCGAAAACAACCCGCATTACCGCACGAGAGTTGCGCAGAAGCTTGCGTTCCTCGGCGTTGCAATCGACGAAGAAAAGAATGCGCTGCGCGGCAAAGAAATCGATATTTCCGCGCCGAATGCAAAGGTTCGTATGCTTGTGATCCCCACCAATGAAGAGCTGATGATCGCAAAGGACACCTACGAAATCGTAACGCGCGGCTGATCAAATGCATGAAAAAAGGGGCCTGCGCTTTGCAGGTCTCTTTTTTGGAGATGGGGCAATGGAGATGGATGTTTATGCGCGCCTTGGCACCCAAACGCTGCCGATTCTGATGTACGGCATGGGAAACGGCGCGGAAAAGGTGCTTGCGGCGCTTTCGGTGCACGGCATTTCCGTTTCGGATTTTTTCGCAAGCGACGAATTTGTGCGCGGGCAGAGCTTTATGGGAAAAAAGGTGCTGAGTTATGCCGCCGCCTGCGAAAAGTACGGCGATTTTGCCGTGGTGCTCGGCTTTGGCTCCGATCGGGAAGAGGTGCTGCAGCGCTTTGCGGCGCTGGACCGCGTCCATGGGCTTTATGCGCCCGATGTGCCCGTGGCAGGCGACGAGGTGTTTGACGGCGCATTTTACAAAGCGCACGAAGCAGAATATGCCGCGGCGCGCGCCATCCTTGCGGATGCTGCCTCCCGTGCGATGTTTGACGATATTATGGAATATCGCCGCAGCGGCTCCGTCCGCCCGCTTTTGCGCACAAAGCGCTGCCATTGGTCGCGCGATGCCCGCATGCCGCGAAAGGTACGCTGCTATGCGGATTTCGGCGCTTATCGCGGAGATACGGTTGCAAAAATGCTGGAGGCGTATCCGGGCATGGAGACGGTTTTTGCGATGGAGCCGGATGCGCGCAGCTTCGCACGGCTGCAGCAATATTGCGCCGGGCTGTCCCAAAGCGTGCAGCTTGCCTGTGCTGCCGCATGGAGCGAAGAAGGGGTTTTGCGTTTTTGCGGCGCGGGCAGCCGCAGCGCTTCCTTGCAGGATGCTTCCTTTGCTCTGTCTCATACCGAAAAGGCGACAAGCGTGCCCGCGCTCAGTGCGGATGCTTTTCTGGCTGCCGCCGCGCCGGATTTTTTAAAATTCGATGTGGAGGGGGCGGAGCATGCGGCGCTTTGCGGCGCGGAAAAAACAATCCGCACCCACCGCCCGACGCTTCTGGTCAGCGCATATCATCGCCCGCAGGATTTATATGATTTGCCGCGGCTGATTTCTTCCTTCGGCGTGCCGTATCGCTTTTATCTTCTGCGGGATCGCTCGGTGCCCGCATGGGACATTTCGTATTTGTGCACAGCGGAGGAAAACGCATGAAGAATACAACGCTTTGCTATCTTTCCCGCGCGGACGGCGCCGTGCTGATGCTGTATCGCAACAAAAAGAAAAATGATGAAAATGCGGGGAAATGGGTCGGCATCGGCGGAAAATTCGAGGAGGGCGAATCGCCTGAGGAGTGTCTTAGGCGCGAGGTTTATGAGGAAACGGGGCTGCGGCTGCTTTCCTATCGCTTTCGCGGCATTGTCACCTTTGTCAGCGATCGGTATGAAACCGAATATATGCATTTATATACCTCGGATTGCTATACGGGCACTTTGCACGAATGCGAGGAGGGCGAGCTTGACTTTATCCCGCGGGAGGCGCTGAAGACTTTGCCGATGTGGCAGGGGGACGCGCTCTTTTTTGCACTGCTGCAAAAAGATGCGCCGCCGTTTTCTCTGAAGCTTTGCTATTGCGGCGAGACGCTTGTATCCGCGGCGCTTGACGGTGCTCCCGTGCCGCTTCCGACAAAAGAAAACAGTGAGGAGAACCGATGAATCTGATTCCGGAAAAACAAATTTTTGATACGGGCAATTATTTTTGCACCTGGGGAACGCAAGGGGAATGGTATCCGAGCGATGCGCCGCAGGACGGCTGTGTGCGCCAAAGAGACGGCATCAATCAGCGCTACCTGTTTGCGCCGGACGGCGCGCTGCATACCTTCCCGCAGGAGCTGCGGGGCGACCTTTTGGTTGTTTTGGACGACGGATGGGATGTGCCCTACGGCACGCACAACCCGCGCGACGGACATATTTTCGGCTCTGTTTGCCCCGATGCGGCGCGGTTTTCCCTGTTTGGCGATACGCCCGGGCAGCGCTTGTTCGGAATCGGCAAAACCGTGCGGGAATGCGGCTTTGCGGGCTTTGGACTTTGGATCTCTCCGCAGTTTCCGCGAAAGGGCAACACATTTATGCCCATTGATCGCTTTCGAGCCCATTTTGAGCGGGCTGCACAGCGCTGCAATGCGGCGGATGTGCGTTATTTCAAAATCGACTGGGGCTGGGACAGCCATGAATTTCTCTACCGCGCGGTGCTCGGTGAGGCGCTGCGTAAATATGCGCCGCGCATTTTGATTGAGCAGACAAGCGTTGTTGACCCCCTTGCGGTGCAGCCGGAGGAGAAAAACGAGCCTGCATATCAAAAGCGGCTGAATACCATTTATGATCTTTTGCCCGTCAGCGATTATTTCCGAACCTATGATGTTATGGAGCCGCTTGCTTATGTATCGACTCTGATGCGGCTGCGTGTTTTGTTCGAGCGCCCCGGCGGCTATGTGCCCTCCTCTTTTCGGCATATTCCGAATGTGGAGCATTTGGCGCCGATTGCGGCTGTGCTTGGCTGCTCCATGGGGCTGATGCACCACCCGCTGAAAACGCCGCAGCGCGCGGCGGAAATTGCACGGGCGCTGCATTTTCAGCGCCTTGCGCCGCCGTTCGGGCTGGATCGCTGCCAAAACCTTTGCAGCGAAGAGACGCAGAGCGACGCCTGGTTCTTCCCGCAGGATGCGGCCGAATGGCCCTATTACGGGCAAACGACAAAGCAGCAGACGGCGCCGATCTGCTTTGCGCGCAATACGGCGCTGCCCGTTTGCCGCGCCGATGCGGAGGGAGGGCTTTTGCCTTACGCCGCGGCGGCACTGCATCCCGATACGGGTGTGTTTTCCGTCGGCACCTTCCCGCGCACGGTCGGGGGAAAAGAGCAGCAGCCCGTGCGGGCGCAGATCAGTGTTTGCGGGGCGCATGCCGATCGTCCGTGCGGCATATTCGGGTTTTACCGTTCACTGCGTATTGCATTTGACCGCAGCATTGAGGGCAGGCGCGTCTTTGCGCAGGATCTTGCTTCGGACAGCGCCCGGGAGATCACGCATGCGGTTACGATCAGCGGCGATATGCTGTTTCTTGACGGCGCGCTGCTCGAAAAAATCGGAACGGCGGAAAACAAAGAGGAAGACCGCTCTGCCCCTGCGCTTATCCTTGTGCTTGCCGATTGAACGGAAAGCTGCGCATTTTCATGAGGAAATATCTTATGGTAACCAAGGCTTTTCGGGCGGCTCTGCCTTATACGCTGCCGATCTGTATCGGATTTTTGTTTGTCGGAATCTCCTACGGCTTTTTTGTGCGAAGCCTGGGCTTTTCCGTGTGGTATCCGGTTTTGATGAGCACGCTGATTTATGCGGGCTCGATGGAATTTGTCACGGCGCAGCTGCTGACGGCGCCGTTTGCGCCCCTGCATGCTTTTTTGCTGACGCTGATGGTCGATGCGCGCCATTTGTTTTACGGGATCTCCATGCTTGAGAAATACCGCGGCACGGGGCTGAAAAAGGCCTATCTTATTTTCGGCATGTGCGATGAAACCTTTTCGATCAACTGCGCCGTGACGCCGCTGCCCGGGGTGGACCGCGGGTGGTTCATGTTTTTTGTCACGCTGCTCAATCAGATCTATTGGGTCGGCGGGGCAACGCTCGGCGCATTGCTCGGCGGTCTTACCACCTTT
>OLQA01000308.1_pt1 | contig 46124 bp, 32 predicted proteins | sample 1673151 | NCBI WGS metagenome assembly OLQA01 (sample SAMEA3136760, study PRJEB25190) | human gut metagenome | biome: human gut; feature: human-associated habitat; material: faeces | place: Austria | collected 2013
TTATTTTGTCGAAATCATAACGCCGATTTTGTCGACGCTCACTGTACTAAACACAGCCCGAGCCGCGAGACGCGCGACGCCGCCAGGGCCATGGCCGCCGCCAGGGACTACGCGGTGGCGTGCGCGACACGCGACAAGAACCGCCTGCGCAGCCTGCTGCTGGAGTCATGCCCGGCGTTCGAGGCCGAATGCGACCTCTCCGACGCCGCGACGCTCTCCGCCATGGCCGCCATCGGCGGGCCCTGGGCGATGCTCGACGCCGGCCGCGCATCCGTGTCGGCCGCGGCGCGCGGGATGGGAAGGCGCTCGCTCGAAGCGGCGCTTTCGGCGGCGAAGTCGTGCACGAGGCCGCCCGAGCTCATGCTCGCGGCCGAGAACCCCCAGGTCAGGATGCTGGCGAGGCGCATATCGGAGGCGATGGCCGAAGCCGGGCGGCTCGACGGCGAGATCTCGGCGCTGCTGGCGGGCGACGAGACGTACCGCTGCCTGCGGACCATCCCCGGGATTGGTCCGAGGACCGCCTCGGAGCTCGTCATCGCGATCGACGTCGGCGAGTTCCCGGACCACGACCACCTCGCGTCGCACTGCGGCATCGCGCCGCGCAACAGGCGGTCGGGGTCATCGATATCATCGGTGTCCGCGTCCCGGCAGGGCAACAAGAGGCTGAAGAACCTGCTCATATTCTCGTGCAACTGCCTTACCCGGACAGAGGGAAGATGGGGCGATTACTACGCTAGGTGCCGAGAGCGGGGCATGCCGCACGGCAAGGCGCTCAAGGCGCTGGCACGAAAGAGGCTGAAGGTCATCTACGCGATCATGCGGGACAGGGTGCCCTACGCCGCCTAGTCGAAGCGCTCCGAACAGATTGGAGCCCATCGGCCGAAAGGCCTGGCGTCAGCATGTCGCGATTCAATCTCGAAAACAGCATTGCCCAGTTGACAAAACTATAGGAACACCCCCCGGGGCCCGGGAGGGGCCTCGGGGGCGTTCGGCTGACTGCGGGAACGGCCTATCCGTTCAATGTGTTCGGCTGAGATCGGAAATCAACCGGCTCGATACGTGTTTTGCCGCATTGCTGTAGCGCTCTGGGCCCGCATGCGAATTGGGTCGCGGCTGCCGCCCAAGTTGCTCTCCGCAATGTCATTGAATTGTGGGAGAATTGGTCAACAATAGCTGGGGGGGGATGGCGGTGCGTATGGCGTCACCATATAAAAATATTCTTGTGACGGGTGGTTGCGGTTTTTGCGGGTCTGCCTTCGTCCGTTTTGTCGTGGACAACGTGCCCGATGTGCACGTCACCGTTCTGGATAAGCTTACCTACGCTGCGAACCTCGATAGCATTGCCGGGCTGCCTAAAGATAGGGTTGAGCTTGTCGTGGGAGACATTTGCGATTCGAATCTTCTCGAGCGATTGGTTCCGGGCCATGATGCCATCGTTCACTATGCTGCCGAGTCTCATAACGACAATTCAATTGCCGACCCCGCGCCGTTTATTGCGACGAACATTGAGGGCACGTATACGCTCCTTCAGACGGCCCGTGCATTCAATGTTCGCTTTCATCACATCTCGACCGATGAAGTGTTTGGTGATCTGGCGCTTGACGACCCGCGTAAGTTTACCGAGGAATCGCCGTATCGGCCTAGCAGTCCGTACTCCAGCTCTAAGGCCGCATCCGATATGTTGGTAAGGGCCTGGTCACGCACGTATGGCCTTAAAGCGACAATCTCAAATTGCTGCAATAACTACGGCCCACACCAGCATTCTGAGAAGTTCATCCCGCATTCGATTGCATGCATTCAGCGCGGCGAGCGTCCTAAGTTGTACGGCGATGGCTTGAATGTACGCGACTGGATTCACGTGGAGGATCATGCTCGCGCCGTTTGGTCCATTTTGACTAAAGGAGCGGTGGGGGAGACGTATCTTATCGGTGCTAATTGCGAGCATAGCAACCTCGAGGTTCTTAGGACCATTCTTAAGGCAATGGGGCAGAGTGAGGATTACGTTGACTGGGTGAGGGATCGCCCGGGGCACGATCGGCGTTACGCAATAGATGCGAGCAAGCTTTGGCGCGAGTTTGGCTGGACTCCTATTCATAATGACTTTGCAGCAGAGGTTTCACGGCTATGTTGCGAAACGCCTCTTTAATTTGGTTGACCTTTCGGGGTTTGGCCGTTACTGTTCACGAATCTCTTGTCGATGGAAATGCATCTTGTCATAAAGTGTAATAAACCGTACGAAAGGGGACAGCTATGGGCAATCGAAAAGCCTTGTTTGTTTTGGTCTGTATTGCACTTTTGCTAGGAATTAGTCTTGTTCCTGCGTTTGCTGTAGACGGTTCGTCTGTCGGTCAAAATGCAACGGCATCTATAGCTGCGGGGCGGTCGAGCAAGTCTGAAGTTAATTCTGATGCCGATTCGGTTTCGGATGACGACTCCGATCCAAGGGCCTCGGAGTCTTCTGGTGCGTCGATACCTGAAAAGCCCAAGTCTGTTTATGATCTTGCTTCCGAGCACGTCGATGACCTTGCAGATGGGCTATACACTTTTGGCTCTTCGTTTAACAGCAATTATGTACTGGATATTCCTGGTGGTGTGGCGTCTGCTGGCAAAAAGCTGCAGCTGTATAGTGGCAACAAGACGAATGCTCAGGTCTGGCGTGTGTCTCATGACCAGAACGGCTTCGTTGTCATTGCCTCTGTTAAGGGTTGCACACTCGATGTTTCGGGCGGAAACGCTAGCAACAGGAATCCCGTTCAGCTTTGGTCCGATAACGGGACCCTTGCGCAGCGCTGGATTGCAATCAAGGAAACCGACGGCAGCTATACATTGATTTCGGCGCTCAACCAGTCGTTTGCCATTGACGTTTCGGGCGGAGTTGCCGCTAATGGCTCTGCCGTGCAGTTGTATGAGACAAACGGTACGGCGGCTCAGCGATGGGTGCTAACCCCCGCCAAAACTGAGCAGCAGCAACTCGATGATCGAGCGGCGGCGCACCTTGCTGACCTTCCCGATGGGACATACGCTATGTTGGCTTCGAGCGATTCGTTTGCGCTAATTGCAGGCGGCGGATCACTGTCCTTCGATAGGTTCGGGTATTCAGGTGTTCAAACGTTCGATGTTTCGACAACGGAGAACGGGTATCGCACCATTGCGATTCATGGTGCTGGGGCGGTTCTAGATGCGGCGGGCGGCAATGACGCCAACGGCACGAAACTGCAGACCTATGCCGCCAATGGAACCAAGGCTCAAAAGTGGATCATCGAGAAAGATGGCGAGCGCTTTCGTATTGTGTCGGCTCTGAACGGGCAAAAGGTCGCAGACGTCCCCGGTGGCTCTATTGCATCTGGTGCCGGGCTTCAGCTGTATAGTGCAAATGGAACGGCTGCCCAATCCTTCTACTTTGTGGATCCGACGGCCGTGCGTTCTGAGCTCGATAAGCTCGCTTCCGATAACCGCGAAGTTGTCAAAGACGGGGACTATGCGATTGCAGCCGGTCCGGATTTGTCTCGAATGGTTCTCGATGTTACCGGGGGCTCTGCTTCTAACGGTGCTAACGTGCAGATTTATCAATCGAATACAACTGCCGCTCAGCGTTGGCGTGTTTCGCATGACGATGACGGCTACCTTACTATAACGAATGTCAAGTCTGGCAAAGTACTTGATGTTTCCGCGGGTTCAACTTGTTTGGGAACGAACGTCCAGCAATACACGGCTTGTGGCGATGCGAACTATGCGCAAAAGTGGATTGCGGTGCCGAATGGCGATGGAAGCGTTCGGCTTCTTTCTGCTGTTTGGCAACAGCGTACACTTGATGTTGCCGGCGGCTCTCTGAACTCTCAGACAAACGTGCAGTTATATACTTCGAATGGAACTGCTGCGCAGCGTTTCAGCTTTATTGCCACAAACCCTGCTTCAGTTGACCCTTGCGATGACATTTTGAAAGACAAGGGTTGGTGCGTTATTTCTCCCTCCGCAAATGGCGCTGTTGCCCTTGACGTTGCCGGTGGATCATTAAAGAACGGCGGCAACGTTCAGACATATTCCTGCAACGGCACGCTGTCACAGCTATTTAAGGCTGAGTATCGCGACGGTTACTATGTTCTGCGTAATGCTGGTTCCGGTAAGGTGCTCGATGTCGCAGCGGGCGACGTTGTCCCCGGAACGAATGTCCAACAGTGGGATGAAAGCCCCAACGACAATCAGCTCTTTAGCGTCGTTGTCAATGAAGACGGAAGCTATTCGTTCATAAATAAGGCTACGGGGCTCATGCTCGCGGTATCCGGTTCAAATCTGGTTGCTGCTATTGTGGGAGATTCCGTCCAGACATCGTTTGTTTTTGCCGAGCAAGAAGACTTGCTGAGCGAAGGCCTTTATGAGATCTATCCGTCTGCAAATTCCTCCTATGTGCTTGATGTCGCGAGCGCATCTGCTGACTCAGGAGCCAACGTTCAGCTCTATTCCAACAATGGTTCCTTCGCCCAAAAATGGCTGCTTAAAAAGGTGGATGGAGCGAAGAATACCTATACGTTTGAATCTGTTTGCTCAACTAATAGACTTGCTGTTTCCGGTACCAATGTTTGCATGATGGCACCGGCAGATGTGAAGGCGCAGCAATGGGTGGCGCGAATCGATAGCAATGGTATTGAGTTTGTCTCTGCGGATGACCAAGATCTCTCGCTTGGTGTGAAGGGCGGCAATTTCGCTTCGTCTTCCAATGTCCAAGTCTATACTTCAAACGATTCTGCAGCGCAGAGGTTCCGCCTTCGTTCGACTTCGGCGGATGTCGCAAACGGCACGTATTTTATCCGAATGGCGTCTCGTGCAAACTCGGTCTTAGATGTTTCCGGTGGATCGTCTGCTGACGGTGCGAATGTGCAGATTTGGCAAAATAACGATACGGGTGCTCAAAAATGGAATTTCTCACGCAACGTTGATGGCTCTTACACAATCGTCAACGCCGCCAGTGGCAAAGCTCTTGATGTAAAAGATGCCGCTGCTTCCTCTGGGACAAATATCCAACAATGGTCCAGAAACGGCAGTGCTGCCCAGCGTTGGTATATTGAGTACGTATCCGGTGGCTTTAGATTGTCATCCGCCCTTAACACGGCATTTGTTATTGATGTCTCTGGAGGAAATGCGGCAAACGGTACGAATGTTGCGTTATACGCGAGCAATGATTCAAAGGCGCAGCGGTTTACGTTCAAGGCAACTACGTATGTTCAGCCCTTACCTGCGGATCAACAGGCAATGTATAACCGTGCGCAGTGGTACAACAGCAACACGGATTGGTTGATCTTGACTGACACCGTTGGCTGCCGTACAGGTATTTTTAGGGGCTCTCGTGGCAACTGGAAGTTATGGTCTTTCTGGCAGTGCGCTCCTGGCAAAAATGAGTCGCCGACCGTGCTGGGCGAGTATTCCGTCTATGGAAAGGGACTTTCGTTTGGGCATGGATATACCTGTTGGTATTATACGCAGTTCTACGGTGACTATTTGTTCCACACGCAGCCTTGCTATACGGGGACGTTTAACGTGATGGACTCCACTATGGGACAACGTGCGTCCGCGGGATGCATCAGGCTTACGACCGACCATGCCAAATGGATTTACGACAATATTCCCTATGGAACGAAGGTCGTTAATTACTAAGCTCAAAGTAATTACTAAAGATCAAAGGCGGCTCGCTTACGGCGGCCGCCTTTTTTGCGCAAAGATTTGCATGATGCGCTGGACCGCGATTAAATAACCAAACACGTAGCAGTTTCACTGCATAACAATTCATATGATTTTAGATGGTCAAATGATGCGTTCGTTTGTGGTGACAAGTGTTGTGTCGTTGGTGTTGACGAGGTTGTCTGGGGGATGTCATGCGTCATAAAAAGCGCGTTTGCATTGCAATGCAAACAGGGCTCTTGTTGGGCCTACTTCTAATATTGCCCGTCGTTCTTAAATCGGGTTCGACCGCCTTTGCTGAAGTCTCTCCGGCTGGTCCATCGGTGGAAGAGGCTGTGAAAGCTGAAGACGTGAATGATTCTTTTCGGGATTCGTCTTTGGGCGATTCTGCTCATGACGACAGCGCGACCGATGAAGACGCGGGCGTCGAGTCTGAATCTTCTGCCGAGGCAGCTGATCTGTCCAGCTACTCGACCCTCGATACGGGCATCTATTTCTTAACCTCGACTTTGTCGGGGCATCGCGTGCTCGACGTCGCCGGTGGATCGGTGGGTGCCGGCGTGGCTATACAGCTGTATGGAAGAAATGAGACGGCTGCTCAGCAGTTTGTTCTTGAAGACCTTGGCGATGCCCGATACGCCTTTAAGAACGTTAAATCGGGACTGTATCTTTGCTATCCCAATGATGTTTCTTATTTCTCGGACCATCCGCTTCTTACGCAGCGCGCTGGCGATAGCGATGCTTGGGGCTTTGCGTGGCATGCTCGACAGGTTGGTAATGGATTCATCTTTTCGCCTGTTATCGATGATGATTATGCGATCGACATCGCCGGTGCAAATGATGCCGATGGCATTCAAATTCGTCTATATCAAGCCAATGAGTCTGCGGCTCAGATTTTTACGCTTGAAAAACCTAAGACTACTATCATTGCCGAGCTCGCGGCTGCTCATGCCTCAGATCTTGCTGACGGTACCTATCTCATTCGTTCGGCAAAGAGTCGTTGGCAGACGCTTGATGTCGCCGGCGGATCCAGGTCTTCGGGTGCGAATGTTCAAATATATGCGCTCAATGCCTCGTCTGCGCAAACATGGACCGTCTCCCATGACTCGGACGGTTTCGTAACGCTTACCTGCAAGGGCTCTGGGCTTGTTCTCGACGTATCTGGCGGAAGCGCTCATTCTGGAACGAATGTCCGGCAGTACGCATCTAATGGTTCTGCCGCGCAAAAGTGGATTGCAGTGAAGGACGGCGATTCAATTAAGCTTATCTCTGCCCTTGATCCCTCAATTTGTCTTGATATCGCCGGGGGAAACACAGCTAACGGGGCGAACGTGCGCACTTGGTCCGTTAACGGCACGAGTGCCCAGCGCTGGTCATTTTATGATCTAAACGCCCAGCGTGAAGAGCTGGACATGTTAGCGCAACAGAATGCCGGCAATATCGCTGACGGGCGTTATATTCTGGCTCTGGGCGTTGGCAAGACCAAGGTACTGGACGTAAGCGGTGGATCTAAAGACAACGGCGGCAATGTTCAGTCCTATGCTTCGAATATGACGTCGGCACAACAGTGGGTAATTTCTCATGATGAGTCTGGCTATTTGATTATCAGAAACGTCTCTTCGGGTAGGGTGCTCGACATTGCTGGCGGGTCTTGTTCGTTGGGGACTAATGTTCAACAGTATTCATTCAACGGGTCGCGTGCCCAGCGTTGGATTGCCGTTCCCTCGGCGTCGGCGGGGCTATTCCGGTTGCAGTCGGCACTTATGACTGACATTGTTCTAGATGTTGCGGGCGGCTCATCCTCAAATGGCGCCAACATTCAAACCTATGCGAACAATGGGACTCCCGCTCAAAACGTTCGTTTTGTTTCGACTGCACCAGACGTAGCGCCGTGCAGTGATCTTGGCCTGGACGGCTGGTTTACCATTTCACTGGCGACTGATTTATCGCGTGTATTTGACATTGCCGGTGGCTCCTCTTCCAATGGAGCTAATGTCCAGACCTACGCCGCTAATGGTACGTTTGCGCAGGACTTTAAGTTTGTATATGAGGGCGGATACTACCGGATTGTGAGTGCCCAGTCTGGCAAAGCGCTTGATGTTGATGGCGGCAATTTGTGCCCTGGAACCAATGTCCATCAATGGAATATCGGCAGCAATAATGCCAATCAATTGTTTTCCATTGTGCGCAATGATGATGGTTCGTATACAGCGACCAATAAAGCGACCGGATTGGTGTTGACCGTTGAAAGTTCTAGCGTATTCGGAGATTCCCCGACTGATTCCGGCTCGCAAAGTTTGGCGTTCACAAAAGTGACCTCGCTTTTGCCCGAGGGTTTCTTTACCATTTCGAATTCCGCATCTTCTTCTGCGGTTCTTGATGTTGCAGGCGGCTCTGCTGCTGACGGTGCCAACGTGCAACTTTATGGAAGCAACAAGTCGCTTGCTCAGAAGTGGAAAATCACAAAGGTTGCCGAACGGGATAACACCTATACCATTGAGAGCCTGGTATCTGGTAAGGTTTTAACGGCGGATGAGGACGATAACGTTTGCGTTCGTTCTCAAACCAATGATGATTTTCAATTATGGACCGCTCAGATTAATAACGGCTGTGCTGTCCTTGCCAACGTGGCAACGGGAAAGGTGCTTGATGCTGCAGGGGGCTTAACAAGCAACGGAACTAATATTGGGATGTATGCTTCTAATGGTACCGCAGCGCAGTCTTTTAAATTGTCTACCTGCTCGTTAGTTGATTCGGGCACTTATACCATTGTCGTCGCCTCTGATCGTTCTAAAGCGTTGGATGTGGCGGGCGGCTCGCGTTCCAATGGCGCCAATGTACAGCTTTGGTCTTCCAACGGTTCTGGCGCTCAAAAATGGAACGTTAGCGCCAATTCTGACGGAACTGTTTCGATTCAGAACTGTCGAAGCAAGAAGTACCTTGATGTGCTTAATGCCCAGGGCGTTTCGGGTACCAACGTTCAGCAATGGCAGGGAAATGGAAGTTCTGCGCAACGTTGGCGCGTTGACTACGTGGGTGGGGGCTCTTTCGTCATCCGCTCCGTACTCAACGAGACCCTTGTTTTGGATGTGAGCGGGGGAGCTTTTGGCGACGGTGCCAATATTCAGATTTATAATTCCAATAATTCTGGTGCCCAGGGGTTCACTTTTGTTCAGACAAGTTATGCGCCCGAGGCGGTAGATCTGGCTGTCCCCGTTTATAATCAGTACTCCGTCGGACTGCCCAATGGTTGCGAATCGGCTGCCCTGACCAACGTTCTAAATTACTACGGTTTTGGTGTTGGACCTTGCGAGATGGCTGATCGCTGGATCCCTCGTAGCTCTTGGGATTTTGTTTGGTGCTTCTGGGGCGATCCCCATAGCTATTCCAACGGTAACGAGATCTGTGCTCCTGGACTCAATAAGGCCGCTAACAATTTCTTAGTGAGCCGGGGGAGTGGCTTACGTTCGTACGACGTTTCGGGAACATCTTTGTATGACCTTTGTAAATACTTGGATGATGGCTACCCGGTCATTATTTGGACCACAGTCCATCAGGGCAACGTGGGTAACATTTATGCCCGACAGGGAGGTTATTTTGCCTGCGTTAACTCACATACTGTGGTTTTGAAGGGCTATGACCCCCAAACAAATAAAGTTATGATCTCAGATACCATTGATGGCTATACCAGCTACGATCGAGATTGGATTGCCTGGGTCTACCAGCAACGAGGCGCACAAGCGGTTGTTATTAAGTAGCCAATCGCTACGTTATCATGGCTTGTATCAACTATTATAGATTCAGTGTTAATTTGAATCGGGGGTTTGATATGAGCTGCAGTCGTAAAGCCCGTGGCCTTGCTGCTATTTCGGTAGTGGCTTTGGCTGCGGGTCTTTTAATTTCCTCCGTTGGCGTGTCTCCGTTATTTGCGGATGAGGCGTCCACGAACGGTTGCGATGTTAACCGGGTTATCGATTCTGATGCTACTAATGGTGACGATGGCGGCTCCGCTCCGGACGGTTTGTCCGCCTTGTCTAACGAGGGGCAATCTGAAGACTCGTCGGCGCCTACTGCCGAATCGACTGATACGGCATCTCAAGATGCTGGGAGCATTGAGGACTTAGCCGTTAAAAACAAAGGGACACTTTCTGACGGTGCGACCTATGTTTTTGCATGCAGTAATGCATCGCGCAGGGTGTGGGATGTTGCGGGCGGATCTTCCTCAAATGGCGCCAATGTTCAGATGTACGATTCGAATATGACTAAAGCTCAGTGTTGGTTAGTACATGAGGACGAGAACGGGTTTTTAACTTTCGAAAACACCGGTTCTGGTTTGGTGCTTGATGTTTCTGGCGGTATAGCCGAATCGGGTCGTAATGTTCAGCAGTATGTGGCTAACGGTACGCGTGCGCAAAAGTGGGTTGCCGTTAAGGGCGCCGATGGGGGCTTGACGATACATTCCGCCCTCAACGTTGAGTATGTGCTTGATATCGCGGGCGGTAGCTCTGCTAATGGAGCTAATGTCCAGTTGTATAAGGCCAACCAAACTGCCGCGCAGCTGTTTTTTCCGCTCGATTCCAATCCTGTCGTTGACTCCATGGGCCAGAAGATTGCCGACGGTGTTTATTGTTTTGAATCTGCCGGTTTGGCACTCGACGTAAAGGGTGCTTCTGCTGAATCCGGTGCCGCTCTTCAGCTATATAAGAAGAACGACACCGTGGCGCAGGCTTTCCGTCTTACATATGACAGCGCATCCGGCTATTACACGATCGCTTCGCTTGTTTCGGGCAAGTTGATAGACGCCGATTACGGTAGTGTCGTACCCAGCGGCGCTGCCCATCTCTATGGATCCCTTGATGATGCTGGCTCCTATACGAAGAATCGCTTTTGGGTCCTCGAGCCTTCCGGTGAAGGCTTTGCCATCAAAAACGCCGCTAATGGGTTATACCTTTCATTTGAAAGCGGCGTTGCCGTTACCTCGACTGAAGCTGTCACCTGGACTTTGACCCAGACCAACAGTTTTACCTGGACGCAAGCGGATGTCGATGCATTCGCCGCTGCGCAGGGGCTACAGGTCGAAGACGGCACCTATGCTCTCTGCATGGAGCCATCACCGCGAAGTGTCGTTGACGTCTCTGGCGGCTCTGCGGCAAACGGCGCCAATATCCAAATCTATGCTTCTAATAACACTGACGCCCAACGTTGGGTTATCAAAAATATTCTTGGCTTGGATGGGCAACCTACTGGTTATGTAACGATCGCTCATGCGGGGACCTCTATGGCCCTTGATGTTTCCGGCGGAAGCAAAAAAGCTGGTGCTAACGTTCAACAATACGGTGCGAATGGCACCGCCGCGCAGCGCTGGATTCCTGTTAAGCAGGCAAATGGATCGTTTGTATTCTATTCTGGTCTTGGACGCAATCTTGTTTTAGACGTAAGCGGCGGTAGCGTCTCTAACGGTGCCAATGTTCAGATTTGGTCGGCAAATGGTTCTGTAGCGCAGCGCTTTATTGCCATCAACGCAAATCCTCATGTTGAGGCGGGCGCCCAAACGGTTGCGGATGGCATGTACCAGATTAATTCCGTTTCGGATCCTTTAAAATGCCTTGACGTGGCAGGGGGCTCCACCTCTAATGGTGCTCGCGTTCAAACGTATTCTGCAAATGGCACGCTAGCGCAGTGCTTCAAGCTTTCATATGACCCTGCTACAGGTTTTTATTCGATTCGCCCTGCGAGGACCGGTAAGGGACTTGATCTTGATGGCGGCGATATTATTCCTGGCGCAAAAGTTCAGCAGTGGGATTTCCCCGGAATAGGATCAAATCAGCAGTGGCGTATCGAGTCTGACAGAGATTCCTATTTAATCCGATCCGTTGCGAGTTATTTGGTACTGGAGCGAAAGTCCGACGGATCCGTAACGACTGCAGTTGAAAACGGCTGCGCTTCGCAGCATTGGACCTTTGATTCCTTTACCGTGTCGCTCAGAGAGGGCTGCTACTCTATTTATTCAGACTCGGCAGGTAAATACGTTGATGTCTCTGGCGGCTCTTATGCAGAGGGCGCTCCGCTACAGGTTTATGCGGGGAACGGGACTTTGGCTCAGAAGTTCTGGGTTCGAGCCGACGAGCAAGGATACTTCTCATTCCAGTGCGTTAATTCTGCCAAGTACCTCTCGGCGCGTGAATCTGACGGCGCTGTTCTTCAGATTTCGGATAAGGATTCCGATGAGGCCAAGTGGTCACTTGATGCCTGTTTTGGTAATGGTATCGAGTTAAAGAACAAAAAGACCGGTAAGGTCTTGACTGCCCCGGGATCTGGCAGTTCCATTGTTTGCACCGATGAGGGTGGTTCGGCAGCGCAAGGGTGGGCAATCACATCCGTCTCTCTGATTTCTGATGGATTCTACGAGTTCGCTCCCATGCATGCGGCAGGGCAGCGACTTGATGTGGCTGGTGGTTCTCGCTCGAATGGTGCAAACGTCCAAATATATGCTTCCAACGGCACGTTAAGTCAGCGCTTGTGGGTCCGTAGCATCGGCGGCGGCTGGTATTCGCTTACAGCTTGCTGCTCAGCTTACCCTCTTGACGTCCTTAACTGCTCCGATGCGGATGGGACCAACGTTCAACAGTGGCAATGGAATGGGTCGAATGCACAAAAGTGGCGCTTCGAAATGGGGGAGAGTGGAATCAAGATTATCTCAGCCTGCGGCAATAAGGTTCTTGATGTAGGTGGTGCAGCTACCGCGAATGGATCCAATGTCCAGCTGTGGTCTTATAACGGGTCCATCGCTCAGAGCTGGCGCGCTATTTCTGCAGAGCGTCCTGCAAAGATTGGTTATCAGAATCCTGCGAACTATCCGCAGGTCAGCAGCTTGACGGTTAAGCTTCCGAGTTATTGCACCGGTGAGTTTACCTATGTGACGCCGTCTCGCATTGCAATCGATGCTACGCGAGACGATTGCGTTAATGCCTTTATCCAGCGAGCTTATGAGTATGTGGGTACGCGCTATATTGAGCCGTATTCGACGGCCCCTGGCGGTGCCGTCGATTGCTCGGGCTTTGTATTGCAATGCCTTTATGCTACGGGCATGGACATGGGGATCTACAACCCCTACAACCATCGCTGGCTTGCGTGGCAAACCTACAACTCTATGAATTGGTATAACAACGGTACGTTTATGCCGGTGAGCGTTGGCAGCATGCAACGCGGAGACGTCATCTACTACCGCGGTCATATTGCCATCTATTTGGGCGGTGGGCGCATGATTGACTCTTGGCCAAATCAGGGCGTCGGTGTTCACGGCGTCTACGAGCGCGGCAACCCTATAGGTGCTGCTCGCCCGTTTGTTTAATCCTATTGGGTTAATCGAGGTTATTTAATATGAACAGAAAGGTATTGCTCGCGCCTATTGTTCCTGTGTGCTTCGCAGTCGCCGCCTTTTGTTTCCCCGTTCGAGCCTATTCAGTTGAGCAATTGGCTCCGATTGGTGAGGCTTCTTCGCTTGCCTTAGTTGCAAATGAAGGTGTTTCGATTGAGGCCAATGATTCGATCGAGACTAATGGGGCTTTCGCAAAAGACCCCATGGAGTCCACGGGAGATTCCGATGGCGCCATATCGGATGATGTGCAGACGCCTTCTTCAGCTGATGGCGAGGATGGCAGCCCTTCTTCTGTCCCCGAGACTTCCTCGGAGCCTTCTCCTTTGCCTTCGGAACCTCGGATTTCCGATCTGTCGGCGGCGGACATCGATGAGGGCGTCTATGAGATTTCTATCGTCGGCTCAAATAGGGTGCTCGATGTTTCGGGCGGTTCATGCGATAGCGGGGCCAATGTTCAGCAGTATGGTCAAAATGGCACGCCAGCGCAGCGTTGGAGAATTGAAAAATATAATGGGCATTATTTGTTCGTTAATGTCGCGAGTGGCAGGGTGCTCGATGTGTCCGGCGCAAAGTGTGCAAATGGTACAAATGTTCAGCAATATGAGGTAAATCACACAAATGCGCAGCTTTGGGATTTTGTATCCCGTCAGGACGGCGGCTATTTTATAAAGTCCTGCCTCGGCGACTATGTGCTCGATATTTCTGGCGGCAGTGTTTCTAATGGGGCGAACGCTCAGATTTTTGGCTGGAACGCTACTAACGCTCAGGTCTGGAGTCTCATTAAAATAGCGCAGACTATCGACGACGGACTATATCGTCTTGGCTCTATGATTGACGGCGGTCAAGTTGTTGATGTGCCCGGTGGATCTCTGAATGATACGGCGCAAGTTCAGCTATACGGTTCAAATGACACGCTTGCACAGTATTGGACGTTCGCATACAACAAATCGACAGGCTATTATACTGTGCGCTCTGCGGCTTCGGGCAAGGTTCTTGACTGTCGCGGCGGCGGCGTTTCGAATGGAACCGCGGTGCAGCAGTATGTCGAAAACGGTACGACTGCTCAATGGTGGCGTGTCGTTGCTAATGCCGATGGTAGTGTGTCTCTCATTTCCGCTAAAAGCGGTTTAGCACTCGACGTCCCGGGTGCCAATTCTTCAAACGGGAGCAAGCTGCAACTGTATGCCGCGAATGGTACGCTGGCGCAAAAATGGACACTCTCCGTTCCATCGGTTTTTTTGCACGACGGACTGTACGAGATTTATTCGCGTGTGGACGGAAACCGCCTTGTTGATGTGGCTGGTGGGTCCAAGGCCGATGACGCTAAATTGCAGGTGTGGAATCGCAATGGTACGTTGGCGCAGAAATGGTCGATTAGCGTTTGTGACGATGGCTCGGTGCTTCTTAAGTGTGCGAATTCGGGCAAGTACATTTCCCAAAGCGATGGAAAACTGACTAGCGTTAAAGAGTCAACTGAGGGTTCTCACTGGGTTCCGCGCGTATCTCCAAAGGGCGGGCTTATTCTTGTGAATGCGGTTTCGGGCACCGTGATTGACCTGACGGGCGGTAACGCCGCTGCTGGCACTGCTCTTCAGCTGTACTTCAATAATCTTACCGCCGCTCAAGCATGGCATTTTGTTTCGACTTCGCTTGTTGATGACGGCTATTACGTTGTGGCGAATCAATCGAGCGATGGTCGTGTTCTTGATGTCGCCGGCGGATCTTGCAATGCCGGGACTCGTGTGCAGCTGTATTCTGCCAATGGAACGAATGCGCAAAAGTGGCGTGTCCGTGCTTTGGGTAATGGGGCCTACAGCCTGACGGCGTTTGTTTCTGGTAAGACGCTCGATGTGCCCGGTGGCAACGCATCTAATGGCAGCTTCGTTCAACAGTGGGACTGGAACGGCTCTGGTGCTCAAATGTGGGTGTTTCGTCTTGCTGATGAAGGCGGAATCGCAATATATTCGGCACTTAACGACGGTGCTTATGCCTTGGCGGGCACCGGCTCGGGTTTAGTCCTCGATGATTCGAGTTGCTCGCTCTGGCGTTTTGATTCGACGGTTGTTTCTGAGCAGCCTTATGCTGACGCCAATGCTGCACAAAAGCGACTCGTGGATATTGCCTATTCCGTTCCTTCTCCGGGATATAACCTTTGCTCTGAGTGGATATCGCGGGTGTTCAATGCGGCGGGTTACGGTTATGCAGACGGCGATGCCTGCGATATGTTCTGGGCTTATTGCCGCGATAGCAATCGAGCTAATTTAAAAGTTGGTATGATTATTGCTGTCCCGTCCCACTCCAATACGTGGGCAGGTTCCATTTGGGGACATATCGCAATATACATTGGAGATGGCAAGGTAATTGAGAACATCGGGCGAATTAATGTCCGTGGACTCGACGACTGGGTCAACTATTATGGAACAACGTATACGCCGCTTTGGGGCTGGTACCGCAATATCGCCCTTTGCTAGTCTGGATTTAGGTTGATGGATATGCGCAAGAAAACTTGTCTTGCATCGTCGCTACTGGTTGTCCTTGGTCTGCTCTGCAGCCTGGGGGCAACTCCTGTTTTTGCCGATGATGCTACGCTTCCTGTTGATGCCTCTCTGGAGGAACGTCTTGCCTATGGCGAGGCGCACCCCGACGAGGATTTGGGTACCTACACTGCCGGCAGCTCAATGGAAAGGGAGCCGCTTGCCGCGGCACTCGATGCTCGCTCGGCTAATGGCTCCCCGTATTGGGGCGGTTCCAATGCTTCTAAAACGTTTTATAACGGCTACGACGAGGTGTTTGCATCTCCCGCCCTTAAGGTCATCGATGTCTCGGAGTGGCAGGGGACAATCGATTGGAATAGGGTCAAAAACTCTGGCGTGGATGCTGTCATTTTGCGTTTCGCGCATTCAACGAGTCATTTTGACAAACAGTTTGAGCGCAATTTGAGCGAGGTGCGCCGTCTGGGAATTCCGTTTGGACTGTATATTTTTAGTACCGCCCAGAATTCGAATGACGCTACAAGTGAGGCGTACTTCACCCAGCAAATCGTAAGCAAATACGGTCTATACGATTTGTCGCTACCGATTTTTTATGACCTCGAGTCGTTCCGCGACAGCAACGGAAATGCAATATCGCCCAATAGTGCTTCGGCATACGAGGGCATTGTGAATGCGTATTTTAATACGCTGACTGGTTTTGGGATCAACAACGTTTCAATTTATTCCGGACGTTGGTATACAGATACCTATTTAAAAGCCGCCAGCGTGCGTCCCCGTGTGTCTTGGATTGCGGAGTACGGCCCTAAGCTCAATACAACGTTTAGCTGCGCCGGTCAGTTTGGGTGGCAGTATACGTCGCAAGCCCGCATCGATGGCATTACCGCCAACACGGTTGACATGAGCGCTTTTTCCTCTGCTGATTTTATCAATGTGCTCAATCTGCCCGATTTTGTTCTTGCTGATGGAACTTATTACATCGACTCGATTGGAAAAGATTCCTCGAGCGTTACCGTTCGCGAAGATGGAAGCCTTTCTTTGTATGGTGCCCAGGGAACGGCTGATCAGCGCTTTATCCTTGAGTCGGCTGGTTCGGGGGCGTATCGATTCAAGAACGAATCAACTGGGCAGTATCTCACCGTGGCTGATGGAGACGCAAGGAGCGGTTCTTTGGTTGTCCAGGCGGCGTATGCTCAAGACGATCATCAACTTTGGCACGTTCGCGCTTCCGAAAATGGATTCTATATCCAGTCCGCATTGGGCAACTGGGTGCTCGACCTAGCTAACGGCAGCACAGCAGACGGTACTTCGGTTCGTATTTGGTCTCCCAATAAATCGCTGGCTCAGCGTTTTACGTTTGCATCCGTGTCGAACGTAGAGACGGATACCGCTTTTACCATTAAGAGTGCCACCAATCAGAAGCTTGTCATGGATATCTACGGCGGTTCATCTGATAACCGAGCGCGGCTTCAGATCTATAGCGCCAATAATAGTCAGGCACAGATGTTTACGTTTAAGCAGGTTGGCAATGGCCTGTATGAAATCGTAAACGTTAACTCTGACAAGCCCTTTGAGGCTCAAGGCGGATCTGTCTCCAATGGTGGAGCAATCTCCCAGTATTCATCCAACGGCACTTGCGCGCAGCATTGGTCCATTGTTGATTGCGGCAATGGCGAATACTCGTTCATCAATTCGAAATCCGGTAAAGCCATCGACGTTCCGGGCGGTAATGGCGTGAGCGGGTCTGCGCTTCAGATTTATACGTATAACGCATCTGATGCGCAGAAATGGACGCTTGCGCCGGCGCGTACCGTCCGCCAGGAGCTCAATGATCTCGCCGCTTCGGGCAAGGGCCTTGTAAAAGAGGGCGTTGAATACGCTATCGGCTCTGTCTCTGAGCGTCAGGTGTTTGATATTGCTGGCGGGTCTACGAATTCCGGCGCCAATCTTCAGCTATATGCATCTAATGCAACTAAGGCTCAGCGTTGGACGTTTTCCTATGATGGGAATGGCTATGCGACCATTACGAATGTGAAATCCGGTAAAGTCCTTGATGTTTCTGGCGGCAGCAAAAAAGCTGGTGCTAACGTTCAGCAATATGCGCCCAATGGCACTTGGGCTCAGAAGTGGATTCTTGTCGATTGCGGTGATGGCTCTGTCAAAATCTGCTCTGCGGTTAGGACGGGCTTTGTCTTAGACCTCGCTGGCGGCTCCACTGCAAATAGTGCGAATGTCCAGGTTTATGACGACAACGGTACTGCTGCGCAGCGATTCAAGCTGTATACTGCGGGAGTAGTTTCTAAGGTTAAATCAATCGATTCTCAATCTGTTGTTGTAACGGCTTCCGACGGTCGCGTTTTTGATGTGACTGGCGGCAGTATAGACAGCGGGGCTGCTATTCAGCTTTATAGCGCCAACGGGACTATTGCACAGTCGTTTGGCTTTGAACTTGATGATGAAACGGGTCTTTATGCTATAAAGTCTGCGAAATCCTATCGCTACCTATATGCTCAGGACGGGGATATTGTTCCTGGGGCCGCGGTTAAGCAAGGGAGTCCGTCGCCCTCGTCGCAGATGTATGATTGGGCTGTCGAAGATGCGGGTAACGGCCTGTATCGTATCGTTAACGCTGCAACGGGTTGTGTTTTGGGCGCAAGCGATTCTGGCAAGCTTGTTACGGTTTCCAGGGGCGATGCGCGCGAGCTATCGGTTGCATTTGTGTCGTCCGACTTTAAATGTTTGCGCTCCGAACAGGATGCTGACGCTGAGGCTCATATGTCTGATTTGCCGGATGGCGAGTATATCGTCAGCTCGAGCAGGAACTATTCCTTTGTACTGGACGTTTCTGGTGGGTCAAAAGATAATAGTGCCAACATCCAGTTGTACACGTCGAATATGAGTAATGCTCAGCGTTGGATCGTTTCCCATGACGATAAGGGCTATGTTGCGTTTACGAACGTTGGCTCCAATAAGGTGATTGATGTCGCCGGGGGAAACGCTTCCGCCGGAACAAATATTGCTCAGTATGTCTCCAATGGCACATATGCCCAAAAGTGGATTGTTACCAAGCGGCCTGACGGCTCATATCTTATCGAGAGCGCTCTTAGACCCGGGTTCTATCTTGGATCTAGGGGAGGAAAAGCGTCTAATGGTGTGAATGTTGAGCTAAGTTCAAATGATGGCAATTCGCGCTTCGCATTGCTAAGCACGTCTCCGCGTGTTGCCAAATGCGACGACATCCTTCCGGAAGGGTACTTCACGCTGAGTCCTGCTTGTAGTTTCTCCGGTAAGGTCATTGATATTGCCGGAGGCTCAACCTCCAACGGGGCAAATGCTCAGCTTTACAGCAGTAACGGTACGTTTGCTCAGCTGTTCTACTTTGAATATCACGATGGCTACTACCTGATTCGTAATGCCAAATCTCAGAAAGCCCTTGATGTTGCTGGTGGCGGGCCTATTCCGGGCACTAATGTCCAACAATGGGCTTGCGAGAATGTTAATGCGAATATGCTTTTTGCCGCGGTGGATAATGGGGACGGCACATTCTCCTTTGTAAGCAAGTCGACCGGTTTGGTATTGGATGTTGCCGGAGCTTCTGATAACGCCCAGGCGAATTTGGATGTATATCTTTCCAATGGAAGTGCCGCCCAAAAGTTTTCGCTTCATCAGGTTACAGAGTTTTTGAATGAGGGAGCTTTTTCCTTTGAGTCGGCCACAGCTTCGAAAGTTTTGGATGTAGCTGGCGGATCCATGGAGGACGGCGCTGCGGTTCAACTGTATACATCGAACGATACGCTTGCTCAAAAATGGTATGTGAGTAAAGTTGCCGGGTTGGACAACACGTATGAGATCGAGTGTATTGGTTCCGCGAAAGTGCTTTCCCTAACTGATGAGGGCAAGCTCGTTCAGCTGACGGCCAACGGTTCCGATTCTCAACGATGGCACAGTGCGTTGTCTGGCGGAAAGATTGCATTGCAGAATGCGGCCACGGGACAGTATCTTTGTGTTTCGGGTTCCTCTTCGACTTTGGGCATGGTTGATTCGCTTGAACTGCCTGGCGTTCGTTTTAATGCAAAGAGCGTGGGGGTTCTTTCTGAGGGGTCATATACCATTCAGCTTATGTCGAATCGGTCGCAGTTGTTCGATGTGTCTGGTGGCTCAACGACTGCTGGCGCATCAGTAGGTTTTTATGGTTCGAATGGAACGGCGGCACAGATTTGGGACGTTCGCAAGAACTCCGACGGAACTTATGAGATTTCTAGTGCAAAATCTTGTAAGCCGCTTGATATCGAGAATGGTAATCAGTCAGCTGGTAACGGCGTTCAAATTTGGACCCGTAACGGAAGTGGCGCTCAAAAATGGAATTTGGTTTATAACAGGGGAGAGGGCTATACGATTCGTTCTTCGACTGGGCTTGTTCTAGGCCTCTCTAATGGTGTACTTGCACTGTGTCAGGACAATGGCTCTGCCAATCAGCGGTTCGCGTTTGAGAAGGCGACTTATATTCCGCCGGCTCTTGGCGGCGTGCAGTGGAAGGGCTGCGCCCACTATTCTTCAACTCGTTATGGCGAAGATTGGAGCGTGATTGCGATTCACATCTCGGAGTGCACGTCGCTTTCCCAGATTGATAATACATTTTGGGGCACACGTGAAGCCTCTGCTCATTATGGCGTGGCGCCAGGGCAGATTCACCAGTATGTTGGCCTTAACGATATGGCATGGGCAGTAGGCAACTGGGAGTGGAATAAGCGTTCGGTGTCTATTGAGCATGTGGGTACTACGGCTAATCCTCCTTCGTATGCCACCCTTGATACGAGCGCTCAGCTTATGGCCGCGCTTGCAAGATCTAAGGGTTGGAGACATCTAACGATGGGTGATAATGTCGGAATTCACAAGTGGTATTCATCGACTAGTTGCCCTGCTGGAACGGATGTCAACTGGCTGGTCGCGAAGGCTAACCAGTATTTGGGCAACTAGCCTGTTATTGGAACGCTAATGCAATTGGTTACATCTCCTATACGTGATATGCCTGACGACAATTTTTCGAATAAGTGGGGGCGATCGTTGAACGTTGCCCCCACTTTCGCTACGCCCTCTTGATCACGTACGCCAACCCCATGTCGCAGGCGCAGCGTACGAGCGATGCGAAGAACCACGATACCGGCAGCCCCATAAGCAAAGGCATCGTCTGCCAAGGGATAAACCAGTCAACCGCATGGATTGCAAAGATAGCGAGGCTGGCCTGTCCGCAGAACACAAGCCCGTGTTCAAGCGTCCCAAAACCAGGCACGTCCTTCAGCTTTTCCAACTTCATCGATACCCAACACACGCAATACGTGCCGGCAACGGCGGCAACCGTGGCAACAACAAAACCATCAACACGGCGGCTCGAAAGCTCAAGCCCGCTCAAGGCGGCAAGGATGAGCCATGCGACGCCCGTCACAACAAACAGCAGCGGCTTGCGCATGCACGGCTCCAGCTTACGCTGGCGCGCCGTATAACCAACCCACATCAGCAGGACTATATAACAGCACAGATCGAAATCGAGCGGCAGGTAAACACCCAAATAACGAGACACGCTCAAACCGCAAAAGGCCACCACGGTGCACGCTACACCCTGCCAGACAACGCTCATCCCAAAACGATCGAACAACCGCATCAGACCATTAAACAGCAACCGCGACGTAAACAGCGCCGCCAAGAACCATGGCATACCAACGGCAGCAACATCAAAACCAGTTACATCAACGCCCGAAGCAAACACGAGCGTCTCAAGCCCGTTCGCGATCACGTCACCCGTCAAAGGGGCGCCGCTCATCAAAAACGTCGGCAACTGCCACGCCAGTGCTAAAACCAGGTAAGGCATCAGCAAACGCGATACAGAACCGCGCAGTAGCTCTCCCCACGGCTTAGGCCTAAACGTATAGCCAGCAAGAATAAAGAACACCGGCATATGAAACGAGAAGATGGCATGCCGCAATGGAGAGGGATTTGGAACCGTATGCCCTACAATTACCAGAATAATTGCAATCCCCTTTGCAATATCTAACCAGTCAAGCCTTTTGGTCCCCATAGCACACCCTTCAAAAGCACAGCACACCAGGCAGAAAAGCCCGGACCACCAAGCGGTCCGGGATTAATAAACGATGGTGCTCCATGGCGGATTCGAACCGTCGACCTTGGGATTAGAAGTCCCCTGCTCTATCCAGCTGAGCTAATGGAGCAAATAACCGCACGCTAAGCAAGCGTGAGCACGTCAAGCGCAAGTGATTATAACCTAGTTGAACTGCTCGCGGTATGCCTTGCAGACCTCATCGACCGGGCCGACCATACGAAGGTCGCCCTTCTCGATCCAAACCGCACGCTGGCAGATGCGCTCAACCTGCTCCATGGAATGCGACACGAACAAGACCGTCACGTCACCGCTCTCGATAAAGTGCTGAATACGGGCCTCGCACTTTTATTGGAAGAACACGTCGCCGACGGACAGGGTCTCGTCAACGATTAGGATATCGGGCCCGGTAATGGTGGCGATTGCAAAGGCGATGCGCGCGACCATGCCCGAAGAGAAGTTCTTGAGCGGCATGTCGACAAAGTTCTGCAGCTCAGCGAACTCGATAATGCCATCAAAATTGGCATCGATAAATTCCTTGGTATGGCCGAGTAGCGCACCGTTCAAATATATGTTCTCACGTGCCGTCAGCTCGGGGTCAAAGCCGGTGCCAAGCTCAATCAGAGGTGCAATGTTGCCATGCACCTTAACGCTGCCCTCGCTGGGCTCGAGCGCGCCGGCGATAATCTTGAGCATCGTGGAATTGTCGGACCCATTAGTACCGACCAGGCCCACGACCTCGCACGATGGATATTAAACGAGACCCGACGGGCGGGCAAACGATTCGCGCAACAAATCTGGAGAACTAGCCCACATCTTAGGATGCCCGTCGCAAACGGCTATACTGTCTAACGATTGAATGTATAAGGAGCATCGAGTGAATTCTGAATCTATTGCCGTCATTATCCCCTGCTACAACGAAGCCCTCACGATCGGCAAAGTCATTGACGACTTCCACCGCGAGCTTCCGCAGGCAACGGTCTATGTATACGATAACAACTCGTCAGACGATACCTCGCGCATCGCAACGGAACACGGCGCCACAGTGCGCTTTGAGCCCCGACAGGGAAAGGGCAATGTCTGCCGTCAGATGTTCCGCGATATCGACGCCGATTGCTACCTCATGGTCGACGGCGACGACACCTACCCCGCCGAAGTGGCAAAAGCCCTTTGTGAGCCCATCCTTAATGGAACAGCCGACATGACCGTGGGCGACCGCCTGTCCAACGGCACCTATGCCGAGGAAAACAAGCGCGCCTTCCATGGTTTTGGCAACAACCTAGTTCGCGCCATGATCAAGTGGATCTACGGCTACAGTTTCGACGACGTTATGACAGGCTATCGCGCCATGAACCGTCCTTTTGTCAAGACCTTCCCCGTGCTTTCCGAGGGCTTTCAGATCGAAACCGAACTTTCCATCCACGCCGTCGACCACCGCTGGCGCATCAAGGATGTGCCTATTGAGTACCGCGATCGCCCCGAAGGATCCGAATCTAAGCTCAATACCGTGAGCGACGGCATCAAGGTCGTCGCCATGATCGGCACACTGTTCAAGGACTACCGCCCTCTGAAATTCTTCAGCCTCGTTGCGCTTCTGTTTGCGATAATCGGTCTTGCCCTGGGCATTCCCATCATTGTCGAGTATTTCCAGACCGGTCTTGTTCCGCGCTTCCCAACCGCCCTGCTCGCCGCATCGTTTATGTTCCTGTGTAGCTTAAGTCTCGCGACTGGTTTTATCCTCGACTCCGTGGCAAAGGTCGAAAAAAAGCAGTGGGAAGTCAATGTGTATAGCAAATACGCCTTCGGTGAATATCGCAACGACAACACGAACGCGAGGTAAATTGCCATGCCGCTTGTTTCCATCGTCGTGCCGTGCTACAACGAGCAGGAGTCGCTTCCCATCTTCCTCAAGGAACTCGACAGCGTCATCCATACCATAGCCCAAGATGATTCCAACGTCTCCTTTGAGGCGATTCTCGTCGACGATGGCTCGGCCGACGAAACACTCGCCGTCATGAAAGCAGAGACAGCCGGCAACCACCCTTACGCCGTTCGTTGGTACTCCTTCTCACGCAACTTTGGCAAAGAAGCGGGCCTATTTGCCGGCCTCCAGCATGCAAAGGGCGATTATGTCGCCACCATGGACGCCGACATGCAAGATCCTCCCTCACTCCTGCCCAAAATGTACAAGATTCTGCAGACCGAAGACTACGACAACGTGGCCACGCGCAGGACCACCCGGGAAGGCGAGCCTCCCATCAGGTCGTTTTGCGCGCGCATGTTCTACAAGATCATCAACCGCATTTCTAGCGCCGACATCGTCGACGGGGCACGCGACTTTAGGCTCATGAAGCGTCCGATGGTCAACGCCATCATCTCCATGGGCGAATACAACCGGTTTTCCAAGGGAATTTACGGCTGGGTCGGCTTTAAAACAAAATGGCTCCCCTATGTAAACGTCAACCGCGTAGCCGGCGAGACCAAGTGGAGCTTCTGGTCGCTGCTCCTCTACTCCATTGACGGCATCGTTGCATTTTCCACAGCACCGCTCTCCATTGCCGCCTTCTTCGGCATCGCGTTTTGCCTCATCGCCATACTGGGATTCATCATCATCCTGGTCAAAACACTCGCTTGGGGAGACCCCGTTGGCGGATGGCCCTCACTCGCCTGCCTCATTTCGCTGTTTGGCGGCATGCAACTTCTGTGTCTGGGAATCATTGGCGAATATCTGGCAAAGGCTTACCTGGAGACCAAGCGACGCCCCATCTATATCATTCAAGAGTCCAATGAGGAATCTGATGACACGGTCCAATAACCGCACGCTCGTAAACGCCGTATTCTATGCAACCTGCTTTGCGTTTTCCGCCGCGCTCTTTGTGGCGCTTGCCGCGGCAGGACACGTCTACCCCTTTGGAGACAACTCGTTTCTCACCAACGACCTCAAGTATCAATATATCGACTTTTTTTCGTGGTTTCGGCGCGTCCTTCTAGGCGAGGCGAATCTTCGCTACTCCTTCGCCCAGGGACTCGGCATGAACACGTGGGGGCTCTACAGCTACTACCTCGCCAGCCCCTTCAACCTACTCTGCGTGCTGTTTCCCGAAGACAAGCTTACGCTCTTTGTATTTGTTATCAGCGCGCTCAAGCTTGGCTGCGTCCAAATCAGCAGCGCTTGGTATGTGCAAAAACGCTTTGGTCTTTCAAAGCCCGCAGTATTCCTGTTTTCCGCATCGTTCACCTTTTGCAGTTGGACCGTCAGCAATCTGCGCAACCCGCTTTGGATCGATTGTCTTATCCTTCTCCCCATCTGTGCCTACGGTTGCTACGAGCTCATTCGCAAACAGAGGATGGCGCGACTCGTCATCGCGACAGCGCTCAACGTAATGTTCTGTTGGTATACGGCATACATTAGCATCCTGTTCCTGTGCATCTTCGTGCTGGTGGAGTTTGTCGATTGCAATACAGCTGAAGGATTTAGCTGGAGGCTCACGCTCGATCGGGCACTTCGGTTCGCCGGCGCTATGGTGCTTGGACTACTCCTGTCCGCCTGGACGTTCCTGCCGACCATCCTCGCCATGGCCAAGGGCGGCTCTGTCCTAGCACTCGGCCCGCTGCTCAAAACCTGCCTTAAATCGCTTATCAGGGGCTTTATCCCCTGCATGTGGGTCAACAACGACAGCACACCGCAGTTCTATAGTGGGATCATAATGATGCTGTTTGCATTGAGCCTACTGTTTAACCGTAAGGTCACAGCCAAGACACGCATCGCAACTCTCGTCGCCGCTGTCATCCTCATCGCAAGCTCCGTCTTAAGCCCACTCGAGTACATCTGGTGTGGCATGCGCGTTCCCAACGGGTTCTATTCGCGTACGGCCTTTTTGCTGAGCTTCTTTACCCTTTGGGCTGCAGGCTACGCCTTGCAAACGCTCAAGGACCAACCCAAATATCAGCGAGCTAATCGTCCCGCCGTCGTCATGCCCCTGATAGCGCTTACCGCTATCGAACTGTTTGCCAACGCCCACGTTATATGGAATCAACTGTACACAGGCTATTCCGAAGAGGCCAACAGTAACTATGTAGCTAGCGCGACCAATGTCATCGCGGCCATTCAAGAAGAAGATCCAGCGCCGTTCTACCGCATCGACCGCACGACCACGCGCGTCGGCAGCGTGGCCCTTAACGAAGGCCTGGCGCTTGGCTATAACCAATTGTCGTCGTACTCGTCTGCCAATAACCCGCGGGGAATCGCGCTGCTCAACTCCCTTGGATACAGCAGCGTCGGTGAGTTTTCGACCCGCTATGCCGAGCCCATTCTTGCCGTCGACGTTCAACTGGGAGTCAAGTACGCCATTGCCGAGCACGCCCCCGCAGGATACATTGCGACCAAGACGACCCAAAACGGCACCGAGAACGCGGTCTACGAGAACCCTTACGCGCTTAGCGTTGGTGTCGCAGCATCAAATGACATCAAGAATAGCGAGCTTAACGGTGCGAACCCCTTCGAGAAGCAGAATGACCTGTACAGTAAAATCCTAGGCCGCAATGCGGAGCTTTACACCAAGATCGAGGCCACAAACACCCAGGATAGCCAGAACTCAAAGCAATGGAACGTCACCGTGCCGGCGGGATCCATCGGATACCTCTACATCAATAAAGATGCGAACGCCGGCAGCTATTGGCCTGTCGCTCTCACCATCGACCAGCGAACCATCCAAAACGAGGCATGGAGATTCGACAACAATATCCGCCAGATTGCGGACGCCTTTGATAGTCCAAGCTCGCACAGCATAGCGATGGTGCCGGCAGTGGGCTACACCGACATACCGCAAGGCGACGAGCCTGTCTTTTACGCCCTGAATCTAGATACCTTTGAGCAAATCATCGATGAGCTTAAGGCAAGCGAGTTTGTTCCGACGATTTTTGAGGACGGCGAGATCGAGGGCGAGTACACCGCCAAAGATGACGAAGCCTTGCTGATGAGTGTTCCGTACGATGAGGGCTGGAACGTGACGGTCAACGGAGTTGCCACAGAGCTAGCGCCTGCAGCCGATAAGGGTCTGTCATGCCTAAACGTGCAGAAGGGCACGAACAAGATCGTTATGACGTATAAGACCCCGGGAGCATCTGCAGGGCTCGCAATAAGCTTGGCGACCGCCGCCGCTCTTGTCGCGGCAGGACTTTACGCTAGGCATAAGAAAAGCCGCCGTTAAAGAACGGCGGCATTAACTCCCATATGTTTAAGAGCGACTAGGGCGTCTTGAGGTACCCCCCCAGATCTTCCTCCCAGTCGGGCATGCGGAAGACGGCGGACTCCAGTTTGGACAGGTCGACCGTGGAGTGGACCGGGCGCGGGACGATGGAGCCGGCGGCGCTGGTGTAGTAGTCGGCGGTCGACACCGGCACGACCTTCCCACCGTTGCCGTTGGCGATCTCGAAGACGCCGCGGGCGATGTCGGCCCAGGTCAGGGCGTCGTGTCGCCGAGATGGACGAGGACTGGGCCGGCCGCTGCCGGTTAAGCGACGGATCCATCGTGCGGGACCGTGGGGGTCCGAACTCAACGCGCCCGCGTCCGCCTACGAGGGTGCCGCCGCAGAGCACGCGGCCAGGATCATCGCGCTCGTTGTGGCCGACAACCCGATTCCCGGCGGGGAGGCGGCGTGACATGAGCTAGAATGACGGCATCCTAGGCGATTCTCGGTTCCTCGGGCAGCCTCGGCCACCCTCGAATACCGAGCTCTAAACCAACACGCGACACTACCGCGTCGTGAGGCTGCAAAGAGCTATTTGCGCACGGTTCGCAGGTTGAATTTAAACTGCACGTTGGAAGGGAAACCTTTGAATACGCAATCTTGTATTGAGAACGGGTGTAGCGCCGTCATCTTGCCCCGTTATATCGAGGCGGCTACAATCACTAAGGTTGTCACCTGCTATCGATCGGTGCTACTTCAGGGAACAGTGTACGTTTACGATAACGATTCGTCGGATGGTACGGCCCAGCTTGCTGAGGGTGCCGATGCTGTTGTGAGTCGTGAGCCGCGGCAGGGGAGGGGAAACGTCGTTCGACAGATGTTTCGTGATATCGATGCCGACTGCTATCTAATGGTTGATGGAGACGTTACTTATCCTGCGGAGGCGGCAAGGAGTCTGTGCGCGCCCGTGCTTGCTGGTGAGGCTGATATGGCTATGGGCGACCGTCTTTCCAATGGCACCTATGCAGCTGAGATCACCCGAGCATTTCATGGTTTCGGAAATGACCTCGTATGCTCGATGATTAAGATGATTTATGGCCATTTGTTTGATGACGTGATGACTGGCTATAGGGCAATGTCACGTCCGTTTGTGAAGACATTCCCCGTTATGAGCGAGGGCTTTCAAATTGAGACCGAACTATCCATCCATGCGGTCGATCGTCGTTGGCGCGTTGTTGACGTTCCGATTGGGTATAGGGATCGGCCCGAGGGATCTGAATCAAGGCTTGATACCGTTGGAGATGGGTTTAAGGTCATCTGTGCAATAGCGGGTCTGTTCAAGAATTATCGCCTCCTCAAGTTCTTCTCTCTGCTGGCTCTCATTAATGGGGTAATTGGTCTTGCCCTTGGGCTTTCTGTTGTTGCGGAGTGCTTTGCAACTGGCCTTGTTCCCCGTCTTCCTACCGCCGTTCTTGCAGTTGCTTTTATCTTCCTGTGTAGTCTGTCCTTGGCAACGGGTCCAATTTTGAACAATGTGGCTAAGACGGAATGTAAGGTCTGGGAGCTCGAGGTGCATCGCGTTTATCGGAAGAGTCAAGATTTGTATGGTAGGGATATTCGTGCGTAGAGAGGATGCTGGTGAGTGTGGGCGGTAGTGTGCTCAGGAGAATGAGGTCATATCCGGTATGGCAAATAATAAGTGGATGTTTGCTCCTTGCCGTGGCATCGTCGGTTTGCTCTCGTTATCTCCGCGTTGATTATGTGGGCCTTTGGCAGGTCGCTCTTTTTGTAACGGCTTTTCTTGCAGCGTTTGTTGTCTTGCGGGATTTCAATTGGCGTTTTGTGAAAAAGGTCGAGTTTGCGCTTCTGACCTTGTTTTCCCTACTCTTGTCGGGTTCGGTTGTAATTGGTCACCATATTGTTATTGCTAATGGTAATACGTATGGCGGTCTGTTGACTGAGAACTACATAGCGCCGTTTGACGGATACGACCTTATCGCGTTGGTCGCTATTTGCCTGCTGTTCCTGCTCTACTCCCTTGCTCTTCATTTATTATTTCGCATCAGGCTTGATGGGCGTCAGAAGGCTGAAGGTATAAGGTTTAGCGTCGGCCATCTTGACATGAAGTTGTTCGTTGCTGGTGTTGTTCTGATCATGTTGCTGTGGTTGCCGTATCTTCTTGCATTTTGGCCAGGGTTTATTTTTGGGGATACCACCAGCTCTATATCTCAGGCAATTGGCAATGAACCTCTCTCAAACCATCACCCTGTATTTTACACGATGCTGATTAAGTGCGCTTTTAAGGTTGCTGCCCTATTTGGTTATGGAAGGACAACGGGCCTTGCCCTCTTGTCGGCTATCCAGATGCTTTTTTTGGCTGGATCTTTTGCCTATTCGGCTTCTTGGGTCCACGCTCGCCTTCGTACTCCAAAGATGGTGTCCATAATTGTGTGCTGCTGCATTGGGTTTTCCCCGGCTTTGGGGGCATTTTCGGTGGCAATGTGGAAGGACCCGATCTTTACCGCAGCCTTTTTGATCCTCAGTTTGAACTTGGGTGATTTGATTATTTCTCGCGGTAAGTGCGCAGCCACATCGTCTTGGATCGTGACTACGTTTTTCATGTCGTTAATTGCAATGCTCATAAGGAATAATGGGGTCTACGTTGTCGTCCTCATTTTTGTCGTTCTCGTTGTTGCCATAATGGTGGGCTTTGTTTTGAGGGCAAGACGAGGGGGAGTGAAATCTGGGAACCCAATTATCTTAGCTCCCTTCTTTGCTGCTTTGGTCGTGTATGGAGTGGTTTCTGGTCCTGTCTATACTTGGATGGGTGTTGTTCCGACTGAAAAGGTAGAGACGTTGGGCGTACCTCTCAACCAGATGGCGCGGGTGGCCGCCTATGGTGGCGATATGTCGGAGAGCGACCGTGAATATATGAATAGCATGCTGGCCCTTGATCAGTATGACGACGTCTATACTCCGTGTTGCACTGATATGCTCAAATGGAACGCATCCTTTAATTCAGAACCATTGAACGAGGGCTTTATTGGCCACTGGCTTTCAATGTTTGTTCGCAATCCGCGGTTGTATTTTGAATCATGGGTTCTGCAGACGTATGGGTTTTGGACAGTTAATGGTCCTTGTGTTTCCGAAATCGACAATATTCAAGGAGGGGCTCCGAAGATTGATGAGTTTGCAAGTGAAGTGCATGTGTTCGATATATATCCTCAAAATCTTTTCCATTCCTCGTTGGTTTCTGACTCGCTGGCATGGCATTCCTCGCCACTACCTTCCGGCGTGCTGTTATGGATATTCGTATTTGCCTTCATCGAGCTGGTGACTTGCGGGCTCCGTGGGTTCAGTCTCATGTTGCTGCCTTCTATTGGGGTGGTGGGGACACTGGTTATCGCTTCCCCCATCTGGTATTGGCCTCGCTATGCAATGATTCTCAATTTCATGTTGCCCGTGCTTGTCTGCTTCGTGTTATCTGCTTGTGGTGCTTTCCAGTGCAATTCCGTCGAGGTGGAAAACGACTTGGCTCGATAGGACTTGGGGCTAATTCTGGGACATTCGTTTCTGGAGTATCGCTGCCGCTTTTAATTCTGAGGATTATAGGGTTGGTTGATGAACATCTTGACGGAACGCTGACAGAAACACCTCGACGGGTTCTGCGACGCGGCCGCCTTCCTCATCCTGTCCCTGAGCTCGGTCGCCTTGATGTAGTGCGTCTTGTAGCCCAGCAGACAGCACTCCCTGCCGTACGCTGCGCGAGGTGCGTCTTTCCTATGCCTGCCGCCCGGACCTATGAAGGCAATGTTCTTACGGGCATGCAGGTTCTCGAGCACGGGGAGCCGCCTCAGGACCTCGGCGTCGTTGCCCTGTATACGGTCGAAGTCGAAGCCCCTGAAGGTCTTCGGGACCTTAGTGTCGGCCCTGTTCGCCCGCATCGATAAGACATCGATGTTATTGTTGCGAAGGTCGCTTATGCGCAGCACTTAAAATGCGAGAAGTGGCGCTGAGTGCTTATATTCCTGCTAACATCAGTACGTTGGTTCAGATTAAAGGATGGTCGTTTAAATGGCTGAAGTCCCTGCAGTCTCATTGTTGGTTCCAATTTGCAATGTCGAAAAGTACCTTCGCCAGTGCCTTGAGTCGGCTCGCGAACAAACACTTTCGAACATCGAGATTATTTGCATAAACGATGGGTCGACGGACAGCTCCCTCGATATCATCAATGAATATGTCGAAGCCGATCCTCGCTTTCGAGTTCTTGACAAGCCTAATTCTGGCTATGGCGACTCCATGAACAAGGGTCTCTCATTGTGTACCGGCGAGTACGTCGGCATTCTCGAGTCGGACGATTTCTTGGACTCGGAAGCATTGGAAACAATGTATCGAGCAGCCAAGAAATGCGACGCTCAGGTAGTTAAGTGCGACTTTTATCTGTATTGGTCTCTTCCCGAAGAGCGTAATGAGAAGTTCGGCTGGGTCGATGCGCTTCTTGAAGGCCATGTGAACCCCCAAGTGGAGCGAGAGGTGTTTTATCGGAAGCCCTCGATATGGTCGGCTATCTATCGAAGGGATTTCTTGAAGCAGAACGATATTTCGTTCCTGCCTTCGCCGGGCGCTTCGTATCAAGACGCTGGCTTTAACTTCAAGGTATGGGCTTCATGCGATAACGCGGTCTTGCTTAATGAGGCATTCCTGCACTATCGCCAGGATAATGAAAAGTCCTCGGTCAATTCCCCTGGCAAGGTCTTCTGCGTCTGCGACGAATACGAGGAGATGCATCGATACCTCGATTCGCATTGTCAGGATAGGATATATCTGCGATCCGTCCTAGCAAAAATGCGCTTCGATAGCTATGAGTGGAACTATGACCGGCTGTCTCCTGAGCTTCGAGAGCAATTTCTTCCTCGGATGGTTGAGGATGTGAATTCTGACCTACAGCAAGGCTATAGTGATCTCAACATTTTCGAGCCCTCCAAGCGGCTTAATCTAACCCTTCTGCTTCACGATTCCAAGTTGTATGGAGTGCTTCGGTCTTCGGATGGCTCACGTACTCGAAAAGAGCGCTTTGTTAGGCTGATGCGGGCGGGGGGATTGCTGTCTGCAATTCGATTGGCTTTGTTCCGATTGACCCACTAACTAATTCCGGAGAAGTGAATGACCAAGCTGAGTATTATTGTTCCCGTCTATAACGTTGAACGGTATCTCCCTGTCTGCCTTGATTCTATTCGAAACCAGACATTTAGGGATATCGAAATAATCTGTGTTGATGATGGGTCAACCGATAGATCTTCGAACATTCTGGAGATGTATTCGAAGGTCGAACCTAGAATGCGAATCATCAGTAAAGAGAACGGGGGGCTGTCTTCCGCGCGCAACGCTGGTATTCGCTGCGCCACGGGTGACATTGTTTGCTTTGTTGATTCTGACGACTTCTTGGACAAGACGGCTGCAAAGCGTATAACTGACGCCTTTGATTCCACGCATGCTGATTTGATTACGTTCGGTGGGCGCGTGTATCCTCAATTCCTTTCTAATTGGTGGCTGGATAAAGTACTTTCTCCTCGCGACACAATGTATGCGTCATTCGATCCGTCTCTTTTTGCTCTCGAGGCTGCTGAGCCGTTCGCTTGGAGAACGGCTTGTCGTCGCGAATTTCTAATTGAAGAGCGACTGTGGTTTGATGAGGAACTTCGGTTTGGAGAGGACAAGTTATTTCATTACATGGCTTATCCTCGGTCTCGGAAAACCGTGTTTCTGTCTGACAAACTGTATGACTATCGGGTGAATCGAGCCGATTCCCTTATGGCAACCAGAAATGACGATAAGGTCTTGAGGATATATGACCATCTACGAATCTCGGATCGTATATGCTCGGATTGGAAACAGTCTGGGAATGCTGAGCGCTTTGGATCTCAATTGCTCAGTTTAATTGGTGAGTTTGTGTTCATGGATGTCATGACAGCTCCTGTTCAGGATAGGACAATGCTCGCCAATTTTCTAAAGTCGATCTTGGAGACGTACTTTTCGGACGTTCAATTAAAAGCGCTCCTCCATGATAGAGAGTACGGTGCGATGGCTCGTGCGATACTAATCGATCGACGTCGCCTATTTGGACCACGTCGAAAGATGATGTTCTATCTTGGAACTCTTAGGAATAATCCCATTGACTTTTTGCGACGGGGTCGAGAGAGGCTCGCTTCATTGGGCGCTGTTCTTAAGATGCGCCAGATGGCGGGTCGGATTTTTCCTCCGTCGTCTCGGACTGTCGCGCTACGTCATCTTGAATCAGAATTTGTCCAGAAGGAAAGCGTCGCGCTTCTGAACTCTATCGAGCTTCTACGTATTGAGCTAGGGAATGTTGAGTCGGAGAAGTAGCGTATCAGGTACCAGGCCGTATCTCTTTGGCTGTGAGGCTGCGGCAATCGGAGGCTCCGTCAGGATCTGACGGAGCCTCCGTGTTTCTTCTAGCTCGTTTGTTGTCCTATGAGAAAGACGGGTATTTCATTGGCTAAACAGTATCTAGATTCTCAAGATGAAGAGATTCCAAATTGCTGTCAGTTAAATCGACGTGAGCAAAGTGCGTTGAGATATCGTCAGGTAATGAGTAGATGTTCCCATACACTTCAGTTAATAACTTTTCAATATTTGCCGGTGCTTCACATGGCGCACCTTCAAACGCGATGCGTTGAGTTGGAAGAACGTCGCCTTTCGAGCATATCCAATCATATCCATTGAGATCGGTCAGATTGTCGATTCCCCAAATGAGCCCACTGCCGTTGGCGGAGATGATTCCATCATCTTCCGCTTGGTTTAAATAGGCATCAAAGATGGCTGCGGCCTTTTCTCCTAATATTGAATTTTCGGAAACATACCCCGCTGCTTGCCACTCTTGATACCAATCCTGAGAGATGAAATGTTCGATCATTTCGCCTCTCAGGGCAGCCTGCTTCTCAAACGTTGCATGTGTGACGTCGCTGACCTCGTCAAAGAGAAAAAGGTCAAGGAAACAGGGAATATTCTCGTTGGAGTATTTGAAGCGAATCTGTCGGCAGAAGGCAAATGCATCGTAAATGACGGAAACTGAGTAGCGTGAATCGACCTCAACTATTTCTACCAATTTTTTAATATCTGCTCGAGTCATCCCGAGGTCCGTATCATCGTCCCATGGAATGAAACCTCCGTGTCTGACAGCGCCCAGGAGAGTTCCAAAAGCAATCCAGTAGTCAAGATTGTGTGCTTTACAGAGCTCATTGAATTCTGACAATAATTGTGCGCAGCCTAGTTGATGTAGCCGTAATGGGCCTGTGGCGGGCGGAATGCTTTTGAAGAAACGTTTTCGAGCATCTTCTGGCAGCTCTCCGTCTTTCCTGTAGAGTTCCCATAGCATGATGACGGTCTTCGAATCGTGGGCTTTAATCGCCTTTTCAAGCCGTTCGAATTCACAGGTAAGATGTCCGTTAATGCCGATGTCTGCTTGTTCGGTTCTAGAAAAAACGCGGTCATATTGGGCCGTTGTTTCGCATTTCAAAGACTCGATCGAATCCCTGAGGGATTCGATCGAGTCTTTGAGTGATTCTATTGAATCCCTCGTGTTTCGCACTGCGCGCCGTGTCGATGGGAGTAGATCAAGAATGTTCACTGCTTATCCTTTAAGACTCGTCTTAATGTCGCTGGTAGAAATACCGGGCGTTCGATTTAGGTATTGAACCTGGCAGATATCCCTCAGCGATTCAAAACGCGGATCGTTTTCCCAGTCACTTCCCATGCAGACTGTATCAATCTGAAAGGTCTCTACGTCTGTTGCTTTTTGTTCCCAGCTATTTTCAGGGATTACAAGGTCAACGTAGCGTATCGCTTCGAGCATTTCCTTTCGCACGTTATACGAATAGAAGCTTTTCTTTCCCTTTAGTGCGTTGAATTCGTCGGTGGAAAGGGCAACAACGAGGTAGTCTCCAAGGGCAGCCGCCTGTTGAAGCAAGCGAATATGACCATAATGTAAGAGGTCGAAAGTACCATAGGTAAGAACTCGACGGAGCCCCGATTTCCCTCGCTGGTTGGCTTGCTGATGCAAAATACCCGAGCTTGTGATTGTAACGCTGTGGGGTTCTTCTGATATTTCGTGAATCGGAGGATGCCTGCGAGCTTCAGCTTGCGGCTCGATTCGTATCTCGGTGTTTATTTCAGTCCCATTCATTCCTTGCACTCCCCGCGCCCTGTTGACTTGCTGTTTATATTAGCTTAATCAACGGGTTACGCCCCCGTGGATATCGACGTAAACACTGCGTGCCGTTATGCGGTTTTCAGCTTGTCTCGCGGTGCCGGCAACGGGTGCATGGCGTCTTGTTCAATCGATTCGATTTTGCGGCGGGGTGCGCCGGGTGCGATTGCGAGTGGAATCGTAGCCGGCGCTGTCTGGCTGGAGATAAGGGGAGGGTCTCCAATGTGCTAGATGTTTGGCTGACGGTACCGGTTCATGAGGCTGCTGGTGTTCGACGGCACGGCCGAGGCGCACGACGATGGGGAGCCCTTTAGCCCGCTGTTCGTCTACGGCCAGAACAAGACAGCGGGAGACATCGCCGTGGGCGGCTGCCCGCGCCACTACATCATGCGCAGCTCCTGGGTCATCGGTGAGGGACACAACTTCGTCAAAACCATGAAGGGTCTGTCCGACCGCGTCGCCGACCCGGAGAATAAACTTACCCAGATTACGGTCGCGGACGACAATCTGGGCCGCCTGACCTTCACGCGCGACATGGCCGCGGCCATCTTCCACGTGCTGGACGCGAAGGCCCCCTACGGCACCTACGGCTGCACCGGCTCGGGCGCCGTGAGGAGCTGGTCCGACATCGCCCGCGCTGTCTTCGAGGCCGCTAACGGCAACGGCGGGAAGGTCGTGCCGGTGTCGACCGCCGACTGCTACGCCAGCGCCGCCTGTCCATAAGCGCGCAACCGACTCTCCTGATTGTATGCAGCTCGTCGAGGTGAGAAATCGCGCAAGCGCCCCTGTGTTATCATACGTTGTTCGGCAAGGGCGGCATCTGCCGCTAACGTGCAATCAATAGGGAGGCGTCGTCGGTGTCCTCACAGACTCTCGCAACCGAAAAGGCCCCGCGTCCGTATAAGAAGGACCTGCTCATCCTCGAGCAGCTCGTCACCAAGGACTTCAAGCTCAAGTACCGCCGTAGTTTCCTCGGCGTGTTGTGGAGCGTTCTCAACCCGTTGCTCATGATGATCGTCATGTCCATCGTGTTCTCTTACATGTTTGGCAGCAACGTCCCCAACTTTCCGCTCTACCTCATCGTGGGCAACGTGACGTTCTCGCTCATGAGTGACTCCACCAACGCGGCGCTCACGAGCATCATCAACGCCGCGCCTCTGCTCAAGAAGGTTAAGGTCAACCGGTACATCTTCCCGGTGCAGAAGGTCTTGTTCGCGCTCGTGAATTTCGCTTTCTCGCTCATCGCCGTGGCCATCGTCATGCTGTTCTTCCAGGTTATGCCCACATGGCACTTCATCTGGCTGCCCCTGTGTCTGTTCTTGCTGATGCTCTTTTGCATTGGCGTAGGCATGGCCATTGGCGCGCTCTCCGTCTTCTTCCGCGACATTATCCACCTGTGGGGCGTCGTCATCATCGCGTGGACCTACCTCACGCCCATCTTCTGGGACCTCTCCCTCCTTATCGACAAGGGTGCCCCGCACTGGATCATCATGCTGGTGAAGATAAACCCCATGTACAACTATCTCGAGTTCATGCGTGACATCTTCCTGTGGCAGCAGAACCCAACGCCCACGGTGCTCCTCATGTGCATCGCGTGGGCCATCATCGCGCTCATCATCGGTATCTTCGTGTTCAAGAAGACCGAGCACAAGTTCATCCTCTACGTCTAAGGCGGAATCATGGCAGACGCTACCAACACCGAGTTCGCCATCGAGGTCGACGACGTCACGATGGTCTTTAACATGGCCAGCGAGCAGCTCAACTCCCTCAAGGAGTACTTCATCAAGCTCGTGCGCCACGAGTTGTTCTTCAAGGAGTTCCATGCTTTGGAGCACGTGAGCTTCAAGGTTAAGAAGGGCGAGGTCATTGGCCTGGTGGGAACCAACGGTTCTGGTAAGTCCACCATGCTCAAGATCATCGCCGGCGTGCTCGAGCCCACGAAGGGCACCGTGACGGTTCGCGGCAACATCGCGCCCCTCATCGAGCTGGGCGCTGGTTTCGACCTCGAGCTCACCGCGCGTGAGAACATCTTCCTCAACGGTGCGCTTTTGGGTTACTCCAAGCAGTTCATGGAGGAGCACCTGGACGAGATCGTGGACTTCGCCGAACTGCGCGACTTCCTCGACATGCCCATGAAGAACTACTCATCCGGTATGGTCGCGCGCATCGCGTTCGCCATCGCCACCGTGGTGGAGCCCGACATCCTCATCGTCGATGAGACGCTCTCCGTGGGTGACGTGTTTTTCCAGCAGAAGTGCGAGCGCCGTATCCAGAGCTTCATAGATTCCGGCAACGTGACCGTGTTGTTCGTGAGCCATTCCATCGAGCAGGTGGAGCGCATCTGCACCTCCGCGGTGTGGATCGAGAAGGGCCACGAGCGCATGATCGGCCCGGTGGACGAGGTCTGTGCGGCTTACAAGGCGCAGTTTGACTAACATGTTCGGCGCGTGCGACAAGGCGGCGGAGCGGGGCGTCGACGCCCGGCCGTTGTTCTCGATCATTATGCCGTGCTACCGAGTCGCGGCCTACCTACCCTCCGCCATCGCGTGCATCCGCGCGCAGACGTGTACGGACTGGGAGCTCATCTGCGTGGACGACGCTTCTCCCGATAATGTCGCGGAGCTCGTCGAGTATGCTGCCGCCGAGGATCCGCGCATCCGCCTCGTGCGTCATAAAGTTAACCATGGTCTCGCCGATGCTCGCAACACCGGCATCTCCGCCGCCCGCGGACGCTACGTTTGGATGCCCGATCCGGATGATGCGTACGCTCCCGACCTGCTCGAGCGCTGTGCCGAGAAGATCCGTTCCCAGGCCGATGCGGAGGCCAGGACCGACGTCGTGGTGTTCGGACTTACCGAGGAGCTCTTCGATGCGGACGGTTCCGTATGCGGTGCGCACGACATCGTGCCGGCGCTCGACGGGGTTTTTTCGGGCTCCGATGCGCACGCGCAGGTTCTCGACCTCGAGGACCGCACGCTTCTGGGCTATGCGTGGAACAAGGTCTACCGTGCGGAGGTGCTGGACGGCATCGCTTTTGAGACCGTTCCCCTCATCGAGGACATCGTCTTTAACGTTGCGGTCTTTAATCGCGTTGAGAACCTTGCGCTCGTTGCGCGTCCCTTGTACCGCTACGAGAAGCGCGTGGCCGCCAACCTGACGGCCAAATTCGTGCCCGAGTACTACGAGGTGCATCGCCGCCGCATCGACGATGTATACCGCCAGCAGGTGTCGTGGGGCCTCGATTCCGCCGATGTCCGCTCTCGCCTCGGGGCTCGCTATGCGCGCTACATCTTGTCCGCGCTCGAGCGCAACTGCGATGCGCGCGCGGGGCTAAACCATGCGGGCCGCGTGGCCTTCTGCCGCAGCGTCATGGATGACGATCTCTTTGGTGCGCTTGTCCTGAGTGCGCGCCCTCGGGGCGGGGCAGCCCGTGTGGTCGTGGGCCTCCTTAAGACGCGCAGCGCCCTGGTGTGGTGCGCCGTCGGTCGCATCATCCACCTCGTGAGGTCGCGCGCCGGCCTCGCGTACCGTAAAGCCACGTTCTCCCGTTAGGAGCCCTCGTGCCTAAGAACACGTTCGACACATCTGCGCCACAGCTCACCGTCGCCGTTCCCGCGTACAACGTCGAGTCCTACCTCGCGCGTGGCCTCGAGTCCTACCTCGACCTGCGATTCGTGGGCAAGCTCGAGGTCGTCGTGGTGGACGATGGCTCTACCGACGGCACCCGTGCGCTTGCGGAGGAGTTCGCCGCGCGCAGCCATGGCGTGATCCGTGTCATCTCCAAGAAGAACGGAGGCCACGGCTCGGCCGTGAACGCCGGCCTGGCCGAGGCACGCGGGCGCTATTTCCGCGTGGTGGACGGCGACGACTGGGTGAACACGGACGGTATGGCCGAGCTACTCGAGCGTCTTGCCGACCTCGATTGCGACCTTGTGGTAGACAAGAAGCGCGAGATCGACATGACTTCTGGCGAGGGGCTTCCGTTCCCGCTCGCCAAGGGCGTTGTCACAGGTCGCGTGCTCGACTTCTCCAGCGTTCTCACCAACGGCGACACCGTGTTCCAGATCATGATCCACACGCTCACAGCGCGTACTGATTACCTGCGCGGTATCGGCATCCATCTGCTCGAGCACACCTTCTACGAGGACTACGAGTACGTGGTCAAGGCAAGTGTGCCCGCCTCCACCATCTGCTACCTCGATATCGAGGTGTACCAGTACCTGGTGGGCAACGAGAACCAGTCCGTGAGCCAGGCGAACTACGTGCGCCGCTGGGACGATCACGACCGCGTGGTCATGGAGCTCCTGGGCTACCTTGAGCGCTGCGAGCACGGTGAGGTGTGCGCCGCGAGCGGGGAGAAGCTTTCGAATGAGTCCGTCTGCTACGTGCGCGAGAAGGTCCACCTCATCGTGGACACGCACTACAACATCGCGTTGCTGTTCGATGAGGACCGCCGCCGTGGGCGTGCGCGCGCCAAGGCGTTCCGACGCGAGCTGAGGCGCGCGGACATAGACCAGTGGGCGCGCGGCGAGCAGCGTTACCGTATGGCCATGCTCCTCAACCGCTTGAGCTTCTCGTACAACTCCATCAAGCGCTTGGTCTCCAAGCGCCGTCACTAGCACGCTATCAAGGGATGATCCATGAGCCGTAAACCGCGCATAGCCATATTCAGCGCCGACGCCAAGCTTGGCCACGAGGTCAAGGGTGCCACGCGTTACACGTTCCTCGCGACGCTCCTCGTAGAGCGCGGCTTTGATGTCGACTTCATCACGAGCGGTTTCCAGCACTGGGAGAAGCGCCAGCGTGATTTGGCGACGTTCGACACGAGCATGCACGCGTTCAACGTGAAGTTCATTGCCGAGCCGAGTTATCCCGCCAACATGTGTCCCCAGCGTATCTGGGCGCACCATGTGATGGCCAAGCGCGTGACGGCGTACTTCGATGCGGACCACGACTACGATCTCATCTACTGCCAGATTCCGCCCAACGACGTGACGCTCGCCGTGGGACGGTCCGCGAAACGCTACGGCATCCCCTTCGTGGTCGACGTGAACGACCTGTGGCCCGAGGCCTTCCGTATCGCGCTCGACGTTCCGGTGCTCTCCGACATAGCGTTCGCTCCGTTCGAGCGCCAAGCTCGCCGCGCGTACGCGTTGGCGGACGCCGTGGTGGGTACGTCCGACGAGTACGCCGCGCGCCCTTTCCGCGACCGCGCCGAGGATATCCCCAAGCTCGTGGTGTACGTGGGTAACGACCTCGATGAGTTCGACGCGGGCGCCGCTGAGAACGCCGGCTCCGTGAAAAAGCCCGAGGGCGAGGTCTGGGTTGCCTACGCGGGTAATATCTCGGCGCTCTACGACTTGGAGACGCTCGTCGAGGCTGTGGCGATAGCTGCCAAGTTGTATCCCGAGCTCAGGCTCAAGATTCTTGGCGATGGACCCGAGCGCGCCTCCGTCCAGACGGCAGTTGAACGAACAGGAGCGCCTGCTGAGCTTTTAGGCTATATGCCGTACCGCGTCATGGCGGCTTGGCTCAAGGCGTCCGACATGGTGGTTAACTCGTTGGTGGCGAACGCGCCCCAGAGCGTGCCCACCAAGATCGGCGATTACCTGGCCTCGGGACGTCCCATGATCAACACGTCCATGAACGCTGAGTTTCGCGAGAAGGTCGTGCGTGACGGCTTTGGCGTGAATGTTGTGCCGGGTGACGCCGAGGGGCTCGCCAGGGTGATCTGCGAGCTTGTCGAGGACGAGGCGGGACGCGCGCGCATGGGTCGCGTGGCGCGCGAGCTCGCGGCGGCACAGTTCGACCGCCCGCATTCCTATGAGGCTACCGTCGACCTCATTCGAGGCCTGATCTCCGAGCGCACGAAGTAGATTGCCCCCGTGAGGCGTGCTCGTCCTATATTCGGACTGATAGGAGAGTGAATGGTGTGTCGGGGTTGGGCGAGGCCGTGCTTGAGGGGGCGACCGACCGCAAGCTGTCCGATGAGCCGGCAATCGTGGAGATGGCCCGCTCTATTTCCGGGTTGCCCGACGATACCAAGATGACGCTCGTTCCAGCCGGTCCCTTGACGAACGTCACACTGTTCCCACGTACGTACTCGGGGCGTGCCGATCGTATCGACCGCATCGTCCTCATGGGCGGCACCACGGTTGGCGGAAACGCGACCGTGTACGCCGAGTTCAACATATGGGACGACCCCGAGGCTGCGCAGATTGTGGTCTCGAGCGGGCTACACATCGTTATGTGCCGCCTCGATGTGACCCAGAATGGCGGTTGCGGCTTTGCCTTTCCGCCATTCTGGGTCACATCCGGAGTACTGGTTATGAGACGCGCTCGGCGAGCTCCAGGTATTGCGTGCGGCGCCACTTGTCCATCGTGGCGGCGTAGAGGCTTTTGGTGTTGTCGAGCTCGTACCAAGCGCCGTCTGCGCCTACTCGTTGTAGCACGGCACGACGATGGAAATGCGCGGTATGGCGGTTTACCTTGCGTTTGGGTTGTCGTTGCGATATTCACCGAAGGCGTATTTGCTATACACATTGACTTCCCACTGCTTTTTTTCGACCTTTGCCACGGAGTCGAGGATAAAACCAGTCGCGAGACTTAAGCTACACAGGAACATAAACGATGCGGCGAGCAGGGCGGTTGGGAAGCGCGGAACAAGACCGGTCTGGAAATACTCGACAATGATGGGAATGCCCAGGGCAAGACCGATTATTGCAAACAGGAGCGCAACGAGGCTGAAGAATTTGAGCGGGCGGTAGTCCTTGAACAGCGTGCCGATCATGGCGACAACTTTGATGCCGTCGCTGACGGTGTTGAGTTTGGATTCGGAACCCTCGGGGCGGTCACGGTACTCAATAGGCACATCTTTGATGCGCCAGCGGTGGTCGACGGCATGGATGGAGAGCTCGGTTTCGATCTGAAAGCCCTCGGAAAGCACGGGGAACGTTTTGACAAAGGGGCGGCTCATGGCGCGATAGCCCGTCATGACGTCATCGAAGCTGTATCCATAAATCCATTTGGTCATGGCACGAACCAGATTGTTGCCAAAGCCGTGGAAGGCGCGCTTGTTTTCCTCGGCGTAGGTGCCGTTGGACAGGCGATCGCCGACGGTCATATCGGCTGTACCATTAAGAATGGGCTCGCAGAGGGCTTTTGCCACTTCGGCGGGGTAGGTGTCGTCGCCGTCGACCATGAGGTAGCAATCGGCGTCGATATCGCGGAACATCTGACGGCAGACATTGCCCTTTCCCTGTCGGGGCTCAAAGCGCACTGTGGCGCCGTGTTCCGTTGCGATGCGCGAGGTATCGTCTGACGAGTTGTTATCGTATACATAGACCGTTGCCTGCGGAAGCTCGCGGTGGAAGTCGTCAATGACTTTGCCGATCGTGAGGGCTTCGTTGTAGCAGGGGATAATGACGGCAATAGATTCAGAATTCACTCGATGCTCCTTTGATATTCAATCGTAGAAAGTATAGCCGTTTGGCCCTGGCATCCTGAGATGCAGCCGTCTTCCACAAGTCCGAGCGCAAATTCATCTTCTACATCTAAAGGAATGCTGTGATGACTGAATCTGTTGTTGATTACAATGAGCAGCCTCTGGCTGTCGAGGTCGACGCCACCACCATGATCTTTAACATGGCGTCTGACTCGCTGACCTGCCTCAAAGAATGTTTTATTAAGCTCGCTAAGCATGAGTTGTTCTTTGAGGAGTTTAGGGCGCTTAGGCACATCTCGTTTGATATTCACCGCGGTGAGGTCGTGGGCTTGGTCGGTACTAATGGTTCCGGCAAGTCCACGATGCTCAAGATTATCGCTGGTGCGCTCGAGCTTAGCGAGGGCAGCGTTAAGGTTCATGGCAACATTGCACCTCTGATTGAACTTGGAGCTGGCTTTGATCCCGAGCTGACGGCACGCGAGAACATTTATTTGAACGTTGCGCTAGTCGGCTATACCAAGGAATTTATCGATGCCGACTTTGATGGCATTATCGAGTTCGTTGAGCTGCAGAACTTTGTCGACATGCCGCTCAAGAACTTCTCTTCGGGTATGGTTGCGCGCATTGCTTTTTCAATCGCCACCATTACCGAGCCCGATATCCTGATCGTCGATGAGATGCTTTCCGTCGGCGACGTGTTCTTCCAGCAAAAGTGCGAGGCCCGTATTCAGCACTTTATCCAGAGCGGTGACGTGACGGTTTTGTTCGTGTCGCATTCCATGGAGCAGGTTGAGCGCATCTGCCAGCGTGCGTTTGGATTGAGAAGGACGACCTTCGTATGGACGGGGTTCGTATGGACGGCCCGGTCGATGGGGTATGCAAGGCATACCGCGAACAGTTCAAGTAGGTTATACTTATTAACGCTTGGCGGGCTCGCGCTTGCTTGGCGTGCGGTTATTTGCTCCATTAGCTCAGTTGGATAGAGCAGGGGACTTCTAATCCCAAGGTCGACGGTTCGAATCCGCCATGGAGCACCTTTTGTTTAATAAGCTCAGCATTTGCTGGGCTTTTTTGTTCACAAATGCGAAGTTGAGCTACTCTGTTTCTACGGGCTCCACGATTTATGAGTTATGTAGCAATTTCAGATTCTAAAACAGGGGTCGTTTGCGTTTGGCGGTTAGCCATCGGCATCCTTACACTAACGCTGACTCGAAAGGCCTTATCTCCTGCCCATTTTTCTCTGCACAATTGAAGTCTGAAGTGGTTGGCCATACGGCGTTGTTATGATCGATGAGGTCGACCTTCATTTGCATCCCCGCTGGCAGGCACGGATTCTCGAGGACCTTGTTCGCATATTTCCAAACGTACAGTTTATAGTTACAACGCATTCACCTGTTGTGGTGGCGTCGGCACCTCGCGGTAACATCCGCATTCTTGGAGAGGACGCTGCAACGGTGCCTGCTATGGAAACGCGTGGACGCGATGCCCGGGATATTCTCAACACCGTCCTGGGCGCATCCTCTCGACCTGAAGAGGCGGGTCGATTGTTCGATTTATTTAATTGCGCCGTTGATGAAGAGCGCTTTGGCGACGCCAGGCTTGCGCTCCAAAAACTTGAGGAGTTTGTGGGCATGGATGATCCTGATGTTGTTGCCGCTAAGACGACCCTTGAGCTCGAGGAGCCGCTGTCGTGATTCCGATCGTTAAGGGAAAAGAGCCTGCGGCGCTTACCAAGGCCAAGAGGGTCATGCGCAACACCCCCGATACGACGTTTAATTACACAGCGTTGCGAGGAGAGAGCAAGCGAGAAGTTCTGGAGGCCTTGCTTGCAGAGCAGGGCCATCTCTGCGCTTATTGCACGTGCAGGATCGGCGTTGATGATCGTCTGGCTACGATTGAGCATTTATTTCCACATTTTTGTTTCGTTGGGTTAGTTTTGCCTGAACGTATCCCTTAATTCGATGAATTCTCTTTACATTATTGATTGTATAGCCGCTTATAAAGCTATATATACATATATACTTGTTTATAAATCTATATAAGCGACGTTTGCCTGAGGATTCTGGTTATGGACAAAGCCAAGTTCTACAATCCATTTCGTCCGACCGCCGGTGCGGAGCCTCCTCGAATCATCGGTCGTGATGATATCTCTCTCGAGTTCGTGGAGGGTCTCATGTCCGGCGTTGGCGCTCCCGCACGTCTTATGCGAATCACAGGCCCGCGCGGGTCGGGGAAAACGGTTCTTCTTTGCGATCTGCGCGACCGAGCGATTGAACTGGGTTGGAAGGCCGTTGTTGTTTCGGCTGGTCCGCGTTTGTCGCACGATCTTATGGAGCAGATTCAAGACCAACTGACTTTTTCCTCCGCTTCGCTTGGCGTTAACGTTGGTATTGCTTCTGCCAAGTTGGACATTTCTTCAAGCGAAATGAGCCTTCGGGCAAAACTAAAGCAGATTGCACAGGGCTCAAAGGGCCTGTTCATCGCTGTTGATGAAGTCCAAGATGCCCCAGTTGAGGAAATGCGTATTATTGCCTCAACAGTTCAATTACTCATTGGGGAGAAAGTCAACATCGCTCTTGCCTTTGCCGGATTGCCATCGGGCGTTATGGATCTCATTAACGGCAAGGCACTTACTTTTCTTCGCCGCGCGGTTCCTGAAGACCTTGCTCCTATCAATCAAATCGAGATTGCACTTTCTTTGAGTGATAGCTTTAACGCGACCGGTCTTTCTCTCGACGGGGATTCGCTATCAAAAGCGGCGAGAGCAACAAAAGGTTATGCGTATTTAGTTCAACTTGTTGGGTATTCAATCTGGCAGCGCGCCGACCTTCATCGGGAGAAATCAACTCTCGTTACTGGGCGCGATGTTGATGAGGGTATCCTGCTCGCCGAAGCGCGTTTCCACGACGTGGTTCACGAGCCTGCAATTTCGGGTCTTTCCCGTAATGAAATCAACTACCTGTATGCCATGTGCGAGGATAGTAGGCAATCCAAGACATCGGATTTAGCCAAACGCCTTGGTAAAAAGACGAGTGAGCTGAGTTCTGTTAGGGCCAAGCTGCTTTCACGAGAAGTAATCCAGGCGCCTCAGAGGGGCTATGTTCAATTTGCTGTTCCAGATTTGGATGAGTATCTCAAAGATAATAGAGATGAGATTCTATCGAGGTATTAAAGCTCCAGATTTAATCCTCGAGATTCACCCCCTCATCCTCTAAAAAAGTTCTTAACACAGCCTTAAAGGCGCCTCGGCTTGCGTTGACAGCGTACAATACGCATGTTTGACTATGGCAAAAGTGGAATTTAAGGGAAGGGGCGCGTCGTGGAGGTGCTGGTTGTTGGCAATACCGCGTATGTTGACGACGACTTTTAATATGAGCAGGACATTGTCAAGAGGCAAAATCGGGCCTGACCCCAACGATATGGGGCCAGGCCCTCTCCCTATATCAACCCGTCCGCGGCGACCTCGGCGTGTCTTCCCGACGCTCGTCTTTGCAGTTTAATATCCGCCCGTGGCGATCTCTCGCTGGGCAATCCGTTGCTACGGCTGAGGCTTCTTCGTCGAACCGACAGTCTGTGCACGCGTGTGGCGCCCTGGGCGCTCGCAGAAAAGG
>OLQA01000310.1_pt1 | contig 45991 bp, 49 predicted proteins | sample 1673151 | NCBI WGS metagenome assembly OLQA01 (sample SAMEA3136760, study PRJEB25190) | human gut metagenome | biome: human gut; feature: human-associated habitat; material: faeces | place: Austria | collected 2013
ACGCACGCACGCACGCACGCACGCACGCACGCATGGCATAAGTCTGTCCATTTTTGCTGCGTAAAATTTCATAAATCCATTGCTAAGGACGTACCATGTCCGCGTTTATGCGCGGATGTGGTACGTCCTTTTTCGTGCGCAGAAAAGGGGGTGGAGGCATGACCAGCACTGACACCCGTATGGCGCTGGTAAAGGCCTGGACACAGGCGCGCCAGCGCCGGAGACCATGAAAGGAGGACCCACCATGGACAACACCGTGCGTATTGACGTCGAAGGGCAGGTCAGCACCCTGCCGCTGAAATACGGCCCCCACGCCCGGCGCTGGCTTGAGAGCTGCTGGCCGGTGATCGCCCATCCGCCATGGACGCCGGCAGGCCGACCCGTCATGCTCGTACTCGACGACCCCTGCGCCCATGCCAAGATGCGCCCCGGCGAGGAAGCGAACAACGAATGCGGCAGCTGCCGCTATTTCCGGCCCGTCGCCGACACCCTGCTGGGCGTCTGCCACAACGACACCGTGCGCCGGTCCGCGGAACACCCCGCTGGTCCGGGCACCGATGAGGAGGAACCACAATGAAAAAACGATTACTCAGCCTGACCCTGATCGCCGCCCTCTGTCTGAGCCTGCTCCCCGTCACGGCGCTGGCGGCGGGCGAAGACGCTCCTGATACTCTGCTTGTGGACGGCATAGATGTAACAAACGGCGGCTACTGGACGACGAATAATGGGTCACTGACACAAACACAAAGTACCACCGAATGGAACGTTCACTATGATACAAGCACCAACATCCTGAATCTGAACAATGCGACCATCAAAAATGATGCGAGCGATCAAAATTCGAATGGTGCTGCCATTTATGCAGCTGGAGATGCTGGGCAGGACGTAACCCTGACCATCAAAGTGGAAGGATCGAACGTGATTTCCGGAGCACACGGGATTTATATGCTCGGAGAAAGCAGCTCAGAGGAGAATCCATCACTTTCTCTGAGCATAGAAAAGGCAGCCAACGCGACCAACGCTAGCCTTGAAATCACCGGCACAGACAACGGCATCACCCTCAGCAATGATGGAAGCAAATCCCTTTCCATTTCCAACGTTGATGTTACCGCCAGCGGCGGAGAAAACGGTGCCGGTGTGTATATGAGCGGGAGCGGGGGGGACAGCTGCAGCCTCAGCGTCAGCGGCTGTACCCTGACCACCAGTGGCGGCACAGGGATCGCTTGTGTCGATGCGCAGGACAATTCAACGTTATCGACGACAGTGACCCTTCAGAATCATGCCATCGTCGATGCAAGACAGGGTGGGCTCAAGGGGAGTATAGAGTCCTTCGAGATTGCTCCTGAGTTCGGCGGGTTGCTTTACGATCAACAGACCATCCAGGTGTTAGGCGCTTTCACCCTGGCGGAGAATATGACCATCGGCGAGGATGTGACCTTGTACGTTGGTGATAAGGGATATCCAGGTGCTCTGACCATTCCCGAAGATGGGACCCTTACCAACAACGGCACCGTGACCATTTTGGGCGATAGCAGGCTGATCAACAAGGGTACGATCACGAACAATGGTACCGTGACTGTTTCGGGCGGTAGCGCGCTGACCAACAATGGCACCTTGTGCAACTACGGCACATTGACTGGTGAGATCGACGGCAATGGCACCGTCATTCCGACGTATACGTTCAATTATCCGAAAACACTGACGCTGACAGCGAGTGGTAGTGGTTTCTATACAGCAAGCGATACGCTTTCGCTGTCGGAAGAATCAGATTTGGGTCAGGCTAAGGTGGTGGTGTACGGTACAAACAAAGCCGAGCTAAATACCCTTACGCTGTCTAAAGAGGATGATCCGTCACAGACCATGCCATCCGGCGATGTGGCGATCACAGCGACCTTCGCCGAAGATCCTAACTGGACGAATCCAGAAGACCCATCTACCGACGTCAGCGAGATCTTCACCGATGTGCCAGCCAACCACTGGGCGAAAGCCGCCATCCAGTACGTCTACGATAACGGCCTGATGACCGGCGTTTCCGACAGCGAATTTGCGCCCGAAGCCACCACCACCCGCGCCATGATCGTCTCCATGCTTGCACGCATGGAAAACGTCACCAGCGCAGCAGACGCAGGCTTTAGCGACGTCACCGCGGATGACTGGTACGCCACCGCCGTCAACTGGGCCGCAGCCAACGGCATCGTCAGCGGCATCAGCGACGACACCTTCGCAGCAAATGATCCAATCACCCGCGAACAACTCGCCGCCATGCTCATGAAGTATGCCCAGTATAAAGGCCTCGACACCACAGCCCGCGCCGACCTGTCGCATTACAGTGATGCAGAGAGCATTTCAAGCTGGGCGAATGATGTACTGTCGTGGGCCGTCGCCGAAGGACTGCTGAACGGCGTCACCGACGACCAGCTCCAGCCACAGGGCAATGCCACCCGCGCACAAGTGGCTGCGATTCTCGAGCGGTTTCTCGAAAATGTATGTGCATAAGCGGCACTGCGCTCACGCATTCTGATGTATGGATGGTTGCTCGTCGAAATAAGACAACACCCTGCAGGGCTGTGGGCCTTGCAGGGTGTTGTTGTCTGTGCGCTCAGGCAAGCGGTGAGCGATACAGGGTGGTGGTGCCGAGGGGATCGGCCTGGTCGGTGCTGGCGGTTGGCAGGGGCTGGGTGGCCTGGGGCTCGTACTGCTGGCTGGCTGGCGCAGGGGCGGTTTGCCGGGCGCTGGCGGCCTGGGCACGGGCGAGGGCGTCGTCGCGGGCGGCTGTGGCTGCGGCAGCAGTTTCTCTGGCGCTGCGCGCTTCCTGCTGGGCGAGCTGCAAAGCGGCCTGCACGTTGGTCAGTTCCTGCGCCTGGGCTTTCGCGCGCTTGCGGTTGGCGTAGGTGCGGTGCATGAAATGACCGAGCAGCAGACAGAGCAACAGCTCCACAGCGGCGGTGATGAGAATGAACTGCAGCCACGAGAGGGTGCCGTTGTAGCCGAGCACATCCAAAAACAGGCAGGCGCCGGCGGCGAGGAGTGAGAGGATGATGAGAAAAATGCGCATATGGTCTTGTCTCTCCTTTGTGAATGGTTTACAATGAGTAGGTACTTGTATTTTACACGCTTTCAGACAAATTCTCAAGCAGCGCGGGAGACGGAGGGATTCGGTTATGGAAAAATTGCGCCGGGCAAAAAAGGGCAGAAAACTCACAGGCGTCTGCGCCGGCATGGCACGCTTCATCGGCGTGGATGCGAGCTACGTGCGGCTGGCATGGCTGGCGATGGCGCTGGTGCCGCCGTTTAACCATCTCATCGTGATCGCCGCGTATGTGCTGTTGGCCTGGATCGTTCCTGCGGCAGAGCGCGAGGCGGAGGCTTCCATCGATGTGCAGTGAGCGCACGGGGGTGGTGGTGCTCGGGCACGGCAGCCGCTATCCGCAGGGGCTGGCTGTGATCGCAGAAACGGCGGCGCGCTACCAGACGGCGCATCCGGAATATGTGGTGCGCTACGGCTTTGTGGAAATCGCTGCGCCGCGGCTGGAGGATGTACTGGAGGCGATGATCGCCGAGGGTTTGCAGAAAATCCTCGTGGTGCCGCTGTTTCTTTCTTTCGGACACCACATTGCCAGGGATCTGCCAGCGCGCATGGCGGTGATGACGGAGCGCCATCCCAATGTGAATCTTATCACAACCGGGCCGATCGGCGCCGACCCATTGCTGTGCGAGATCATTCAGGCGCGCATTGCGTCCAGCGAGAATGTATAAAACAACACCTGCAAGAGCGATCGCAGGTGCTTTTTTTCCGCTTTTTACAACGCTGGCGCATTTTCTGGACAGGCGCTCTCCGCATAATGCGCGCTGCATCATTACTAAAAAAATCCCTTATCCATCAGATTGAGAAATCTTGTTCGTAAAATCCTGGAGAGTTTGTGAAAAAGTTGAAGATTGTGGGGAAACTCTGTTATAATGAAGATGGTGTAGCTTGTAATAGTTTAAAAGTGCGGCGTTTTTTCCTCATGAAACCCGTACGAAAAGGGAAATTTATCACAAGCTGCACGGAGGAAGCCATGCTTAAATTTATTTCATCTGTTCGTCTCGCGGTGATCCTGATTGCGGCGCTGGCCGGGCTTTCTGTGGCAGCGACGCTCTATGACCTGCCGGAGATGTATCAATCCTGGCCGTTTCGCCTGATCGCGGCGGCATTCTTTATCAATCTCCTGACCTGCAGCGTGCAGCTGTGGCCAAAGCTGGCGCGCCAGCTGCGCCGCGGCGCGGACTCGCTGGTGGGTGCGGAGCGTTATCTCAAAGCATCAAGCCTGGACAAGGGCGCATTTTTTGTGGCTTTGGAAAAGAACCGCTACAGAAAACAGTCTTACCATGAGACCGAGGACGGTCTTTACATCCTGGCGCGGCAAAATGTGCCGCAGCTCTTTGCACCGCATATTCTGCATGTGGGGCTGCTCATCATCATCATCGGTGCCTTCCTGTCGAGCTTCGCGGTGACGGGGCAGCTGATGCTCGCTCCCGGCGAATCGCAGCCGCTGCCGACAGCGGTGGCCGAGCGTGCCGGCGAGGGTGTGATCACGGTGAGCGATTTCACCACCGATTATGACGAAAGCGGCGAGATCGAAAACTGGGTCACCACCTTTGATCTGACACTGGCTGGTGAACAGGTGGCGACGGATGTTACCACCCGTGTCAACCATCCGTACAAGGATCATGGTCTGTCTATCTACCAGATGGCTTACCGCAATATGTACGTTGTCCACATCGCAGGTTCGGATGAGGTGACTGGCGATTATGCGATTCCGGAAAGCCAGCGTTTCCCGCTTGGTGACTACACGGTCGATATCGAGCCGATGACCGATGGCATTGCGCTGCTTTATGTGTTCGATGCTGACAACGAACCTGTCGCGACCCATGCTTTTGAGCCGGGCACGACGGTGAGTGTGGGCGATGACACGACGATCGAATACATTCAACCGCTTTCGGCCACTGTGCTGGAGATCAAATACAGCCATGCCATTCCGGTGATCTTTGCCGGCTTCATCGTTGCCTCTCTGGGCGCACTGCTCATGCTGCTGGGCCGCTACAGCGAGGTGCACGCCTTTGTCAGCGCCGACGGCCGTGTGTCGCTGCGCGTGATCAACAAAAGCGCCTACTTTCGCCGCAAGCAACGGGCGAGTTTCGGTGTTTCCGACGAGGAGGATGAACAATAATCATGTTAGAAACCTTACAATATTTTCTTATCTGGGCGATTGTCGGTTCCTGCGCCGGGAGCTTTCTGCTTCTGCTGCTGCATCGTCATAAGATCGCCGAGACTTCGGTGACGAAATGGCTTGCCATCGTCACGACTGTGATCGCTTTTGTGGCGCTCATCGTCCGCATCGTCGCTGTGGGGCGGCTGCCGTTCATGTCCGGGCTGGATTTCAGCTTCTGGCTCTGTCTGCTCATTCTCGGCGCGTCGGCGGTGATGACCATCCGTCAGAAACTTGCTGTGATTGGCTATCTTACCTATCCGATCACCTGCGCGCTGGGGCTCTGGATGACCAGCTTCAGCCTTGAGGATACGGCACTGGCGCCGGCGCTCCGCAGCTATTGGCTGGATTTTCACGTATCCACGGCGATCATTTCCTACACGACATTTCTCTTTTCTTTCTTCTTCTCCGTGATGCTGCTCATGGGCGGGAAAAAGAAATATAAAAACCTGCCAACCACCGACGTGCTGAACGAATGGGCATATCGCGCCTGCGTCATCGGTCTGGCGCTGCTCACCATCGTCATCATCACCGGCGCTGTCTGGGCGGAATATGCGTGGGGGTCCTTCTGGAGCTGGGATCCGAAGGAAACCTGGGCACTCATCACTTGGCTCATTTACGCCGTCTATCTCCACCTGCGCCTGCGCGGATGGTCGGAGACAAAGGTCGCCTGGGTCAATGTTGTCGGCCTGGTGGCAGTCATCTTCACTCTGTTCGGGGTGAGCTATCTGCTGCCGGGGCTGCATAGCTACATTTAATATGTTTGGAGGTCCTTTTTTTGGCAAACTCATTAAAAGAGGTCTTACGAGCCCATGAAAACGAGCTCCTTGCCGGCTGGTTCGAGCAGATGATGCACGCCTACCCAGTCGAAGCAAGAAAGTATTTCAAGAAAATCAATAGCGACTTCACAAATCCTGTGGGCGCTAATTTATATCACAGCCTGGAAAAGCTGCTGCATACACTGTTGTCTGACGCACCCGATGCAGACACTGTGAATGAGCACGTACACATGATCCTGCGCATCAAAGCCGTGCAGGAGGTGCTGCCTAGCCAAGCAGTATCCTTCGTGCCGGCGCTCAAGCAGGTCGTGGAGCAGGTCTGTGGCAAGGCACTTGCTGAAGCAGGCGTACCGTTTCAGGAATGGCTGGATTTCTACAGCGATCTGGATACTGTGTCGCTTTACGCGTTTGACAGCTACAGTGAAAGCCGCGAATTGATTTACAGGATGCGCTTGGATCAGATCAGACAGACCAACGACATCCTGGTCAGAGCCGAACTTGTTGACCAGGCTCTGGATATGAAAGATTTTATGCAATGTAGCAGTTCACTTGACGCCGATTCTCCTGCAGAGGGCTGCGCACCGGAAGCGTGTGCGTCCTGCGCGAGTGGGTGTCAGGTCAACATAGAAAAAGGGGTGTAATGAAATGGCAAAACTTCCAAAACCTGCGGAGCTGCTGGACATCAGTTATAACCCACCGAAAACTCCTTGGATGGAAACACCTGTGGAGTTTAGAGAAGGGATGTACTGCCACGCCGGGAAACCGGAAAGTGCGGCAAATGTCAGCCTCCCAAACGCTCGTGAGTGGCGTGTGCCAGATGATGACTGGCAGCTGCCTGAAAACTGGAAGGAGATCATCCTCCAGGGGCTGCACGACCGTCTCGATCGTTTCCGCTCACTGAAAATCTTCATGGATTGCTGTGTTCGCTGTGGTGCGTGTGCGGACAAGTGTCACTTCTTCCTCGGAAGCGGCGATCCAAAGAACATGCCTGTCCTGCGTGCAGAGCTTCTGCGCAGCGTGTACCGTAAGGAATACACACTCGCCGGCAAGCTCATGGGCAAAATGGTTGGTGCGCGTGAGCTCACCGAAGACGTGCTGAGAGAATGGTTCTACTATTTCTTCCAGTGCTCTGAATGCCGTCGCTGCTCCGTATTCTGCCCATACGGCATCGACACCGCCGAGATCACCATGCTCGTGCGCGAGCTGCTGAACCTCGTCGGCCTCAACATTGACTGGGTCATCACACCAGTTTCCAACTGCTTCTCGAAAGGGAACCACCTGGGCATTCAGCCACACGGTATCGTCGACAGCTATGATATGATGCTCGACGACATCGAGGACATCACCGGTGTGCGCCTTGATCTCACCTACAACCGCAAAGGTGCTGAGATCCTCTATGTGCCACCATCTGGGGACATCTTCGCGACCCCAGGGAACTACACCCTGATGGGGCAGCTGATGCTCTTCCATGAGCTGGGTCTTGACTTCACCGTCAGTACCTTCAACTCTGAGGGTGGGAACTTCGGTCTCTTCACCTCCAATGAAATGATGAAGCGCCTCAACCAGAAGATCTACGCAGAAGCCAAGCGCCTCGGCGTCAAGTTCATCATCGGCGGCGAGTGCGGCCATATGTGGCGCGTCATCCATCAGTACATGGACACCATGAACGGTCCTGCAGACTTCCTTGAAGTGCCAAAGAACCCAATCACCGGCACTGTCTTTGAAAATGCCCGTTCCACCAAGATGATCCATGTCACCGAGTTTACCGCTGATATCATCCGTCATAATAAGATCAAACTCGACCCATCCAGAAACGCCGGCATCATCGCCACGTATCATGACTCCTGCAACCCATCTCGTGCGATGGGCCTCTTGGACGAGCCACGCTACATCCTCGACCACTGCGTCGAATGGTACGAAATGCCGGAAGACACCATCCGTGAAAAAACCTTCTGCTGCGGCTCCGGCTCCGGCCTCAACGCCGAAGAAGACATGGAACTGCGTATGCGCGGCGGCTTCCCACGCGCCAACGCCGTGAAATATGTCAACAAGAAGTATGGCGTCAACATGCTCTCCTGCGTCTGCGCCATCGACCGTGCCGCACTGCCACCACTCATGCGTTACTGGGTGCCAGGCGTAGAAGTCTGCGGCGTTCACGAGCTTCTCGGCAACGCCCTCGTCATGAAGGGTGAAAAGCCAGATCGTACAGAAAACCTGCGCTTCGAACCACTGCAGAATCAGGAATCCTAAGGAGGTCGGTGTAAATGCGTAATAAAACAAACATCGTTGTTGGCGTGCTTGTCTTCTTACTGGTCCTCACCTCTCCAATCTGGCTCAACCTCGGCAAGAGCGCCGAAGCCAGCCAGGTAGAGGTCAGCCTTGATACACCAACCATCAATGCCCTGCCTGAAGATGAAAGACAATGCATCTACGACACAGACTACATGCTTAAAAACCACATGGAAATCCTCCATCAGTGGAAAGTCCAGGTCGTTCGTGACGGCAACAGAACCCTCGTCACCCCAGACGGCCGCGAATTTGAAATGAGCCTCCAGAACACCTGCCTGGATTGCCATTCCAACTACGACGAATTCTGCGAAAAATGCCATGACGCCAACGGCGTTGATCCTAACTGCTGGACCTGCCACACCAACTCCGCAACAGAGTATGGCAGCCAGACCGCAGAATCCGGTGAAGCAACAACAGAGGAGGCGACTAACTGATGGAAAACATGTCTAGAAGAAAATTCCTGAAGCTCGGCGCCCTCTCCGCCGGACTCGTTACCCTTGCCGGCTGCGCCACCATCAAGAAAACGCCAGTTGGCGGCGGTGAGTTTACCACCTCCAGCGCCGAAGAAAAAGTCGGCAAGTGGGGCATGTTCATCGATATGGAGAAAATCGATGACATCGATGCCATCGCCAAAATCTGCCACGAAGAGCACAACGTGCCAAACGTGCCAGAAACCAACCACCAGGTAAAATGGATCTGGGCCGAACCATTCCACGCCCTCTTCCATGATATCTCCCACGAAGGCCTGCAGGAAAAATACAACGACGTCCCATTCGTCACCACCTGCAACCACTGCCGCAAGCCAGTCTGCGTCAAAGTTTGCCCAACCCAGGCAACCTTCCAGAGCGAAAACGGCGGCCTCATCCTTCAGGATATGCACCGCTGCATCGGTTGCCGTAACTGCATGGCAGCCTGCCCATACGGCAGCAGAAGCTTCAACTTCGTCGAACCACGTGATTACATCGATCACCTCAACCCAGAATACCCAACCCGTATGAAGGGCGTCGTCGAAAAATGCGACTTCTGCTACGACAGACTCGCCAAAGGCGAAACGCCACTGTGCGCAGAAAACTCAAACGGCGGCATCGTCGTCGGCGATCTCGACAACGAAAGCTCTGAGATCTCCAAACTCATCCGTGAGAACATGACCATCGTGCGTGGCGAGTCCTATGGCACCCAGCCATGCGTGTACTACAAAGTCAGCTTAGCAGAGGGGGAGGCGTAAACAATGATTGAAAAAACATTTGTCAAACGCAGCGGCCCTAAATATTGGGCGTGGATCATACTCCTCCTCGCCCTCATCGTCATCGGTTTTGCTGCATACATCTATCAGATGACCGTCGGTTTCCAGGTCACCGGTATGAGCCGTGACATCTCCTGGGGTCTCTACATCGGCCACCTCACCTTCTTTGTCGGGGTCGCCGCCGGGGGCGTCATGATCGTGCTGCCATACTACTTCCACAATGCCAAGGATTATGGCCGCATCACCGTTATCGGTGAATTCCTCGCCATCGCCGCTCTTGTCATGGCACTCCTCTTCGTCGTCGTCGACGTTGGCGTGCCAACCAAGATCCTCAACGTATGGCTCTACTGGACACCAAAGTCCATGCTGTGCTGGGACTCCATCGTCCTGCCAACCTACCTCGTGCTCAACATCGTCGTTGGGTATCAGGTGCTCCAGGCTGAAAACAAAGGCCTGCATTACAAAAAATGGGTGAAAGTGCTCGCCATGATTTCCGTGCCAGTCGCTTTCTCCATCCACATCGTCACCGCGTTCCTCTATTCCGGTCTGCCAAGCCGTCACTACTTCCTGACAGCTGTGCTGCCTGCCAAGTTCCTTGCCAGCGCATTTGCGACCGGTCCAGCGCTCATTATCCTCATCTGCTTCCTCCTCAAGAAGCTCACAGGATTTGACGCCGGCGAAAAAGCCATCAAGATGCTCTCCACCACAGCCATCTACGCGTACATCGCAACCATGATCATGATGGCCGGTGAATTCTTTACCGCTTACTACTCCGGCGTGCCAGCGCACAAGATCGCTCTGACCTATCTGTTCTTCGGCTACCACGGCCACAACGAATTTGTGCCACTGATGATGCTCTTCGTCGTTTGCGTGATCGTAACCCTCGTCCTGCTCATCCCAACCAAATTCCGCTACAATAAAGCAACCATGATCGTCGGCTGCATCTGCCTCTTCCTGTCGATGTACATTGAAAAAGGTCTCACCTTCGTCATCGGCGGTCTCTCCGAAAACCCATTCGGCGAAATCGTTGACTACATCCCAGGCAAGATCGAGCTCGCCGTCATCGTTGGTGTCTTCGCCATCGGCATTCTCATCCTGAGCATCCTGCTCAAGATGGTCACCGTCGTTAAGTACGACAACGACGAAGGCGCGTTCCCTGACAAACCAGACCGCGTCAACCTCGCTTATCGTCTCAACGAAGCTGCCGGCACCTATGTAGACACCCGTCCAAAACCAGAACCAGAGCCAGAGGAAGAAGCATCGGCCGATGACGCCGAAGCTCCTGCCCAGGCCTGACGACTACCAAAGAAAGTGAGGAAATAACAATGGGATTAATTGTTGCAATTGTCATTGTCGCTGCGATTTTGGCAATCACTTACGTTGGGGTAGCCGCTGCAGGTCTGCAGGTGTTCTTCGGGATCATCCTTCCATACTTTGCAATCGCGTTCTTCCTCGTAGGTGTTGTCTGCCGCATCATTAAATGGGCAAAATCTCCAGTTCCATTTAATATCGTCACAACCTGCGGTCAGGAAAAGTCTCTCGACTTTATCAAGACCAATCCGATCGACAACCCAACCACCCGCACCGGGATGGTTGTCCGCATGATCCTCGAAGTTACCGTTTTCCGTTCCCTCTTCCGCAACAGCAAGGCAGAGCTCACCGAAGACGGCGACATCAAGTATCAGTGGGAAAAATGGCTGTGGATCTTCGCCCTGCTCTTCCACTGGGGCATGTTCTTCACCCTGCTGCGTCACTTCCGCTTCTTCACCGCAGATGTGCCAGCGTGGGTTGGCTGGATCGAAGCTGTTGACGGCGTCTTCATGATCGACCTGCACGCAGTCTATCTTACCGGCCTCATGATGGTCGGCGGTCTCGCACTGCTCTTGCTGCGTCGACTCTGGATCGGCAAAGTCCGCTACATCAGCCTGCTGAACGACTATTTCCCACTCTGCCTGCTCCTCGGGATCGGTCTCACCGGGATGAACATGCGTTATCTCAACCACGTTGACATCGACGCCGTTCGCGACCTCATGGTCTCCCTTGTGACCTTCCACCCAGCCATTCCAGCAGGCGGCGTGAACGTGCTGTTCTATCTGCACTTCGCCCTCGTTTGCACGCTCCTGATCTACTTCCCAATGGGCAAACTCATGCACGCCGTCGGCGTCTTCATGAGCCCAACCCGTAACATGGTCAACGACAGCCGTGCAAAACGTCACATCAACCCATGGAACCCAGTCGTCGAATTCCACTACTACAGCGATTACGAAGACGAATTCCGTGAAAAAATGGTCAAGGTTGGCCTGCCAGTCGACAAGACCATCGAAGAAGCAGCTGCAGAAAAAGCAGCCAAAGAAGCCGCCCTCAAAGCAGAGCTCGGCATCTGAGTGTAAAACAAAAGTCCAGAGTGACGATCTGTCGCTCTGGACTTTTTTATGCGAAAGAATATCCCCCGCCTGCACAACGTTTTGTGCAGGGCGGGGGATTATTTATGCGCGTTCATCAGCCTGCGCTTCCTGCTATCGCGAAAAGCCCTGGCAGATCGCGCCCGCCGGACAGGCAGCACTGCAATGACCGCAGCGAATGCATTCCGCGCTGTTTGGTGACTTGCGCACATCCACGCCCATCAGGCAGACCTGCGCGCAGCGCCCGCAGCTCGTGCAGCGCGCTTCATCCAGCGTAATGCCGTAGAAGCTCACGCGATTAAATAAGCTGTAAAACGCCCCCAGGGGACAGAGATAGCGGCAGAACGGCCGCGGGATCAGGATCGCCGCGAAAACGATCAGCATCAACACCGCAAATTTCCAGCCGAAGAGCGCGCCTGCCAGCGCACGCAGAGAAGGATTCGTTGCCATAAGCGGCAGCGCCCCGCCAAGCGTTCCCGCAGGGCAGAGATATTCGCAGAAAAACGGCGGCGCCACATCCTTCTGCACAGCCACCAGTGCTGGTAAAAGAACCACCAGGAGCGCCAGCACAATATATTTCAGCCAACGCAGCGCCCGGTCCACGCGCCGCGGCAGCGCGATCTTTTTGAGCGGGATCTTGTGCAGCAGATCCTGCACCAGCCCAAAGGGACAGAGCAGCCCGCAGACCGCACGGCCCAGAACAACGCCGAAAAGCATCAGCGTTCCCAGCACATAAAACGGCACCGTCCGCGCCCCCACAACCGTCTGCAGCGAACCGATCGGACAGGCGCCCAGCGCTCCCGGGCAGGAGTAGCAGTTTAGCACCGGCACACAGACCGCCTTGCTCGCGCCGTCAAAAATCTGCCCACTCTGAAATCCTTTTGCGTAGCTGTTGATCAACAGGATAAAACCAAGCTGTGACCAGCGTTGAAACGAGAGACGGTTTTTCAACCGATGCCAATACATTCGAGACATATCTTCACCGCCTTCTGCAAGACGATCACAGACTCGTGATTGCTTACACCCAGGGCGATAAACCCGAGGGAAGTGGCCAGCAGGATCAGTCGCGCAAACATCAGTCGTTTAACTTTCTGCAAAGGTGATCTCCGCCTTTCCAGCGTCTGCCAATGCTTTGTTCATGGCATCCAGCACGGTCTTTGCATAATCCTTCTGACCGCCGAGGACAATATCGCCGATGAAATTCCCCTCACTGTCTATGACCACCGTTGTTGGCGTGGCCTGCACATTGTCGCAGACCGTCTTGAAGTCACCATCACCGGAAAGCAGCGTTGTGCCAGTATAACCGGCTTTCTTCAGAATGTCGCGAATCTCCTCTTCCTGGCCATCGCTCAAGAGACACACCGTTGCGAAGGTCACATTGTCTGGCAATGATTTTTCAAATTTCGCCAGATCCGGCATTTCTTCAATGCAAGGTCCGCATTGTGTGGTCCAGAAATTGAGCACAGTGAGATCTTTGGCCGCAATATCGTCCTGCGTAAACGTCTTTCCGTCGAGCGTTTCTGCGGAGAATGTGGTAAGCTTGCCCAATGACGACGCCTTCATATCCATCGGTTTGCTGGAACAACCGCTGAAGATCAGCGTCAACGCCAGCAGCATGAGTGCAATGACAGGTTTTACATTTTTTCGATTCATAAATAGCACCTTCTTATTAAATTTCAGCCAGCGACTGGCGCCGACCTGAACACAGCATACTGCAGACTGCGCAACGATTCCTACGCGAAGATGCCACAGATTTGTCACAAATTTGCCACAGAGTAACGTGTACAACAACATCAGCGCTGAGCTCTACATCTCAGTATGACTGTTTGCCAGCATCTAACATGTGGATGCTAGTTTTTGTAAGCGCGCGAAAAAAACTTGCGCAGACAGGAAATGTGTGGTATGCCACAGATTGAAAGAAAATACAAGTCTGGTTCGGCGTGGAGATGCGTGCTATAATGGCGAGCATCATGAGAGGAGGAGTATGCGATGAACGCGAATTGGTTGGAGTCGGCGGATTCGTCGGTGCAGGAGGAGCGGTTGTTGGCGCTTAACGATCGGTTGGCAGAGTACGGACTGGTGTTAAGCGCGGAAGATGTGCGCGAGATTCTGGTTGAACGGCGCGTGGCACTACGTGAGGCGGAACGTGTGGAGTTGGGTGAGAGTATTGCGCCGCGGCTTGTAGAAGCGTTCTATGATTCGGATTACATTGATCGACAAAATTTTGTAGAGACGGTGATTCGTTTGCAGGAGATCTTCTTTCTTTACAAGAACGAGGTGATTGATACGATGAGCGACGAGGAACTTCTGCATGTCATGCGAATGCTCTTCGATCGCCGCTGTTATGGCGATGTGGAGATGTTCGAAAGCACGGTACTGGAAGCGTTCGCGCGTGCGATACGCGCGGGCTACCGAGGCTATGCTACATCGGAGGGCGTGATGGATCTCGTAGACTGTTGGGATCAGGGACGGTTCGAAATGGCGCTCGAGAAACAGTGTCAGAGGTGAGGATGATGGACTATACGACGGAAGAGCTGGTGCCGATTGTCGGCCGTCTGGCGCAAACCTGGACAGGAAACGATCACACGTCGATCTCTTATGAGCGTGCGCAGCAGTTGATGGAGGCAGTGCAGTATTGTTTGCAGGTAGTGTCGGATTTTACAGGCGAGGATAACTTGCGTGTCAGCGGCCTTTCGGCAGAAGCAGCGTATGAAGTCGGTCACGCATTGGTACATACGAAAACGCGACAGACTTTGGCGCGGATGAATACGTTACTGAAGCAGTTTGATGCTTACGACAATCGCTGTCTCTACGATACGGTAGTGAAAGGTTTGCCACAATTCTTCAAGCATTACGATACACGTTATGCACCGCAGCGCACCTGGCTGACCCTCGACTATCCGGTGATTGGCGCCGATGTCGGCCTCTGCGGCATTGCGCGTATCGCTGATTTTATCGCCGGCGTGGAGGCTGAACAGCAGCTTTTACACTGGCTACCGCGTGAGAGCGTGCTGGCGATTTTAGCGCGCGAAGGGAAGGATGCCGCTAGTCGCGTTGAAAATATTTGCGAACCGGTGCTGATGACGATGGTGGCGCATTGGCTTGTTCGGCGGCCGTTTGCTCAGACGCCGCTTGCCGAGGATGATCGTAGGCAATTGCATGTGCTGCTTTTAGAAACACTGCCGTCAGTACTGGAGGGTGCAGTGCAAGAAAGCTTTGCTGTTCTGCTCGCGCAGGAGATGGGTATAGATGAAGCGGGGGTGCAGCGTTTGCTGCCCGCTGTTAGCGATGGCGTGAAACGGTTGAAGCTGCTCGCCGAAAACAACGCCTTGGCGCAGTTTGTATAGTATGGCGTTTAGAGTGCTGTGACTGTCCTTGCATTGTTTCCAAAACTGTGGAAAAAATCTACGGTATTTGTTGTTTCGAGCCCTTACTTTACGAGAGCGCGACGGTGTGGTACGATGAGAGTATGATGAAACAGCTTAAGCAGGAGGGTTGGATTATGATAGGTGCAAAGCGGTTGCCATCGTTTTTGGGTCTTGATGCCCGGCACTATCCCGTGGCTGGACGCAGGGATAAAGTAGTCATCACGCTCTCCGGCAGCGAAGGCGGCCTCTGGTTGGCTAAAAAACAGGCGCGCTGGTTGCAGTCGCAGGGCATTCCTGCTCTTGCCCTTGGGTATTTTCGCACCTTACATACAGGGACAGCGCTTTCACTGGTGCCGTTAGAGATCATCGAACAGGCCATTCACTTTTTGCAGGCACAGGGATATGCGCGCATTGGCATACTTGGATTTTCGAAAGGGGCCGAGCTGGCACTCGTTGCCGCCACACACTATCCTGCGCTCAGTTGCGTCGTGGCGAAAACGCCAAGCTGGTTTGTCGGCGAAGGACTCAGGGGAAAAGCGCCTGCCGGCACTTCCAGCTGGCGCTGTCAGGGTCAGCCACTGCCCTACACTGCATATCGTCTGCGACACTTTCAGGTGGTGCGCCGTATCATACAGGCAGAAGCGTACAATATCCTGTCGCTCAGCACCGGCAAACGTGTTGTTCCAGCATCAGAGCTGCCGGTAGAACGCATCAATGGCCCCGTTCTCCTGCTTTCCACCAGAAGCGACACCATCTGGCCCTCGGAGGACAGCGGCAACATTCTCACACTGCGTCTCGCGCAGGCCAATTTTCAGCATCCCTACCAACACATTTGCTACCGACATATGAGCCATTTCATGCTCGAACAACCAATCCCAGGCATGCGACTGATGTTTCACTCCGAACGCCGTTACCCAGCCGAATGCGCCAGTGAACGCCGGAAAATGGGGGATACGGTGAGAGACTGGTTGGAAGAGATGTGGTAGAAAAAATGCTGTGCACCATCACAAAAATGTGATCGTGCACAGCACTTTTCGTATTCTTTTGCGCCCGGTGCTACAAACTGGAAGGAGGAGATGGGGCGTGCTGATGGCAAAGCAGAGGGTGAGGTTTTGATCAGGATTTCGGTGATTGCTGGGAGATTCTGCCAGGCGCTCTTTCCTGTGCGCCATGGCAGAAGCCCTGATGGATCGCCTGCGTTGGACAGGCGATCTGGCATTGTCCGCAGCGAATGCATTCGGGACTGTTTGTGTTTTGGCGCGCATCCACGGCCATCGGGCAAACCTGGGCGCAGCGCCCGCAGCCGATGCAGCGTTCTGTGTTCAGCGAGAGTCCATAGAAGCTCACTCGGTTGAAGAGGCTGTAAAACGCGCCTAGTGGACAGAGGTAGCGGCAGAACGGCCGCGGGATCAGGATCGCCGCGAAAACGATCAGCACCAGCACCGCAAATTTCCAGCCGAAGAGCGCGCCCGCCAGCGCGCGCAGCGAAGGATTCGTTGCCATAAGTGGCAGCGCTCCGCCAAGCGTTCCCGCCGGACAGAGAAATTCGCAGAAAAACGGCGGCGCCACGCCTTTCTGCACAGCCACCAGCGCTGGCAACAGGATCACCAGGAGCGCCAGCACAAGATATTTCAGCCAGCGCAGCGCCCGGTCCACGCGCCGCGGCAGCGTGACCTTTTTTAGCGGGATCTTGTGCAGCAGATCCTGCACCAGCCCAAAGGGACAGAGCAGCCCACAGACTGCACGGCCCAGAACCACACCAAATAACATCAGCGTTCCCAGCACATAAAACGGCACCGTCCGCGCCCCCACAACCGTCTGCAGCGAACCGATCGGACAGGCGCCCAGCGCTCCCGGGCAGGAGTAGCAGTTCAGCACCGGCACACAGATTGCCTTGCTCGCGCCGTCAAAAATCCTCCCCGTTGCAAATCCCTTCGCATAGCCGTTGAAAAGCGCCAGCGACGCCAGCTGTATCCAGCGCTGGAACGACAGCGCCCCCTTCAACCGATGCCAATGCATTCGAGACATATCTTCACCGCCTTCTGCAGAACGATCATCGCTTCGCCGCCGCTCGCGCCAATCGCGATAAAGCCGCAGGCCGTCGCCAACAGCACAAGCCGCAGCCAGAATAAACCTCGCTTAGTCAAGCTCGATCGCCGCCTTTCCCTCGTCTGCCAGGATCGTGTTCATCGCCTCCAGCATCGTGCCGGAAAAATCCTCTTGCGCCCCGATGATCGGATCGCCGACGATCTGTCCTTCGCTGTTCACAAACACCGTCGTCGGCGTCGCCTGGATGGCATCGCAGAGCGTCTGGAAATCGCCGTCGCCACTGAGCAGCGTCGTGCCCGTGTAGCCCGTCGCGTCCACCACGCCTTGCACCTCGCGCGTGTCCTCCTCGCCAAACAGGCAGACCGTCACCAGCTGCACATTCTCCGGCAACGCTTTCTCAAATTCTGAAATGTCCGGCATCTCGCTGATGCATGGGCGACACGTCGTCATCCAGAAATTCATCACTGTCAGATCCTTCGCTGCAATGTCCGCTTCTGTAAATGTACCGCCGTCCAGCGTCTGCGCAGTGAAGCTTTCCAGCGTCTGCGCGCCCTGCGTCGTCGCACCAGCGCCGGAACAGCCTGTAACGGCCAGCGCCAGCAGCAGAAGCAGAGGAAGTAGTTTGATTTTCATCGTGTTCATCCTTTCGTCGTTGTCATTATCATCCAGCAAGGGGCAAGCGCACGCAGAAAACCGTCCAGCCCTCCGCCGAGCGCACGCTCACATCGCCGCCGTGCAGCCGCGCGTATTCGCGCGCCAGCGCCAGTCCCAGGCCTGTCTGCCCGCCGCTGCCAACATGGAAACGGTCGAAAAGTCGCGCCGCTTCGTCTGCGCCGATCGCCGGGCCGTCGTTTGCGAGCATCACACAGAGCGCGTCGTCGGTCCGCTCTGCCGAGAGCTGGATCGTTCCGCGCGCATAGCGCACACTGTTCGTGAGGATATTGCTGAAGACCGAGTAGAGCAGCGCCTCGTCGCAGCAAAGCGAGAGCGGCGCAGGCAGCTCCGGCTCCAGCGCAATGCCGCGGCGGGCGCTTTCCGCCTCGATGCTCTGCAGCGCGTCGTAGAGGATCTCGCGCACATCCGTATCCAGCTTCTGCAGGCGCACCATGCCGCCGTCCAGCTTGCTGAACGCCAGAATATCTGCGACCAGCCCATTCATACGCGCGCATTCCTTATCGATCACCGCACAGGCCGTGCTTTCGTCGACAATCCCGCGGGAGAGCCCGTCCGCATAGCTCGTGATCGCCATCAGCGGCGTCTTAAGCTCGTGGGATGCGCCCGCAAAAAAATCGCGCATCGCCGCGTCCTTTTCGTCCAGCAGCCGGATCGTCGCGCGCCCGCTCCGATAAAGCAGCGCCGCCACGATCAGAAACACCAGCCCCATTACCAGCGCTGCCGAGCGCACCACATCGCTGGCAAAGCTCACATCCGTGTAAAAGAGATAGGTTTCATCCCCGGCAAAGCCCAGCGCCTGCGCATCCTGCACAAAGAAATACGCCTGCATCCGCCCTTCGCCAAGCCGCGTGATCTCCCCTGGCGGCGGTGCGGAAACCTGTGCATAGTGGCGCAGCCCGCGCTCCAGCGCAGAGTCCGCGCTCGTGTCCGCGTCATCCAGCCCCAGCACCGCGATAGTCGGGCGCACCCGCCCGCTTGCCAGCGCGTCTGGCTCCGTGTGCGGGTCTGTCTGAAACGCTGTCAGCGTCTCCGCAGCGCGATGGCGGATCTGCGCCTGCTCCACCACACAAAACAGCGCAATGAGCACCACGCCAGAGAGCATCGCCAGCGCCACCAGCCGCCGCAGTGCGCGTCCGTTCGGCGAGCTCATGCGTCTCCCTCCCGGCGCGACAGCTTGAAGCCATAGCCCCACACCGTCTGCACACAGACATCCGCGCCGGCCTCCGCCAGCTTGCGCCGCAGGCGACGGTTCGTTTCGTCCGTCACGCGGCTTTCCAGCTCTGCCGGCATCTCCCACACATCCGCCAGCAAGCGCTCGCGGCTCACAGCCTCCTCAAAATGCGCCATCATATAGTGCAGAAAGCGCATCTCCGTCGGCGTCAGCGAAAGCGCCCGCCCGTCCGCGCGGAAAACCCGCTCGCGATGCGCGTAGCGCAGATTCCCGCAGCAGAGATCCGCCGTTTCCGGCGTCGCCTGCGCATCCTGTTCAAACCGCACCCGCCGCAGCAGCGCGTTCACCTTCGCCGCCAGCAACAGCGGCTTGAACGGCTTCGTGATGTAGTCGTCGCTGCCCAGCGTCAGCCCGTTGTAGTAATCGCCGTCGCCATCCTTCGCCGTCAGCAGAATAACCGGCACCGTCGAGATCGCCCGCAGCGCGCGCAGCACCGCCAGCCCGTCCGATCCCGGCATCATAATATCCAAGAGCACCAGCTCGCACGTCCGCGCCCGAAACGCCGCCAACAGCGCATCGCCCGTCGCAAACGTGCGCACCTCGTGCCCCTCGCTTTCGAGAAAAGCCGCCACAATATCGCGCAGCGCCTGCTCGTCGTCTGCGTAGTAGATCACAGCCATTTCATCCCCTCCTGGAAACGCGTTTTGTCGATTGTACCACATCCCGCCGTCTGCCGCCAGCAAAATCAGCTTTCGCTTATTCCGCCAGCGCGATCTCCTCCTTGCCAGCGTGCTTCAGCTCCTTGTTGATCGCCGCGAGCAGCGTCTTTTCCAGATCATCCGGCTCGCCCACGATCGTCTTGCCCACAAGCTTGCCGCTCGCGTCTGCAAAAAGCGTCGTCGGCGTCGCCTGCACCGCGTTGCACAGCGCCTTGTAATCGCCGTCGCCCGCCAGCAGCGTCGTCCCTTCAAATCCAGCCTCGTCGAGGATCTTGCGCGCAGCGTCCACCTCATTCTCACCAAAGAGACACACCGTCACCACCTGTACATTTTCCGGCAGCTTCTTCGCAAACGCCGCCAGATGTGGCATCTCCGCAATACACGGCCCGCACTGCGTCGTCCAGAAATTGATCAGCGTCAGATCCTTCGCCGCCAGATCTTTTTCCGTAAACGTGCCGCCATCCAGCGTCTGCGCCGAAAAATGCTCCAGCTTGCCCAGCTTCTCCGCCGGCTCCGACAGCGAAAACGCCCCGCAGCCACACACAATCCCAGCCAACAGACCAAGGGTCAATAACACAGCAATCATCTTTCGTTTCATTGTTAAGCACCAGCTTTCTAAAAATTTCGCAGCCCCAGCCGCGTGAGATAAGCATAGCGCAAAACCACCCCCACATCCCACCGCCAACCCGCCACAAAAATGCCACAGAATTGCAACAGGATGTGAGAGATTGGCTGGAAAAAGTGTAAAAATAACAAGACCATCTGATCTTGCAATAATAAATCAGATGGCCTTGTTTGATGTTGTCATTCCATCGCTGCCGCCCACATGAATTGAACTGATCAGCAGTAGGATAAGGTGGAGAGCTCACACGAAAAAGGCTTGGCGTATTTGCCGATGGCATAGCTACATTAACTTTGAATCATGACTGTTTGTGTGGAGCTTTGCCAAATAACTTCGCAGCCAGCACTTTCGGAGACTGCTCGCACGGGTACTAGAATTCTACCGGACAGATTCTTTGGAGAAACGTCACAGTAATAACTTCCACCGTTGTATGTGATTTTAGGGTTGTTGACCTGCACAATGATAGAATGACCTGCTTTATTTGCGATAGCAGTTTGTGTACTGTTTTGCCAATTGACTGTGTATCCCAGTGCTTCAAATATTGTTCGAATCGGAACCATAACACGATTGTTGTCCATGATTGGAGGCTGGTCAAAGTTTAGAGATTTTCCGTCCAGGATTACTTGGATAACATCTGAAGAGGTGATGAGAGGTGACTCAATAATGTAACGGAATGGCTCAATGGTATTGATACTGCCGTTGGCGAAAGCATACAGATTTGTTCCGTTAAAAGCAACAGTTAATTTGCAGATATCTACACCGCGTAATTGATCAGATACAAAATCTCCGCGACCACCATTGAACACTTTGAGTGATGAGATATTAAAACCGGCATTGCGGAACTTGTTTATTTCCTGAGATTGAACCGAGGAAGGAACATTTGATCCTGTATAATTATAATTGAAAATCTCTCTGTAACTTCGTCCGGTATATTGAATAGCTTTGAAATTTGTTGAGTAGCCGGTTGCCATTGTGCCTGATTCCATTAATTCTGCGGCAATGACTTTCTTACCATTAATTATGAGACAGGAAATGTCGACTTGTTTTGTTGTATAGCAATCTCCTTCATTCCAGCTGAGCAGCGCAGATTCCACGTAGCTAGAACTATCGAGTTCGCTCATGCGTGCGCTGATGGTTTCCTTACCATTATTAGCGTAGAAAACAATGGATAGGTTTTCTTTTTGCCCATCAGCGTCAAAATCCTCACTATATTGTCCGATCTTGCCATATACAGACGGATCAACCTGTAGTTTGATTTGGAAATTGCCAATCCGTTTGACAGGCGTATTGTATGTGCGTGTAGTAGATGTATCAGCTGCAGAAGCTGATGCTGGGGCGAGTAGAAATGGGAAACACAGGCTGACGATCAATAAAAAACATAGGATGGATTTTTTCATGGTATTCGCACCTCCTTGAGTATTATTCTTCGTCAGAAATGGTTGTAGATTGAATACGGCTGGCGGCAGCTGAGATTTCCATATTGATTTCATTTGGAAGCCCTACTTGCTGGATACATCCAATAATGGCGGTGATAAATGGGATAAAGCAGAGAATCCAACCGACAGCCAGGCCGATGATTTTCCCGATCCAATCACCTTCCAGATAGTTAACGACGAGCGTATTGTTTTGGAGTGAGCAGCTTGCGGTAATCCCTTTCCCGAGCCCCATGAGTAAATTGATCCCGCCACAGTTTTTTTCGAGACGAACACGTAGGTTGTCTGTTCCGGACAGTGCTGTTGTGACGATGTAGCCTTTCTGCTGAAAAGCTTTTGTTAGCTCTTGACCGAGATATTCCAACGTGAATGCATCTGGGACGTTTGTCATGAATGTGTTGGCCATAATGATTCCTCCCGTTTTGTTCAGAGTAAAAAATAAATGGTGCCTTATAAAAGTTTGAGCAATAGCCACCGGAAAAGAAAGAGTGTCAAAAAAATGAGGAGAAAAACTTGTTCAAAAAATTTCCCGATATACATTTTTTCGCGTCCAATGCAATATATTGCAACAACTAGTGTCAGCGGAAATAATGGATGATAGGCGAAAGCTGCCGAAAAATCAAGCTTTAGAAAAGCAAGAATCGCTCTTGTCATTCCGCATCCGGGACAATCAGTGTGAAAAAATAATTGCATGGGACATCGATAGACACATGCGAAGCCCAGTAAACCGACGGCGCATATAAGGCGTTTAAGAGTGGCGACCATTGGTTGATTGTGACTGATGAGGGTTTTTAAATCGATCATAGTAGATAGGCTTTGCTCCGATGATTTTGAAAGATCTTTCTGATAAAATTTTACACCAATCCTCGAAAATACGCAAGCGCGTATACGCGCTTGCGTTTGCTTTTTTAAGATGTTTTTGAGGTGATAGTTAATGAGCGTAAAGGACGCTGTAGTTGATCGGTTTTTGGAACTTTGTCATGAGAGAAACATTAGAATCAATGAGCTAGCGAATTTGTCTGGAGTCACGCCGTCGACTGCCTATAGTATGATGGACAAACGGCGGCGAGATATTTCCATCGTCACCATTAAAAAATTCTGTGATGGTTTGGAAATTACTTTAGGAGAATTTTTTTCAACAAAGGAATTTGACAATCTGGAACAAGAAATAAAATGACGAAACAGATTATGAATAAAAATTCGAGCCGAGACAGGCATCATTTTAGATGGGTGTTTCGGCTCAATTGCTGTAAATATATTTGAAAAAGAGAAGTGAAATGTCAAAGCCACCGCGCTGGGCGGTGGCTTCTATGCTTAATAGACGTCGTAGGCTCTCAGGAGGATGTTGGTGCGTTCCCTGGGATTCTCCTTATAGTCGCTCTGGGCGAGGTGGTCTTTGAAGACGCGCAGGGCGGCTTTGTCGTTGTCGATGTAGTATGGGCGGGCGATGTTGTTGTTTGTATCTTTGTCGGCGCTGTCCCACCAGACGGCTGCTTTGATGCGCGGATAGTTTTCGAGCTGGGTGAACATGTCTTCGACCCAGGCGGCTTTGTCACCGCCGATGCTGGAGCAGGCAAATTCGGTGATCATCAGCGGCTGCTGATACTGTGGCGCCATTTGTGCGTAGAGGGGATCGTAGATCTCGTCGAAGCTGCGCCAGATCTCACCGTCGTAATAATCGCCGGTGTTGTAGCCGGTGAGGCCGACGATGTCGACGTATTCATCGCCTGGATAGTAGTTGTCGGCGTAGTTCCAGCAGAAATTCGGGAAGGATTTTTCGTTTGGATTCCACACCCAGAGGGTGTTTTTGTTGGCGCCTTCTTCTTCAAAGATGCTGTAGAGATAGCAGTAGAGTTCGACATAGGTGCTGCAGTCGCGGGCTGTCCAGTAGGCGGAATAGTTGCACCAGTCGCCGTTCATTTCGTTGAGCGGGCGGAAGAGCACGGGATGGCCAAAGCGGGCGACGTCGGCGGCGTAGTCGTGGAGAAATTCGTCGTACTTGCCGTCTAAAATATCGTAGACCATGTTGTTCTGGCTGAGGGGATCGTAGAGCTGGGTTTGGAGGGTGAGCTCGACGACGCTGCCGTTTTCCCAGAGGCGGGAGAGGGTGTTGTAGATGAGGTCGGTCTCGTAGTTTTCGTAGATGTTGGAGTAACAGAGAACGATGTCGAAGCGGTGCTGCAGTTCGCGCTGCACGTCGAGGAGGTCGCTCACGCTTTTGCCGCTAGTGCTTGGTTCGAAAATGCCCCAGGTGAGGTCGGCGTCGTCGGCGAAAATCCGCTGGTAAAAGTCGTGGGTTTCGTCGGTGATGTCGGTGCGCTCACGCGGCTGGCGCGGAAATTCGGCGGCGGTGGCGGTTGGGGTGAAGCTTTGGAAGCTTTCCTCGATGGCGCGCAGAGTGTCGGCGTCTACTGGCGAGGTGCTGGTGAGCAGGAAGCTGTAAACGTTGTCGCCGTCGATGATGTCGAGCTGGCCGTAATAGTTGCGGTCGCCGTCGACGCGGGCGAGGGCGCGGCGTTCCCAGGTGAGGATGTGGGTGGCGCGGCCACCGAGGGTGTCATCGATGGAAAAATCGTAGGTTTTGGTGAAATCCCAGGTGTTTTCCAGGAAGCGGTTGGAATAACTGAGATAGGTGGCGGCGTCGACGTCAGCGCTGAGGGCCTGGGTGAAGATCTCGAGGCGCGTGCTGGCGTCGCTGTTTTCGAGGGTGCTGCGATAGGTGGCGTCGCCCATGTCGCAGACGGAGAGCCCGGCGGGCACGTCGATGCTGTAGCCTGCGGCGTTATTGGTGAAGGTGCGATCTGTCATGGTGAAAAGATCGTGGTCGCGGGCGGTGGCGACGCTGGCTGCGCTGTCGCTCGACAACCCGGCGCTGGTCGCTGTGGCGTCGCTGGTTTCTTCAAAGACGGCGACGGGCGTGGTCTCGGTATCTATGGGCGCGGATGCTTCGCCTGAGCAGCCGGCGAGGGTGAGCAGGCTGGCGAGGGCGACTGCGCTGAAGAGGATGCGTTGTTTCATGGTGGAGCCTCCCTGTGATCGGTGGGTTGTGGTCTATGCTTTCTATTTTAGAGGATGGCTGGGAGAGCGTCAATCTTTATCGGACGGCGCTTGCATGTTGTCATTTTTCTGTGTACACTGGAGAAAACACGTGGAGGAGGATGATCGATGCGACTGATGGTTGGCGCGACGGCGAATGCTGTGCGCGAAAAAATATTGACGGAGCTGGCGCAGATCGCGCGTGCGCGTGGACGGGCGTATCTTTTGGTGCCGGAGCAGTTTACGATGCAGACGGACCGGGCGCTGTTGGAGCGGCTGGATGTGCCGGTGATGATGGATATCAAGGTGAAAAGCTTCGGCTCGCTGTCGCGCGAGGTGCTGGGGCGTGTGGGCGGCGCGAAGCTGGCATATGTGAACGAGAGCGGTCGCCGCATGCTGGCGCAGTATCTGCTCGGCGCTTCAAGGGAAGGACTGACGATCCTGGGTAAGAGCTGGGACAAACGCGGCGCGGCGGCGAAGCTTGTGGAAACGCTGGGCGAGTTTCGCAGTCTGGGCATGGATGCGCTCGCTGTGGCGAAGCTTGGTGCAGGCGCGGATGTGCCGCCGCTGTTGGCGGCGAAGCTGGCGGATGTGGAAAAGCTGCTGGCGGCTTACGAAGAAGCGCTCGGCGAGCGCCGGCTGGACAACGAAGCGCGGCTGGCGCTCCTGGCAGAAAAGATCGGCGAGGCGGCCTGGCTCGACGGGCTGACGATCTATATTGACGGCTTCCATTCGCTGAGCCAGCCGGAGCTGGCGGTGCTGCAGGCGCTGGAGGCGCGGGGCGCAAAGCTGGCGATGACGCTGGTGATGGCGCCGCAGATGCTCACGAACGCGCGGGGCTGGTGGACGCTGCATTCCGCCTGCCATGCATCCTACAGCTTCTATGAAACGCTCGTGCGGGCAGGGATCCCGCTGACTGTGGAGGCGGTGGATGCGCGCGGATCGATGCTCGCTGACGCTGAGCCGTTGGCGCAGCAGCTGTTTGGCTACGATACGCAGGCTGCGCAGGGCGGCGAGCAGGTGGAGCTTTGGAAGGCGCCGCAGCCGCAGACGGAGATCACCTATCTCGCAGGCAGACTGCGCCAGCTTGTGCGCGAGGAAGGGTTGCGCTATCGCGATGTCCACATCACGACGAATCAGCCGCAGGTGTATTTTCCACTGATCGCGCGCATTTTCAAGCAGTATGGCATTCCGGCGTTCATCGACGAGCGCAAGGCGCTGGATGCGCATTATCTTGTGCGCTATCTGCTGAACGCGCTGGATATGGTGCAGTATGGTTTCGCCTATCCGATGGTCTTCGCCTGCCTCGAGACGGGGCTGGCCGGGCTCGACGAGGACGAGGTGGTGGCACTGGATCTGTTTGCCCGCGCCAAGCATCTGCGGGGAACGATGTATTTCGACGCGCGCTATTTTGCGCCGCCGGACGAAAACGCGCGCTCGCGCAAGCTGGAGGGGCTGCGCGCTCAGCAGGAAGTGGCGCTGGCTGCGCACGAAGCTTTCACAGCGCGCTTTCAGCCATTTTACGAGGATCTGCGTGCTTGCACAACAGTGCGGGATTTTTCTACAGTTGTGTATCATTTTCTCACGGCGCCGGAGCTGCTCGATGCGTTCCACGCCAGCGACGCAGAAAAAAGCCCAACGCAGCGTGAGACCGACGCACAGATCGTGGAAGCGCTGGTGGATCTGCTCGATCAGCTGGTGGCGACGATCGGCGAGATGCCAGTGACACTGGAGCAGTACACGCACATCCTCTCAGAGGGACTCGGCGAAGCCAGCCTCGGCATTGTGCCACCGGCGCAGGACGAGGTGCAGGTGGTCGAGCTCGGCCGCGCGCGCACTGGTCGCTGTCGAGTGCAGGTGATCGTGGGCATGAGCGATGCCTGGATGCCGAGCCAGGGCGTGACGCGCACGGTATTCATCCGCGAGGAAAAGCAGTGGCTGGAAAAGGCTGGCGTGCAGCTGCGTTTTGACGAAACGCGCATTCTTGAAGACGAAGCCCTCTGTCTCTACGAAACGCTGGCGAAACCAACAGAGCGCCTGATCCTTTCCTATCCGCTGAGCGGCGCAGACGGCGCTGCCATGAATGAGAGTGTGTTCATCACCCGCGCCCGACAGATCCTGCCGGCGCTGGAGGAAAAAAGTCTGCTCGCTGCGATGGACGAGGTGCTGCCGTATCTCGAATGGGAGAGCCTGAAAAACGCCGCCGACTGGCTGCGCCGCTATGCCGCTCAGCCAGAGCTGGCAGCCGAGGACGAGGATGGCGTGCGCCGGACGGCGAGCGTTGTCCGCTATTTTGAAGAGGCGCGGCCACAGCTGGCACCGTTCCTGCGCGACGGGCTCTATTACACGAACCTGCGCGCCAAGCTCGCGCCGGATGTGGTGAAGCGGCTCTATCCTGCCATTGGCGAGGGACACGTCAGCATTTCCGAGCTGGAAAGCTGGCAGGGCTGTCCCTACAAGCATTTTCTGCGCTACGGCATTCGTCCGCTGGAGGATCTGGACTATACGCTGGCAGTCGACGAGATAGGCGACGTGCTCCATGGCTCGCTGGACCAGCTTACCCGCGATCTGCGCAAGCATCCGGAGTGGCTGGAATGGGACGACGCGCAGATCTGCGCGCAGATGGATGCTTACCTCGACGAGGAAGCGGCGCGTCAGCTCGACGGCGCACGCAGCCGCGAAGCGCGCAACGCCGCTGTGCTCGACAAGCTGCGCCGCCAGAGCCGCAAGGCTGGGCGATTCATCATCCGCCAGCTGCGCGAGAGCGATTTTGCGCCGCGCTTCAGTGAGGTGGCGTTTGGCGCCGACGCACCGATCCTGCCGCCGGTCTATCTCGACATCGACGGACAGATCCTGCGCATCGAGGGGCGCATCGACCGCATCGACACCTGGCGCCAGGGCGGGCAGGTGTACGCGCGGGTCATCGACTACAAATCTGGCTTCAACAGCTTTGACATCACTCGTGTTTGGAACGGGCTGGATCTGCAGCTGCTGCTCTATCTGCGTGCAGCCATGGGCTGGCGCGAAGAGCCGCTGCCAGCGGGCGTGTTCTATCTCAGCCTGAAACGGCCGTTCATCGATACGGACAGCCTCGACGAGCAGGAGATCGAAAAAATGATCGCCGCCGATCTGCTCATGGACGGCGTGTTCATCGACGATCCTGCCGTGATCGAAGCGCTCGATCGCGGCGTGCGCGAGGGCAAAGAGCAGGTCATCGCTTTCAAAGGTCGCGGCAAAACGCCGGACAACAGCCTCAGCGCTGAGCTGCTCGAGCGTCTGCTCGACCACACGGTGCAGGCGGCGCAGCAGGCGGTGCGCGCTGTTATGGACGGCGACATTCGCGTGCAGCCGTTGGAGGAAAAGCAGAAGGGCGGCTGCGCGTACTGCGATTACGCGGCGGTCTGTCGGTTTGAAGATGGGCGCAGCGGCAATCGCGTGCGCACGATCGCGCCGGTGAAATGGCCGGAGGTCAAGGTGCAGCTCGCTGGAGAGGAGGAGGACGCATGAATTACACACCGCATCAACAGGAAGCCATTGCTGCGCGCGGCGAAGATCTGCTGATCTCTGCCGCTGCCGGCTCGGGAAAAACGCGCGTCCTCGTCGACCGCATCATCGATATGCTGGCGCATGACCACGTGGAGCTGGTGCATATGCTCATCGTCACTTTCACCAACGCTGCTGCCGGTGAGATGAAGGCGCGCCTGCGTCAGGGGCTGGCGGAGGCAGTCGGCGAAGCCGAGGGCGGGGACCGCGATTTTCTCATTCACCAGCTCGAGATCCTGCCGGAGGCGCACATTTCGACGATGCACGCTTTCTGCATTTCGGAGCTGCGGCGTTTCTACCATGTGCTCGGGTTGGATCCGGCATTCAAGATCCTGCCGGAAACGACGACCACGATCCTGCGCGAGGAAGCGCTGGCAGATACCTTCGATGCCGCTTACGCAGCGCCGGAGAACGGCGATTTTCTGCGCCTCGTCGATGCCTACGGCGGGCGCAATGGCGACGACACGCTGCGCGAGCTTGTGCGCACGGTTTACGCGCGGATCCAGGCTCAGGCCGATCCGCTGGGCTGGCTGGATGCGCAGGCCGACGCCTACGCAGCGCCGTTGCCGGAGGACTATCAGCGCATTCTCGCGGCGCAGATCGACGAGGTCTGCGCGCAGCTGGCGCAGTTCCTTGATCAGGCGACGCCGCTTGCGGATTTGCTGCCGAACGCAGAGAAGCTGCACAATATGCTCGCCGACGACGACGCCATTCTGCGCAGTCTGCGCCACGCTGCAGCGGCGGAGAATGTTCTCGACGCGCTGATGGAAAATCTCGCGCAGATCAAATGGACGCGCAAGCCGGCGAAGCCGAAAAACGCCACGCTCGAGGAGGCGGAGATCGACGAAGCGATCGCTGCCCAGCGCAAGCAGGCGAAGAAAGCCGTCGAGAAGCTTTCTGAGCTCGCCGTTCTCGGCGGCAGCGCGCGCATCGACGCCGATCGCCAGCTTGTGCAGCCGCATCTGGCGGCATTCGCAGCACTCGTGCGCGCCTACGACAGCGCCTATCAAGCGGCGAAGCAGGCGCGCAGCGGCCTCGATTTCAACGATCTCGAGCACGCCATGCTGGCTCTGCTCGCCGACGACGAAGCACGGGCAGCGATCCGCGAGGAAGTGCAGTACATTTTCTTCGACGAGTATCAGGATGCCAACCCGATCCAGGAGGCCATCGTTGAAGCCCTCGCCTGGCCGGGACAGCTTTTCTTCGTCGGCGATGTGAAGCAGGCGATCTATCGTTTCCGCCGCGCCGATCCGAATATTTTCAACCGCCGCTATGCGCGCTACCGCGACACCGACGACGGGCGGCTGATTTTTCTCTCGGAAAATTTCCGCTCCCGCGCAGAGATCCTGGATTTTGCCAATGCTCTTTTCGATGCGCTGATGACGCCGCGTCTCGGCGACGTCGATTATCGCGAGCCTGGACAGGCGCTGGTCTGCGGCGGCAGCTTTGAGAAGGACGAGGATGCGGTGCAGTGCGTCGCTGTGGCAGCAGACGACGCGCGCGACGCCGAAGCAGAATGGATCGCTGGCGAGATCGAGCGGCTTGTGGCGAGCGGGCGCTACGATTACGGCGACATTGTCGTGCTGATGCGTTCACCGCGGGCACGGCTGCACGACTTTGAAGAAGTGTTCAAGGCGCAGCACATCCCTTACTACAGCGACAATTCTGTCGTCGGCTTTGAAAATCTCGAGGTGCGGCTCTTTATCGCCATGCTCACGGTGCTTGCTAATGAGCACATCGATACCGCGCTCTTATCTGCGCTCTTATCGCCGTTTGGCGGGCTCAGCGATGCGGAGATCGCGGCCATTCGCCTCGCCATGCCAGAGGGCGCGTTCGCCGAAGCAGCCAGAGCCTACGCCGCAGAGCAGGACGATCTCACGGCGCGCAAGCTTGCCGCGTTTTACGAGCACCTTGCCGACTGGCGCGCGGCGCTGCGCTATGCGCCGTTGGCAGAGGTGGCGTTGCAGATCGTTGAGGAGAGCGGCTACGGCGCATTTCTGTTGGGCATGGACGACGGTGCCGAGCGGCAGCAGAATGTGCTCGCATTTATCGACACGATCGCCGAATACGAGCGCGAGCATCGCTATGGCCTGCCGGGATTTTTGCATTATGTCGAAACCCTCAAATCCCGCAGCATGGATTCGTCGGCGCCGGGCATCGGGCTCAGCGAAAACGACCGCTGCGTGCGCATTATGAGCATCCATAAGAGCAAGGGGCTGGGCTTCAAGGTTGTTTTTCTGGCGGATATGGCGCGCCGCTTCAATCTTCGCGACAGCGCGCCGGCGCTGGTGGTGGACGACCAGCTTGGCGTGGCGATGAACGTTGTCGATCTGGAGCGCGCCACGACGCATCCGTCTTTTGAGAAAAAAATGCTGGCGGCGAAAAATCGCAGCGAAACTCTCTCGGAAGAAGTGCGCCTGCTCTATGTGGCCCTCACCCGCGCCATCGACCGGCTCTATCTCGTGGCCACGTTCAGCGAAAAAGCGCTGGAAAAATGGCAGGGCGAGCGCGGAAAAACGCGTGCCGAGACCGCCAGTTTCAGCAGCCAGAGCTGCTACCGCGACTGGCTGACCACCTGTCTCTGCGATCCGCGCCATCCGCTTTCGCTGGATGCGCCCACGCTGCTGTACAAATGGCGCTTCGTCGCTGCTGACGCTGAGGAAGCGCCGACGGACGACGGCGCGCAGAGCGATTTTCAGACGCTGCTCGATCGCGCCGACGATGCGCTGGTGGCGGAGATCGCCCGTGGCTTCAGCTGCGATTATGCTTACGCTGAAGCGACGACGCAACCGTTCAAGCGCACCGTTTCTCAGCTTACGAAAAGCAACCGCGTCATTCCGGATTACATCCAGGATTGGCCGGCTTACGGCGAAAGCGTGAGCGCGCCGCGCGCCGATGTGCCGGTGCCGGAGTTTGTGCAGGAGCACGTGTCGTTCACCGGCGCGGCGCTGGGCACGCTCATGCACCAGGTTGTGCAGTGGCTGCCGCTGGAGGTTCAGGATCGGGCGACCATCGTGCGCCGCCTCGACGCGCTGGAGGAACGCGCTTTTCTCACGCGCGAAGAGCGTGCCGCTGTCGATGTGGAGATGCTCGTGCGCTTTTACGCGAGCGATTTTGTGCAGCGCGTGATGGCGCGTGCAAAAACCATCGAGCACGAGGTGTCGTTTACGATGCGCATGGATGACATCATGGTTGACGGTCAGATCGATCTCTTCTTCGAGACAGACGAGGGCTACGAAATCGTCGATTTCAAGACCGATCGCGCCATGCACGCTGCGCGTTATCGCGAGCAGCTCGCGCTCTATGCGCAGGCGCTCAGCGCCGCCCGTGGCAAACCGGTGACGCATCGCTGGCTCTACTGGCTACGCTTTGCCAAAGCAGAAGAGGTATGACGAAAAAACAGCCCTGCGGATCGTGTGATTCGCAGGGCTGTGTGCGTCTGGGATTATTCCTTCGCCGGCGCGTTTGTGAGAATGTAGACGGCGATGAGGATGATCGCCATGCCGATGATGTCGTAGAGGGTGAAATGGGTGCCGACCCAGACAAAGGAGAAAATGCTCGCGGCGATCGGCTCGATCGAGGCGACGATGCTCGCCTTCACCGGACCGATCTGGGCGACGCCGGCGAGAAAGGCTGTGAACGCGAAAACCGTGCCGACGATGACGAGCCCGCCGAAGGTGAGCACGCTGTCGAGACAGATCGTTGGCTCGTAATCCAGAGGGCGCGTCAAAAGCGTGAGCACGATGCCACCGATGAACATGCTGAGCCCCGTCACCGGCAAACTGCCCCAGCGCTGGATGATGCCGACGGGGATGATGTCGTGGGCAGCGAGAAAAACCGCCGAGGCCATGCCCCAGGCGAGGCCGGCGCGGGAGATCGCGAGGGTTGTGATGTCGCCGTGGGTGGCGATGAGAAAAACGCCGACGAGAATGCCAACAAGGGACGCCGATTCGCGCCAGGTCGGCAGACGCCGCGTTGTGAGACAGATGTAGAAGAGCACGAACGCCGGGCCACTGTATTGCAGCACAGTCGCCGTGCCGCTGTTGGTGTGGGCGATGGCTGTGAGGTAGGTGTACTGCACCGCCATCATGCCGATGACAGCAAAAAAGAGCAGCGTCCAGCGGTCGCGCTTGTCGCGCAGAATGCCAAGCAGCGCCCGGCCCTGGCCGCTCGCCAGGGAGATGAGAATGAGCAGCAGCCCGGCAGTGAGCAGACGGATCGAGGTGAGCCATTCGCCGTTGGTGCCGTAGGTCTTGAACAGATGCTCGCTGCAGGTGCCGGAAAATCCCCAGCCGATAGCGGCGACGATCGTCAGCAGAATGTACTTGAATTGCAAAATATCTCTCCTTTTTTATTCTTTGCTTATCAGCGTGACAATAACACAGGCGTCAGGAAATGTCAACCTGGCGCCTGATAGTCAGTAGATGGTATTAATGTAGAGAATAAATTCCTGCTTGTCTGCAAAATTGCTGTTCATCTCAAAGCGCGGCAGATGCGCGAGATCGTAGCTGCCAGCGAGATTGAGACAGAAGTTGTTGAAGCTGTCGAAGCCGATCTGAAGCCCCACCGCCTGCATCGCCTGGCGTGTTGCGTCGTTCGAGTTGCCGTAAGGATAGGCCAGCGCCACAGGCATTTCGCCGGTTTCCGTGTAGAGCTTGAGATTGTTGCGCAGAAGATCCTTCGTGATGCGCTCCCAGTATTCGTCCCAGTCCTCGCTCGGGCGCTGCTCTGTGAACGGATACGTCGTAGAGCCGTCGACATTGAGCTGCGGCACATAGGAATAATACGTTTCGCTCTGGAGATTCACCAGACCGCTGGCCGTCATCTCCGCCAGCTCGTCCCAGGTGAGCAGCGGCTGGTCGTAGTTGTCGTGGTATTCGATGTAGTAGCCGATGACGTTGACCGTCGCCTTGATCCCGTATTTCTGCAGGATCGGGAAGGCCTGGGTGTAGATCTGCTCGTTGCAGTCGTCGAAGGTGATCATGACCGCGCGCGACGGCAGATTTTCGCCGCGGGCGACAGCGTCCAGCAGATCCTGCGGCGTGATAAAGGTGCAGCCGATATCGATCAGCGTCTGCATCTGCCATTCAAACTGCGCCAGCGTGATCCCCGGCGTGACAGGATTTCCTTCCGCGTCCGCATCGACAAAGGTACGATAGTTGAGGATTGGCAGATGCGTGCCGCCATCGTCGAAATAGCGCGCCAGCTGGATCGTGTTCTGGCGCTGGCGCAGCTGGCCGTTGACCAGATCCGCGTAGAATTTTCCCGGCGATTCGTGGAAATAAGCGTAAGGCAGCACAAGGGTAAAGACGACCGCGCCAATCAAGAGCCCGATGATAAAATTTCGCAGCGCTTTTAACATGGTTGTCCCTCCTTCGCCGATGGGGTATAATCAAAGATAACTGCTTATCTAATGATAGCAAATTTAGAGAAACAAGGAAAGTGGGGAGTGAAAAATGGCCATCCGATTTCGCGGTGCATTGAACGATTTTTCGCAGCTCGAGTACGGCTACTGCCCGCCAGAGGCCGTGCCCATCAAAGAAGGCGACAATCTGGAGAACGTCATCATGCAGGCTCTGCGCCAGGCGCTGCCGCTCTTTATCCTGACCGGCGCCCTCGCCGTTGTGCGCCTCGTCAAAGGGCTGAACTGGACAGGCGAGTTTTCCTTCGTATATATGCTCGTCGTGATGCTTCTCTGGAGCGTGCTCTATTTTGCACTCATCGTGCTGCACGAGCTCATCCACGCCGTCTTTTTTCCGCGGCGTGCCACCAAGGATGTCTGGCTTTACCAGTTGCAGGCAGCGATGGTCTATTGCAACACGCCGATCACCAAACGCCGCTTCATCGTCATGAGCCGGACACCCGCCGTCCTGCTCGGATTTATCCCCTATGCCGCCTGGCTCCTCTGGGCAAATGTGCCCAACGCCATCCTCTCCATCGCCTGGGGCAGCATGGCCTGGAGTATGATCTTCGGCGGCATCGGCGACTTTTACAACGTGCGCAACGTTTGGCAGCAAGTGCCAAAAGACGCCTACGTCTTTAACTACGGCATCCACACCTACTGGATCGAAGATCCAAGGAAGAAAAAGTGAATATGCAAAAGACCGGACATCGTGTCCGGCCTTTTGCATGTAGATAGGAAAATTTATCGGTCAACTGTCATGAGAATGTTGGAAGCATATTCTGTGCCACCTGTGACAATGATTAAGGCAACATCATCCTGATCAGCGTTGTGATGAAATTCGTTCTGCTGTAGGTATAAAAATTCGGTTACCGAAAACAGTGTTTCCAGGGCAAGGTGTGTCGAAGTTTTTTCTTCTAATGCACGAAGTTCAATTTTTTCAATATTGATAGTATCTTTTAATGCTTTAGCGACATCGAGAGTGGTCGGTTGATTCCGTTGTAGGCCGAGATAAACGACATCAGCCGGTGTATCTTTTCTGAAACGAAAATTCCCTGTGGTGATCAATACTTTGTCTCCATGCATACAATGCGCCAGGGATGTGAGGATGGAGGGGTTGATACAACCTGTTTTTATCATTGAAAATCCTTCTTTCTGTTATTGTGGTAGGTCGAGCTGGAGTGCATTTTGCGCGTTTTTATAAAGAACCTTATCCAAAACGTCTTCGTTGAGATGGCTTTTTAGATAATTTAGAATATAATCATAAGAAACGCATGGATAAGCAGAGCCAAAGACAATTTGATCTTGCAAGAGGGTGTTCGCGGCGTCGATGAAATTTCTGCTGCCAGGAATGTTCAGCATATAGATATCTGGCATCAGATAGAGATTTTTGTGAAGCAGTCCGTTCCACATCATTTCCTGAACATAAGGCCAGCCGCCATGAGCAACGATCATTGTCAAATTTGGAAAATCGGTCAATACGTGATCCAGCGCCATTGGCTGGAGATTTTCTAGCTTTCGCTGGCAGCGACCGCCGAAGGAAAGAAAAACAGGTATATGATGAGACTGACAAAAGGCGTAGAGCGGATAAGTGCGCGGATCGTCCACATTGACAAATTGATAGCCTGGTTCCAGTGCGATTCCGCAGATGCCTGGATTGTCGGCGAATTGTTCGGCTTCAGCGATGGCCGATTCTCCGCCGATTGGATCAATGTCTGGAATGCCTAAGAACCGTCCTGGAAAGGCGGACATCAAACGAAATAGAGTATCATTTTCCAAGGCATGGGTGGTATCTCCACAAGTGCCAGAAAAACGGCGAATCGGAACCAGGGCCTTGGTGATACCGTTATCATCCATTTCCTGGATGAACAGCGACATCGAATGCTCTAAAAGAGATTGAGGCAAAGACATATTAAAGCGATAAGCGCAGCGTTTTCTGGTTTCGATGTTAAAGACGTAACTATTAGCCAAATCTTCAAATGGTGGACGACACTTTGTATCAATAATCATGGTAATCCCTCACTATCATTTATTTCTTTTATCATAACCATCGTTGAAATGGATGAAAAGCAAAATATTTTGCATAAAATAACCGTGCTGTAAAATTGATTTGCAGCACGGTTATTTTATTTGTAGAGAGTGAGGGGATTGATATCAATCATCGGTTCCGTTTTCGACGGTATATAATCCGGCCAAAGATTCATAAAGGCTTTCATAAGTGGTGATGGCGTTGAGGAATAGAGAAAGCCGTTCACGCTAAATAGAGGTTCTCTTACTTTGATGATATGAAGTTGATTCATGTGTTCTTTCAGATAGGAGTTTTCGGAGAGCATCAAGCTGTTAATGAATCCGATGCCGAGATCATCCTGGATAGACTGAACCCAGAATGGTATCGCAGAAACTGATAAAACAATATTTGGTTCCTGTACTTGTTTAAGCAAATAAATCAGCGGAGTCAATGGATTTTCAGATGCTGTATACAAAATCACCGGATGGGTTAACAACTTTTTCAAAGACATGGATTGGAATTTTGCCAGCGGCGAAGATTTTGAGACACAGCAGTAATATTGACTGCAGCCAAAAACTTTGAGCTGTAAATTGGTATTAGGAGGAATTAAATCTGTCAGGCAGGTATAATCGACGAATGGGAGAATGACGAGGCCCAGCGTGCTGTGTGATTCGTCAGATGGTGCCGCGTTTTTTATATGGTCACATACCTGTTGAGAGGTACCTGGCAATACAGTGAGTTTAACATTAGAATAGAGATTTAAAAAGATGCGTGTGTAATAGGGGAGCATGGTCGTTGTATAGATGGGATTACAGTAGATGGTCAACTTCCCCTGCAGATGGCTGTTGAAAGAGATTTTAGGTGTGCGGTTGACAGGTATTTCACTGCATTCTGAAATAATGGTTTCATATTCCGAAAGGGTCTTTAAAGCAAATTTGAGCACGCGCTCACCATTCTTGGTGAGGGTGGTTCCCTTAGAGGTATGGTCAAAAATCGTAAATCCCATCTCCTTTTCAAGATTTTTCATAGAGATGCTCAAAGTTTGCGGGGCCAGGTGCAAATGTTCACTGGCGATGCTCATAGAATTTTGTCTGGCAATCTCAATAAGGTATTCAAGTTGTTCTAAACGCATGGTGTACCATCCTTTGTTAGAAGTCTAGAATTATTATAATACATTTATGAAATAAATAGAAGCAGTTTATGGAATGGCATATGGTTCGTGTAAATTTATTTTACAGCGTTTTATTGTGTATTATTTTAAATTATTCTTTTTATAAGATAAATGGATATAATAAGATTTGTAATAAGAAATTTCTGCAACGTCATGACAAAAGCTGAAACACAAAGAGAGAAGATCAAAGAGGAGGACTTCAAAATGAAAGTATTGGCATTAAACGGAAGCTCTAACGCAAAAGGTGTTACCTATGCAGCGATGAACATTGTTGGTGAAGAACTGAAAAAAGAAGGCATCGAGATGGAAATCGTTCATGTTGGTGCTAAGGGTGTATCTGGTTGTGTGAACTGCAAAAAATGTCGTGAAAACCATCATTGCGTGATTGACGACAAGGTCAACGAAATCATCGATCGTATTGATGAATTTGACGGTATTCTACTCGGCTGCCCAGCCCACTACATGGATGTGCCTGGCCCATTCAAAGCATTCCTGGATCGTCTGCTCTATGCGACCGAACATCTGGAAGGGCATACGCACAAAGTTTGCGCATCGATCGCTGTTTGCCGCCGTGCTGGCGCCATCAACACCTTCCAGCAACTCAACAACTATCTCTACTGCAGCAACATGATCATCGTTGGCAGTCAGTATTGGAACGTTGGCTATGGCTGGACACCGGAAGAATTCCTGGCTCAGGACAAGGAAGGCGTGCAGACCATGGAAGTGCTTGGTCGCAACATGGCTTGGATGCTCAAGGTTATTGATGCGACAAAAGAATCGATTCCTCATCCAGTGATTACGGACAAGCGCACAAGAACCAATTTTTGCAGAGAGTTTTAATTGATAAAGATTTGAAAGGGTGAACGACATGAGTGAAGCAACAGTAAAAGGGTATCCACGCTCATTCGTCATCAAATGGCTGGTCAGTTTAGCGATCACAGCAATTATTCTCTTGATCCCATTGAACGAAGTGTATACGTATGAGGTTAAGGTGTTTGTTGCGATCACAGCGTTGTCCATGCTGATGATGGCAATGGAGCTGGCGCATAACCTTGTAGCGGCTTTGCTGTTGCAGGTAGGATATCTGATCTTTGAGGTTGCGCCGGCTGATGTGGTATTCTCAGCATGGTCCAATCAAATTCCTTGGTTGGTACTCGGTTCTTTCATTGTTGCAGCAATCATGGAGCGTACAGGGTTGAGCCAGCGTATCGCATATTTTTGTATGCTGAAAGCCAGAGGCCGTTTCGGTGCACTGATGTTTGCATCGTTTATTGCTGGTGTGATCATATCAGCTTTTGTTTCGGCGTCGATTGCCAGAACAGCGATGCTTTGTGCGTTGATGCTGAGTCTGTGTCAGGCTATGGGCTATAAGGCGTTTAGTCGTGAAGCTGCTTGTGCATTTTTTGTGTCGTATGTTGCAAGCTGTGACGCTGGCTTGATTTTTATGACTGGTGGCAACGCAACGCTTGTTCTTGTTGGCGTATTGCAGCAAACTGGCTATGATGTTACGTTTATTGATTATTTTTTGAAAGCGGGTATTCCGAACCTTGTTTTAGATGCAATTTGTGTTTTTGTTGCTATTAAATTCTTTGGCCCCAAAAAAGGAACTGCATCATCTTCGGAAGAATATATTAAAGAGCAGTATGCAAAGCTGGGGCCAACGTCTAAAGATGAGAAAAAGACAATAGTTTTACTTTTAGTGTTAATTGCGTTGCTGCTAACGTCGTCGATTCATGGATTGGAAGCTGGTTGGGTCTTTATCATTATTGCTTGGGTAGCATTCTTACCTGGGATTAATTTGGCAGATAAAACCACAGTTAGCAAAGTGAATTTCACCATGGTGTTCCTGATTGCGGCGACCGTTACAATCGGAAATGTGTCCAGTCATCTAAATCTGGGAAACACAATCGTTGAAACAATTTTGCCATACATTCCAACCAATAAGATTGGCGTATGCATGATGGTTATGCTAATCGGTATCCTTGGAAATATGGCGATGACGCCATTGGCTTTGGCCTCTACCTTTACCGAACCAATTATCCAGTTGGCATTATCTACAGGATTTAATCCATATGGTATTGCATACATTTTCCTGATTGCCTGCTATCAGCTTTTCTTCCCATACGAAATTACCAATGCTCTGGTCATGTATGGCTATGGCATGGTCAATATGAAAGAAACAATAAAATACTTCACAGTAAAAATGATCATAGCAATTTTGTTTGTCCTTGTAGCAGTAGTCCCTTACTTTACTATGATCGGTATTTTGTAAATATGAATCAAAGGAGAAGTGTACTATGTATCGTGCAATTGATTTAAGATTACGTCCACCGTATAAAAGTTTTGCAACCACATCGTTCTATCAAAATCTTGAGACACGCCGAGAAGAAGGTGTTGTTTCGCAGGCTGCGGTTCAGCGTGATATGGATCTCATGATTAAAGAGATGGATGAAAACAATATTGTGTATGGTGTTGCTGTAGCGCGCGAAAGTGAATGGGGTGGTGCCGCTAAGAACAGTGATCTGCCTGGATTGCTTGCAGACTATCCAAATCGCTTTATTGGGATGATTCATCTTCAGTACGGTGCTGAAAAAAACCCATTGGACAGCATCGATGAATACATCGTGAACGGACCCTGTACTGGCGTGTACATTGAACCAAGTTTCCGCTTTGAAAAAGTGCTGATGCATGCAGACGATGAACGCCTGTTCCCGATCTATGAAAAGTGTCAAGCTAACAACATTCCACTGATTTTACAGTATGGCGGCGGTGTGAACTCCATTGAATATTATGATCCAAGTGATATCTATCGTTTGGCTGAAGCCTTCCCTAAACTGAAGATCTGCATCAGTCATGGTGGCTGGCCACAAGTTATGCTGATGATTCAACAGGCGTATGCTCATGAAAACGTGTACCTTTCACCGGACTTTTATTTTGCTGGGTGGCCGGGTAGTCAAGATTATGTGATTGCTGCCAACACTATTCTTAGTAAGAAGATTATCTTCGGGTCAGCATTCCCATGTGTATCTTTGCCAGATGCATTGAAGATATATTTGGAAGCTGGTGTAAAAGAAGAGAACCTTGATGATATCCTCTATGGAAACGCTGCCAGATTCCTTGGCTTAGAAGAGTGATGGATAAGTGGAAGGAGAATCATTATGGATCTTCACTTAAAAGACAAAGTAGTCGCGGTGACGGGTGGCTCTAATGGCATCGGCAAAGGTATTGCTCGTTCTTTTGTTGAAGAAGGGGCCCGAGTAACGCTAATCGCGCGTCGTTTGGAAAAACTAAGGGACGCACAGAAAGAATTCGCAGAACTTGGCTATGATGTGGATATTGTTTCTGTGGATGTGTGTGATTCTGAAGCTTTCGCAAAAGCAGTTCAGGGCATCTACGAAAAAAATCAGTGCCTCGATGTGTTTGTGAATAACGCTGGTGGTGGAGAATCAGGACCATTGATCGATTGTTCCGTGGAAAAATTCCGCGAGATTATGGATCTTAATTTAACCTCACTCTTTGTTGGCACCCAAACAGCTGCAAGATGCATGAAAAAATGTGGTGGAGGTGTCATTCTGAACGGATCATCATTTGGCGGCATTTTGCCAACTGCCGGTAAGAGCGTATACGCTGCCAGCAAACGTGCTATCATGACATTGACCACTACATTTGCAGCAGAATTGGCAGCAGATAACATTCGTGTGGTTGGCTACATTCCAGGATTTATCATTGCCGGGCGCGCAGAAGATAAGTTAAAAACGATGGGAAAAGAAAAGCTTGAAGCTGAAATTGTCTCGCATCGTCTCGGAATACCAGAAGATATTGGCAATGTGGTTGCTTTCCTGGCTTCGGATAAAGCATCCTACATCAACGGCACCAATATTGAGATCACTGGTGGAAAATGGATCGTTCAGAATCCAATGTGGTCCTATCAGAATCATTAATGTTCGCTAAGGAAATTTGTATGAGTATAGAAAACGCTGCCAAAATAATCGGCAGCGTTTTTTGATATTAGAATCGAGTGTACTACTTTACACCCATTCTCTGCAGCTTACGAGCAGGTCGATCTTCTGCCACTGCACGTCTTCGGTGATGGCGTTGCCTTCTTCGACGGAAGCGAAACCGCATTGTGGGGAGAGGGCGATGTTGTCGCCGACGACGGCTTTTGCTTCGGCGAAGCGGGCTTTGAGGTCGTCCACGCTTTCGAGCACAGGATTTTTCGTGGAAATGAGCCCGGCGACGAAACGTTTGTCGTTGTCCTTCATGCCGGCCCATGGCGCGAAGGAGCCGGAGCGTTCGTCGTCGTATTCGACGAAATAAATATCGTACGGGATCTGCATGATAATCGGCGCGACGGCATCGTAGAATCCGGCGAAGAGCGGTTTGCCCTTAAAATTGCCCTTGCAGAAATGGGTGGCAATGGTCATGTCGGCAGGATGATTTTCCAGCGCTTTTGTAGAAACAGTGCGGAACCATTCGAGCACCTGCGCCTGGGTGTAGCCGAGGGCATCGACTTTCTGCAGGAAATTATCGTCGATGAGATAGGTCCAGGAGGTGTCGTCGATCTGCAGATAGCGGCAGCCATGGTCGTAGAAATCCTGGATCGCATCCTGATACGCTTTGCCGATGTCATCGATCAGCGCATCGAGATTGTCGCCGTAGTACGGCGTTTCCTTGTGGCCAAGCTGCAGCACATGGTCGATGAGGATCATGTTTGGTCCAGAGATGCATTTTTTCGCCATGACGCCGTCATATTTCTGCGCCAGTCCGTGGAGATAATCCCAGGCGTACATTTCCTTGTGGGCTTTGTTTTTGTTGTAGAAAAATTTCCCTGTCACTTGGCCGTATTCAACCTCGTGCACACCGCCAGCCAAAGGTTTTGTCACGTAGATCGTCTCGAATCCGTCAAATTCCTTCAGCCAGTCCAGATGCCACCATCTGCGGCGGAATTCGCCATCGGTGACAAACTGCAGGCCGTGGGCCACTTCTTTTTCTACCAGCTCAGCGATCGCTTTGTCTTCGACCGCCGTCAGCTCTTCGCGGGAGATCGTGCCCGCTTTGAACGCTGCGCGCGCTTCCTTCACAGAATCCGGACGCAGAAACGAGCCAACGATATCAACTTTGAAATCAATCATAATAGGAGCCTCCTTCGTATTCATTGGTATTATTATACAGGATCCTGCATGAAAATGGTGTGGGATTATGGAGTCAAAGAAAGATTTGATCGTTCTTGTTTTGCGTCTTGCGCATCGATATAATGAAAGAAAATGCAGCGAACCATCAGGAGGTGGGCAGATGAAAACGGTGGCGAAGATTGTGATCGGTGTATTGCTGGTGCTTTTTGCGGTTGTGGGAGCGCTGATCGTGGTGATGAATTTTCTGCCGGAGCAGGCGGGCGTTGTCTCCACGACGGCGGAGGTTGAAGCGGCGGATCCGCTGGCGGAGGAAGCGCCTGTTGTGGCGCTGGATGTTGGCGTGACGGAGACGGAGAACGACGTGCGCGTTTTCAATTTCACGCTGGAGGATTTCATCACGAGCTACAACGGCTATTATTGGCAGGATGAGGGCTCGCGCTATCTGCTGGCGGCGGAGGACTGGCCACAGGAAAATCTGGAGCAGACGGTGCAGTCGACAGAGCCGGCGACGCGCTACTACTATCGCGCCGACGCAGAAAAATGGACGCTGCCACAGCTGCGTGTGACCGTACCGGAGGGCAGTGACAAGGTCGAGGAGGTCGCGGTTTGTTACGACGAGCATAGCTACAGCGAAGCGTCCTACGCGCTGTTTGAAAAAGATTGTTTCTACACGCTGAAAACATTTTTCCCAGCGCTTGACGACAGAGCGCTGACAGAGATCGTCGAGACTGTCAACCAATCCTCCTACGACCACACTTTTCTTTCCAGCCAGCAGTATCGGCCGGGAACTGCGCAGCTGCCGCCGCTGCTCTATCATCGCGATGGCATCGCCGTCTTCGGCTATTTCGCCATCGGCGCGCCGGTGCATTTCTGTGTGATCCCTGTGGACAATGAATCGCTCGCGAATTACGCCGCCAGCGGCGTGGATGTGCGGGAGATTGGCTGAAAATATGTCGAGGCTTCGGCCTCTTTTTTTATGCTCAGGTGAAGTTTCCCTCATATTTTTATTGACGGTGAAGCGGATATCTGATAACATGAAGGTAGCTTCATATGAAGGACGCTTCATATTGTAAAGGAGTGCGCGCATGAAAACGAGAGTGAAAGAATTTCGCACGGCGCAGAAACTGACGCAGCAGCAGCTGGCGGATCTGGTGCATGTGTCGTCGCGAACGATCATTTCTATAGAGAAGGGGCAGTACAATCCGTCGCTGATGCTGGCCTACCGCATGGCGCAGGTGTTTGGCGTGAGCGTGGAGGAGCTGTGCTGTCTGGCTGAGAATATGCGAGAGGAGGACAAGCTCTATGAAGATTTATAATAAGAAAGGTTTTGCCTGGGGAATTTTCTGGCTGGTGCTTGGTGTGAGTGCGCTGGTGGCGGATCTCTGGATCAATCCGGACGATTTTCTGCCGAAAACGATCAAGGATGTGATCATTGATTTCATCATCCTCATCATGGGGCTGGTTGGATTTCTGCGTGCGTTTTCTGCGAAGGCGACGCGCGAGGATATTATTGAAGAAAACGACGAGCGCAATAAGTTGGTGAAACTCAAGAGTGAGGCTAAGACAGGCAACCTGATGTTCTGGGTTTACTGCATCGTTGCTGTTATCGGCGGTGTGGGCTTTACACTGACGGCCAACGAAGGCTGGGCATTTTTCTGTGTGACAGCGCTGCTTCTGATCTCGATTTGGTTCGTGATCGCGATTGTGACATATATTTACTACGATTCAAAGCTGTGAGGAGGGAGAACAATGAAACAACCACCACGACAGCGTTCGCGAAAGGACGAGCGAGAGCTGGCGATCGAAAAAGAAGCGCGCAGTTATGCGCTGGAGGGGATGATCGTCGCAACGCAGATTTTGACGTTGATTTGTGTGATCAAACATAATCCTGCCTGGAAGGCGGGGCTGGCGTTGCTTTTTATCGGTGGCGCGGCAGAATTTTGGAGCCTGTATAAGCAGTATGACGAAGAGGATTACAGGACGGCGTATAAAAAGGTTGGCATTTTCCTGGCATTGGTCGGCGCGATTTTGTATGGCTGGTTTGCAGTGACGGCGTGATGGAGAAAGGAGGCTGGACGATGACGGAATTAGAACGACCACGCTCGTACAAGGACGAGCGCGACGGAGATGATCGATCGCGAGACAAACGGCGCGGCGCTGGATGCGATCGTCACAGGCGCGGAGGTGCTGGCGATTGTGTGCTGGCGGCGCAAAAATCCAGCGTGGAAGGGCGCGCTGGCATTGCTCTTTTTCGCGCTGGCCGGAAAATTCTGGCCGATGGGCGAAGCGTATGAGGAAAAGGCGTATCGCAAGGCCGGAGTGGTGTGTGGCAGCATTGGCGCTGCGCTCTTGGCGGCGTGCGGACGCGCGATGAAACGCCGCGAGGAAAAATAATTAGCGAAGGAAGCGACTTTCTGAGAAGAGCCGCTTTTTTTGTACCACGCACATACTAAATATTATAAATTTTTAGAAAAATAGGCGTAGGCAGGAGCGTGGAAACCTGATAAAATAGTTTCAGGATAAGCTAGAGAAATTGAGAGGAGAAATCACTATGGCTATGGAACGAACTTATATCATGCTGAAACCGGATTGTGTGCGTCGCGGGTTGATGGGCGAGGTGATCGCGCGCATTGAGCGCAAGGGTTTTGCGATCACGGAAGCGAAGATGATGCGGCTGGACGAGGCAATTTTGCGCGAGCATTATGCGCACCTCACGGAAAAGCCGTTTTTTCCTGAGCTGGTGGAATATATGACGTCTGGCCCGGTGCTGGGAATGATCGTCGAGGGCGACAATGTCGTGAAGGGGATGCGCATTCTCATGGGCGCGACGAAATATGAGGAAGCGGCTGCGGGCACGATCCGCGGCGATTTTGCGACGAGCACGACGGAAAATATCATTCATGGCTCAGATTCGCCGGAGAACGCGGAGATCGAGATTGCGCGCTTTTTTGGCTAAAAATGACGGTGCAAAAGCTCAGCGGAGGCTGGGCTTTTTTGGCAATAATCGAGCGAAATCATTGCTTGTTATTTAAAAACCGATTAAAATGTAGATGAGGAGTGATGAAAAATGATCATTACAGCTACGGAGTTTAAGACGAATTTTGGCAAATATCTGGACCAGCTGCAATCAGAAGATATTTATATTACACGTAATGGAAAGATGGTCGCGAAAGTGGTCAATCCTAACGTAAGTGCGGTGGATACGCTCAGTGGTTTACTGGCCGGAAAATTACCCGATGATTTCAATCGCAAACAACTTCGAGAGGAGCGCTTGGCGAGCTATGAAAGTAATGATTGATACAAATATCTTTTTGGATGTCTTACTTTCGAGAGAGCCGTTTTACGAGTCGTCAAAAAAAGTGTTGGTCCTTTGTGAAGATAAGAAAATACAGGGTTTTTTGTCGGCATCGAGCGTGACAGATCTTTTTTATCTGATTCGACGTGCAACACATAGCGTGGAGATTGCTTATCGCGGTTTAGGTGCAGTCTTGGACATAGCAAAGGTTTTGACGGTAACTAATGGGGATGTTTTAACTGCGTTCTTGAGAAAAGCTGCTGATTTTGAGGACTGCTTGCTGGCCGTTTGTGCAAAAAGTAATCGATGCGATGCAATTGTGACGCGAAATAAGAAAGACTTTCAGTCTTTTCAGACTGTAGATAAACCCTATTTTGGTATCTAGCCAAAATAGGGTTTTCTCATT
>OLQA01000327.1_pt1 | contig 45005 bp, 39 predicted proteins | sample 1673151 | NCBI WGS metagenome assembly OLQA01 (sample SAMEA3136760, study PRJEB25190) | human gut metagenome | biome: human gut; feature: human-associated habitat; material: faeces | place: Austria | collected 2013
ATCCCTCCGCCCCGATAATTTTTGTTTAGAGATTTTGCGGGTGTAACTCAATGGTAGAGTTCTGGCCTTCCAAGCCAGCTACGTGGGTTCGATTCCCATCACCCGCTGTGTGCCTGTAGCTCAGTTGGATAGAGCATCGGACTTCTAATCCGAGGGTCGGGGGTTCGAATCCCTCCAGGCACGTTTAATTAAATATGGTGGGTGTGGCGAAGTGGTTAACGCACCGGATTGTGGCTCCGGCATTTCGTGGGTTCGATTCCCATCACCCACCCTTCTAAAATGAGATTTTGGGGTATAGCCAAGCGGTAAGGCAACGGACTTTGACTCCGTCATTCGTAGGTTCGAATCCTGCTACCCCAGTATGCGCCATTAGCTCAGGTGGTAGAGCACCTGACTTTTAATCAGGGTGTCGAAGGTTCGAGTCCTTCATGGCGCAGCTTTCCGGTTCAGATTTCTGAACCGGATTTTTTTATGCGCTCCCCTCTTCTTTCCTATTTCCTATTTATAATGAAACGGACGAACCTCCGAGGAGATTCGCCCGTTTTTTTGTTTATGGTTCGATCCAACATTCTCCTGCTTCCAGCGTGCGTGCGAAAATGCGCCCATGATTTTTCGCGTCTTTCGCCTGGTGGAATTTGAAGAGACTCTGGCCATCATCCAGCTGCCCGAGGATCTCCAGCTTTCCCTTCGGCGTCGACATGCAATAGCGAAAAGCCTTGCCCTGGCCATTTTGCATGCGCTTCGCTTCGTCCACGATCCGAGCTCCTTCTACAAGCGGCACCTGGAAACGATTTTTCACGCCGCGCACCGGCCGACACTGGAACACATAGTAAGGCAGCACGCCAATCGCCGTCAGCTTTCGCAACAGCGTGCCGAGTACCTGCGGATCGTCGTTCACGCCCTTCAAAAGCACGGTCTGATTGCGCACGACAATACCCATCTCGCGAAATTTCCGCACGCATTCTGCCGCTTCCGGCGTCACCTCGCGCGGATGGTTGAACTGCGTGATCAGAAACAGCTGCTTCTTTTTCGCCGCGCTCGCGAGAATTTCCTGCAATTTTTCATCGCTGGTGAGCTTCTCCGGAAAAACCACCGGCAGCCGCGAGCCAATGCGGATAAAATCCAGCTGCTCCATCATCGTCAGCGCCGCCAGATAGCGCCCCAGCATCTCGTGTGAGAGCATCAGCGCATCGCCGCCTGTGATCAGCACGTTGTTCACTTCCGGATGCGCGCTGATATAATCCACCGTCTCCAGGAAATTTTTGTTGATCTCCGCCTCTGTCGCGCCGACCATCCGCTTGCGGAAACAGTGGCGACAATACATCGCACAGTGGTTCGTCGAAAGGATCAGCACCGTCTGTGGATATTTATGCTGCAAGCCGATCGCCACCGTGTTGTCCGATTCTCCGCTCGTATCATAGACACCATCTCCGTCCATTTCATCCTCGCTCGGAATGCACATGCGACGGATCGGATCGTTCGGATCATTCTCATCGATCAGCGACAGATAGTACTCAGGAACCGCCATAGGATAGGTTTCCACAATCGCCGATAGCTTCGCAGCTTCCTCCTGCGTCATTCCCAATCTGCCCTGAATCTCATCTACTGTTGTCAAAATCTTTCCCATTGCCGTTCTCCTTTCCTTGTCATAATTGTAATAGGCCACTTCTTATTATACGCCCTAAAGCGGCACTAAATGTCAGAAAAATCCAACAAGATTGTATCGATTATACAACGATTTCTCACCATTGTCCGTTTTAATACCAGCTTTACAAATTCTTGAACACCACTTTTCGTCCGTTTATAATAATATTATCAATCATCAACCCACGAGGAGGTCCATCATGATCTACACCCCACTCACTCAGAAAGCCATGCTTCTCGCCTATGACGCCCATCACGGCCAGCTCGACAAAGGTGGCGTCCCCTACATCTTCCACCCCATCCATCTCGCTGAACAGATGCCCGACGAGCTCACAACCATTGTCGCCCTGCTCCACGACGTCGTCGAAGATACGCCCCTCACGCTTGATGATCTTGCAGGAGATTTTCCGCCAGCGATTACCAACGCCCTCGCCCTCCTCACCCATCAACCAGGCACCTCCTACGACGACTACATTCGCGCCCTCCGCGACGACCCCATCGCTGCCACCGTCAAACGTGCAGATCTTCTGCACAACAGCGATGAATCCCGCCTTGCCCTCTGTCCCATCAGCGACGCCGAAAAAAACCGCCTGCGCCAGAAATATCAAAAAGCCCTCGCCATTCTGGACGGGGATGAAAATTGAAAATGCACAGCTAATGAATGTTCATTCCGGTAGCTGTGCATTTTTCTTTCTATATTCATACTCACGGCTTGATGACAAACTTCACCATCGGATCGTTTGGATCGACCTGGCGCTCAAATGCATGCTGCAATTCGTCGAGCGGGAGCACCTCTGTCACGTATTTTTCCGGCTCGATCATGCCGCTGGCGATGAGATCGATGGTTTCTTCAAATTCTCTGCGCGTACAGGACACACTGCCAATGAGATCGATCTCCTGCAGCACCACGCGATTCATCGCGAATGCTACTTCCGGCTCGATGGAATTGCCGATCATCACAACCGAGCCACCAGGGCGCACTGCATTCACACAGGTTGCCAGCGTACTTGCTGCGCCAACTGCTTCGAACGCGATGTCAAATCCTCCGTTCGTCGCTTCCTTCATCAACTCGGCGACGTTTGGATCGTTGCCGTCGAAATAATCGTCGAACACACCCAGCTCTTTCGCGCGGAGAGTTTTGTTGTCGTTGATCTTCGATACCGCCACATAGCTCGCGCCAGATTTTTTCGCCAGCTCGCCGATAAACTGACCGATGATTCCCGTGCCGACGACAAGCACCTTATCGTGCATTTTGATACCGCTGCGGTGAATCGCGTGATACGCGACCATCAACGGATCGATGCAACCAGCCGCCACATCGGAGACGCTGTCTGGCAGAAGATAGGCGTTGCGCGCTCTGCCGACAAACTGCTCGGCATAGGCGCCGTTTGTGACAAAGCCCATGTAATTCGTACCATTCACATCGCGGCAAAGTTGTTCCTGACCAGCCTGGCACATGTCGCATTCGCCGCAGTAAAGATTCGCCCAAAATGTGACGCGATCGCCGACTTTGAAATCGCTGTCGCCAGGATCTGTGACAACGCCGCAAAATTCGTGCCCCATCCAGAATCCGTCTGCGCCAGCTGGCGCCCAGCCAGCACCGCTCTTCCACATATGTACGTCACTGCCGCAGAGCCCGCAAGCAGACACATCGATCTTGAGCATCCCCGGCGCCATGTCCGGCACAGGCACTTCTTTTACTTCCACCTGACCAGGGCCAACCAATACTGCTGCTTTCATCATTTCCTTTGCCATGTTTTTTCCTCCGTTTCTCACAAACTCTCGCGCAGAATCTCTACGATCTCGTCGTGGTCCAATACCCTGTAGCCACCCTGCATGATGAACGATCCATCGGCAATGCCGTCGAGTATATCTTCCGTGACGCCAAGTTCCCGCGCGTGCATCACCAGCCCAAGCGCGCGCATCCATTCTTCCATGCGATCGAGCCCTTCGTTTGCAACGGCTTCATCGCTTTTTCCGGCAGGCTCCACATCCCAGACATTGACTGCGTAGCGCTTAAATTTCGCCAGCCCGTATGGCATGATGTGGCGATAATAGGCCAGCGACACCGCAGAAAGCGTCATCCCATGTGTTGCATCCGTATAAGCACCGATCGACTGACCGATCATGTGTACCATCCAGTCGGTGGATTTTCCCTGGGCGATTAGCGTGTTCAGCGCCCAGGTCGCCGTCCACATAATGTTGCTGCGCGCTTCGTAATCCATCGGATCTTTTACTGCAACACGTGACGCGTGGACGAGCGACCGCATGAGCCCTTCCGAAATATAATCGGACGTATTATCGTCTTCGCCGGAAAGATATTGCTCCAAAATATGCGACATAATGTCGAAAATCCCAGCCACCATCTGATACTGCGGCAGCGTAAATGTAAATTCCGGATTGAGGATCGTGAATTTCGGATACACATTGTCGCCAAAAACGTGACCAATCTTGAGCTTCTGCTCGTGGTTCGTGATCACAGCACCGCCATTCATTTCTGAGCCAGTGCCGACCATCGTCAACACACAGCCAACCGGCACGACCGCGCAGGATACCTCTTCCATGCGCAGATAATATTTTTCCCACGGATCCTCTTTCTCATTCACCGAGATCGACACCGCCTTTGCGTAATCGCAGACCGAGCCGCCGCCAACTGCGAGGATCAGATCGACATTATTTTCGCGCGCGATTCTCACGCCTTCGCGGAGCTTTTGCACCGTTGGATTTGGCATCACGCCGCCGTCCTCGACGACTGTTTTGCCACACGCTTTGAGAATCTCCATCACCTGGTCGTAGATCCCATTTTTCTTGATGGATCCACCGCCATAGCAAAGCTGCACCCGCTCACCATATTTCGCGAGCTCTGTGCGCAGTCCTTCCAGGGATTCTTTGCCAAAATAAAGCCGTGTCGGATTGCAGTACATCATTTCACCTAACATATCGTTTTCCTCCTATTGTTGTCATTTCGTTCTTACAGTCTCTATTCTACGCATCCCTTCCTTGACACGGAATGACCAAAGGTGATACGATGCATTTAACAAATTTAAATGCCAGGAGGAAATACGATGCTCAGCCAACAGCTCAAGATCTTTCTCAAAGTCGCCGAAACCGGCAGCCTTTCCAAAGCAGCGGACGCGCTCTATGTCACGCCAGCGTCGATCATGCGTCAGATGAACATTTTCGAATCTCGCCTCGATCTCAAGCTGATCACCCGCACCAACCATGGCATCACACTCACGCCTGCCGGCGAACATATTTATGGTGTCGCGAAGCATCTCGCCGCTGAAGAAGCAGCCGCGCTGGCGGAAGCGCGCGCCATCGTGCAGCGCGAAGCCAAAACCATCCGCATCGGCTCCTCCTTTCTGCGTCCCGGCAGCGCCCTCATCGATCTCTGGAACCGCGTTGCACCGACGCCAAATGCTTATCGTTTCAAGCTCATCCCCTACGACGACGACCGCGAACAGATCCTTTCAGTCATCGACAGCCTCGGCACAAAAATGGATTTTATGATCGGCTCGCTTAATTCCCAGCAAATGCTCGCTCGCGCCGATTATCTCGAGCTCGGTCAGTACCGCATCTGTGTCGCCATGCCAAGCGGCCATCGGCTCGCTTCCAGAGATCACCTCGAGCCGGAGGATCTCCACGGCGAGCGGCTGATCGTCGTGCCCGGCGGTGACACCCAGGAGCTGGACAGCATCCGCCACTGGCTCAGCACCAACCATCCACAGATCGACATTCTCGACACCGATTTTTTCTACGACATCAACACCTTCAACTACTGCGAGGAAACCGGCGCCTTGCTCCTGACCTTCGACGCCTGGGCCAGCATCCATCCGTCGCTCATCACGTTGCCAGTAAACTGGGATTTCACCGCGCCTTACGGTCTCCTCTATTCGCCAAAGATCAGCGGTGCCGCTCGTGACTTTCTCGAGATGCTGAAACAAGCTTTAAAATAAATGAGATCTAAAAGAGAAAGCTCCAGCTACACATTTTACAGCCAGAGCTTTCTTTTTAATATGCACTTTTCATATAGTTTAATATCAATTTTTCGATTTCTGTAAGCGGGCTAGAATTGCGAATACAAATTGCTGTACATTCTGACACAAACCCATCAATCAACAGTGGTTGTAGTTCATCCGACGGAAAACGTTTCGTTTCTTTTAGAAATAACTGATCTATTACTAATGTAATAGCATTGGTTTGAGTAATATAGTAGAGAATGCCATCATAATTGTTCATTGTTGTCACTTCTTCGATCATACCATAATCACGATATAATTCGGCAATCATTTGACGTACAGCATCACTATATACGACATGTGGGTAATGCACTGTATCTGCCAATGTAATCTTTTTATCCCTCTGAAACAGCGGGTGTCCTTTTCGTGCTACAAAACGCATATTTCCCGTGAACAGGTCATAACTTTCAAAACCATTTTGATGTATTCTGCGTCCAATCTCTAATCGGTCAGGCTTACATAAGAAAAGTATTCCCAGATCAATCTTTGATTCAATGATATCACTGATAATCGATAAACTATCCGCTTCTTTATGCAGGATATTCAAATTTGGATAATCCGCTTTAAAATTAATGACAAGATCTGTGAGCAAAAATGATAATATATGCGGGCTTATACCAATAGAAAGATCCCCTAGAAGAGAATGTGTACCAGTAAGTTTCATTTCTTCCAGGCTTTCGATTTCTTGCATAATCTTCTTTGCTTTATCTAATACCAATTTTCCCTGCGGAGTAAAGCTAATCCCTTTGTTGCTTCTACGAATAATCATAAATCCCATTTCATCTTCCAGCTCCTTAACCGCTTGGCTAATAGACGACTGTGCGACAAAAATATGCTGTGCTGTTTTCGAAAAGGATTTATATTTTTCCAAGCTCACTAAATATTCGAATTGGCTAATTCTCATTGTTAAAATCTCCTTTATCTAATATATCACATTTATAAGCCCCTTCTTACTTTTATTTTACTATACAAAATAAAAGTAGCAAACAGTTTTCACCATTTGCTACTTAACTATATCTCAGAAAATAATATTTGCCAACGGAATACCTAATACTACGCAAATCAAAAACGCAACAATACAACTTGGGATACAAAATCTATAAATATCCTTCATTTTCACCCAGGCACTATTACTGAAACAAACAGCCGCCATTGATGAAGCTGCTGGTGTCAAAATCGCCAGGTTTAAAACAATGATCAGAAGCATACACATGATAACAGGATCAATCCCAATTGTAGCAAAGAACGGATAGACAACAGGAAGAATAATAGATCCAGCCAAAGCGTTATTTAAGAAATTGGTTAAAATCAGCGCCACTACCATAACTGCTATGATGAAAAACAGCGAGGATTTTCCAGATAAGAATGGTGCAAATCGATCCATCATGAAAGCGGTGATCCCACATTCCTCATTTTGAATAGCAGATGAAAAAGGCAATACTGCCATAACCAAAAACATTACATCCCATTTAACGCCCTGGGCAGCAACTTTCTGTAAGGGCAATACAGGTTCACCATTAAATTTTAGCAAGGCGAAGACACCAATAAACAGCATTGGAATACCTGTAGTTGTCCATTTATTAAGGATTTGTGTCAGGACAAAATCTTTTGGCAATACACTAGGAATCAACATCAATACAATCAAGAGTACAAGTGCACCTAAAACCAACTTTTTCGTTCGATCCAATTTCAGATCAGATTTATCGATTTCCTCTAATTTAATTTGAGCCAATGCTTTCGTATCAATTCTAAAGATAAATTTTCCCATCAACAAATAAACGACAAGGCACAAAATAGTAAGCGGTAAAGTAAATAAGAAAAATGACAGATAATTAATTGATGGTCCGCCAAGTTTTTCAAATGTCCCTAAAACAACCAACGACATTGTTTTGAACGGAAAAATAGCTAACCCTAACACGCTGGCGTAAAAAACACCAATGACCATAAATGACGAGAACTGATCAAACGGTTTATATCCACATTGCTTGCAAATACTATACAAGATCGCCCAAAACACCAAAATAACAGGTACTGAATTTATAGCTGCACCCATTACATAAGCAGCAAACAGGAAAATCGAAATGAAAATCCACGGACGCCCTGACATCCATTTTCTCGTAATGCACCAGGTTGCAATATATTTACAACCGCCAACAGAATCTACCAATGCAGCAAATATCAACATAAATAAGACGAGTGCAAACGTAGAACTACCAATACCAGCTACAAGAATCTGGTCCATCGTCATTACGCCACTCAGACTCAATGACAATACGCCAAAGAGACTTGGCCATCCAAGTTCAACAAACATCCAGCCGTACAGGAGTCCTAAAAAGGACCCCAGTACTTTCATGCCCATCGGTGAGATTGGGTCAGGTGCTGGAAGAAATCCAAAACCAAACATCAACAATAAAGAAATGACGGAATTAATCCAATACCATGTATTCTTTTTCGTAGGCATACTCTCACCCCACTATTTTCTTACATTGCGATAACCAAGTTCATATCCTTCATCTGTTTTGCGCGCCCACTGCATCTTATTATTTAACAGAGGATTCGTAAAAGTGTAGTCCGTACGCTTGTGGTACATACCGCGAGATTCTTTGCGGTTTTCTGCCATAATGTCTGCAACAAAGGCAACTTCAATTAAATCGAGAACTTCTAAGCAGCGCATCAACTCATGACCATTCGTTGCCCGTAATTGTTCTTCGGAATATTTTTTCAAATCTTTTAAATATACTTGGCCAGCTTTTAAAAGGCTTTCTGAACGCACTTTTGTTCCAACATAAGCATCCATAATTTGTTGAAGCGTCGAATTGGCTTCTTTCCAATGCGCACCTGTCACGCGTGAAAGCATGGCTTCACATAAAGCCTTCTTTTTTGCAATCAGCGAATGATCTTTCACGTCTTCAAAGTTCATTTCTTTCGCAAGCCATGCTGCATTTTCGCCAGCTACTTGACCCATAACAGCACAATCGGCTACATCAGATCGCACATTGCCTGCCGTTGCACCAGCAGCAAATAAACCTTTTAAAGAACTCATACAGTGAACATCAACTTCAACGCCTTTCGCGGCAAAGCTATTTTCATACATACCAAATTCAACCATTTTTTTACGAACATCAATATTATATTGATCAAAATACTCAAGCAGAGATGTATCTCCTTCTGAAACAAATTGTTTCATCATATACTGAATATCCTCTTCACTAGTTTTTGAACAATTCATATACACAGGGCCAGTCCCATTTTCCATTTTTTCGCGGAAAATATCATTCCACACATCTGGCGTTACATCCCCAAGTTCACGTGTAGGAGTTGTAACAAATGGGCCAACAGGTTTGCCGTTCACATCCGTGTAAATACCGATCCAAGTTGCTTTCCCGCTTCTTGAGAAGAAACGTGGACCCGCATGGCTATATGGAAAATCAAGGTTTGCAACACGAGCACCAGCACGAATGGCCATCGCTGTACCAGACCCAGTGTTAGCCGGACAGTTTGATAAATTGCACAAGAACGCCGGATTAATACCTGGATAGAGACGCATAGTATGACCAGTAGTCACGATAACACATTTTGCCTGGAAAATAACCAACTCAGGTTCGTCTTCATGAATATCGATGGCGATAGCACCTACTACATGATCATCTTTTGTCATCACTTCGTTGACGACCAACTTATTCATAATTGTCACACCGCGCTCTTTTGCAGCTTTTGTAAGCAACGGCTTTTGATCGCAGCCGTTATATTTCAGCCACATTTTTAGGCGTCCAGGCATTGTGTGTCCTTCAAAATTCCATTTTCCAGTTGGACGCATATTGATACCATAAGACTCCCATTTTTGTGCAATTTCAAAAGAACGCCCTAAAGAAATGCGCATAAGATCCAAATCCTGCACACCACGTACAATAGACTGACCAACCTCAGCCATCATTTCATCCAAACTAACCTTATGATATTCAGGAATGTAGCATTTAAAATGATCGTTTCCTGTTGCTGCTGAACCCGAACGACGCGTATCAGATTTTTCTGCAACGATAACTTTGGCCCCTTCTTCTGCGGCAGCAATTGCAGCCTGCATACCAGCAATTCCACCACCAAAAATCAATACATCCGTTTGGATAATCTGCTCTCTCTGTTTCATTTTGCGACACTCCCTTCAGCATCTGGTACATCCACTGTCAACAGCATGTGTGACAGTGGATAGCGCAGCTTAATCGCCTGTTGCGGACAATCAATGGCACAGGCACGACAATGCCAACATTCTTCTGGATAAACAACTTCCACGTGTTTTTCATCCATGATTACTTTCATGCGCAATATATCCATTGGGCAAATCTGAACGCACAAACCACAACGTACACATTTATTATTATCAATGATAGGTGGCATACCTCATCACTCCTTATAAGTTTAAAAGCCGCGCAGCCATTTCTTATCTTTAGTATAAGCGAGTGAGAAGTGTTTGCATAACATTGGCTCCCGATATTTTTATCGGCACTACCGATAGCATAGAAAACGCCGCCAGCGAAAGGTTTTCCTTCGTTGGCGGCGATTTCTATGCGATCAGATCCAGTCGTTTTCGAGCAGGAGCTCTGCGATCTGGACGGCGTTGGCGGCTGCGCCTTTGCGGATCTGGTCGAAGCAGACCCAGAGGGCGAGGCCGTTTTCGATGTTGAGATCGTTGCGGATGCGGCCGACATAAATGTCGTCGGTGTCGGCGGTATCCACTGGCATTGGATAGACATTGTTGTGCGGATCGTCCTGCACGATGATGCGTGGCGCGGCTTCGAGAATTTCGCGCGCTTCATCGGCGGAGATTGGCGCTTCCGTTTCAATGTAGATGGATTCGGCGTGGCTGCGGAAGACTGGCACACGCACAGCGGTTGGCGTAATCTTGATGTCGTAGTCATCGAGGATCTTGTGGGTCTCGTGGACAAGCTTCATTTCTTCCTTGGTGTAATCCTCTTCCTGCCAAACGTCGATGTGTGGGATGAGGTTGAACGCGATCTGATGCTGGAAGGCTTCCGGATGGATCGGTTCGCCGTCGAGGATCTGGCGCGCCTGCTCGGTCAGCTCGCTGATGCCCGCTTTGCCGGCACCGCTGACAGCCTGATAGGTGCTGACAACGATGCGGTCAATGCGGGATTTTTTGTAGAGCGGATAGAGCGCGCCGACCATGAGAATGGTGGAGCAGTTTGGATTGGCGATGAGGCCCTGATGATCCTTCGCTGCCTGGCCGTTGACTTCCGGAATGATCAGCGGAACATCCGGTTCGAGACGGAAGGTGGAGCTGTTGTCGATAACGACGACGCCCTTGCTCTGCGCCAGACGGCCAAATTCACGGCTGGCAGGACCACCGGCGAAAAGCGCCAGATCCACGCCATCGAAGGAATCTGCGGTGGTTTCTTCCACAACGTAATCTTTGCCCTGGAAATTGATGACCTTGCCTGCGCTGTTTTTGGTAGCCAGGAGCTTCAGCCCAGCGTATGGGAAATTGTGCTCATCCATGACCTTGAGCAGTTCCTGACCGACAGCACCGGTCGCACCGACGATGGCAACGTTTAATTTTTTCATTGGTAATATCCTCTCCTTTTTATTTCTCAGTCTTCAAACATAATGGTGTCGAGCCCTTCCACCAGGCCAACGCGTCCGGCGACGCGCTTCGTCGCAAAAAGAATGCCCGGCATGAAGGATTCGCGGTTGATCGAATCGTGGCGGATCGTCAGCGTCTGGCCGAGGCCGCCGAAGATCACTTCCTGATGCGCGTTGTAGCCCGGCAGGCGCACGCTGTGGATGTGCATGCCTTCTACATTGGCGCCGCGCGCACCGGCGAGGGTTTCCACTTCGCCAGGCAGGCCCTGTTCGTGGGCTTCACGCACCTTGGCGATGCGCTGAGCGGTCGCGACAGCGGTGCCCGATGGCGCGTCTTTTTTCTGATCGTGGTGCAGCTCGATGATCTCCACCTCTGGCATAAACTTCGCAGCTTCCTCGGCAAAGCGCATCATAAGCACAGCGCCGATGGCAAAATTCGCTGCATAGAAGAAGCATTTGCCCTGAGCAGCCGCTTCTTCGCCCCATTTTTCCAGCTCCTCGTGCTTGAGACCAGTGGTCCCGCTCACGAGATGCACGCCGTGCGCGAGCGTCACGCTCGCATTCTGGCGGAAGGCGTCGGCGTTCGTGAAATCGATGACAACATCGACATCGTTTGCGCTGAGCGCCGCATCGAGATCAGCCGTCACAGGGATCTCACGCCCTTCTACAGTGATGGTTGTCGGTTCGTCGACAAGACCCACGCCGAAGATTACCTCTGTGGCAGGATCGTTCGTCACCGCCTTCAAGATCTCGCGGCCCATCTTACCGGTCGCACCGACAACACCTACGCGAATGGTTTCCATGATAATCGTCCTCCTTATGGATTCATTTTTCACCAAAGAAGTCTCTACAAAAAAGCCACAGGACCATGATGAGACCTGTGGACATGCAAAACTCTGAATAAACGCCAAGCATACAGCACAACGACGGCTCCCGCCGCCGACAGCCCTAAACCTATTGAGTTCAGATCCAGCCGCACGCAAAAAAAGTTACGCCCAGCTTCGGCGGCCACGCCTGCCAAACGGTATCCTCGATGCTTTTTCATCTCCGCCGCTCGTTCTTCGTACCCGCGCCTCTGCATTGCCTTAGACTGATCATTTGGTTACACTTTACGGTATCACAGGCGCGGACAATTGTCAACCAATTGCAGAGAATTTGCTGTATTCTCTCCCATGAAAAAATTTATCGATGACTCTCGATAAATGCCACAACCTCTCGCAAAGCGCTGTCCGTGACAACATGGCCAGCATCCTCGATCACCACCTGGCGCACCTGAGGCAGCAGCTGCTGTGACAGAAAATCGGCGTTCAACGACGCCGGCAGCGTCTGGTCCAGACTGCCGTTTGTCAGGAGCACCGGCGTCGTGATCCCGCGCGCCGACCACTGCGCCGGATCAAATGCGTCGAGCGCCGACCGCAGCTGTCCGCCCTCGTCAGAAGCCAGCGCTGCAAGCGCCGCGCCACCGTCGCGAAAAACACCTGCCAGCGCCGCTTTGGCATCTGCCCAGTTCGCCGTGCTGTTCATCGCGACCACGCCGTTCAACGCTCGCGCCAGCGGCGTAAGCGCGCCAAGCGCGATCATCCCGCCCAGCGAATGCCCCACGAGAAAATGCGCCCGCCCAGGATGAAACACCGCCTGCGCCAGCTCCACACATTCGCCGATGCTCTGCAAAAGCACGCGCAAAAAATCCAGCGCCGCTTGAGGGCCGTCATACGCCAGCGCACCGCGCACGCCGTGACCGGGAATCTCCGGCACGATCACCCGATAACCAAACGCCGCCAAAAGCTGTCCGCGAAAGCGCTGCTTCTCCGCGTTCGATCCCCAGCCATGATAAAGCACTAGCTCCGCCAGCGGTTCTTCCCCCGCTACTGCGATCTCAAAGCAGGGAATATCCGCGATAATCTTTTCGCAGGTCGTGATCATTTCTCGTCCTCCTCACACCAGCCCCGGATAGCCGAGCTGACGCTCCGCTTCCATCAGCACGATCCCCACGCTCGTCGCCAGATTGAAACAGCGCGCCTCCTCGCTCGGGATCATCGGAATGCGAAACTGACGCTCGCCAAACTGCGCGTGCACCGCATCCGGCACACCAGCGTCCTCGCGGCCAAACACAATGTAGTCGCCGTCCTCAAACTGAAACTGCGAATGCAGCTTCGTCGCGTGGCTCGTCATCAGGATCATGCGGCCGCCGGCATTTTTCTCCAGAAATTCCTCCCAGCTCTCGTAAGTCACAATGTCCGTCTGGTGCCAGTACGTCAGTCCCGCCCGGCGCAGCTTCGCCTCGTCGATGCGAAATCCCATCGGCCCCACCAGATGCAGCCGACTGCCAGTGACAAAACAGCTCCGCGCCACATTTCCCGTGTTCTGCGGGATACGCGGCTGGTACAACACAATATTTAACAAAAGAATCTCTCCTTTATCTGGAAATCATCGTGCAAACCGTCCCTCTCTGCGATAAAATAGAGACAAGAGGTGATCACAATGAATGAACAGTTAAAACACATCATCGACGATTCAAACCGCATCGTCTTCTTCGGCGGCGCCGGCGTTTCCACCGAAAGCGGCATCCCCGATTTTCGCAGCAAAGACGGCCTCTACCATCAAAAAGGATTCAAATACGATCCTGAGACCATGCTCAGCCGCAGCTTTTTCGACAGCCACACCGAGGAATTTTTCGAATTCTACCGCACCAAAATGATCGCGCCGAACGACGGCCCCAGCGCCGTGCATCTGAAGCTCGCCGAGATGGAGCGCGAGGGAAAACTCTCCGCCATCATCACCCAAAACATCGACGGCCTGCACCAGCTCGCCGGCAGCAAAAACGTCTACGAGCTCCACGGCTCCGTCATGCGCAACTACTGCATGACCTGCGGCCGCTTCTACGACCTTGACTTCGTCAAAAACACCACCGGCATTCCCCGCTGCCCCGAAGACGGCGGCATCGTCAAGCCCGACGTCGTCCTCTACGAAGAAGCCCTCGACCAGGATGTTCTCGAAGGCGCCCTGCGCGAGATCCAACAGGCAGACTGCCTCATCATCGCCGGCACCTCTCTGGCCGTGTATCCAGCCGCCGGCCTCATCTACTACTTCAAAGGCAAACACCTCGTCGTCATCAACAAGGGCGCCACGCCGCAGGATGCCAACGCCGAGCTCGTCATCCACGACCGCATCAGCACCGCCCTATTATAACACAAAACGCCCCAGCGCGCGTCCTTCGTTTCTCGCGAAGAACGAACGCCAGGGCGTTTGCTTGTTATTCTACGATTTCCACCTCAGCAAAAACCACATCGATCACCATACGCAGCAAATCTTCAGGAATCTGTTCGACGACACGATAGGCGCGCGCATTCAGATCCAGCGCCTTAACATGCTCACACAAAACAACACCCGTCGTCACCGTTCTGTCGTCCAACGGAATATGCAGTGGGAACTTGTTGTTTGTGTTTGTGATCGGACAAACTATTGTAAGATTCGTCTTTTGATTAAAGAAATCATTGCTGATCACCAGCGCCGGGCGATAGCCCGCCTGTTCATGACCAGCCTGAGGATTAAAGTTCAGCTTAATAATATCGCCTTGCCTTACCATAATTCATCCCCCACAGGATCTCCCCAGTCAATCTCCACAGGCGAATAATTCCCATCAAAATCTGCAAACAGCTCCTTGATATTTTTTCGCTTTGCTTCCGGCTCAATGATCAGTTTACCATCCTGGGCACGCATCGCAAGTGATTCGTTTTCCCGCCAACGCAGCTCCTCAACAATCGCTTTTGGAATACGGATACCCTGGCTATTGCCCCATTTTTGAATCGTCACCGACATAAGATCGCCTCCTCTCATCGTATATACTTAGTATATACGTCTCGCCCTCGTTGCGCAAGCATTTTCCAATAAAACAGCGGCAGCTCCACGATCATTCGCAGAGCCGCCGCGTATTATTTACTGTTCAAGAAAACGTTCCAGAATCGCTGCCACCTGAGCGCGCGTCGCACTTCCCTGTGGTTCGAGGAGATTCCCCGGCATGCCACTGATCAATCCTTCAGCGACTGCCCACTGCACAGTTTCCGCTGCCCAGCTGCTGACGCTGGCTGCGTCGTTGTAGCCGCTGAGCTCTGCGCGGGCGTTCACGTCTTCGCCTTTCCAGGCGGCGTAGTTCATCAGCATGGCTGCCAGCTGCTCGCGGGTAATCGGATCGTTTGGTCGGAAGGTTTGATCTTCATATCCTGCGACGATTCCTTCGCTCGCTGCCCATTTCACAGCGTCTGCGTACCAGTCGCCGTCGGCAACGTCGGTGAACCCTGCTGCCTCAGCAGTTGGTCCGCCTTCCAGACGATTCAGGATAGAGACGATCATGCCGCGCGTGGTCGTCAGGTTTGGTGAAAATGCTGTGTCGCTGGTGCCGGTCATGATCCCATGACCATACACATACGCCACAGCATCGTAGAACCAGTCACCATCCGCCACATCGGTGAACGGCAGCGCTACTTCTACAGGCGGTTCACTGACCAGCGCGCTTTCCATGACGGCTGCGATCACAGCATGGCCAGCGGCATTTGGATGAATATCCATATTCACGTCTGGCGAGAGGGTGGCATTGCAGAGTGGGTTTGCAGCGGTGTTCTCTGCTTTGAAGGTGTTGCAGACATCGGCCACATCACAGCCGGTCGCTGCTGCCAGCGTCTGGATCTGCAGATTGAGCGCTGTCACACCGGCGTCAAATGCGCTGATGATACCAGTGACTGCACCGCCAAGCGCTGTGCCATCGAGATGGCTGTAAGGGTTGTACTGCGTCGCCACAACAAGCGTGGCGTCTGGATTCAGTCCCTTGATCTTTGCCAACAGGCTGGCAAAATTTTCGCCGAAGCTGGTCAATGCCTGTGTCGCCTGCGCCGACTGTGGGAAAGCGGTCATGAATTGCAAGAGTGGCGCCAGGGTTGTGAGATCTGCATTTTCACCCTGGCCCATGAAGAGCATGAGGATTTCCTGCGCCGTCATCTGGCCGCCTGTGGTTTCTGCCAGATAATCAAAAAGCGCCGCCAGCATATCGTTGCCGCCAATGGTGAGGGTGATCACATCTGCCGTGCTTAAAGCCTCAGCTATCTCTGCGTTCTCCAGTTTTGCCAACAAGCTCCCAGAGGTTTCGCCAGCTTCAGCCAGATTCGTCAGTGTGTAGCCGTTATCCTGCGCGATCAGGGACGGAAACGCCTCTGTTTCCGGCGCTTCGAGCCCATAGCCCGAGCTAATACTGTCGCCAATGGCGACATAACGCCCCTGCGTTTCCTCGGCCATGGCCGCAAACGGGAACAGCGTACTCACAAGCGCGACACATACCAGCATCGCTAACAATTTTCTTTTCATTGTCATTCCTCCTTTTAATGTATCATTTTTAATCCATATATGATTAATATACCATAAAAAACCGGTTTTGCCATGGCGCGTTTTTACACAAAAAAGAGGGATGCCTGCGCAGGGCAGACGTCCCTTAAAGAAGCATGTGATCTTTGAGCGCTCTACGACCCTTGATGCCGAGCTTGCTGTAGGCGTTGGAAAGATGGCTCTTGACGGTGTGCACCGAGAGATTCAAATGCTCGGCGATCTCGCCATCGTTCCAGTCGCGGGCAGCGAGCATGCAGATGGCAAACTCGGTGGTGCTGAGATTGTCGGCGACATCGTGACCGGTGTGGGGATTGTGCACGCGGCGCCAGCCCCAGGAAAAACGATAGGTGATGTCGATGATGCGCTTAAAATCTTCGGGCCAACGCGGCTTGATGACGACTTCGAGCATGCCGCCGAGAAGGCCATGATGCTCGCCGAAGGCTTCGATGAGATCGTCCGGCTGAGCCAGCTCCCAGGCGGCGAGAAGGTGGGCTTCGGCGCGGGCGGGATCTTTCAGGCTCATGACGTCCATGACGGCGACGAGATGGAGATAGATGGCGGGGATGGGATAGACGGCGCGCTCAAAATTCAGCGCGTTTTCCACCACGGCAATGCTGCCGGCGTAGTCGGCGGCGAGATATTTTTGATGCGCCTGCACATACACGGCGAACTGGCGCAGGCCCGGCGGCAGATATTTGAAAGCGGCGGAAAGATCCGGCATCTCATTCGAAAGCGGCAGATGCAGGAGCACGCTTGCTGTGGTCACGATGAAAAGCCCGGCGGCGCGCAGCTCGGGCGGCGTGTCCGCATCAAATGCCTCAATGCTCTGCTGCACACGCACAAGCGCCGCTCTGGCACGTTGGATCTGGCCAAGAGTGAGATTGGCGTAGGAAAAGATCAGACAAGCGGAAAGGCGCAGCGCCGGTTCGTCGCTGTCAAGGTAGCATTCTGCGATCGCTGCAGCATCTTCAGCCCGTCCGCTGAAATAAGCAAGTTCGGCGCAGGCGATCTGGCGCAGGTCCGGGTCCGAAATGGCCGCCACAGCTTCGGCTGCCTGCCCGGGCGCAAAGGCTGTGTTCATAAGTGGCATCGGCAAAAGAAAGGCCTGCGTTTTTGGGGACGCAGCGCCGCCAGGCTTTCGCGGATCCTGTGGGCGCGCGGCATCCTCCGGAATGGCCCAGCTTCCGCTGAATTTTTTCGCCCCAAGAATGCGCCCGTCGCGCGCGAATTTCTGCACGCGACGCTCAGAAAGCTGCCATCGTTCGGCTGCTTCTGCCACGCTGATATAAGCCATGATGCGCTCCTCCTTCACTGGGTGTTGATTGTATTATAGTCGTTTTCCCGAACACTTTCAACGCCCACGAAAAAACGCGTGCCCCACAGCTGGCACGCGTTGACGATCAAAAAAATCTCAATAAACGGACATAGGTCTTTGCATCTTTGTCAGATTTTCTAAAGCCATAACGCTTATAACAATTTTGTTCATTTTGATAGAAAGCCAACAATTTCTCATGATCTTCACATTCCAGAAAGATAATTCCGCCACCAACCTGTCTCTGTACCATGGTCAATGTTGCGATCGCTGCTTGCATCAGTTCGTTTCCACCTATCGAACTGCGGTCAGACTTACCAAATTGTGCAATGAGAAATGCTGAAACTGTATAGGCACCACTATCTTCATCCAATTTACAATATCGTGCGTTTTTCTTTTCATCTGATTTTGAGAGAGACGCTCTGTCTTTTTCTGAGATCAAGAGCGGCTTGTGCGTGAGCGTGTAATATCCCACAATCCTCTTTTCTTCGTCGAAAACAAGATGGGTGATCGAAATTTTTCTCTTCGCAAAATCAATCGCATTATGCTGCAAAAAGTGTTGGATATCCTGATTTTTACTACAAGAAAAATCGGAGATAAGTTCCTGCGTAGCACTTTCTCCGATTTGCTCAATAGCATCCAAAATATTGATCGATCTATATGTCATGATTGTCCCCTTATTTCAACAAAAAATCTTTGATCTCAGCTGGATCTGTCAGCTGACGAACAGAACTTGTCGAATCGGTCTGTGGTTCTTTTCTTTCAACTTCTGCTCTGGAATCTTCCAGCGCATCGATAAAGTTTTTCAAAGTTTTAGGGTCGTGAATAGAAAAGTCAGCAAAAATACTCGATGTGGCCATTACCACTCACCTCCTAAAAAATTTTCTCTACGATTATTATACCGCATTTCTGCAAATTATTCCACGAAAAAACGCGTGCCCCACAGCTGGCACGCGTTTTTGGTTGTGCTATTATTTGGCGTAATTCACGTTGCGAGTTTCGCGAATGACGACCACTTTGATCTGGCCGGGATATTCCATCTCGGCTTCGATGCGTTTGACGATGTCGTAAGCGAGCTTTGCACTCTGGGCATCGTCGATCTTTTCAGGTTTGACGATGACACGCACTTCTCTCCCTGCCTGGACGGCGTAGGTTTTTTCGACGCCATCGAAATCGTTGGCGATGCCTTCCAGCTGGGTAAGTCGTTTGAGGTAATTTTCCAGGGTTTCCCGGCGCGCGCCTGGACGGGCGGCGGAAATGGCATCCGCTGCTGCCACGAGGACGGATTCGACCGAGCTAGGCTCTGCGTCTCCGTGGTGCGAGAGGATGGCATTGAGAACACCGGCTGGTTCGCGGTACTTGCGGGCGATGTCTGCCCCCAGAGTGGTGTGCGAGCCTTCGGTGTCGTGGTCGATGGCTTTGCCGATATCGTGGAGCAGACCGGCGCGTTTTGCCAGCGTCACGTCCACGCCAAGCTCGGCGGCCATGAGACCGGAGAGATGGGAAACTTCAATGGAATGCTTCAGCACATTTTGACCGTAGCTGGTGCGATACTTCAAGCGGCCGAGCAGCTTAACCAGCTCCGGATGCAACTGGTGGATACCTGTTTCGAACACAGCCTGTTCGCCGGCTTCGCGAATGGTCGCGTCCACTTCCTTCTGGGCCTTGTGCACCATTTCTTCGATGCGGGCTGGATGGATGCGGCCGTCGACGATGAGCTTTTCAAGCGCCACACGGGCAACCTCGCGACGGATCGGTTCGAAGCAGGAGAGCACGACTGCTTCCGGCGTGTCGTCGATGATGAGATCAACGCCGGTGAGATTTTCGAGGGCGCGGATGTTGCGGCCTTCGCGGCCGATGATGCGGCCCTTCATCTCGTCATTTGGAAGCGGAACGACGGAAACGGTGGATTCTGCAACATGATCTGCAGCACAGCGCTGGATGGCGCCGGCGATGATGTTGCGCGCGGTTTTTTCGGCGGACGCCTTGGCTTCAGCTTCCTTGTCCTTGATCATGACCGCGAGACTATGGTCTACGTCGCTCTCAACCTGGTTGAACAACTGATTCTTCGCTTCTTCGGCGCTGAGGCCGGCAACACGCTCCAATTCCAGCTGTTGCTTGTCGATCAGTTCGCTCAACTCTGTGCGTGCTTCTTCCAGTTTATTTTCTTTTTCAAGAAGCGCGTTTTCTTTCTTTTCAAGATTGGTAGATTTGCGGTCCAGGGCATCTTCTTTCTGCACCAAACGTTTTTCGGTGTTATACGCCTCTGAACGGATCTCCTTTGCCTCTACTTCCGCTTCGTTGCGGATCTGCAGGGCAGTGTCTTTGGCCTCGATCAGCGCTTCTTTTTTCATGGCCTCAATGTCTCTGTTGGCCGCTTCCAGAATGCGCTGCGCTTCGGCTTCCGCGGAACCGATGAGGGATTCCGAGGATTTTTTTCGTGCAATGTAACCTCCGATGCCACCTATCGCCAAACCTACGATCACAGCGATAATGAGCTCGAGCATATCTTCCTCCTTTCTAAAGAATTCTTTGTTCAATTGTAATTTCTGAGACTAAGGCAATAAAAAAAGCAAACCAACTATCTTGGTTTGCTCTTCATAGTAATCAACCATATGACAAAATGTTTCATTTCTGTTATATGTTACCAAAACGGTTAACATCCATGCACATCAGCGGTCAAAGCAATTACCTCACCATAGTCTACGATTATTTTACGCTGAAAAGCGCGTAGTGTCAAGGTTTTTCAGCCTTCCAGACGGTGAGTCAATAACGCTCGAGTTCCGAAAGAAGTCCAGCGCTGTAGCCTTTTCCATAAAGATAGCGCATCGTTTGTTGGTATTTTTTCCCTTTTTCCCGACACTTGTCGTACTCACGCTCAAGCTGTGCAATCTCTGCTTCCTCTGGATATTCCCTGGCGAGGGTATCTTCTATAATGAAGGAATCGATGCCCTTATCGCGCAGCGCAAAAGTGAGCTTGAGTCGTCCGCAGGGATTGAAGCGGAGCTTGTCGCGCACGAAGCTTTCAGCAAACTGCGCGTCGTCGAGATAATGATAGGAATAGAGATAGGCGACGATCTCGTCGATCTCTTCAGCCGCTACCTGCTTTTTCTCCAGATATTGGCGCATCTCAAATTCTGAGCGCATGCGCACGGTGAGATAGCGCAGGGCGAGCTGCTTATGCTTTTCTTCCATCAGAGTTCATCGTCCACATCTGCGAGGAAATCGTCGTCGAGAAGCGCGTTCATATTTTCCTGCAGAAGGGCTTCCTCCTTCTTCTCCGGTTCTTCGTCAACAGCAACACCGCGCACGCGCTGGTCGATCTCCTGCGCCATTTCCGGATGCTCTCGGAGATAAATGCGGACGTTGTCGCGTCCCTGGCCGAGGCGTTCGCCTTTGTAAGAATACCAGGAGCCGCTCTTTTCGAGCACGCCCATCTCGGCAGCGATGTCGATGAGGGAGCTTTCGTTGGAGATCCCTTCGCCGTAGAGAATGTCAAACTCGCAGGTTCTGAACGGCGGCGCCACTTTATTCTTGACGACCTTCACCTTGGTGCGGTTGCCGACAATGTCGTTGCCTTTTTTGATGGCTTCGCCGCGGCGCACCTCGAGCCGCACGCTGGAATAGAATTTGAGCGCGCGACCACCGGTGGTCGTTTCAGGATTGCCATAGAGGACACCGATCTTTTCACGGATCTGGTTGATGAAAATGACGACGGTGTTCGTGCGGCCGATGTTGGCGGTGAGCTTGCGCAGCGCCTGGCTCATGAGACGCGCGAGCAGACCAACGTGGGTGTCGCCCATTTCGCCTTCGATCTCGGCGCGTGGCGTCAGCGCTGCAACAGAGTCGACGACGATCATATCCACAGCGCCGCTGCGCACGAGGGCGTCGCAGACTTCCAGCGCCTGCTCGCCGTTGTCCGGCTGGCTGATCAGGAGATTTTCCGTGTCGACGCCGATGTTTTTCGCATAGACAGGATCGAGCGCGTGCTCCGCGTCGATAAACGCAGCGATGCCGCCGCGTTTCTGCGCTTCTGCCACACAATGGAGCGCGACGGTGGTCTTACCGGAAGATTCCGGCCCATAGATCTCGATGATACGGCCCTTTGGCAGACCGCCAACGCCGAGCGCGCGGTCGAGAGCGATGGAGCCAGTTGGAATGGTCTCGACCTCGAGCTTGGTCTGGTCGCCGAGGCGCATGATGGTGCCTGGGCCAAACTGATCCTCCATCGCTTTCAGCGCGTGCTTGAGCGCTTCGTTCTTATCATCATTCATTCCGGCAATGGTTTGTTGTTTCTTAGATTTTCCAGCCATAGATTAGCCTCCAAAAGCGGTGTAGTTTCTCATATCGTCGTTGTGTTTTTCAAATGCCAGCGCGATAAGGCGCTCGATCACCTCGATCAGCGGACGACCGGAAGCCTGCCACATTTTTGCGTACATGCTGATGGATGTGAAGCCTGGCAGGGTGTTGACCTCGTTCAGCAGAATGCGGCCGTTGTCCTTGTCGATGAAGAAATCGGCGCGGCACATGCCGTCGAGATCGAGAACCTTGTAGGTTTCCTTGGCAATGCGCGTGATCTCGGCAACCTGTTCTTCAGTGAGATCGGCCGGCGCTTTGGTCGTGCTGTTGTCGAGGATGTATTTCGATTCGTAGTCGTAGAACACACCCTCTGTCACGATCTCGCCAGGCACAGCCATTTCTACTTCCTCGTTGCCGAGGAGCGCGGTCTCGATCTCGCGCGCGTTGACGCCTGTCTCAACAATGAGCTTGCTGTCGTAGCGCGCTGCGCCAGCGAGCCCTTCGCGCAGCGCATCGCGGTTTTCCACCTTGCTGATACCGACGCTGGAGCCGAGGCAAGATGGTTTGACGAACATCGGATAAACGAGGGTATCTTCGATCTGATCGAGCACAGCCTCTGTGTTGTTCTCAAAATCGTAGCGGCGCACAGCCACATAATCTGTCTGCGGAATGGCGTAGGCCTTGAGAATGTCGCGCATGAAAACCTTATCCATCCCGACCATGGAGCCCATCATGCCAGCGCCAACGTAAGGGATGCGGCACATATCGAAGAACGCCTGCAGATGACCGTCTTCGCCATAGGAGCCGTGAATGATCGGAAATGCCACGTCGATCTGGCCGATCTCAGCGAAGGTTTTGGCATTGCGCATGACGCCGCCAGGATACTGCGGAAAGATCAGTTCTCTGTCGGCGTAGCCAGCTGCGTCGAAATGCTCCACATCCTCGCGCGCAACAGGACCGTACCAGCGGCCATCCTTGGCGATGCCGATTGGAAACACATTTTCGTAGCCAGCATCCAGGAGCGCGCCGACGATCGTATTCGCAGAAACGCAGGAAACGTCATATTCACCGGAAGGGCCGCCAAAAACGACCCCGACTTTTAACTTCTTATCTAACATCATGCAGCCCCCCACAATAAAACGAAGGTAATGACAAAAATGATCAGCGCCACGACAAACTGGATGAAGGACACCACAGCTGTTCCGACGAGGGAGCCGGCGCTGGCTCGCATTGCGCCCTGCAGAGAACGGTGGGTTCTGTATTCTGCGCCAACGGTGCCAAGGGTCGCGCCGATCACGCTGCCGCGGCCTTTACCGATGAAGCCACCGGCAGCAGCGCCGAGCGTGGAGCCGATCGAGGCGTCGTTGGATGCGCCAAAGCGTTTCGCGCCGAGCATCGTGCCATAATAATCCAGCACAGAGCTGCCGACGGCGAGCACGCCGACGATCACCACAAACCAGATCGGATACGCGTTCCAGTGATCAAAAATGCCATAGGCCAGCATGCTGAGAAAGACCAGCCAGAAACCCGGCAGCATCGGCACAAACGTGCCGATCACACCGGCGGCCATTGCTACGATCAGTAACCAAGTATAAACGTCCATCTTATCCCTCCATTTTCTTTGCTGCCAAACATACGGATGCAATGATATGTGAAATCGAGAGACCGCCCTGCATGTAGCCGATGAACGGCGCACGCATCGGGCCGTCGATGCTGAGTTCAATGGATGAGCCCTGGATGAAGGTGCCACCTGCCATGATAACCGGATCGTCGTAGCCCGGCAGCTGGTCGTCGTACGGCGTCACATAACTTTCAAGGGCAGAGGCTGCCTGGATGCCCTGGCAGAATTTGCGCAGCTTGTCCGGATCGCCAAACGCAACGCACTGGATGATGTCTGTGCGCTGGGCGTCGGCTGTCGGCGAAACGACGTAGCCCTTGGCGCCAAGATAGGCCGCAGCAAAGGATGCGCCTTTGAGCGCCTGCTCGACAATGAGCGGCGCCATGAAAAGCCCCTGAAAAGCCGGACGGTTGAAATCCAACGACGAGCTGACGTCGTCGCTGATGCCCGGCGCTGTCAGGCGCTGCGCACTGGCGTTCACGAGATCCTCGCGACCGGCGATGTAGCCGCCGCGTGGCGCGAGACCGCCGCCTGGATTTTTGATCAGGGAGCCGGCGATGATATCTGCACCGACTTCGAGGGGTTCACGCTCCTCGACAAATTCGCCATAGCAGTTGTCGACAAAGATGACGATCTCCGGCGAAATGCTTTTGACAATCTCACAGGCACGGGCGATCTTCTCGATGGACAGGCTGTCGCGCCATTCGTAGCCACGAGAGCGCTGGATCATCACCATCTTTGTCTGTGGCGTCACCGTAGCGCGGATGGCCGCTTCATCGAAATCGTTGTCCTTGAGCGGCACGCTTTTGTGATGAATGCCGAACTCGCGCAGCGTTCCCTGGGCGTCGTCGCTTTTTCCGATGACCGTCTGCAAAGTGTCGTAAGGCAGACCGCTGATGGAGACCGCTTCGTCACCAGGACGCAGGATGCCAAAAAGCACCGTAGCGATGGCGTGGGTGCCGCTGACGAGATTGGAACGCACGAGCGCTTTTTCGGCGCAGAAAATATCTGCCCAGACACGTTCGAGCACATCGCGGCCGGTGTCCCCGTAGCCGTAGCCGGTGGAACCGTTGAGGTGGAAATCCGCCACCTGATTTTTCTGAAAGGCTTCCAGAACTTTTATCTGATTGGCCTGGGTGACGTCGGTGAAATGCGCCCACTGTGGCGCCAGCTCATCAAGGCAGCGCGCAACGAGCGCAACATCGTCGTCACTCAGACCGGCATAGTTTTTCAATCGATCAAAAAATAATGACATATTCTTCTACCACTTCGTTTCATTTTCTGTTTCTTGCGGGAGAAATTCCCGAAAATATTTTTTTGCCTCAGGCAGCGGCATCTGCACCTTCAGTTTTGCGCCAGTTTCGTCGTATTCTTCGGCGAGCACCCTGCCAAACTGATGTGCCTGAGCGATGCGCTGTCCCTGGGCACTGTCGTAAGGCAGCGTCATCTCAAGGACAACATCCGACGCCTGAGCGATCTTTTTCAACAGATCGACGAGCTCCGCCAATCCCTGGCCGGTTTCGCAGGAAATGAAGCATTTCTGCTGATAAGCCAGGCCTGCAGAAAAGACCGGCGGCTCTTCACAGAGATCGATCTTGTTGCAGACGAGGATGTGCGTTTTTTCCGAGAGGCCGAGGGACATGAGAATGTCCTCGACGACGCGGATGCGTTCGTCGATGCCTTCCTTGGCAACGTCGACGACATGCAGCAGCACATCGGCGTACTGCAATTCCTCGAGCGTCGCCTTGAACGCGTCGAGCAGCTGCGACGGCAGATCGCGGATGAATCCGACCGTATCGCTGACGAGGAGCACCTCGCCCCCTTCAAGCTCGAGACGACGCGTCGTTGGATCGAGGGTCGCAAAGAGCTGGTCGGCGGCGTAAATGTTGTCGTCGGTGAGGCAGTTGAGCAGCGTACTCTTGCCGGCGTTGGTATAGCCGACGAGCGCGACTGAAAGGCCCTGCTGCTTCATGCGCGCGTTGCGCTGAAGCTCGCGATTGCTCTTGACGTTTTCGAGCTCCCTGGTGATGTGATGAATGCGCCGGCGGATATGCCGGCGATCGGTTTCGAGCTTGGTCTCGCCGGGACCACGGGTCCCGACGCCACCGCCGAGACGCGACAGCGCCGTACCCATGCCAGTGAGCCGCGGCAGGAGATAATTGAGCTGCGCCAGCTCTACCTGATATTTGCCCTCGCGGCTGCGGGCACGCTGGGCAAAAATATCGAGAATGAGCACCGTCTTGTCGATGACCTTCACACCGAGACGATCTGAGAGCATCTGATTGTAGGACGGCGTCAGCGCCTGGTTAAAGACCACAACATCCGCCGCTTCGTTCTGCACAAGCACAGCGATCTCTTCCAGCTTGCCGGCGCCGAGCTTGTGCTGATTGCCGCGCATCACCTGCACGATGACGTCGACGACGTCGAGACCGGCGGTGTCCGCAAGCTCGCAAAGCTCTTCACGGGCGATCTCCACATCATCCTGTGTGTTGCCCTTGGGTTGGAGGATGAGAATGGCGCGCTCTTTCTCCGAGCCAGTGGCGACGGTGCTCTGCCGCGCCAGCAAGCCTTCGTAATGCAAAAGCTGATCGGCCAGCGGCAGGCGCGTGAACGTCGCCCAATCGAGATCCTCTGCACCGACCACCCTGGCATCGGCGAGCATGCCGTCTACCGGCTCGAGCATGGCGACAGATGCGCGCAGCTTGCCCTCCGGACAGGCGATGGCGATCATGGCGTCGTAGCGCAGATTTTTCAGCGCGCTGATATCCGGCTCCGAAAGATGGGCCGTCGCGCCGGGATGCGTATGCACACAGCGCACGCCGGCGTAACCATATTGCCAGCGGCGCTTTGAAAGCGCCAGCACCGGCGCCTTGTCGGCCTGGCCGACAGAAACCATCAGCACCTGCCCGCTGCGGTCAATAAAAACCGCAACCTCGCGGCGTATTTCCTCAGAGATCGCGAGCATGGCCTCTGCCAGTTCCCGCGTTACGATCTCGCTGCGCGCCACCGAAATGTCACGCAGCGCATGCAGATCGTCACATTGGCGCCGGCTCAAGCCGTCGATCTGACCAAACAGTTTTTCCATGAGCGGCGCCTCCTTTCTTCATGAACAATGGGCTCAGATACCAGGACGGCTGCCTGGCTTCTGGATTGGCTGTCCTTCCTTGCACATTGGGCATTCTTCTTCGCTGTAGGTTGGGAAGGTGAGCTGGATCAGAGATTTGAATGGCACCTTGAGCTTCAGCGTATTGCCAGGGGTGCGGTCGATGATCGAGGTTGCAGAAACAACTTCAGCGCCCTGCGCCTGTAGCAGCTCGACAACTTCCTGGGCAGAACCGCCAGTGGTCAGCACGTCTTCAGTAACGAGGCAGCGCGTGCCTGGTTCTACGTGGAAACCACGGCGCAGCGTCATCTTGCCATCCTGACGTTCAGCGAAAATGGCTGGCACATCAAGCGCGCGCCCAACTTCATAAGCGACGAGGATGCCGCCGATGGCTGGCCCGACGACCATTTCAATGTTGTCGTTCTTGAACAGCGCAGCGATCTCAGAGCAGACTTTTTCTGCAACGCGAGGGAATTTGAGCAGCTGGGAGCACTGGATGTAGTTGCCGCTGTGCAGACCGGAGCTGAGTTTGAAATGCCCAGTCTGGTAAGCGCCAGTTTCTGTCAGGATCTGCATCAATTCTTCATTTGTCATAGCCATAATTCATTCCTCCAAATCTTATTGTACGTTCATTTCTTCCAGGATCTTCAGCGTCGCTGCCACCGGATCCTCTGCTTTGGTGATCGGACGCCCCACGACAATGTGGCTCACGCCCTGTTCCATGGCCTGGGCTGGCGTCATGATGCGCTTCTGGTCTCCCTTCTGCGCCCATTCTGGACGTACGCCCGGGCAGACCGTAAGAAAATCAGGCGCTGCGACTGCTTCGTGGATCAGCGGCACTTCGCGCGAGGAGCAGACGACGCCGTTCAGCCCGGCTTCTGCAGTCAGCGCAGCCAGACGCTTGACATTTTCGTCCACCGCGCCGCTGAAACCAACACGGGAAAGTCCCGCTTCATCAAAGCTCGTGAGGATGGTCACAGCGATCAGCTTTGGCACCGCAAGGCCATTCGCCTGTGCGCCTTCGGCTGTCGCTTCCATGGCGCGCTGCATCATTTCCAGACCGCCGCCGGCGTGCACATTGAACATATCCACGCCGAGACCAGCCGCCCAGCGGCAAGCTGCCGCCACGGTATTTGGGATATCGTGGAACTTGAGATCGAGGAAAACGTGCTTATCGCGCGCTTTCAGCTGCTCGATGACGCTGCCTTTCGAATTCAGAAAAAGCTCCAGCCCCACTTTATAATAATTCGCTGCATCGCCGATGGCATCCACCAAAGCGATGGCGTCGTCGCCCTTGCTAAAATCCAGAGCGATGATCAGTTGTTCTTTCGTTGCCATTATTTCCACGCCTTCCCTATGAGTTCGTTCACATCTGTGATGCCGCGCGCTTCGCAATAAGCTTCGATACCCTCGAGCACCTTCATTGGCGCCATTGGATCGCGGAAATTCGCTGCGCCGACAGCAACCATCTGCGCCCCGGCGAGCATGTATTCCACTGCGTCGCGCCAGGTCACGATCCCGCCCATGCCGAGGATCGGAATGCCAACCGACTGCGCCACCTGATAGACCATGCGCACGCCAACAGGACGGATGGCTGCGCCGGAAAGTCCGCCGGTGACATTTCCGAGCACCGGTTTCTGGGTGTTCACGTCGATCGACATGCCCATCAACGTGTTGATCAGCGAGAGCCCATCAGCGCCAGCCTCTTCGCAGGCTTTGGCGATCGCGACAATATCGGTGACATTTGGCGAAAGCTTCATTAATACTGGTTTGTCTGTCTCTGCTTTGACAGCGCGGCAGACATCCGCCGCTGCGGCGCAGTCTGTCCCGAAAACCATGCCGCCGGCGTGAACGTTCGGGCAGGAAATGTTGACCTCGTACATGACGATCTCATCAACATCGTTGAGGGCTTTTGAAACGGCTGCATAGGTGTCGAGGGTGCCGCCGAAAATATTGGCGATGATCTTGCAGTCGCCGAGGCGCTCGCGCATCTGTGGCAGATAGTCCTGCTTGAACACATCGGCGCCAGGATTTTCCAGCCCGATGCAGTTGAGCATGCCAGCCGGCGTTTCCGTGATGCGCACACCGGCGTTGCCCTTCTGAGGATACGCCGAGAGGCCCTTCGTGGTGATCGAGCCGAGGCGTTCCACCGGCACAAAGCGTCCGTACTCGATGCCGAAGCCGTACGTGCCGGAGCAGGTCGAGACAGGATTTTTGAATGTCACACCTGCAAAAGTGGTTTCCATGTTCACGCTCATGCCAGTTCCACCTCCTCAGACCAGAATACCGGACCGTCCTGGCAAACCTTCGGATACACAGCCGCATCCGGGTTGCCGGATTTGCACGTGCAGCCAAGGCAGACGCCGACGCCGCAGGCCATTTTTCCTTCCAGCGAGAGCTGGCAAGGAATACCTGCTTCATCTGCGAAGCGCTTCACCGCTGCCAGCATTGGCGTTGGTCCGCAGGCTGCGATGCGGTCACAGTCCTTGATGGCGTCGAAATACGCGCTGACGAATCCCTTTTCGCCAAGGCTGCCGTCTTCTGTCGCGTAAAGCAGACGCACGTTTTTCTCTGCGTAAGGTTCCAGCCCGGCAAGCTGCGCCGCACTGCGACCACCAACGATGAACGTGAGGCGGTTGCCCTTGGCGAGCAGCGCGTCAGTGAGATATTCAAACGGCGCCTTGCCGATGCCGCCGCCGATCATGACGACGTCCTTGTTTTCGATATCCAGATCAAAGCCGCGCCCGAGGGGACCGAGCAGGCTCACGGTTTCGCCTTCGTCCATGGCGGCCAGTGCTTCCGTGCCTTCGCCGACAACAGCGAACATCAGCGAGAGCACGCCATCCTTGCATTGGTTGATGCTGATGGCGCGACGCAGAAATGGCGTCGGGCCGTGGCTCGTTTCCACCATGACAAATTGTCCCGGCACAGCCTCTGCGCAGAGCGCCGGCGCGTCAAAATCGAAGCGCCATTCGTTCTCCGCAAGCTTCGTTTTGCGAAGGATCTTTACCTCATGTAACTCCATCCTGACCTCCTCTTTTAGACGATCGCACCGTTTTTCAGCACAACGCGACCTGCGCGCAGCACCATGCTTGGCCAGCCGCGCAGCACTTCGCCGGTATATGGGCAGTTTTTGCCCTTGCTGTAAAATTCCTGTGGGTTGACGGCGCGTTCTGTTTCCGGATCAAAGATCAGCACATCGGCGACCTTGCCGACAGAAAGACTGCCGCGGTCGATGCGCAAAAGCTCTGCCGGATTGCAGCTCATGATCGAAACGATCTCGCTCAAGGTGAAGCGGCCGGTCTCGACAAGATGCGTCCAGATCAGCGGGAACGCGATCTCGATGCTGGAGATGCCGTTGGCAGCACGCTCAAATTCCACGTCCTTTTTATCAGAAGAATGTGGCGCGTGGTCGGTGCCGATGCAGGTGATCGTGCCATCCTTCAGGCCGTTGATGAGCGCTTCGTTGTCAGCGGCGGTGCGCAGCGGTGGCGCCACCTTGGCATCGGTGTTGTAGCCGCGCACAGCATCCTCGGTGAGGAAAAGATGGTGCGGCGTAACTTCGCAGGTCACTGGCAGTCCCTTGGCCTTGGCTTCGCGCACCAGCTCCAGCCCGCTGGCGGTGCTGAGATGCTGGATATGCAGACGCACGCCGGTCATTTTTGCGAGCATGATGTCGCGCATGATGATGATGTCCTCAACTTCGTTGGCAATGCCGCCGAGGCCCATTTCTGTTGCCAGCGCACCAGCGTTCATGCAGCCAGCGCCCTTGAGATCCTTGTCCTCACAATGGCTCATGAAGAGCACATCGTAAGGCTTGCTGTAGGTCATGGCCTTGCGCAGAATACCGCTGTTGGCGACGGATTTTCCGTCTTCGGTGAAAGCGATGACGCCAGCATCCCTGAGAAAACCGATCTCGGTGATCTCCTGACCTTCCTGGCCCTTGGTGATGGCCGCTGTTGGCAGCACATCTGCGTAGCCGAGGCGCGCAGATTTATCTTTAATGTAGCGAACGATCGGCACATTGTCGACGACCGGGAACGTATTTGGCATGGCGACAACGGTTGTGAAACCGCCGGCGATGGCTGCCTTGCTGCCACTTTCGAGGTCCTCCGATTCTTCCTGGCCTGGATCGCGCAGATGAACGTGGGTATCGATGAGCCCCGGCATCACATAGCAGCCGGAAAGATCGAAGATCTCTTCGCCGTCCTGCTCCGGCAGATCCGGACCAACTTCGCTGACAACGCCGTTTTCAATGCGGATATCTGTCACCCCGTCGATGGCCTGGGAAGGATCGACCAAGTGTCCGTTTCTTAATAACATCTCTTATTCCTCCTCTGTCAACAGCTTCAGCAGCGCCATGCGAATGCACAGCCCGTTGGTGACCTGCTCCAGGATCTTCGACTGCGGACCGTCGGCAATGGCGCCGTCGATCTCCACACCGCGGTTGATCGGACCTGGATGCAGCACAATGGCATCCGGCTTGGCCAGAGCGAGGCGCTCTTTGTTCAGGCAGTAGAAATGGGTGTATTCTTCCTTCGATGGGAAGAGCCCGGCTTTCTGACGTTCGAGCTGGATGCGCAGCATCATCACGACGTCGGCATCCTTGATGGCTTTGTCAAAATCCATCTCCAGCTTTGCGCCCATTTTCGTGATGCCGCCAGGAACGAGCGTGGCCGGTCCGCAAACGGTGACGTCGCAGCCAAATTTGTTCAGCAGGAGCAGATTGCTGCGCACAACGCGGGAATGGGACAGGTCGCCGACGATGACAACCTTGAGGCCCTTGAGTTCTTTTTTGTAGTCGCAGATCGTCATGAAATCCAGAAGCGCCTGCGTTGGATGTTCGTGCATCCCGTCGCCGGCGTTGATGACGTGCGCGTTGACGTGCTTGGACAGCAATTCATGAGCGCCGCTGTTTGGATGGCGCATGACGATGACGTCTGGATAATAGGCGTTGATCGTCTGGGCAGTGTCGATGAGCCCTTCGCCCTTCTGAACGCTCGACGACGACGCAGAAATATTGAGGACGTTGGCGCCCTGATATTTTGCAGCCAGCTCAAAAGACGAGCGCGTGCGCGTGCTGTTTTCGTAGAAAAGATTGACGACGGTGACGCCGCGCAGATCCTCGGTCTGTTTCATGCTGCGCACCTGATCGCGCATCTGTCGCGCCAGAGTCAGGATTTCCTGAATCTCTTCAACGCTGAGCTGATTGATGCTGATGAGATCTTTATGTTTTAAACCCACGATGATCCTCCTTTGTTCTCAGTACATAGCGTGTGGTGTCGCTCCACACAAATTTCCATGTTCATTTTAGCACAAAACGCGCAGGATGGGAAACGTTATCGCCTTTTGCCTTGCACATTCGTTTTCTACATTTTATACTAGTGGAAGATCAGGTAGGAGGTAGCGCTGCGCGACCAGCTCGTTCCGCTCGCTGGCAGGTAGGAGGCAGGAGGTTTTGACGACCACCGATCAACGATCGTGGATCGTCAGCGAACCGTTCTCATTAATCGCCAGCGATATCGCGCAGCAACAGCAAAACCTCCTACCTGCGGACAAGCGTCAGCGCGTCCGCCTCGCGAAGCGAGCTACCTCCTCCCTCCTACCTAAACATCCCAGAAAGGAGATGCCCAATGGAAAGCATCATCAAAGATATCAACCTGGCGCCTGCCGGTCAGCTCAAGATCGACTGGGTGCGCGCCCACATGCCGATCTTAAACGAAATTGAAAAAGAATACCGCGAAACAAAACCATTCGCCGGCAAAAAAATTGTCATCTGTCTCCACCTCGAAGCGAAAACCGCCTACATGGCGCTCGTCATCCAGGCTGGCGGCGCTGAAGTCGCTGTCGCCGGTTCCAATCCGCTCTCGACTCAGGACGACATCGTCGCTGCGCTTGTGCAAAATGGCATCACAGCCTTCGCCAAACACGGCGCGACCCAGGAAGAATACGATCTCTACATTGAAAAGCTCGCCGAGTTTGAGCCAGATCTCTTCATCGACGACGGCGGCGATTTCACCGCCATGCTCCACCGCGATCATCCAGCCCTCGTTCAGAAAATCCTCGGCGGCTGTGAAGAAACGACCACCGGCATCATCCGTCTTAAAGCGATGGAAGCCGACGGCGATCTGCGCACGCCGATGATCGCTGTCAACAACGCGATGATGAAGCATCTCTTCGACAATCGCTACGGCACCGGCCAATCTGTCATGGAAGCCGTCATGCACAACACCAACCTCGTCATCGCCTCCAAGACCGTCGTGGTCGTCGGCTACGGCTGGTGCGGCAAGGGCGTGGCCATGCGCGCCAAAGGCATGGGCGCGAAAGTCATCGTCACCGAGATCGATCCGATCAAAGCCACCGAAGCGCTGATGGACGGTTTTGTCGTCATGCCGATCGTGGAAGCTGCCAAACAGGGCGACGTTTTCATCACCGTCACCGGCAACAAAAACGTCATCGACAAGGATGCGCTCGAAGTCATGAAGGATCAGGCCATTCTCTGCAACGCCGGCCATTTCGACGTGGAGATCAACAAGCACGCCCTTGAAGAACTCGCCACCAACATCGCGCCTGCCCGCAAAAACGTCGTCGCTTACACCATGCGCGACGGCCGCACGCTCTACCTCATCGGCGAAGGCCGTCTCGTAAACCTCGCTGCCGGCGACGGTCATCCGGCTGAGATCATGGATCTCACCTTTGGGCTGCAGACGCTCTCGCTGCAGTATCTCTGCGAGCATCCAGAGCTCAACGCCCATGTCTACGATGTGCCGGAGGAGATCGACAAGCGCGTCGCGCTGATCAAGCTTGCGTCCCTCGGCGTTTCCATCGACAGCCTCACCGCTGAGCAGGCAGACTATCTCAACAGCTGGGCTCTGTGATCATGAACAAGTACAAAAATTTTGTCGCCATCGATGTGGAAACGACCGGCCTGAACGACGACTCCGAGATCATCGAGATCGGTCTCGCCGTCGTTGAAAACGGCAGCGTTGCCCGCACCTGGCAAAGTCTCGTCAAACCGAAGAAACGCATCCCTAAAGACATCGCCATCATGACCGGCATCTCCGACGACATGGTCGCAGACGCGCCATCCTGGGCCGAGATCGAAGAAGAATTTCTCGCGCTCGTCGACGGCAAGCTACTGTTGGCTCACAATTTTCCTTTCGACAAGGGCCGCATCGAATTTCAGCTTGGCCGCAGCCTCGACAATGTCTGGCTCGATAGCCACGACATGGCCAAGCTTTTCCTGCCGACGCTCTCGAGCTACAAGCTCATGGCCATCGCCACCCATCTGCACATTCCGGACACCGATCACCACCGCGCGCTGAACGACGCCATCGTCTGCGCCCAGGTTTTCCTGCGCATTCTCGACGACGCCTGCACGCGCGATCCCTTTGTGCTCCATGAAATGGCCGTCACCTACAGCGGCCAGCAGGAAACCCTTTTCGCGAGCAGCAACTACAGCATGGGCGATCTGCTCTTCCGCATCGCTGAAAAAGCCACAGCGACACAAAGTGCCGAGCCCCTTTCCTATGTCGATCTGCCGTTTCCAGACGACAGCCTGGGACCAAAGCTCGCTTTTTCCAGCGCCGAATCCTTTTTCGCGCCGAGCGGCATTCTCTCGCAGGTGAAGCCCGACTTCCAATACCGCGCGCAGCAGGTGGAAATGCTCGACTGCATCAAGCAGGCCTTCGACACTGACAAGCACGCACTCATCGAAGCCGGCACCGGCACCGGAAAATCCTTCGCCTATCTCGTTCCGGCGCTGCTCTGGAGCTTTGAGCACGACGCCCGCGTCGTCGTCGCCACCGGCACCATCAATCTGCAGGAACAGCTCTACCACGTCGACCTGCCGTTCCTCAAAAAAGCCCTCGGCTATTCCTTCGCGACAGCCATCGCCAAAGGACGCGGCAATTATCTCTGCCTGCGCCGCTTCCACGAATATTGCCGTCGCGCCGCCACAGCCTCGGAGCGTGAGCGCATCTTCGCCACTTCCCTCGTGCTCTGGCACGCCGACGATGTCTCCGGCGACCGCGAACATTTGAATCTCAACAAAGCCGAGAATCAGTACTGGCAAAACATCGCCAGCTCGCCGGACACCTGCCTCGGTCGTCGCTGCCCATACTACAGCGAATGCTGCTATTTTGGCAGCAAACGTGCCTGCGAACAGGCGCGCGTCATCATCACCAACCATTCCCTGCTCTTCCAGGATCTCAAGATCGGCAGTCTGCTGCCGGAATACGACCGCGTCATCATCGATGAGGCGCACCATCTCGAGGACGAAGCCACCCATCAGTTCACCGACACCGTCGATTTCGAGCTCATCACCAAGCTCCTGAACAATTTCACCCGCAACGGTGGTTTTCTCAGCCGCGTCAACGTCGCTCTCGGCAAGGCAGAAACCCTCGCTGAAAACAGCGTCGAGATCGCAGAGCGCGCAAACCGCGCCATGGGCGACGGCGTCGACGGCGCAAAAGCCATCAGCGCCACCATCACCTTCGCCGCCGGGATCCCCGAGCTCGCCAACATTGGCGATCTGCGCATCACCGACAAGATCCGCAACAGCGGCTGGTGGCTGCAGCTGGAAGAATCGCTGCGCAAGAGCCATCGCGCGCTGACCACCGCTGTGACATCCATCAATCGCCTGCTCACCCTGCTCGGCGAGGATGAAAACATCGAATCCCTCCTGCGCGAAATGACCCACGCCCGCGATCGGCTCGCCGAACAGCGCGACTGGCTGGAGCGTTTCATCGCCGGCATTGACGATGATTTTGTCTACTGGGCGAAAACCTACAAAAATTTCAGCTACGCCAATCTGCTGCTCAACGCCGCCTACATCGACATCATGCCGCTGATCCACGAAAAGCTCTTCGCCGCTAAGAAAACCGTCGTGCTCACCTCGGCAACCCTCGCCGTGAATCGCGATCTCAAATACACCGCCGATAAATTTCTCCTCGCGCCGGAAGAATATCTCGCGTCCATCAACGCCTCGCCGTTTGATTACGCGCATCAGTCCCTGATCGCCATTCCAAACGACCACAAGGACTATTCCAAGACCAGCGACTTCGAGTACACGCGCACCGTTGTGAACGATCTCAAACAGCTCATTCCCGCCGTCGACGGCGACATGCTCGTGCTCTTCACCTCCTACGCCATGCTCAACAAAGTACAGCAGGCCCTCAAGGAGGATCAGCGCCTCTCCGATTACCGCATCCTCGCCCACGGCCAGGACGGCAGCCGCACCAGTCTCCTCGAAGCGCTGCAGGACGGTGGCAAGACCGTGCTCCTCGGCGCCAACAGCTTCTGGGAAGGCGTCGACGTCAAAGGCGCCAGCCTGCGCACCGTCGTCATCACCAAGCTACCGTTCACACCACCGACCATGCCCGTCGAAAGCGCGCGCAATGATCTTCTGAAAAGCCAGGGCAAAAATGCCTTCGCCGCCAACAGCCTGCCGCAGGCCGTGCTCCGCTTCCGCCAGGGCTGCGGACGCCTTATCCGCTCCGCCAGCGACCGCGGCTGCATCATCATCCTCGACAACCGCGTGCTCACAAAAAGCTACGGCCGCACCTTCCTCAATTCCCTGCCCGAGCAGCCAGTCTGGACAGATTCCGTCGCGAATCTCGCCCGCAAGCTCAAGGATTGGCACGGCCGCTGAAAAAGAAAAATCGCAGAAACGATCAGCATCAGATCGTTTCTGCGATTTTTTTGTGCTCAGTTTGCTGGCTTAAATTGCAGCAGATTGTTCTTTTCGCCCTGCTTGTGGCGGAGATCTTCTTCCGGCAGAATCATCCCCGTGAGCATCCCGCTCACATCCAGATAGCGGCCCTTCTTGAGATTTTTCAGCGCCGACAGATAAACTGGCGCGATAACGTGGAGCTCCTGGCCCTCACAGTCAACAACGATATCATAAAGCGTGGTGTACTGGCCCATGTCCACCTTCTCGAAAGATTTGATCTTGAAAATCCCCTGGCTGAAGGAGAATGGCATGATGCGATAATCCTGCACGAGGGCTTGCAGCATAGCCTCAAAATCCTTGTCGCGCTTGTCCGCATCTTCCGCAGTCAGCGCCGAATAGATCAACCCCGTTGGCAGGAAATCGCCAATCTCCGGCAGATCGCCGACCAGTTTTTTCTTCGCGTTGTAGTCCTTTTTCGTGTTGATGATGTCCGCATCAAACGCAAACATATTGATGTTCGCAGGGATCGGCTCACCAGCCTTGACATCGCGCAGATCATTTTTGTTCGCCATTTCCACAAGAACAGGGATCACCTTTTCGCCGATCTTCCAGTTCACAGGCAGCGCCGTGTCAAAACGGTCGTCCTCGCTCGATACATACACATCGAGATCCTTTTCCAGCGCGACCACCGTGTCGCTTGCGCGGCCAGTGTCAAAATGCACATCCACGCGCCAGATGCCCGCTTCCATGTTTTCGTCGTTCGTTTCCAGGTAATGGAAGAAATGCAGGTGACGATTTTCATCATAATAATGCGTGATCATCCCATTGCCCGTTTCCTTCGCGTCCCCGCGCTGCAGAATGTACCACTGGATCATTTCTTCTAATTCATCATGACTAAAGCATGTCATCTGTAAATTCATTAATTCTTTCAAAAAAGCCATCGCTGTGCTTCCTCCTTATACATACTCATCTACTTCACATAGTAGCATTAAACAGAACCCACTATCAAGCATTTTTCTAAAAATCATCAACGTTTTTTCTGCACCAACCGCCACGATGAACCCACCGCTTGCAACCAGCCGCAGCATGCAACAAAAGCCGTGCAGCTCCGCGATCAATACGCGTCACTCAGCAGAAAATCCGCCACATGCATCGTCTGGATCCCCTCGTGATTGCCGCCGGCAAAATCATTTGTCAGCAGCACATATTTTGGATAATTATCGTGGATCTCCAGCAAACGTTCATACTCCCGCTTTTCCGTTTTCTCGCTCGTGATCTCCTGCGTCACCTGCACATAGAGCTTTTCTCCCTGGCGCATCGCCACAAAATCCACCTCGCCATCAGGCGTTTTGCCAATATACACCTCGTAGCCACGGCGCAACAATTCAAGGTAAACAACATTTTCCAAACTCGCCGCCACACTGTCCTCGTTGTAGCCGAGCACACTGTAGCGCAGCGCCACATCCGCCAGATAAAATTTTTCCTGCGTTTTCAGGATCGCTTTCCCTCGCAGATCGTAGCGCGAGCAGCGATGCAGCAGATACGCGCTCTCCAGCTTGTCCAGATAGCTGTAGATCGTCTCATTATCCAGCGAACGACGCTCCGATTTCAAATACGCCGAGATCGACGACGCCGAAAACGTGTTGCCCACATTGTTGAACACATATTTCACCACGCGCTCCAGCTGATCCACCTTTTTGATCTGATTGCGCCGCACAATATCTGAAAAAACCGTAGAATTGTAAATATCCCGCACAATCGTGTACACCTCGTCCTGAGAATACGCCTGCAGATGCGTTCCCGGAAATCCGCCCAGCCGAACATATTCCGCCAGCTCCTGCTTCGGATCGCCCACCTTCGCATAGTGCGATTTGAAGAACAGATATTCCCCAAACGACAGCGTGTAAATGCGAAAAGCCACATAACGCCCCGTCAGATAAGTCGCAATCTCCGACGACATCATCCGCGAATTCGAGCCCGTCAGATAAATATCCACGTCAAAATCCGTCGCCAGCGAATTGACCACCTTTTCCCAGCCCTCGATCTCCTGCACCTCGTCAAGAAAGAGATACGTTCTTCGCTGCGGAGCAAGCGCCCCTTTCAGCAGCGCATATATCTCCCGCGCCGAATAGCCATCGTATTCCATCGAATCAAACCGATAACTCACGATCTGCTCCGGCGCGATCCCGCGCTCCTCAACCAATCGTTTCATGATCAGTTTTAGGATCGTTGATTTTCCACAGCGGCGCACCCCCGTCAAAATTTTGATAAACGGCGCATCCACAAAAGCCATGATCCGATCCACATATAACGGTCTGTCAAACATAAGCATCACCTCTGCTCTCAGTATACCGCAACTCGCCAGACACCGCCACCATTTTGCGATTTCAAATCGCAAAAACCATCGATTTTCAAAAGTTTTGCGGTTTTAAACCACAATAGTTGTAGCGAGTTATAGCCTACACGTCAAAAAACGCCCCGCAGCTTTCGCCGCGGAGCGTCCAGTGTTCACAGACAAAATGCGCTTAGCGTTTTGTCCAGTCGTAGTCTTTGTCAACCTCAGTCCATTCTTCGAACTTGGATCCATCAATGTCGATCCATTCGTAGTAGTGGCCATTGGTTGCTTCCTGCATGTCTGCGTAGTACCATGCGCCTGGCTGGTTGTCTGGCCATGTGCGCATGTCGTCGACATCACCGAGGTGTTCATCGTGTGGACGACGTTCGAGCACGCGGTTCACGATCGCGCAGGTTTCTGCACGGGTGATGTTGTTGTTTGGACGAACGGTCCCGTCTGGATACCCGCCGATGATGCCGAGCTCTTCTGCTGCAGCGATGGCATCTGCGTACCATTCGTCGCCGTCAACATCGAGGAAGGTGCCTTCTTCGTATTCAGCTTCGAATGTGTCGTAGAAACGTACGGCCATCGCTGCCAGTTCGGCACGGCTGATCGGTTCGTTTGGACGGAACGTGCCGTCTTCATAACCGCTGAGCGCGCCCATATTTGCCAGCGAGGAAACGGTGATATTGAACCAGTCGTCTTCGTTGACATCTGGGAAGCTGTTGACATCGGTCTCGATCTCTTCACGCACTTCGTCTTTCAGCAGACGATAGAAGATCGTCGCAACCTCTGCACGCGTGATATTGCCCTGAGGCTTCACTGGCCAGAGATCTTCGTTGTCGGAGTATTCTCCGGTACGATAGTCTTCTGGATAGCCTTCAACGTAGAGGAAATGGTTGACCTTGTCGAGGGCTGGTGTGTCTGGTTCTTCTTCGTCATCGTCGTCATCACCAGTGGTTGGTGGGATGTATGGAGGATTGTCGTCATCATCGGCTTCCTCCCAGACGAGAATGAATGGAGAGAATCCGCCAGAACCAACTTCAAATTGGATCCCGGCATCTGTCTTTGTGATGGTTACTTCTTCCGGATCAATCGCCTTCAAATCGTCCAGCTCAAAACCGGATTGTCCACCTGTCGAATCATCGCGATGCAATCCTTCAAAATGATACAGTGTGAAATCTGTATTCTTGCCAGTGTCCTCTGGATAAGCCCAGGTCACTGTGACAGGACCAGAAGCTTTTACCCAGGCGTTGCCGTTATCTTCATCAACCAGATCGAGATATCTGGACTGATAATGGCGCGTTGTCCCGTAAGAAGCATTGCCCATCTCGCTATCCACTTTGTCCTTCAGCGCTCCGGAACGATCGTGACCATCATCGTCGATGATGGTGTCAAAGAGCAGACCAACTGCTGCTGGATTTTTAACCGGAACGGTGGTGTTGTTCAAAGTATACGTGGTATTTTCTTCTTTCGGTGTAACGGCTGCTGTTCCTGCAGAAAGACGCTCACTTGACAACGTTTCACTGATGAGGTGTACCGGATTATCTGCTGCAGAATTATTGGTATCATCTACAGCGCGAACTGTCAGTTTTCCTGTTGCATCAGCTTTGACGTCGTAGGTCTTTCCGTCGGCAGTACTTGCTTTGATGCTTTCAGGATCATTCTCGCCATAATACATCTTGATGTCATAGGTTGCAAAAAGTTCTGCAGATGGTTCGAACACATCGCTGATTACCGCTTCGCCATCAGCTTTAATATATTGCACGCGGACTGGCAGTTGGTCTTCGGCTGTTGCTTCGAGTCGATAGAGAGTCTTACCCGTTGCATCCTTACCTGCTTCCGTGGCTTTCCAGCCTTTGCTGGCGCCGTCAGAGAAAGCGAGATCTGTAACGTTCAGCGTTGCTCCTTCTGGTCCCTCGATGTAGAAAAGAGGTTCCGGCAAAGAATTGTTGGTTGTCAATGCAGTGTTTCCTTCGCCACCAACAACGGCTTCGTACCCGTCGTTACCACCCATATAAATGGTGATATCCGCTGGCGTGACAGTGATGGTTCCTTCAATATTTCGCTGCCACGTTCCCACGAGCACGACGTTTCCTTCTGGCCTTGTAAAGCTTCCGTCGGTGATTTCCACACCACCAGGAGATTCCACTGTCCAGCCAGTGAACGTATAGCCATCAAACGTTGGTTTTTCTTCAACAGTAATCTTGTCTCCTTGAGAATGTGTGCTTTCCCCTGGCACTGCAGGAGCGCCTTCTGGCACTTCGCCTTCGTATTCATAGGTAACAGTATATGTTGCTTTAGGTTCATTTTTCGCCAATACATAGCGGATCTCGGTGTTGGAGATTGTAAATGCGATTGGTTCTGCGTTCAACTCATAGCCAGCTGGCGCTTTTACTTCCTTAAAATAGTATTCTCCACCATCCTTTAATCCTGTCACGATCAGCTGACCATACTCATCTGTCGGCAGATTTGTCACTTCACTGTTGGTATCCAGCTTGTAGCGACCATCATTTTCTTTCGTGAAAGTCAATGGTGTATCACTATCTTTCGCATAAACCTGGAACTCAGCACCTGGTACTGGCTGGTCAAGCACTGTATCTTCATTCAAATCTTCTGCGCTAATATTTGCGCTACTGTCAGTTTTGAAAAGCACAACATCGCCAGGTTTTGCAACGGCCACCATGGCGTTGCGCCAGAAATTGTTGCAGGAAGCGAACAGATCTTTTGTCAACCCTTCCATCTGATATTTGTTGACGACTTTCTCAGTCAGAAGCGTGTCTCTGTCGTAACGGTTGGCTTCTTCATTAAATTTGACATAGGTCTGCAGTTTTGCGGTAAAACCATACACGTATTTATCATCTAAATTTTGATAATACTCTTTGGAATCCTCGTAAATCTGCTTAAACTTTTTCCAGTCAGCAATTGTCATATCCTGCCCGGTGATGCTATCAGAAATATGTGTCATATCATTTGGATTTTCACCGGCTTTTTCTATCATTTCATCAATATGCTTAAGCTCCGCATCAAATCCAGCAAGCAATTGTTCATGTTGATCTTCATTGAAAATGTCGCTGTATTTTAAACCCGTGGAGCCCGGTGTGCCAAAGTTAATGATGAGTTTTTCACAGCCATTATCATCTGTAACAATCGCCCAGCTCTTTGCTGTTGCACGTACAGCTGCTTCATCTTGCTGTTTAGAAAACTCCAAATCTTCCAGTGTCAGATTGCTCTCAACATCGGGATAAACTGTGTCCTCCTGGTCATGATCGAGATATGGATAAACCAGCTTATTGGCTTTGTCGGCATTCTTCTGCGCCAACGTTCTCTCGGCATCATAGAGATAAGCGTGGTATTCGAAATTCAGCACTGGTTCATCGCCAAAAGTCTGATGCTCGTCCAACGTCTCAACTAAGATCATATCCGTCTTAATCGAAGAGGTGATTGTGCCATTCTCGGCATCCTGATAATTCTCAAACTGCGTTGGGATTTCCTGTTCAAAGGTCAGATCCCATTGAATGCGAGCCGGTGTCCCATTACCCCAATGCCAGCTGTAGTCTTTGCTTGTCACCTGAAGAGGCGCCCGATAAAAATCAAACGTCGACGGATCTCTGCCGTTGATGGTTGCAAAAGGCTGACCATCCTTCTGCAGCGTCATGGTTTCTCCTTTATTGAGACCATTTACGCGTCCGTTCGGCGCCAATATGCCCTTGAGATCTTTATGGGCATTGATCGCTTCTGTCAACGTCACTTTCACCTGAAACAGCGTTCTGCCACCCTGTTCACTTTTGATGATTTCCGCCGTTCCAAAATCCAACTTATCACTGGCGATCGTCAACTGATCGATTTTATCTGCAAAATCTTTCTCCACAGAAAAAAGATCAAAGATCATATAATCGCCGGCCTGCAGATCCTGTGCGGAGTGAGCATCTTTCGGCTCAAAGCTCAGATTGATCACAAGCGGCACATTCATATTTGGCGAAAGGGAGAAAGTTTCTGGATTTACCGTTGGTCCACTTTCGCCCAATTCATACGCAGGGGTGCTATGGTTATCGAGCTTCACAGAAAAATCCGTGATCTTAAACTGCTCACTGACATCAGTTCCACCATCATTCGCAAATGCTGCGTACGGGATTAATCCGACGAACATCGCAACAATGAGCAACCATGCCATCGAGCGTTTTAATATTTTCCTCATTGTTCATTCCTCCTTATTCCATTTATCATCACTATGCGCACACATCTCTTGCTGATATCTCTGGTATCGATTCCACCGTTTTCCTAAAGCATAGCCTGTGCAAAACGGGCAACCACTGCTCTGATTGCCTGTCCGCGAATAGATCACAGCTTGCCATACGTGCCCTGAACTGCATTGCCACCATACTTTTTTCCGGCTTCCCGGAAGAACATGGTCCGGTGTCAACGATCCATTCATGGTTGGATGCCACTGGGCTGCGATCTCGGGATATTTTGTAGCGAGGTCGTTGAAGCCTGGCAACACCTTCGTATTGGCACAGTATGGACAGCCACCGTTGCGCTGGGTGCGGCTGGCGACAACAGCCTGATAATCGTGGCCTTTGGGACAGCGCCACCAGACTTTTTTATTGCTGGCGGGAGCAACCTGCTCTGGAGTGAGCGCGCCATTTTTCGTTGGGTGCCACTCTTTTGCAATGGCTGGAAATCGACTTGCCAGATCGTTTTCGCCAGGGATGATCTTTTTGCTGGCACAAACTGGACAACCAGTTCCAGCCACGCGGCTCTTAATCTGAGCACGCCATTCGTACCCATGTTCACACTGCCACCAAACCAGACGGTGGCTGCCGGGGAGCACATCGGCCGGGGAAAGATCGCCATTCCTTGTCGGGTGCCATTCAGCCGCAAGATCAGGATACCGGGTTGCCAGATCGGTTTCTCCAGAGATTGCCCGGCGACCACTGCAATACGGACATCCTGTGCCGCTGCCGCTCCGGGTATGGACAGCCGCTTGCCAGCTGTGTCCATTCGCGCAGCGCCACCAAACACGCCGTTTGCTGCCGTAACTCACCGTTTCAGGAGTAAGCGGTAAATTTTTTTCTGTATCCCATTCAGCGAGAAGCTCTTCTCTGTTCATACGATGGCAAAATGCCGCCAGAGACTCTCTCAAATTTTCCACCTCCTATTCGCTGGTATTCATTTTCTGTTCACCTCCTGCTGAACAACCAGCTTTTTTCTCAGTTTCAACGCATTGTGTATTACGAGACATATTTCATAGTTTGTCTACATTTCTCCGCGGAGGAATTTATTATGGATTTCTCTGTGAAAATCACTGACGAATGATATTGTATAACGCACAAAAATCTTCCGTGAAATTCAGGCGTATTACACGGAAGAAAAAAAGCGTATACAAAGCAAAGTCGCGGTTTTCTATTATCGTCGGCTTTCTTTCCTACGCTCAAAAATCGGATTATATATTGTTCAATACGGTATTCTATGCTAAACTAGATTTGATGATCGGGCTGCAGTCCGATTTTTCTGCAAAACCGATCATTATTTCGGGACAAATTATGAATTGTGTCCTGTTTTTTTATTCTCTCTGTACGAGCTGGAGATTTTCGAGGTTGCGCATGTGCTCGGCGCCGGTGGCGATGAGGTAGATGCGGGTGGTCTCGATGGAAGAATGGCCGAGAACGTCAGCGAGCTGGGCGACGTCTCTTGTGGCTTTGTAATAAACGCGGGCAAACAGATGCCGCAGGTTGTGCGGAAAGACTTTGCTTGCGGCGACGTGCGCGAGTCTGGCGAGGGATTTCATCTCGGCCCAGATCTGTTTACGCGATAGAGAACGACCGTTTCTGGTGAGGAAGATCTCGCCGGAGACGGTTTTATTTTTTGCGGCGAAGTGAGTGAGTTTTTTGCAAAGGGGGCGCGGCAGCAAGATGACGCGGATCTTTCCTTTGAGGGTGATGTCGGCGCGGCCGTTGGCGAGGGCTTCTGTGGTGATATGGCGAAGCTCGCTGACGCGGATGCCTGTGGCGCAGATGGTTTCGATGATGAGAGC
>OLQA01000328.1_pt1 | contig 44898 bp, 46 predicted proteins | sample 1673151 | NCBI WGS metagenome assembly OLQA01 (sample SAMEA3136760, study PRJEB25190) | human gut metagenome | biome: human gut; feature: human-associated habitat; material: faeces | place: Austria | collected 2013
AGATAAGGCAATGAATATAGAAATAAACCAATATTCATATCTCTCTCCTAAAAAATAATTATAAACAAAAAGGAACCATTCTAGACACCAACACTAGAATGGTTTCTTTATTATTCTTGCCAATTGATTTTTCGATAATACAAGAAAAATACAATACTTGATAAAGACCAAGTAAATGGATAAATCAAATATACAAATAAAATGTTATGAAATAGCATGTTCAGCATTGTTAATAAAGTAACTCGCACAAGACACCAACACACAAGCATGACAACCATTGGAATTATTGACTTTCCTACTCCACGAAGCACCGCCGACACGCCATGACTATATGCTAACATAAAGAATAGTATCGTCGCATAATGTGCACGCTCTACACCATATTGTATTACTTGTGGATCATCCACAAATAAACGCATCAATGGAGTGACAAACAGTGCAATCAATAACCCTATGGTTTCAGCTAAGCTGACGGAACAAACCAGTCCGAAACGAGCTCCTTTTCTAGCCCTTTCATATTCTTTGGCCCCTCTATTTTGAGAAACAAACGTAGTTAAAGCCATCATAAAACTTGTGATTGGTAAAAACGCAAAACCCTCAATTTTTGAATAGGTACCCATACCTGCCATCGCCAAGGATCCAAAAGTATTAATATTGGATTGCACAACTACATTTGATATTGAAATTAAACTATTCTGAATTCCCGTTGGAATCCCCATTTCCAATATTTCCTTACCTACATCAGCATGTATACGAATCTTAGAAAGATGTACCTGATGACTTTCATTTGTCCGAATCAATAGATACAAACAAAGAATGGCACTTAAAAACTGCGACAGAATCGTAGCTAAGGCAGCCCCTTCTACATTCATATGAAGTCCTGCTACAAATACGATGTCCAATACAACATTTACACAACTTGATACAATCAAGAAATATAATGGATGTTTACTATCTCCTACCGACTGCATAATACCAACACAAGAATTGTATAGAATCATGCCTAGAGAACCTAGAAAATAGATTTGAAGATATGTAGCGGATAAATGAATCACATTTTTTGGTGTTGACATCCACCCTAACAATACAGGGGCCAACAAGTATCCAAAAACGGTTAAACCAATCCCAAAAATAATCCCAAACGCCATAAGTGTATGAATTGCATTCTGCATTCTTTCTTTATCATTCGCACCAAAGTAGCGTGCAATGACCACTCCTGCACCTACGGATATTCCTTGAAACAAACTAGTCAACAGAAAGATCAATTCACCACAAGAAGTAACGGCTGCAAGGCTTGAACTGCCCAAATAGTTTCCTACAATCAAGGAATCCGCCGTATTATATAGTTGTTGAAATAAGTTGCCCAAAAACACAGGAAAGGCAAATAAAAGCATTTGTTTCCAAATGGTTCCAGATGTCATTAACATTTGATTCTTTTTCATGTACATATCATACACTATTAACGAAAGAAAAAAAGCCCATTTCTGGACTTATTGAGAAATACTCTTGGCATAATCTGTTGGAGATATACCATATTGCAGCTTAAACTTCCTAGAAAAATAGTGAATCGAAGTAAAGCCTAGAATATCAGATATTTCTGAAATCGTTTGATTATGCTCATGAATCATAATTTTTGCCTGATTTAATTTCACATTAGAAATATATTGTTTTGGCGTAATATGGATATTTGATTTAAATAAATTCTGTAAACTTGATCTTGAAATCGAGAACTTCATACATAAATCTTCTACCGTAAACTGTTTATACACATTATTGTTTATAAATACCAAGATTTCATTCAACAATGTACTCTCATAGTGTTCTTGCATCGGATTTGCGGTTATAGATTGTTGTTCTTGGGATTCATCATCAAATTGATATAAAAGTATCAAAATTTGTTTTAAATATAACAACACCATTTCTGAATTTAAATGCCCATCAGACTGAATGAATTTCATAAATTCAGACAAAACTTGATAAATATCTTTATGTGTATGGAATACACGATTTTTTAAATCCCCAGGCAATTTATTATCCATATCAAACGTAATCGTCAGATATGAACAAGTACTTTGATTATCTGTGCTTTGCGTATGAAACTGTCCGGGATAATATAAAATTAAATCATATTTTTGAAGTCTATATTTCTGTCCGTCAACTGTTGTATCTAATGTACCATGATCAATATATGTCAATTCATAATAATCATGTGTTTCTCCAGGGAAAATATAATTTGATTTTCGCACTTGATAAAAACATGTGAAAATCTCTTTTAAATTCATTCTTGAAACCAAAGCTTGATAAGTATATGGATTTTGCATCATCTTTTGATTCATTCCATGACTTGAATAATGAATTTGAAGAACACTCTCTCTTGAAATTGAAACATAATTAAAATAAATATCTGGCTTTAATCGAACAACACGGTGAATTACATATTCTTCGAACTTTTTACCATCTTTACTCACCACAAGCATTATAATTCCACTTTTAGTATCCAAATATACCGGATCACTGGAATAATAAAAAGAATCGAATGATTTGTTTGTGATTTTAAAGTCATTTTCAACATAATCAACCAAATGCCCTGCATTATGATTTACAGAATAGAATACATCTCCAAATTTTTGGAAAGAATAATTCGTAGTTCTCTTTTGCATATAAGTAAATCTCCTTAGTTTTATGCTTATTATTTTTGTTCTTTTTAGTTATGAAAGTTATTTATCTACTAAAAAGTATAAACCTAAATAATTTATTCGTAAAGTATTTTTCTGTAAACAAAAACGCCTTATCTATCACATTACACGATAAATAAAGCGTATTTTATTATCTCATTTTTTCAATTAAAGGAACAATCACACTATTGATTATCTTATAATCTGTCGTTCTTTCATCCCCATAATAGTATTCTTTAAATTCATCTAGTGACAATCTCACTATTGTGATTAAAGACATTTCCCTATTAGTCCGCTTCCATATTTCATATTCATATGTATCCACATCCGGCTTATTCAGGATAATATCATATTCTATATCATTCATACAAAAGCGAAAACAATCCAAGAAAGACACACCCATTTGCGATTCATCTACTGATATATACATATTGTCACCCTCTTACATTATATAAGAATAATCTGTATATCTCATTAATTTATTTGATTTTTAATGAGACATAAGCTAATACTATACAAATACACATTAATTTTGGAAGATTTTTATAATGCAATCTAAGAACACTCGTGACTTTAGTCATGAGATGAATTGGATATGCAGATGTTAGATAAATAATTTAAAAATAAATCATAAATATAGTGCTTTGAATATATACATATGTTATAATATTGATGAGGTAAAAACATATGGAAGTTTTCAAAGGTAGAGGCTATGTCTATTCAATACAGTATCATATTGTATGGTGCGTAAAGTATCGTCGTAATATCTTGAATGGACAGATTGAAACAAGATTAAAAGAGCTGCTGATTCAGATTTCAAAGGATAATGGTTTTCAAATTCTGGAAATGAATATGGAGGAAGATCATATCCGTATGCTGATCAATTGTACGCCGCAGCACTACATTCCAAATATTATAAAAGCTATGAAGGGTGTGTCGGCCAGACTCTTAATGAAAGAGTTTGGGGATGATCTAAGATCCAAGTTATGGGGTGGACATCTATGGAATCCTTCTTATTTTGTAGCTACAGTTTCTGAAAATACAGAAGAACAGATTATAGAGTATATAAGAAGTCAAAAAAAGAAAATAGCGAATCAATAAGAGGAGAAATCATCATGGAAAAGGCATTCAAGTATCGTATGTATCCAAATAGAGAACAAAGAATATTGTTAGCCAAGACTTTTGGCTGTACTCGTTTTGTATATAATCATTATCTGGCAAAACGTAGGGATGCCTATGAAAAAGATGGAATCACTCTAAACTATACGGCTTGTGCTAAGGATCTAGTTTCTTTAAAGAAAGAATATGAATGGCTTAAGGAAGTGGATTCTGTAGCTTTACAGTCAAGTGTAAAGAATCTGGATACGGCCTATATCAATTTCTTTCGAAAAAAGGCGGAGTATCCTAGATTCAAATCGAAGAAGACACATCGTTATTTGTATACAACGAAATATACGAATGGAAATATTGAACTCTATGAAAATAAGGTCAAGCTTCCAAAGATTGGTCTTGTAAAGATAAAGAAAACACGAGCACCTAAAGGCAGATTACTTAGTGCAACGGTATCACAAGTACCAAGTGGAAAGTATTATGTTTCATTATGTTATACGGATGTAGAAGAAGTATTATTTCCACTAACATATAATGAAACAGGTATAGATCTAGGTATCAAGGATTTTATCATATTGAGTAATGGAGAAAAGGTAGAGAATCCAAAATATCTGAAGAAGTCGATTGAGAAACTGAAAAAGTTACAGAAGCAGCAGTCACGAAAAACAAAGGGCGGCCGCAACTGGATCAAAAACAGAATCAAGATCGCAAGACTTCATGAAAAGATAGCGAATCAAAGAATGGATTTTATTAACAAACTATCTACTAGAATCATTAGAGAATATGACATTATCTGTATCGAAGATTTAAAAGTAGAGAATATGCTTAAAAACCACAATCTAGCCCAGTCTATATCGGATGTATCCTGGTCAAAGTTTACAACACAGCTAGAATATAAAGCAAAGTGGTATGGCAAGGTGATTAAGAAAGTGGATACGTTCTATGCGAGCAGTCAGATCTGTCATTGTTGCGGATATAAGAATGAAGAAGCAAAAGATTTAAAAGTAAGAAAATGGACATGTCCAAAATGCCATTCAAATCATGACAGAGATGTAAATGCATCTATCAATATATTGATGCAAGGCATATTAGCGAATTAAATACAAAAATAACCGCAGGGACTGCGGGGATAGCTTGGTAAGAAAGGCTTCAAAAGAAACCTGTTCCCAAGAATCTTGTCACTTCAGTGATGAGAGGTTCAATCAGGTATTTAAAATCACCAAAGAAATATCGAATGATGGAGGATTAAGATGAAAAGGGCAGTTGAAGAAATATTAAAATTTAATGAGGAAAGAGATTGGGATCAATTTCATAATCCAGAAAATCTCGCAAAATCCATTAGTATTGAGGCAGGAGAATTGTTGGAATGCTTTCAATGGAATAATGAATATGATAAGCAACATGTTTGTGAAGAATTGGCAGATGTGATGAATTATTGTATTTTAATGGCCAACAAACTAGGTGTGGATATGGAAGAGATTTTGTTGATGAAATTAGAACAAAATAAAAAGAAATATCCAGTAGAAAAGTGTAAAGCATCTTCTAAAAAGTACACAGAACTGATAAAATAAGGGTATGTTAGATGTCGAGCGATTACAATTCTTAGATTTATATAGTTTTGAACTACGATTGGATTATTTTGAGAAGATTCTAGAATTTACGAGTTCTTCTTATTCTTTCTATTGGTTAGAGGCTGTGTTAAATTTAATGATTTATAGGGATACAATTGAATTTGATGAAATCTTAGACGAAATGATTTCTTTAGCCTATGACGATGTGGTCGAAAAAGGATATCATTTGGGTCCATTGATTCATCAAAAGCGTACAAACGCATTGGAAAATGCGATTTTAAGCATTCAAAAGTATTTGCCTAAAAATTGTTCGAAACAAGAAATTATTATTTGTGTAAAGCAGCATGATGAAGCTTTAAAGGAATACAAGAAGCTTTTGATCATGCAGACACCATATCGTTTATTATCGAGTTTTTTGGTGGATGTAGGTGGTAATGATCCAATTTGGAATCGACCTAAAGATATTATAGAAACAATCAAAGATTATAACGAAAAATATAGACTTCCATATATCATAGAAAATGACAGGGGTCTTAAAAGAAGAGTTGTTGTTCAACCAGAATGGAGAGATTTCTTAATGACTAATTATCGTGTCATTATGGAATGGGTCCATGATGAAAAGATCAAGTATCTTGAAAAGCGAAAGATTGAAGAGTGCATCTAGTGATGTACTTTTTATTTTTGCTAAAATAAAAACATGGCAAAAAATAGAAAAATTCAAAAAAAGTGTATATAAAGTGTATATTAATGATGAAAAAATAAAAAACTCCTTTATGTAAAGGAGTAATTGTCAGATGGTAGCGCGTACGGGATTCGAACCCGTGATACAGCCTTGAGAGGGCTGTGGCTTAACCGCTTGCCGAACGCGCCATGTGCTTGAGTATTATAGCACAAAATAAAAGAGAAGTATAGACTTCTCTTACAATTCTGCAATCAAATCGCATAAGTTTTTATAGGCTTTTTGAAAAGATTCTAGGTTTAATTTTTCTTCTGGAGTGTGACAACCTTCGGCAATAGGACCGTATGTGATGATATCTAAATCTGGAATCAATCCTTTTAGAATACCGGTTTCCATACCGCCGTGTGATGCTTCTGTTTCCATTTCTACACCTTGTCTTTTTAAGATTTCTTTTAATGTATCTCTTAATGGACTGTTAGCTTCATAGTTCCATCCACAGAAGTTTGTATCTTCATGTTCAAATGCATGACATAATTTTGCAATCATGTTGATTTTATTTCCTAATTCATCCTTCATAGATTCTAATGGGGAACGAATGCAGAAAGCACATTTCACAACATTGTCTTCTGTTCTTAATTTACCTAAGTTAAGGGAAGCTAGAGTCAATCCTTCAATGGCCATAGATTTATGCTGCAAACCATTTGGTAATAAATAGTATAGTGTAATCAATTCATTTGTATCTTTTAAAGTAAAGGCTTTAGTGGCTTTGTCTGTTTCTTCCAATTGAATATCAAGCTTACTATCACTGAATTCAAATTCTGTTTTTAAATCGGCTGTGATTTGTTCAATATTTGGTTTAATATCTGAAACGAAAGTTGCTTCTGCTTCTCTAGGAATCGCATTTTCTTTTAGACCACCATTTACAGATACGATTTGAATATCTTTTAATGTTTGTAGTACTCTAAATAAAATTTTAATGGAGTTACCCTTTTCTTGATCAATGCAAGCACCTGAATGACCACCATCTAATCCTTTGACAGTAAGTTTGTAGGTTGGTTTATTTACTTCTTCAAAAGCACATGTTTTATCGACATAGGCATAGCGACCACCACTTGTTGTGGTACAAGTACTAATTTCACCACCCCCATCAAGACCAATCATCTTTTTGGCATTGAAGTATTCTTTCTTTAAATTAATGGATCCTAATAGACCTACTTCTTCTTGTACAGTAAATACACATTCTAGATTTGGATGTTTTAGAGTATCATCATTAAGAATGGCCAACATGTAGCTCACTCCAAATCCATCATCGGCACCTAATGTTGTTCCTTTGGCTTTTAACCATCCATCTTCAACATATAAATTTAAAGCATCGGTTTCAAAGTCAAAATCAACATCCTTGTTTTTTTCACATACCATGTCCATATGCGCTTGTAACATTACTGTATCGTGATTTTCATAGCCTGGTGTAGCCTCTTTATAAATGATCACATTATTCATATCATCACGAACATATTTAAAATCATGTTCCTTCGCAAAGTTTTCTACATAGTCTGCGATTTTTTCTTCATGAAAAGATCCATGAGGAATCTTTGAGATTTCTTCAAAATATTTGAAGATTGCGACATTTTCATCTAATACACTCATTGTTTATACCTCCACTTGATTAAAAATAGTATAGTACAGAAAATGAGAGACGCAAGTCTCTCACTATTGAATATTGATATATCTTGTTTCTTCTTCATGCTTTACAGGTTTTGTAGGCAATAAGATAAATAATTCACCATTGTCAAAACGAGCTTTGATATCTTCTTGTTTGTAGCCTTCACCAATATAGAAAGAACGAGAATAAGTTCCAGTAAATCTTTCTTGACGAAGTACACGCGTATCTTCTTTGTTGATATTACGAGTTGCTGTGATCTTTAGATATCCATCTTTCAATTCAATTTGAATATTTTCTTTTTGAATCCCACAAACCTCCATGCAGATTTGATAATATCCATCTTTTTCATAAATGTCTGTTCTTAATACAGTATTTGTATCTTGTTTTTTAGTATCATTGAAAAAGTCATCAAAATAATTAGGGTAATAGCGCATATTGAATCCTCCTTAGCACTTATATCTTTTAACTGCTAATATCATAGTACAAGTGTTTGGCACAGTCAATAGTTGAGTGCTAATTTTTTGCGTTAATTTTTTTCAAACCATTTAAAAGCAATGGTTTGCAGTATCTTATTTCCTTTAAAATTGTGATTTTTTCGATTTTGACACCAATTTGACACCAATTTTTGTTTTTTGGTGTCAAGTGTTTAACGCCATGCTATCCAGTCTTGCAATCTCTTTTTCAATCCTTGTCAGCGCCCCGATAGGATATGCAGACCTAAGCAGTAGTTACTGGCAACAGCACTTGATCGGTGCAGGACGAGTAAAACAATAGAAAGGACTTGAAAAATATGTTTAAGAAGAATAAGAAACAGATAGAAACTATCAAAGAACAAAAGAAAAAAAAGGTACGTACTGTCAAGGAAGTCACACATAAAAAACCGTGATTGCGTTGTGGGTGGTGCTTATCGCAAGCGTGAGCTTTGGAGTGTATAAGAATTTTACGGCTATCGACCAGCACACGACCCATGAAAAAGAAATCATAGAGCTTCGCTTGCAGGACACCAACGGGATAGAAAATTTCGTGAAGAACTTTGCGAAGTCCTATTACACATGGAATAACAGCAAAGAAGCGATTGAAGCAAGGACGCAGGCAATCAGCGGTTATCTGACAAAGAAATTGCAGGACTTGAATGTAGATACCATTAGAACCGATATACCGACCAGCTCCAAGGTTACAGATGTGATTGTATGGAGTGTTGAATAGTCGGGGACGGACACTTTTTCTGCTACCTACGAAGTAGATCAGCAGATAAAAGAGGGAGAACAGACAAGCAATGTGAAAGCAACCTATACCGTAAAAGTCCATGTGGACGCTGACGAGAATATGGTAATCGTTCAGAACCCTACCCTTGCACCAGCAATCGAAAAATCAGACTATGAGCCAAAGACACCAGAAACAGACGCAAGTGTAGACGCTGGTACTGTCAATGACGCTACCGCATTTCTGGAAACATTCTTTAAGCTGTACCCGACAGCAACAGAAAAAGAGCTTGCCTACTATGTATCGGGAAATGTGATTGAACCTATCGGCAGGGACTACCTTTATTCTGAATTGGTAAACCCTATCTTTACAAAAGACGGGTATAATGTGAAAGTCAAGGTTGCTGTGAAATTCCTTGATAATCAGACAAAAGCAACACAGGTATCGTAGTATGAGCTTTTGCTACATAAAGATAGCAACTGGAAGATTGTGGGATAATGAACAAGGCTTGTGTCATACGGTGTATGCTCTGCAACTGAACAAAGTGGAATGTGGGTATTTTAAATGCTGTTAAGGGTATTTGAGCTTAAAGTGCTTGTAATTGTTTTAGAGAAACATTAAACTTCTATCGAAGTAATGGAGGAAAATACATTGAGACTGCAACTATTGGAAAAAAAAGATTTGACTGAAACGGAAATAGATATACGATATTCAAGTATGACACAACCTTTAAATCGGATTGTTCAATATATCCGTCAACAGGAATATCTTATACAAGGAATTTTTGAAAAAAAGCTGTACGAGATACCATTAAATGAAGTCTTGTATTTTGAAACCGTTGATAAAAAAACATTTATGTACACTCAATACAAAATATTTGAATGTAAAAAGACACTTTCTGCTATTGAACAAGATTTAATAAGGTCAAATGTTGTAAGGATAAGCAAAACAGCCTTATTGAATATTTCTTGTCTGGTCTGTGTTAAACCTTACCCTAACCACAGATTATTGGCAGAACTTAACAATGAAGAAAATCTAATTGTTTCAAGAAAATATATTCCTATTCTAAGAGATAAGATAAGGAGTGGCTATTATGAATAAATTTTTAAGGACATATCTTCCTGCATTTTCTATGGCATTTACATTTATTATTTTGTATGCAACAATAAACAATATTATAGTAGGATATTCTAAAGACAGATTTTGTTTCTTTATTTTGCAGGTGTTTGTTTATCTTATGGTGTCAGTGATTGTCGATTGGCTTCTATCATTTATAGATTTTAGCAAATGTATACATCACTTTATTGCTGAAATGATTATATTATATCCAATAACCATTGGTGTGGCATTTATAGGTAAATGGTTTGCATTTAGTGCAATTAACATTACATGGTATTCATGTGTCTATATTTTAATTATGATAGCCATTCATTGCTATTTTTATCATATTTCCAAAAGACAAGCTGATGAAATAAATAATTTTTTAAGATTAAGGAATAAGAGGTAATAGTAATGGGCGATATGACAAAATTTAATAGTGCTATTGAATATTATATATTTAATGTGTTGCTAATATGTTTACTTATTTCCAAAATATTTATTTTCTTTTATACACGTTCAAAACAAAATAGAACTGAAAAAATTGATACTAGAGATTTAGGAACTAAATGGTTGTTATACTTAAACTTTGTATTTTGCTTGATAATTAGTTTTCTATGTGTCAGTCAAAAAGCTCCATTTTACATAAGGGAAACGACTTTACCAGCTTACTCTGCAAAAATTGGTATGCTAATTATAGTATTCGGGATTTGTATTCGTATAAAAGCTGTTTTAACTTTAAAAAAGGCATTTACATTAAATGTTCAGATTAGTAAAGAACAACAACTAATAACAAGTGGTATGTATAAATTAGTCCGCCACCCTGCCTACACTGGAAGTATTTTGTCCTTATTAGGTGTGAGTATTGCGTTAAAGAATATCCCTGCTATAGTGATAGTTGCTATTTGTAGCTTTGTTTGCTACCAAATAAGAATAAATGTTGAAGAAGCAGTTTTACAAAAATATTTCAAAGGATATAGCTTATATAGAGAAAAAACATACAAACTTTTTCCGTACATATATTAAAATTGTTGATAACCAATGTTTTATCATTAAGGGAAGATTGCATTATCTTCTTTTTTCTTTGATAAAATGTTTAATGCTCCTATATCCACATATCCATCTACTAGAACAATTTCTGTCTTTGCTTTCTGAATCAATCCTATTAGAAAACTAAACGCATCATATATCTGGCCATCAAAAAATATTTTTTGATTAGACTCCTCATGATCAGATATGTACTCAAATATCTGATCTAGTTTTGCATCAGTCTTTTTTTGATATTCCAGTTGTTTTAATTCAACGTTACTAATTCTTTCAAACAAAAGTGCATTGTTGGATATAAACCGTCGCATTTCTACAAATGCACGCATAATACCTATGCTGACATTAATTGCTATCTCGCTATGTAATACACTGGCTAGCATGGATATTCCTTGTCCTGTGAATACATATGGTAATGTACGTCTGCCTCCTCGTCCATCCTTTTTTTCTGACTCTTGCATTTTTGAGGTGCCAGATTGGCACCTCAAAAATATTGCTTTTTCTGTTGTAAGTTGAAAACAAAAATCTTCTGAGAATCGTTTTATATTTCTTTTTACTGCGCGATTTAAAGCTTTTGTTTCTATTTGATAAAGAATCGCCAAATCACTATCCACCATGACTTGTTTGTTTCTTACCACATAAATTAGATTTTTAATATCCGGTGGTATGATTTCAATTGCTTCCATCGATTCCATTCTTTTTACTTTTTGATTCGTCATTCCATCTCCTCTAGAACTCTAAATTCCCGTTTTGGTTTTTAAAGTTACTTTGTCACACTATTATTTCTTATAAGTTTTCAAAATCTGTATTCCCATTTTACCCTGTTTTTTCATTTTGCCAAGCTGGTGTAGCAAGGTTCAGTATAAGGTGTTTATTTACATTTGTGTATGCTGTATAAATAGAGTATTCGCAACCAGCATTCATTTTATTTGTACCTTACATGTCATATCATTTTTAACGATAAATTGACGATATTTGTAATAAATAATGCATTGTTTTAAAATAACAGTTAAGAGAAATGATACCCTGTAAGACACATGCTCTTGGATACACAAGACAGAAAAATAACGTTCATTATCAAGAGGTAAGTGTTAATTATTTTGTAAACCTTGAGTGTACCGGAATTGTTACACTTTTTCTTGATATGACACTCATTTTTTTGTGTCAGCTAATTGTTGGTTACCAAATTAATCGGGTATGAAAAAGCAGTCAATCATAAATGAAAGACTGCCTTGAATCATATCTTTTATTGGTTTGTGCAAAGATTTAACTGATTGTCTATGTCACGTCTAGCATACATGACTCTAAGTATTGTTACAACCTTTTTATGATGATCTGGAATATATAATACCAAATAATTATCTACGGGTAATACACGAAGACCACGGCTTTTCCATGGTTCTTTTTCATATCTTCGATAACGCTCTGGCATCGTATTCAGACTTAATATCTGTTTTTCCAAACGGTCAAGTTGTCCACTTGCATTTTTCGGTGATTGTAATTCAAAAGCAATATATTCAAAAATCCCTCTCAAATCACTGTCAGCTTGTTGGGATACTTCTACTTCATATATCATAAACCATAATCTTTGCGAATGTCAGCAAAGGCTTTTTTTGCATTTTTTGTCCGTCCAGCTTGCATATCTGCATATCCTTTTTCCAATTCTTCATTGAACTCTACTTCTGATAATGTGTTGATATCAACCGGTCTGGTAGATGGTATTTTTACTTCAAATGGAAGTCCTCTCTGTAAGATAATTTGCTTGTAAAACATATTGATAGCACTAGAAGCAGAGATACCAAGTGTAGACAGGATACTTTCTGCGTTTTCTTTAACATCTGGTTCAATTCTTGCATATAAATTTGCTGATTTTGTTGCCATATATAACATCTCCTTTCGTGAATAATGTTTCTATCTACCTTAATTATATGAAAATGTCCGTACATTAGCAATACTAATTCAGTACTCTAATAATCATATTGAATAAATGTAACAATACATCTTTTACACCGGACGCAATAGTCTAGCTTGAAATAGTGTAGAACTTATGTTTTTGTCAGCAATCTCTTTAATCGCACATTCATAGTTTCTCTTTCTCATTTTGATTTGGATAAAGAAAAAGAACGCAAAAAATGTACGTTCCGTAGTCTATCAAAATATTTAAATTTTTCTTATGGAGTGTTAAGTGCTAATTATTTTGTCGCTTGTTACGAGTACACTTTTCTGCATCAATAGCCAAGACAAACATAAGCGCATCTAATGCATTTTCAGGATCTTTAACATTAATGACATAAGTATCTGTAAAATTAAAGATTTCTTTACAAATTACAGCCACAGTATCATAGCTTTCATCCACAATTGTATAATTCCATTCTGTAAGAGTTCCATCAATATGCCATCCATTGTAGTCAATGTTGTAATGTGGAGTAAAGAAAGATAATTCTTTGGATAAACATCCTATATATTCATTGTTTTTATACATTTCAAATTTTGGAAGCAAAGTCAACACCTTTTCTAATACGGTACCCACTTCATTTTCATTTTGATCATAAATGACTAGTTTATGTCCCCAAGAAAGTTTTCCTTCAACTTGATATATGACCTGACCATCTTCGTTGTATATATCATAACTGTCAAACCAGGAAAAGAATCGTTGCTTAAATAATAGTTTCATAATTTCACCACCATCCCAATTATAGCATTGAATATATTTAAGGTTTATTTAAGTTTTAATATATATACTCATTAATGAAATAGGTGATTATACTTTTCATGCCCTTAGAATAATCATGCCTATTTCTTTTTTTTGACAATTTTTAAAATCTTAAGAAATCTTAAGGAAATCTTAAGGAAAACATAATAAAATATATCCGAGGTGAATTTGTTATGAAGAAAAGACTCGGAAACATATTGATATTTGTATTGATTATAGGCCTTACGATTGGATATGGAATCTATAAAGATGATCAATCAAGAGTCACAGTCAATAAAATCTATACGACTCAGTTTCAAGAGCAGGCATTATCGGATTTAGAAAATGAAAAAGGAAATGGAAATTATACACTTCAAAATATATTTATGAAATACAATCCTTTTTCAACCAATACACAATCGATGTATGTTTATTTTAATACATCCAAAGCGGCAAAAATTACATATACAGTAAGTTGTGCTGATTATGCGGATTTTACAGCTACAGCTTATCAGGCAAAAGAATTTCAAAAAGAACATGAATTTCAATTGATTGGATTGATTCCTGACTGTACAAATACAATCACAATTACAGCTACTTATAAGGATGGGACAAGTCAAAGCGTAAGTACAAATTATACAATGGGATCATTACTTGGTGATGAAGATATACAACTTGAACAAGTGTCTGGTTCTAAACAAGATTTAGGTAATGGGTTATATACCTTATTAGGAAATGATTCCGATGATCAAGACTTTGTTTATATGTATGATACAAATGGCATTTTGCGTGGGGAAATTCCAATTATTGGATATCGTTCTCATCGTATGTTGATGCAAAATCAAACATTATATATGAGTGTATCAACACATCGAATGGCAGCCATCAATCATTTGGGAATGATAGAACACATTTATAATTTGGGTAATTATATAGTTCATCACGATTATCAATTTGATCAGGATGGAAATTTGATTTTATTAGCTACAAATGAAGAAAAGAATAGTGTAGAAGACTGCATTATTAAATTGGATGTAGAGACTGAAGAAGTAAGTGAATTATTAGATTTAGAAGATTTGTTTAAAAGCTATAAAGAAAGCACGAATCATAAGGAAGGCTCAAAATGGGATTGGATGCATATCAATACACTTCAATACTTAAGTGATGATAGCGCAATTCTTTCTTCTCGAGAAACAAGTTCAATCATTAAAATCAATAACTTAAGCACAAATCCAAGTATTGGCTATATCATTGGAAATGAAGATTTCTGGAAAGATACGGATTATACAGAATATTTATATACAAAAGTAGGCGATTTCTTGACAAGTGGAGGACAACATACTGTAACCTATATGGAGGATGATTCGCTTGAATTAGGTCAATACTATCTATATATGTTTAACAACAATTTTGGCTACTCAAAGACAAGAAAAGATTATGATTGGAAGGTAAATGAAGGAATTCAAACAAGTATTACAGAAGGTACAACATCGTATTACTATCAATATTTAGTGGATGAAAATGAAGGTACATATACATTGGTAAATTCATTTGAAGTTCCATTTAGTGCCTATGTATCCAGTGCACAAAATCTAGGTAATCATATTGTCGTAGATTCAGGTATTGCAGAACTATTATCCATTTATGATACGGATGGAAATCTTGAACAGCAATTGAGTATAAAGAAAAATGATCGTTTTATTTATCGAATCTATTATTATGATTATAAAGGATATTACTTTAGTTAGAGAGCAAACTCTAACTTTTTTTAAGCAAATTTTAAGTGTTGTTTAGTATGTTTATGGTATGACATATAAAGAATTTTATGGATCTGACTATGATCAGTTTAAGAAAATACTTGATTCTGTTTTAAATACGATTGAATCGAGTTCATTAGCTTGTATACAATATACTACTTCTAGGATCAAATCGCCGGAAAGTGTTTTAAAAAAGATTGGCAATGACTATGCATTACTTCATGACATTATTGGTGTTCGCATCATTTGTTCATTTGTAGATGAAATGTATCAAGTAAAAGATTGGATCAATTCTAGTTTTGAAGTGGTGGAAGTAAGAGATTATTTAAGACATCCCAAACCAAGTGGATATCGAAGTCTACATGTGATAATTAATGTAGATGGATGTTTCGTTGAAATTCAGGTGCGAACGATTGCACTTGATTTTTGGGCAAATCTAGAACATCAAATTCATTATAAGAAAGATATTGAAGATGAAAAATTGATTCGTAGTGAGTTAAAACGATGTGCCGATGAAATTGCTTCTTTAGACTTATCATTTCAGACAATTAAAGATAGAATCGAGGGATAATATGCGATTGTTGATTGCGGATGATGAAAAAAATTTGGCTCATGCATTAAAAGCGGTTTTAGAAGATGCGGGCTATAATTGCAATATGTGTTTTGATGGAAAGAGTGCCATTCGTTTGATTTCTCAAGAAATTTATGATGGATTGATCTTAGATATTATGATGCCAGAAAAGAATGGGTATGAAGTATTATCTTTGATTCGAAAAAAGAAAATGGATATTCCCGTATTACTTTTAAGTGCATTAAATGAAGTGGATGATAAGGTTCAAGGTTTTGATTTAGGAGCCAATGATTATTTGTCCAAACCCTTTTCTACAAAGGAATTGATTGCTCGAATCAAAGTGATGTTAAAAGAAAATATAGTGGATGATTCTTATTTACAATTTCAGGATATTCTATTGAATAAGAAAGAAGAGACGCTTTCTTGTAAAAATATAAAATATCAATTATCAAAATATGAGTGTAGTATTCTTTCTTTGTTGATTCGAAGTGAATTAAATCGAGTACCTGTATGGCTTGTGATTGAAAAAGTATGGCAAAATATGGTGGATGTAGATGTAAAAACTGTTTCACTTTATATATCTTATGTAAATAGAAAATTAAAAGCGTTAGATTCGAAAGCATATATAAAATTTGATGAAGAAAACATAGAACTGTGTGTTAATATATAAAAAAAGAAGAAAGGGCGTGAAAATATGAATATATTAGTTGTGGATGATGAAAAAAATATTGCGTATGCGATTGCACAAATTTTAGAAGAACAAAAATGGCAAGTTACGATGGCTTATGATGGTCAAGAAGGTTTAGATCTAGCACTAAGCGGATATTATGATGTAGCCATTTTAGATATCATGCTTCCTGGTATGAATGGTTTTGAAATTGTACAAAAGATGCGTGCTAATAAGGTTGAAACTCCTACACTATTATTATCGGCATTAGATGAAATTCCGGATAAAGTCAAAGGCTTAAACGTAGGTGCAGATGACTATATGACAAAACCATTTTCAGCTGCTGAACTTGTTGCTCGCATAAATGCACTGACAAGACGAAAAGGGGAAGTCATCGTTCATGAATTAAAATATGAAGATCTTTCTTTACAACTTGATACTTGCGAGTTGTATTGTCAAAGTCAACATATTCATTTGGGATATAAAGAGTTTGAAATTATGAAACACTTAATGTCGCATCCAGAAATGATTACTTCCAAAGATGATTTGATTGTTTCTGTATGGGGAAGTGAAAGTGATGCGATGGATAATAATGTTGAAGTATATATTTCATTCTTAAGAAAGAAATTGAAGTTTTTAAAGAGTCAAGTTTCAATCAAAGTGATTCGAAAAGTTGGATATCGACTTGAGGTATGCGATGCTTAAAAAATTACAGACCAAATTCATTTTGATTTTAATGTCCTTTGTCAGTGTAATTCTACTATCTGTATTTGGCATAGTTTGCTGCTCAAATTATGTCCACGATAAAAAGGATGTCGAACGAAGTTTGGAAATGGCTTTACGGTTAAAAGATAAAGATTTTTCGATTTCATTTGGAAATAGCCGTAATTTTAATGGGAATTCCTTTGTGATCTATACAGATTCTGATTATGAATATATGATCACAAGTCGTACAGTATGGAATATATATGCAGAAGATGCACAAAGTTTGATTGAAAGTGTAGAACATAAAGAGGATGTGGGCGTACTAAAAAAACTTGGGTTTGCGTATAAAAAAGAAAAGATTACGAACTATCAAGTGAATGAGGATACCCTTATTCCTTCTGGTTATGCCGTAGCCTTTGTGGATATATCGAATATGCAGTCTTCTTTTCAAAGAATGTTGATTATATCTGTACAAATTGGATCGAGTGTATTACTTGTATTCTTTATATTAAGTTGTATTTTAAGTAAATGGGCACTAAAACCAGTTGAGCAAGCATGGGATAAACAAAAACAGTTTGTTGCCGATGCCAGTCATGAATTGAAAACGCCATTAACCGTTATTTTAGCCGATAGTGATGTGTTATTAAATCATTCTACAGAATCTATTTCTTCACAGAAAAAATGGATCGATTCCATACAAAGTGAAGCCAATCGAATGCGTAAACTTGTAGAGAATATGTTGTTTCTAGCCAAAAATGATGCGAATCGAATTGAGATTTCGATGCAGAATTGTTCTTTGAGTGATATATGTTTTCATTGTGTTTTACCATTTGAATCGATTGCGTTTGAAAAAGGTATTGATTTAATCGATGAAGTGGAAGAGAATATAGAAGTACATGGAAATGAGTCACAATTAAAACAATTGATTTTGATTTTCTTGGACAATGCGATCAAATATACACCTAAGGGTGGAAAGATATATTTTAAGTTGGCAAAGATACAAAATAAACCCGTTCTTACGATTCGTAATACGGATAGTTATATTCCACCGGAAGATTTAAAACATGTATTTGAACGTTTCTATCGTGTTGATAAATCAAGAAAATATCAAGGTGGAGCTGGTTTAGGTCTATCAATCGCAAGTCAGATTGCGCAAAGTCATAAAATTAAATTAAGTGTGACAAGTGATGAAAAACAAGGTACAGAATTTACTTTGAATTTCTAGGAGGAAAATTATGTTTCAAAAAAGAGTCGATCAAGTAATTGAAAAAATGAAAACAGATGGGCTTAAACAAATCTTAGTGAGTGAACCATGCAGCATCTATTATTTAACAGGTGTAGATGTGGGTCCAGGAGAAAGATTGTTTGCGCTATATTTGAATGATGAAGGAAGAAAAGTATTATTTTTAAATACATTATTTACAGTTGAACAAAAGGATTGCGAAGAAATTTGGTTTAGTGATACAGACGATTCGATTTCAATGTTGGCAAGTGTGATTGATTCTAAAGAAACACTTGGCATTGATAAAGAATGGACAGCACGCTTCTTGATTCCTTTAATGGAAAAATGCGAGGGATTAAAAGTAGTATTAGGCTCTAAATATGTGGATGCTACTCGTGCTATTAAAGATGAAAAAGAAATTGAATGTATGATTGAAAACTCACAGATCAACGATGTGGTGATGGAACGTACAAGAGATTTTATCAAAGAAGGTATGACTGAAAAACAAGTGGAAACTTTTATTTTTGAACAATATAAATTATTAGGATGTCAAGACGTATCATTCTCACCAATTTGTTCATTTGGAGCCAATGGCGCCGATCCTCACCATATGCCAGATGATTCTGTTTTGAAAGCCGGAGATAGTATTGTGATCGATATTGGTGGAAAAAAAGATCGTTATTGTTCGGATATGACACGTACTTATTTTTGTAAAGAAGCAAGTGAAGAATATAAAAAGATTCATGATATTGTTCGTGTTGCCAATGAAAAAGCGGAGGAAATCATTCGTCCAGGCGTTCGTCTATGTGATATTGATTTAACAGCACGTAATTATATTTCAAGTTTTGGCTATGGTGAATATTTTACACATCGACTAGGACATTTTATTGGTCAAACAGATCATGAATTTGGAGATGTAAGTTCTACAAATACAGAAACTGTAAAACCAGGCATGATTTTCTCAATTGAACCAGGCATTTATTTGCCTGATAAAATGGGGGTTCGTGTAGAAGATTTAGTTTTAGTTACTGAAGATGGTTGTATTGTATTAAATAAAGTAGATAAAAAATATGCGATGATTGGTTAACCAATCACCGCTTTTTTATTTACCCAAACAGAATTTAGAGAATAAAGTGTCCAATAAATCTTCTCTATGAACTTCACCTAAGATTTCTTTCAAGTGATCATGAGCTGCCTGAATATCAATCTCAATTAAATCAGGCTCTACCATTCTATTCATGGCTTCTTTCGCCCTTAACATATCTTCTTTGGCTAGATTCAATAAACCAATTTGACGCTCATTTGAAAGTAATGGATCTTCTTTTAATAAATCTTTTTGATACAGATTTTCTAAGGCATCAATCAATGGCTGAATCTCCTTATTGGAAGCTGAAATCCAAATGCCATCTTTATTTGCCTCTGCCTTATCTAATTTATTATAGATAATTAAGCGCATTTTATCTTTTGTCAGTTCTAATAATTGTTTGTCTTCTTCATCCAATTCTTTGGAACCATCAAAAACTAAAAGAACCAATTTGGCATCTTTTAATTTTTCTTGACTCTTTTCAATACCAATCTGTTCAATCTTATCGTTCGATTCACGAATGCCCGCTGTATCAATTAGATTTAATTGAACACTACCAATATGGATTTGACCTTCAACCAAATCTCTTGTGGTCCCGGCAATATCTGTAACAATGGCTTTATCTTCTTCAAGAAGTGCATTCAGTAAGCTGGATTTACCAACGTTTGGCTTACCAACAATAATAGTATCAATTCCTTTTTTTAACATTTGTCCCGTTTGAACACGAGAAAGAATGTGATCAATTTTTTCTAACCAATCATTTGTTTTGGGTAACAAGTCATTCGTTGTTAATTGTTCGACATCTTCATATTCAGGATAATCAATATTTACTTCGATTTGTGCAATAATATCCATTAAATCATCAATCAAAGGTTGGAGTAGTTTTTTTACACTTCCCTTAATTCCATGAATCGCCATAGTAGCCGCTGTATTGTTGCTCGCTTCGATCATGTCTTGAACAGCTTCAGCTTGGGATAAGTCAATTCTTCCGTGATAGAAGGCACGTTGCGTAAATTCTCCTGGCTTGGCAAGATCGGCTCCCGCACTTAAAACCATGGATAAGATTTTACGTGTAATAAAAGTACCCCCATGGCAGTTGATTTCTACAATATCTTCTCGTGTATATGTTTTTGGTGCTCTAAAAATAGAGATTAAAACTTCATCCACTGGATTTTTATCTGGATCTATAATAAAGCCATAATGAATCGTATGACTTTTCGCATTCATAATATTACGGTCAAATATTTTTTGAGTGATTTCAATAGCTTGATCTCCACTTAAACGAATGATGGAAATGGCGCCATCTTGTAAAGAAGTGGAAATAGCCGCAATTGTGTTTTCAAACATAAAAAAACATCCTTTCTTTCTTAGTGTATTTTATCATAAAAGATGTATAATGTCTTAGACAGAGGTGTAAACATGATAGAATATACAAAAAATCAAGTACATGAAGTGGCGTGTGCATTTAATGAACATAAAATTATAGCTTTACCTACAGATACTGTGTATGGTGTAGGTGTAAAATATGGTAATTTAGACGATTTAGAACGATTAAAACGCGCAAAACATCGTCCAGAAACGAAACCCATTCCGATGATGGTTTCAAATGTAGAACAAATGAAACAAGTCGCTTTAGTGGATGAAAGAATCGAAAAGATTGCCGCTAAGTTTTTGCCAGGTGCATTAACTTTAGTTGTCAATGTGAAAGAAAATGTCGATCCAGCGTATACAAATGGCCTAAGTACGATTGCGATTCGTATTCCAGATGAAAAATTTATCTTAGATGTGATTGACGAATTGAATTGTCCAATCTTAGTTACAAGTGCCAATCAATCTGGAGAAAAGACAGCACTCACAAGTGATGATGTATATGAACAACTTCCAAAAATAGATGGAATTGTTTTAGGTACGTGCAAAGCATTACAGGCAAGTACAATTGTAGATTGCACAAAGGAAAAACTACAAGTATTAAGACCAGGTCCTATTTCATTAGAAGAATTAGAATCGGTTCTTTAAAAAGCACCCAGAACTTATGTTGAAAAGCATAGGCCAGGGTGCGTATGAACAAATCTAGAAGTAGTATGCTTCTAGCAGTTCATTTAGTATGATACTCTAAATTAAAGTGGATTCAATAGAATGAATTAAAGTTTGAACAAATGTTAAAACTTGTCAAAATGATGGGGGTTTATTATAATACTGAGTATGACAGAAGAAGAAATGATTAGAGAGATTGCCGAGCCTATTTTAGAGCAATTGAAGAAAATTGAAAAACAACTAGGAAATCATCGTATGTCACAGCTTCCACAAATTAAGTTTGTGAAAGAAGGCAATATGCAAGATGGCCCTTTTATGATTGGAGACATCGAAGTTACGGATGAGCTTTTAGAAAAAGTAGAGGCTTATGTTCAGGAAGAAATCGAAATGATGCATCAACCGACTGTTTTACATTAAGAAGTTACAAAAATGTAGCTTCTTTTTTAAAAAATGCTTGCATTTTATTTTGCGTTAGTGTATTATATATGAGTACGTTGGAAATGCGGGTGTGGCGAAATTGGCAGACGCACCAGACTTAGGATCTGGCGCCTTCGGCGTGGGGGTTCGAGTCCCTTCACCCGCACCACTTGTAAATTTAGACAATTACTTCGGTAGTTGTCTTTTTTTGTTTTATGTTATAATTTCCATATGGAAATTTGTGTATATTATGAAAAAATAAATGAAGATTCAATTCGTATCAAGCGTGTGTATGCATCAACTCCCACAATAGAAATACCCGAATTCATTGATGGATATATTGTGCGTGAAATAGGAAACTATTGTTTTTCTAAAAAGGAAGTCGATCTATCTAATTCTGTTTTAAGTCATGAAATTCCTTCTAGTTATTATGAGTGTAGTGGTAGTGATGTTGAAAGTGTTAAGCTTTCTAAAACAGTCACAAAACTAGGGGATTATGCATTCTACAATTGTCGAAAGCTAAAAGAAATATTTTTACCTTCTAGTTTAATATGTATTGGCAGTGATGTATTTATGAATTGTTTAAGACTCAATCATATCTATTATGACTGTTCTATATTTTGTATCACAATTTTAAAACAAATACTAACTCAAATCACTTGGGATATCGAAGTCGATTTTATAGATGGTTCTATATTCTATCCAGAATACAATGGGGGTTATGATGAAGTGGGACCGGCCCATATCTTTGCCTTGAATATTGAAGGGGAAGGCTTTCGTATGCGACAGTGTTTTAAAGACGGTAAAATTGATTTTGATGGTTATGATGCTTGTTTTGAAAAATTATGTGCAGAAGAAAGTGAATCTTGTATCTTTCATGTTGCGATTCTTAGATTTATGACGGGTTCTGAGAGATACATCCCTTATTTAAGAGCACATGATTTGACTTCTTATTTACATACATATAAAGATATATGTGTTATGGTTGAAAAATTAATAGAAGAAAAATGTATGGATGTACAAGCTTTAGATGTATTGATTTCTATGGAAAAAGATTTGGAAACTCGAACTGTATTGATGGAATTAAAGAATAAGAAGATGGAAACATCATCCGCATATTCTTTTGAGGATTTTTAATGCGACAAAGGGATTGGGAAAAAGAAAAGGCAATTCATATATTAGAGCTTGTTCGATCCGAACTCTATATGGATATGCCACATTTTTTAACAGCGTTAAATACGTTGATGTTTAAAGAGGATGAGCGTGTAAGTGTATGTGCTACAAATGGAGTTTATTTTTATTATAATCCATTGAAGGTGATTGAGCTTTTTCAAAAGAATTCGATCTTTTTAAATCGCGCTTACTTACATAGTATCTTACATTGTTTATATAGTCATATTTGGCTAAGAAAAAATCGTATAGAATTTATTTGGAATGTAGCTTGTGATATTGTGGTGGAATATACATTGGATTCAATGCATAAAAAAAGTGTTTCACGAATCTTATCCTATGCTCGAAAAGATGTATATCACCAAATTGAAAAGTTGGATGGATTGAGTTGTATTACGGTTTATGAATGGCTTTGTACACGGGATGATATTCAAAATTTATATTATGAATTTGTGGTGGATGATCATGCATTATGGCCTAAAGAAAAGGATGAAAAAACACCTCAATCGTCTTCGGTACAAAAGAAGTGGCAAAGTGTTGCCAAACAGACAGTATTTGATCATAAACAAAAAGGTAAAGAGAATGACGATGGAGACGCCTTTCTTGTATCGAGGTTACAGGCAAAAAAATCGAAGTATTCATTTTCACAATTTTTGAAACGTTTTAGTATTATGAAAGAAGAAATGCAGATCAATGAGGATGAATTCGATTTGTCGTATTACACATATGGTATGTCTATTTATAAAAATATGCCTTTGATTGAACCTTTAGAGACAAAAGAAGTCAAGAAGATCTATGAGTTTGTGATTGCGTTGGATACAAGTTATTCGATTGATGAAAATCTTGCGAAGCGTTTTATATCAAATACATATAGTATTTTAAGCACTTCCAATATGTTTTATAAATCATGTAAGGTATATATCATTCAATGTGATGATAGAATTCGAAAAGAGAATGTCATTTCCAATCAAAATGAAATGAATCGTTTGTTGGATTCATTTACTCTAATAGGGGGAGGCAACACCGATTTTAGGCCGGTGTTTAGCTATGTGAATGATTTGGTGGATCAACAAGTATTTCAAAATCTTTGTGGTTTACTTTATTTTACAGATGGAAAGGGCGTTTATCCAAAAAAGTGTCCAGCTTATAAAACGGCATTTATCTATTTAGAAGATTATGATCAAAGTAAAGTGCCTTCTTGGGCAATTCAGTATAGATTGGAAGAAAAGTTATGAATATATTACAGGCAAAAAATGAAATAAAAAATACCGTAAAGGCTTATTTAACAAAGAATCAATTTGGTGAATATGAAATTGATGCCAAGAATCAACGACCTTTATTGTTGATTGGTCCTCCGGGTATTGGTAAAACGCAGATTATGGAACAAATATCGAAGGAATGTCAGATTGGACTTGTCAGCTATACAATTACGCATCATACGCGTCAAAGTGCGGTGGGACTTCCTTTTATCCAAGAAAAAGAATTTCAAGGCAAAATCTATTCAATTACAGAATATACAATGAGTGAAATTATTGCGAGTGTCTATTCAAAAATGGAAGAAACGGGTTTAAAAGAAGGAATTCTATTTATTGATGAAATCAATTGTGTATCGGAAACATTGGCTCCTACAATGCTTCAATTTTTACAGAATAAAACCTTTGGAAATCAGAAGGTCCCAAGTGGATGGATCATTGTGGCTGCAGGAAATCCGAGTGAATATAATAAATCAGTTCGTGATTTTGATGTTGTGACAATGGATCGTATTCGTTATATTCATGTAGAAACGGATTATTATGTTTGGAAAGAATATGCGATCTCAAAACATATTCATCCAATGATTTTAAGCTATCTAGAATTAAAACCTAACAATTTTTATACTGTTTCAACAAGTGTAGATGGTATGGAATTTGTGACGGCTAGAGGCTGGGAAGATTTATCGTATTTATTATATACATATGAAAAGATGCATTTGGACATATCGCAAGATACGATTTATGAGTATCTACACCATGAAGATATTGCAGAAGATGTTTTCGCCTATTATTTGGTCTATAAAAAATATCAGGATGATTATGGCATTGATGATATTTTAAATGGAAATGTATCAAGTACGATCTACGCTCGTTTGTTTAATGCGGATTTTGATGAAAGAGTATCTGTAGTCAATTTAGTGATGGACGGTTTATTAAGACAAGTGAATATATATTCTTTTGAAAAACATTGTACAGATTTATGGTTTGGTTTTCTAAAAAATTACCGAAGTCATATGGATGTATTTTATGTGGATCATGTAAAGGAATTTATAGCTTTGTATCATGATAAGTTGCAGGCTGAATTATTAAGTGTTGCTCAAAAACATGAATATGAGTTTGTCTTAGAACAGATACAAAAGGTGAGTGTGGATGAAAGCCTAGATTCTAAGTCGCGTTTTGATTGTAGTACAAAACCATTCTTTAAACAAAAAGAAAATATGGAGTCGATTGAATCGGATTTGAAACTTCAAATAGAAAATGCGTTTGAATTTATGGAAAGTGCATTTAAGAATGGTCAGGAAATGACAATATTTGTCACAAATTTAACAATGTCAGCTGAAATGGCCTTGTATTTAAGTTCACATACAATTGATATATATGAAAAATACAAACAGGTTTTATTGATTGGTAGTCAAAAGGCAAGACTACTAGATGAGTTAGCTCATTAAAGAAAGGAATTATATGGATTATTCAGAATTAAAATATGATGTGGAAGAATTTGAGTCGGATCAAGATAAAAAACTTCCACAACCACCTTTGGTAAAAGAGGCAATGCGAAAGGAATCCATTGAACTTCCTAAAAATTTTGATACGCTACAAATCTGTTCAAACTTTCTAGATATTATTAATACACGTCATAGTAGTCGTGTGTATACGCAAGAGCCAATGTCCTTATTAGAACTATCTTATATTCTTTGGACTTGTCAAGGTGTGAAACAAATTCGTGGTAAAAAGTATGCGACTTTGCGTACAGTACCTTCTGGAGGTGCTCGTCATGGTTTTGAACTTTATTTCGTATGTCAAAATGTAGAAGGATTAGATCCTGGAACCTATCATTATTTGCCTCTAAAACATTGTATTGAGTTTTTGAATCCTATTGATAAAGTGTCAGATGTTTTGGCATCTTCCTTATGTGATCAATTATGGGCTTTAAAAGCCAATGTGATTTTGTATTTTAGCTACGTACCATACCGAACGGAATGGCGTTACGGTCATCTTGCACATCGAATCGCATTAGTGGATCTTGGTCATGTGGGTGAAAATATCTATTTGGCAAGTACAAGTATTGGCTTAGGAACTTGTGGGATTGGAGCTTGTGTGACTTCGATTTGTGATGAAATGTTTGAATTGGATGGCGAAAACGAGTTTATTCTTTACTCGCAGCCAGTTGGGAAGGTGAATCCAGAGGATTTTGCGAAAGAAAAATCTTTTTATGAATTTGTTGAAAAAGAAGGCTTATAATGTGTTAAAATAGATTGGAACTAAGGAAAATATATTATGAGTAAAAATGATAAGAATATAGATGCTTATTCAAAAGCACTTTTAGATAAAAAAACAGAATATAACGAGGAACTGAAAAAACCGAAAGAGGTTCATCAGATGACGGAAGCTGAAAGAAGACTTGCAGAAAAGACAATGTCTTCTGCATTGGATATGCTTCGAAAAGAGCGTGGACAAAAAACAATTGCGGAAGAAGAGCGTCTTTATGAAGAAAATAAAGCAGACTTGCAGCATATGGATGATGATTTTACAACTTCATCTATTGAAAATGAGCAGTCGAATGATGCCTTAGATCTTGTACATACAATGTTACAAGATATGTCAAATGATGATGATGAATTATTGCCTTCGCAAGTAAAGAAATTAAAAGAAAAACAAGAAAAGAAGGAAAAAAAGGAAAAGAAAGAAAAACCAAAGAAAGAAGAAGGACCTAAAGAAAAGAAACTGAAGAAAAAGAAACCTATGAGTAAGGTCACAAAGATTATTTTAGGATGTATCTTATTAGGTGTGGCAGCTTTAGGTGTATATTCATATAAGGTATTGGTTTATGATCCACAAAATATTGTTTCACCAGCACAACAGAAAACATATGATAAGTTAGTATCTTATGCGGATGAATATGGAGATAATATGATGTCGGATGCTGAAAAGCTAGAACTTATTGACTTGAATTCTGGGTATAAAAAGCTTTTAGATAAACAAAAAACGTCAATCAATGCATATTTTAAAGAACAAACAGGTAAGTCTTATACGGCTTTATTAAAGGAAGTAAAAGAACTTCAAAAAACAAAAGAGGATGTGAAGCTTCCAGCCTACCAGCAAATTGTTGGATTATTAAATGGTTGGGATGCAAAGTCGGATGAAGAAAAGATGGCTGTTGCCGATATGCAGTCGGTGTATAGTTCTTTATCGAAGAGCTTGAAAAAGGAAGTGGATTCTTTATCGAAATCAAAAACGGGAAAAGATTTTATTGATTTATGTAAAGAACAAGCTGAATTAAAAACGGCAGCTCAAGAAAAGGCGCAACAAGAAGAGGAACAAAAGAAGTCTGAGAATGCTTCAAAAATCCAAGAATATCAAGCTAGTTTAAATAGTTTGCAGCAAGATTATGATACATATGCGCAATATGCGCAAAGTTTGGAATCGGAATTGGCGGATGCTAGTGATGAAGATCGTTCACAGATTCAGTCGCAAATTGATACAAACAATCAAATGTTGTATTCTTTGCAGCAACAGATTGCATATTATCAGCAACAAATTGCTGCTTTACAATCTTAGAAAAAAAGACTATCCTTATGGGTAGTCGATATGCCGACTTAGCACAGTGGTAGTGCAACGCACTCGTAACGCGTAGGTCATTGGTTCAAATCCGATAGTCGGCACCATGATTTAAAATCAAGCTGGTTTATCCAGCTTCTTTTTTTGAAGGAGTATCTATGAGTTTAGATGAAAAAATGATATTGTTGGCGACATGTTTTCTTTTTTTACCTTATCAAATAGCCAGTGTTGGAATTGCATGCATATTGGTACAGGCTTTTTGTCGTCATAAATTAGTGGATGCCATAAAAAATCAAACAGGAGCTATTTTTTTATATGGTTTTATCGGGTTGGAATTGATTGTTACGATTTTATATTCAAACTGGAATGGTTTTGGCAATACATGGCTATTTGTGTTGATTGGATTCTATGGAGCTTATTATCGAAAAAGCATCACAAAGAACACTTTTGAAAAGATGTGTGATCTAATTATTATTCTATCTATTTTTGCAGCTATTTATGGACTTTATCAATTTAATCAGATTTCAATTGCGAATGGAAGAACCTTCTTAGAATTCCATATCTTTAATTCACCAAAGCGAAGAATTACATCGACATTTATGAATGCGAACATTTATGCGATGGTCATTGATTTTGTATGTGTCATGTGTATGTATCGTTTTGTGAAAAATGACAACATTCTTTGTAAGATTGGTTATGTTATTGTGGCATTATTTAACTTCTTTGTGTTATATCTAACGGGATCTAGAACAGCACTCTTACCTTTTGTACTGATTTTTCCTATCTTTTTATATTGTGTTCGTTGGAAAAAATTATTTATTACATCTATTGTATTGGAGTTGTGTGTATGTGGCTTGGTGTTTTTAAAACCAACGTTGATCCCTAGAATTAGTGATATGTCTACGTTTGCCTCTCGTATCAAGATTTGGAAGACGGCATTTATGTGTATTTCTATGTATCCACTTTTTGGATGGGGACCACAGACATATAAAAAGTTTTATCCTTTGGTGCATGGTCATAAGGCACCGCATGCGCATAATATTTATATAGATTCTATTCTTTCTTATGGTGTAATCGGAACAATTCTTGTGTTATGTTACACTTTTGTGTTGAATAAAGAAATCTTTACTTCAAATACAAGGAAAGAAAATCCAGCCTTATTTGGCATGATGATGTGTTTTATCGCAATCGTATTGATTTATGGATTGTTAGATTGCACACTCAATATTGTTGCGACAGGAACTTTATGTTTTATTATTTTAAATAGTGCTTGCATGTACAAAGAAAAATAAATACAATAAATTTAGAAGACAGACAGTAGAAGGAGTTTTATGAAATATATATCTCTTTTTGTCTGTTTTTTTATTGGCCTTCAAACACTAAATGTGCCAGATTATGAAAGGTTAATTTCAAATATAGAATCAAAAGTAGAAATAATTGATGAAAGTAAGGCCAGTTTTTTATCTTTGAAATGTAGAGATGTTTCAAATGCGATTCAAATTGAACAAGAGGATTTGAATTGTAGAATGGATTCTCAAGGTCAAAAATTAGAGGATCTTAAATTAAGGTATACACAAAAAAAGAAGTATTATGAACTCAAAAAGCTGGAGTATAGTTTAGACTTAAATAGGATTCAAAAACAAGATTTGATGTTTCAATCATATTGGATCGATAAGGATTTAACGAAATGCTTCAATGAATATAAGCGTAGTCAGATTCAATATTTAAAAAGTAAGAAACAATGGAAAAAGAATAAGCATAAGCTTGATCTATATGAATCTTATTTAACTCGTTTAAATCATTGTCAAAAGCGTTTATTTGAGCGTTTTTCAAGCTTGAGTTATTTTGATGATTCGTCTTCGTTTGACCAAGATTCTATGATTGCTGGAAATGAGGCATTACCTGGATATGGTGGCTATGAAATTTTAGAAAACAATGGTATGACTTGTTTGGTTGATGGAAATTATGCGATTGATACATATAGTTCTTTTTGGCAAAACCCGGTTGAAAATGGTACAATCAGTGCTAGATGCTGGTCATATCCAGATGGAAGTCTTCATTTGGGTTTGGATATCGCAAGTAGTATGTATAGTGATGTGTATGCCCTAGCCAATGGCATAGTATTGTATGCGCATGCACCTGTAGAATCTAATAATGGATATCTTGGAAATATGTGTGGATGGCCAAGTGGAGCCGGCAATTCGATTTGTATGGTGGTAGCTGTTAACAATCAGCTATATGCGGTTAGTTATGCGCACTTGTCTAATGAAATCTATGTAACAAGTGGCCAGCAAGTCAGTCAAAAAACAGTGATAGCGAAAAGTGGAAATAGTGGAAATTCAACAGGTCCTCATACACATATAGAGGTGTTTGAGTTAAAACAGGATTTGAATTCGACTGTAGAATATTTTAGAAACAGTGGTGCTGATTTTTCTTTTGGATGTGGCTTTAATGCAGCTGCAACATGCTCAGACTATGCGTGTCGTATAGATCCTGAGATAGTTTTGGAGGGTTTATGAGTCAAGAAATGTATTTTTCACGAATGAAGGAATTATTAAAAGATGAATATGATGCATATATGGAATCTTTATCAAAACCTTTATATCGTGGTATGCGTATTAATTTAAAAAAGGCAGAAATCAATGAATTTGATCATTTAGAAAGTCCAAGTCAATTTTGTAAGGAAAGCTATTATGTAGATAAACCCTTGGGGAATCATCCTTACCATATTTGTGGATGCTTCTATCTACAAGAACCAAGTGCATCGAGTGCAGTCGAAATCTTGGATGTGCAAGAAGATGATTATGTATTAGATTTATGTGCAGCTCCTGGTGGGAAGAGTACGCAGATTGCTTCTCATTTAAAAAGTGGGTATTTAGTATCGAATGAAATTGATGCGAAAAGAGCACAGATTCTTTTATCCAATATAGAGCGTATGGGTGTTAAAAATGTAGCTGTAACCAATTCAAGTGTAGATAAGCTTGCGAAAGTATTTGATTGTTGTTTCGATAAGATATTAGTAGATGCTCCTTGTAGTGGTGAGGGTATGATTAAAAAGCATGATATTGCCTTGAATCATTGGAGTATTGAAAATATTGAGCTTTGTGCAGCTCGCCAAAAAGAAATCTTAGAATATGCGTATTCGATGTTGAAACCGGGTGGTACTTTGGTATATTCAACTTGTACATATGCTTTGGAAGAAGATGAAGATGTCGTTTTATCTTTCTTAGAAAAACATGAAGATATTCAACTTGTGGATCCTGAAGTTTTGTGGGGAAGAAAAGGATTTAAAGATTTAAATGTGCGTCGTATCTTTCCAATGGATGGTGGTGAAGGCCATTTTATTGCCAAATTCAAGAAACAATCTGGTGTTGCAGGTAAACTTCCAGTTTTAAAATCTAAAAAGATAGATAAGATTACTGAGAAATTTTTGAAGGAACAATTGAATACATTACCAAACTATTATTATGTAGATAAAGATCGAGTCTATGGTATGGATGTTTGTTTTGTGGATTTTAAAAAAGTAAAAGTATTACGTCAAGGCGTATACTTAGGAGATGTTATTAAGAATCGTTTTGAGCCAAGTCATTCTTTTTATATGGTTGCAGATTTTGACTATAAAAGAAAAGTAGAAGTAACGCTAGAAGAGATGGATCTTTTTATGCATGGAGAAGTTTTACAGAAGGAATGTGATAAAGGTTACGTTGCCGTATGTTTTAAGGGGCATCCGTTTGGCTTTGGCAAGAGTGATGGAAGGCAAATTAAAAACAAGATTCCTAAAGGACTTCGTTTATTGCCAAATTCACATGTGAATATAGATTAAAAATGCCAGGAAAATTTATTCCTGGCAATTTTTTGCGATTTCTTTTGCGATATTATAATAGTCTTCTAATTGATCATCACTTGGTGTGTAACATTGATTGATGACATCGTGACAAGATTCAATTCCAGATTGTTGCATCCTTGTATCGATTTCTTTTGCGACTTGGTTAAACCATCCGTATGCGGCAAAGGCCAATCCTTTTTTGTTTTTCAATTTACATGGACGAATGTGTTCAAGGAAAGCTGCAACACTTGGTGCCATGACATTGTTGTAGGTTCCAGATCCAATACATACGACTTTAGCATCCATGATTTCGCGCATGACAATGCTTGATTTTGTATCCGATAATTTATAGACTTTTACATCCATACCAGCATCACTAAATCCTTCAGCTAAGCTTTCAGCAATCTGTTGTGTATGTTTCCATACAGATTCATATACAATAACGGCTTTGTTTTCTGTTTTTTGAGCTGCGATACCTTTATAAGTTTCAATGATATCACCAATATAGTCTTTCCAGATAATACCATGGGCAGGCATAATATATTCAATGTCTAAATTCATGCCTAGAATAAGGTTTAATTTAGCTTGTACCGGTGTTGTATATGGTAGAACAATATTCGCAAAGTATTCTTTGGCTTGTTTTAAACAATAAGCTTTATCTAATCCTTCATCTGTTAAGTTAAAGTTTACAATGTGTTGTCCAAAGGCATCGTTTGAGAATATAGTTTTTAATTGTGGACAATATGTCAACATGTTATCTGGCCAATGGATCATTTGCATTTCAACAAAGACAAAATCATATTTTCCTGTGTTGATTGTATCGTTTGTCTTAACGACTTGATAAGGTACTTGATCAAAGTATTGTTCAATCATGTTTTTCTTTCCAGAAATAGATGCATAAACTTTCGCATTTGGATATTTGGCATATACTTTTTTAAATCCACCAGAATGATCCGGTTCTGTATGTTGAACAACGATATTGTCAATTTCTCTTCCTTGTAGTACGGATTCCACTCGTTCTAACAATTCTTCTGTAAATTCTTCTTCTACTGTATCGAATAATGTAACTTCATCATCTACCACTAAATAGGCATTGTATGTACATCCTTCATCAATTGGATATAAATCACCATGGAAGTGGCGGTTGTTTAAGTCTCTTACTCCGACCCAGTATACGTTATCTATAATTTTTTTAGCTCTTTTCATTTTAATTCACCTCTTTCTTTATTTTAAAATTTTTTATGAGTTATGTCTATTCATTTGCACACTTTTACATTTTTTAAATAAAAAATATAAAAAGTAAACTAAAAAGTGTAAGTGTTTTCTTTTTCTTGAGAGTATAATAAAAGCTAGGAGGAATTGTCGATATGATTATTCAAAGTAAAAGAGTTTGGGTGGTAAATACTTGGTTGGCAGCCCAAATTGAAGTAGAAGAAGGAAAGATTGTAAATATCTATCCATATGGCCAAAAAGATGTGGATGAAGATTATGGAGATAAGAGAATTATTCCTGGATTTATTGATGTGCACACACATGGTGCTTATGGATTTGATACAAATGATGCGAATGAAGAAGGCCTTCGTAACTGGATGAAAAACATCGTTAAAGAAGGTGTTACAGGTATTCTTCCAACAACAATTACACAATCCGAAGAAGTTTTGACAAATGCGGTTAAAAATGTTGCAAAAGTGGTTGAAGAAGGGTATGAAGGTGCAGAAATTTTAGGTATTCACTTTGAAGGACCTTATTTGGACCAAGTATACAAGGGAGCTCAACCAGAGCAATATTGTGTAAAACCAGATGTAGAACAATTTAAACGTTATTTAGCTGCTTCTAATAATTTAATTAAAATTGTGACTATGGCTTGTGAACACGATGATAATTTTGAATTAACTAAATTCTTACGTGCAAATGGAATTGTATGTAGTCAAGGTCACTCTGGAGCTACTTTTGAACAGGCTCGTTTAGCTATTGCGAATGGGGCAAACTCAATGACTCACGTATTCAATGGTATGACTAAATTCCATCATCGTGAACCAGGTCTTGTTGGTGCAGCTATGCGTTATAGAGATGTATATGGTGAAATTATTTGTGATGGTAACCATTCAACTTATGAAGCATTAAATGATTACTTTACAGCTAAAGGGCCAGATCACTGCATTATGATTACAGATTCATTAATGGTTAAGGGATTGCCAGTTGGTACAAAAGTATTATTTGGTGGTAACGAAATCGAATTATATCCAGATGGAAGTGCACACTTAACAGATACTAAGGGGCTTGCAGGAAGCACATTACATGTCAATGATGGACTTCGCATTTTAGTAGAAAAGGCATTGGTTCCTTGGCAAACAGCTATCAATGCTTGTACATTGAACCCAGCTCGTATGTTAAATGTTGATGATCGTAAAGGATCTATTCAAACTGGAAAAGATGCAGATTTAGTTGTATTAAATGATGACTATTCTGTTGAAATGACATATACAAAGGGAACAAAAGCGTTCTAGTCAACAAAAGCACATTTCTCAATGTGCTTTTATTATGTTCTTTGCGTGTATATCTGATTCTAATTTATCGTCTGTGATGATCATGTCAAAATCATCAATATTGGCAATTTTTGACATATATTTTTTATTAAATTTTGTATGGTCTGCCATACAAATTTTTTTGTTTGAAGAAGCAAGAATGGCTTTTTTGACAAGTGCATCACTCATGCTAGGGATAGATACACCATAGTCTAAATCGATTCCTAAAACAGAGATAAAAGCTTTATCAATATAATAATTTTGAAAGAATTGAATCGTACTTTCAGATAATGCTGCTTGTGTAATAGGATTATAGGTTCCTGGAGCCATAATGATTTTAGCTTTTGTATTACGATCAACGTATTGAAGAATCTTCCAAAAGTTAGTGAATATTGTGATCTTTTTATGATGGATTCTTTTAAAGAGTTCAAGGCAGGTTGTACCACAATCTAAATAGATGGAGTCTTTATCATGAATGAGTGTACTTGCGAATATCGCAATTTCCTTTTTATCGGATTGAGAAATGCCTTCTTTGATTTCAAAAGCCGGTTCTGTAGATATAGACTCGTTTAATGTAGCTCCTCCATAGCTTTTTGTGGCAAGGCCTTGATTTTCAAGCATATCTAAATCTCTTCGAATCGTCATTAAGGAAACTGCGTATACTTTAGCTAATTCATTAACTTGTACAGTTTTATCTTTTTTTAATTTTTCATAGATTTCATATCTTCTTTGTGTTGTGTTCATAATTCTATTAAAGCACAAAAAAGAACAGAAAGAAACATGTTTTATTGTGTTTATTTAACATAATTTGTTTGATGTGAAATGGATATTGAAAGTGATTTTATCTAGTGATAGGATACATATGAACTTAAGGAGGATCTATCATGGAATTGATTATTGATTCATCAAATATTGAACAAATTAAAGAATTAAACGATTTACTAACAATTACTGGGGTTACGACAAATCCTACAATTCTTACAAAATCAGGTAGAGAAGCAATGGATGTTGTAAAAGATTTATGCGAAGTGTTGAGCAAAGATCAATTGTTGTTTATTCAAACTGTACAAACTTCTTTCGAGGGAATCATGGAAGAGGCTAAAATGATTTCTTCCATTCGTAATAAAAATATGTATGTGAAAATTCCTGTTACACATGAAGGATTAAGAGCTATCAAGGAATGTAAAAAATTAGGCATTCACACATTGGCTACAGCCATCTATACTGCAGATCAAGCATTTTTGGCAGCTATGAATGGAGCTGAATATTTAGCACCTTATACAAATCGTATGTGTAATTATGGGGATGGTGTACAAGATGTTAAAGATTTGATTGAAATGTTAAGAGTAAATCATATGCCGGCTAAAGTGATTGCGGCAAGCTTTAAAAATACATATCAAGTACATGAATTGATTAAGGCAGGTATTCAAGCTGTGACTGTTCCTTGTGATGTTTTATATCAAATGATTGATCATCCAGGAACAAAGATTGCGGTTGGTGAATTTAGTGTAAATTGGCAAAGAGCTTATAATCGTAACACATTCGAAAAGTAGAGAAAATCTACTTTTTTCTTTTTCAAAAAATATTAGCACTTAAGTGTTGACAGTGCCAAAAAGAGTGTTATACTATCATTAGCAATCATAAAGAGTGAGTGCTAAGTACAAGGAGGTGCTTATTTATGAATATCGAACAAATGTCAGAGCGTTTACAGAAAATTTTAATGGATGCGATTAATTTAGCGAAATCCAACCAACATCCTAGTGTGGATACAGTGGACATGTTGGAAACTATTTTTAAGGATGATGTATTAGATGGTTTATTTGAACGTATTGGTTTAGATAAAGCGCGTGCTTTACAGATGGTTCAAAAAGAATCAAATCGTGTCGCAAAGAGCTCGACAAGTAATATAAATTTATCAAATGAAGTCCAAAAATCGTTTGAAGATGCACAAAACTGGGCAAGTCAACATGATGAGACTTATTTATCAGTTGCGAGTGTATTTTTAGCTTTATTGTTTAATCGTTCTTATATTTCTAAAGAATTGGTAAGAACTTTTAATTTGAATAAGGATGCTTGTTACAAGGCTGAACTAGAGCGTCGTAATGGAAAGAAATTTGATACGCCAAATTCAGAAGAGAATGTAGAAGCTTTAAAGAAATATGGTCGTGATCTAGTCCAGGATGTGCGTGATGGCAAGATTGATCCAATCATTGGTCGTGATGATGAGATTCGTCGTGTTATGCAGATTTTATCGCGTAAGACAAAGAACAACCCTGTTTTGATTGGTGAGCCAGGTGTAGGTAAAACAGCCGTTGTTGAAGGTATTGCTTGGCGTATTATGAAGGGGGATGTACCTGAGTCTTTAAAAGAGAAAAGATTGATTGAATTAGATATGGGATCTTTGATTGCGGGTGCTAAATATCGTGGTGAATTTGAAGAGCGCTTAAAATCCATTTTGGATGAAGTGAAAAAATCGGATGGACAAATCATCTTATTTATTGATGAAATTCATAACTTAGTTGGTGCTGGTAAAACAGAAGGTAGCATGGATGCGGCTAACTTATTAAAGCCAATGTTAGCTCGTGGTGAACTTCATTGTATTGGTGCAACAACATTTAATGAATACCGTAAGTATATCGAAAAGGATGCAGCTTTAGAGCGTCGTTTCCAAAAAGTACAAGTTGCCCAGCCAAGTGTTGAAGATACAATTAGTATTTTGCGTGGATTAAAAGATCGTTTTGAAAGCTATCATGGTGTGCGTATTTTGGATGAAGCTTTAATTGCGGCTGCCACAATGTCGGATCGTTATATTACAGATCGTTTCTTGCCAGATAAAGCGATTGATTTGGTGGATGAGGCTTGTGCTACATTAAAAGTTGAAATGGAAAGTATGCCTCAAGAATTGGATGAATTACAGCGTAAGATCTTGCAGCTTCAAATTGAAAAGACTTCACTTCAAAAAGAAGAAGATAAAAGAGCGGTTGAGCGTCGAGAAGAAATTGAAGGTGAATTGGCTTCTTTACAATCAAAACGTGATGAGATGCATTCTAAGTGGGAAGATGAAAAACGTGGTTTGGCCAATGAAAAAGAAGATAAACAACGTTTGGAGAAGGCTCGATTAGATTTGGAACAAGCTCGTAATGAAGCTCGTTATGAAGATGCAGCTAAACTTCAATATGGAACCATTCCAGAATTAGAGGCTCGTATTCAAAAAGAGCAGACGAACCAAAAAGAAGATGCTTTGATTCAAGAAACGGTAAATGAGGAATTGATTGCGAAAATCGTCTCTAGATGGACAGGTGTTGAAGTTACGCGTTTGGTTGCGAGTGAAAGAGAAAAATTGTTGAATTTGAAAGCAGAACTTGAAAAACGTGTAGTTGGTCAAGATGAAGCTCTAGAACTTGTCACAGATGCGATCTTGCGTTCAAAAGCACAGATTCAAGATGAAAATCGTCCAATCGGATCTTTCATGTTCTTAGGCCCTACAGGTGTTGGTAAAACAGAAGTTGCCAAAGCTTTGGCAGAACAGTTATTTGATGATGAAAGACACATTGTGCGTATTGATATGAGTGAGTATATGGAAAAACACAGTGTGGCACGATTAATTGGTGCACCTCCAGGATATGTTGGATATGATGAAGGTGGTCAATTGACAGAGGCAGTTCGTCGTAATCCATATAGTATTGTCTTATTTGATGAAATTGAAAAGGCACATCCAGATGTATTTAATGTATTGCTTCAAATCTTGGATGATGGTCGTATTACAGATTCGAAAGGTGTGACTGTTGATTTTAAGAATACAATTATTATCTTAACATCAAACTTAGGTAGTCAATATGCCTTTGAATCTGGCAATATCCATGAAAAATATATGGAGGAAGTAAAACGACACTTTAAACCGGAGTTTATTAATCGTATTGATGAAATTATTGTGTTTAACGCATTAGATGATTCAGCCTTTATTAAGATTGCCCATAAGTTTGTTGGTTTACTACAAAAACGTTTGGCAGATCGTGACATTACATTAAATGTAAGTGATGCCGTATATAACCAGATTGCCAAGATGGGTGTAGATCCTGTGTATGGTGCTCGTCCTATGAAGCGTTATATCCAAAGAAATCTTGAAACACAGATTGCCAAGGAAATGATTAAGACTGGTGCAATGCAGGGGGATGTAATCCATGTAGATTGTCAAGATGGCGAGTATACATTTGATATTCAAGGAAGATAGTGAATTATCTTCCTTTCTTTTTGTGTTTAGGCGTATAATAGAGAAAGGAAGTGATAGTATGTCTTTAAAAGATTGGATTCAAGAAAGTAATAATATAGTATTTTTTGGTGGAGCTGGCGTGTCTACGGAGAGTAACATTCCAGATTTTCGTAGTGATAATGGATTGTATAAAAAGAAGTATCCATATCCTGCTGAGATTATGTTGTCACATAGTTTTTATGTAAGTCATCCAAAAGAGTTTTTTGATTTTTATTTTAATCAGATGATTTATTCAGACGCAAAGCCGAATAAGGCGCATCTTGCTCTTTCAAAACTAGAGCAGATGGGTAAATTAAAGGCTATTGTTACGCAAAATATTGATGGTTTACATCAGATGGCGGGTTCTAAAAATGTATATGAACTTCATGGAAGTGTATTAAGAAATACTTGTACCCATTGTCAAACCAAATATTCTTTAGAGGATATGATGAAGTATAGGGATAGTAATGGTATTCCTAGATGTCCTAAGTGTGGTGCCATTATTAAGCCAGATGTAGTCTTATATGAAGAAGGCTTAGATGAATATACTTTGTATTCAGCCGTTCATGCGATTGAACAGGCAGATCTTTTAATTGTAGGTGGAACAAGCTTGGTTGTATATCCGGCAGCTGGTTTGATTAATTATTTCCATGGCAAACATTTGGTATTAATAAATAGAGACAGTACGAACATGGATTCAAAAGCAGATTTAGTTATTCATGATTCAATTGGAAAAGTTTTAGATGATTCACTATGTGAAGTTTATGTGAAATAAACACTAAACTTGAAATTTAAACACAAATCAACTAAAATTTTATCATGTCAGAAAAAAGCAAGAGATCTTTTATCCGTGATGGATTATATAACATAAATCGAACAATGCAGCTTGATCCTGCAGCCCATTCTAAATGGGAAGTGTTTTGGCTATATCCGCACATCAAAGCGATTGGCTTGCATCGAATGGCCCATTGGTTTTGGGTGCACAATCATACATTTATTGCCCGTTGGGTAAGTAATCGAGCAAGGCATTGGACGGGTATTGAAATTCATCCTGGTGCTGTAATTGGTCGTGGATTGATGATTGATCATGGTATGGGTGTTGTGATTGGTGAAACGGCAATTATTGGTGATGATTGTCAGCTTTATCATGGCGTTACACTGGGTGGAACAGGTAAGCAACATGTAAAAAGACATCCTACTTTAGAGGATGGTGTATATATTGGTTGTGGGGCCAAATGTTTAGGAAATATCACTTTAAAAAAGGGTTGTCGTATAGGGGCCAATGCGGTACTTTTAAAAGATGTACCTGAAGGTGCAACAGCCGTGGGTATTCCTGCAAGAATTATAGAGAAGAAATAGGTGGTTATATGTGGAAATATCGTTGTAAATCCCATTTAATAGCGATGAGTGTCGCTTTTGTGGTTGGCTTAGCCTTGAGTGCAGTTGTATTTTCAAGTGGAGTGGATTTAAATTCAGATATGTTTTCAAGTGCTTTAAGTCAAGCTCCAGGTGTAAATACAGAAGCATTGAATCAAGTTTTGACCTATCTACAAAATAATATGTGGATTTTATATCTTGGGGATGCCCTATTGATTTCGGGGATTATAAATATTATTTATATTGGTCAATATGTAACGGCTCGTTTCAATATAAGTCCATGGATCGTAATGTGTTTAATATTTTTCTTACCAGAATATATGATTTATATTGGAACTCTACTTGTGATTCCTGCATTTATTGTTTGTATTTATGGAATGTTGAGTTTACGCTCTAGTATTTCTAAAGAGCGTAGAGAATTTAATTTTTCAAATGATGATGAATTGGTTCGTATGTATAAGATCCATCATAATTTAGATGAATCTTATAAAGAACTCGCAAAGACATGTCGTAAAAATGTTCGTAAATTAAATGGAATCTATGCCTTAGGTATTGTTGCCTTATTGGTGATTTTAATTTTGATCAATAATATGTTGCTTCTAGCTGTATTGTTGATGTTCTATTTATTTGCGTTTAACCTTGTTTTAAGATATCGTGCGGTTTCACTTTTACCAATCACAAGATTATTATATGAAGATTGTAATCCAGAAGCTTGTGCGAGTGCTGTTATTTACTATTGTACAAATTCAAAAGGACATACGCGTTTAAAACAACATACATTACTTGCGCAATGCTTGATTTATTTAAATGATCCAGAATTAGCTCAAGATGTATTGATTTCATATCCTAGAAAGGATGCTGCAAGTTCTTTACAATATTGGTCATTGATGTCTTATATTGATTATATGTTAAAAGATGAAGATGGATTATCTCGTTGTAAAGAAGAAGCACAAAGTATTCGTCTACATTATGGACGTGCTGGTATCATGATTCAAAGTGAAGAAATGGCAGCTATTGAAAATAAGATTCATTTAATGGATGGCGATTTTAACACATGTAAGAAGTATTATTTACAAGGGCTTCAAAGGGCAAATTTTCCATTTCAACAAGTGGATTCATGTTACTATATCGCTTTAATTTCCTTTGTGGAAGAAGATTATAAATTGGCTCGTATGTATTTTGAAAAGGTTCTTGAGATTGGTAATCGTATGTATTTTGTAGAGAAAGCTAAAAACTATTTAGCTAAAATTGATAAAATTTATCCTGAACCAACCAATGATGTAGTAGAATAGTTGTAGTAAAAGAAAAATAAATCTCACAAAAGCTTGTGATATGGCCAAACATAAATGTGAACACAAAACTCAATCCGGTATTGATGAAAAACAGGATTGAGTTTTTATTTAGATTTACAGGAATATAGTAAAACCATTCCATAATGAATGAAGCGACAAATAGGATGGATAGCCATACGTGTAGATCTTTTAAAATTGTAATATTGTTATATGGAATTGAAGAGGAAAGAATCATGCCAAGACAAATTAGGGCATGATTTTTTTTATTGTATTTCACATTCTGTTTTTCCCAGATTTTCTTTGAATAATAATAAAAGCCAAAAGCTGAACTAAGTGCCCACAAAAATAAATAGATGGGGTGATTTAACTGATTTCCTATATAGGTTTGATTGTCGTAAAATACGTCGATCCAGAAAAAAGGAAGAATATTGAGTATGGTTTGGATTAAATAAACGTGAATATAAGTTAAAGATTTCATCATTGTTTCATTTTAGACAAAAAAGTGCGAAAAATCAAAAAAATAATGAAAGTTTTCTCGAAAAACCTCTTTTAAAAACGTTTAAGAATATGGAGGTGATGAAATGACCGAATGGATTGAACAAGATAAAAAGGATGAAAACCACTTGTATGTACATTTAAAAGATCCAAGTTTATTAGATTTATCCATCTTTGATCGAATGTCAAATGATGATTTTTGTCTTCCTTGTATGCTGACAAATGAAAAAAGCGCATCCATTGTTTATGCGACAGAAGGCTATATTCCTTTACATGATTTTTTGAGTCAATATGTATTTGAAAATGAGGAAGGATATATTTTCTTGCATCAACTTTTTGAACAGGCTATCGCATCCAATCGAAATAAACCTGTTTTATTTGATCCGGATTATGTATTTGTTTCCGGCTTTGGCGATCGGTTTGCCTTTGTGGTTGTCCCTATACAAATCTCGAATTGGATGTTTCAAAAAGATATGTCTGAAAAATGGGTTGAGTATATCGCAAAGACTATGCAAACGACAACCGCATTTGAAATTCCTGGCTTTTTATTGAAATTTTTAAAGAGTGCAGAGTTTAGTTTGCCCAATCTTGTCTTAGGACTTGATAATATCCGTATGTTATATTATCCGAAAAAATTCTCTTTTTTCAAACACAGGCGTATACAGACATTTAAAGTCAAAGAACCCATACAAGCTTTTCATAGAGATCAAGTTGTTGAATCTAGTTCGGAAGATAAAACACAGCTTTTACAAGTTCAAGTAAACTTTTCTGCTTATTTAAAGATTGAACAAGATACATACGCTTTATCAAATGAAATTAACTTAGTGGGAAGAGCTATGATTTGTGATGTCAGACTTCAAGATATAAGTGTCTCTTTAAAACATGCCAAGATTGTTTGTGAAAATGACAGGTATTATATTCAAGATTTAAAGAGCACGAATAAAACGTATTTAAATGGAAAAGAAGTCAAGCGAAAGATGCGTTTAAAAAATGGAATGAAAGTACGATTTGGCGATGTTGAATGTGAATTTAAAGAAGGATAGATATCAGATCCTAGAGTCTTACAATTCAAATGTATATCGTATTCAAGATGAGTTGAGTACTTGTATTTATATATTAAAAGTATGTCAAAACTATGAAACAAAGCGATATAAACATCAATTTAAAACAGAAATCGATGTGCTTTCAAAGTTGAATTCGTTTCTTGCACCTAGTTTAGTCACGTGTTTTGAAGATGAAATGGCTCAATATTTTGTTGAAACATATATTCCAGGAATGAATGCGAAACAATTTATGAAACGATATAAAGGCTTTATTAAAAGGTATCGCTTGTTGTTGGATATTTTGATTGTTTTACAAGCTTTGCATGAAATTGGATATCTCTATATTGATTTGAAATTAGAAAATATTATTTATTATCAGAATCGTTTTTATTTAATTGATTTTAATGCATGTATTGAGAATCGTTCGCGTGTTGCGATCATGGCATCTAAATCCAATTGTGCTCCCGAATTAATGAATCTTCATGAAAAGGATGTTCGTTGTGATATCTATGCACTTGGCTCTTTAGTACATGAGCTATTTGGATTTTGGATGATGCCCATTGTGTTTTTGTGCCATCAAAAACAAGAAAGAAGAATTTCTCATTTATCTACTTTTAAGATAATGATTGTTTTACATATGTTCATTCACATTTTGGTTGTACTTTCTTTATGTATTCTGTCTGTCTTCTTAATTTTAAAAAGTACAAGTCCAAAAAATGTGTTTGATGCCTACTATTATCATCATAATATTGCCTTGTTTGAAAAGGCATATCATGAATCGGATCAAAAAGATCGTTTATATACATGGGTTTTAAATGGCTGGATCTTAGATGATGTATACCAAAATGAACAAGCATCCATATTTTTGATGAAGGAGGCGATTTCTACAAGTGATGCGACATTGATTCAATATGTATATGATCGTGTGTCTTTAAAAAAGGGGTCAAAACTGGAAACTTTCGTTATGATGTATTTAAAACCCAACGCAAATCGTGTGAATCGATGTATGACTTTGGCAAATGAGGGCAACATGTTATTAAAAGATAAGCTTGATATATATAACCAGTGTCTACAAATCGCAATTCATGAAGAGTTTAAGATTTCATTAACGCCTGTGCGTACTTGGTTAGAGAGTGTGGATGAATCACAGCTATTGAAGTATACAAAAGAATTTGAAGATTTAGGATGTAATTACTTAGAATATTTACTTTTATTACGAAATAAGGAGGGTGAGATCATGGAAGTACCTGTGGTGTTTGTTGATCATTTAAAAAGTAATCGATGGAATGATATATATGCGTTTTGGAGGAGTTTATGATTTGGATGCAGGATGTAGCTTATACTGACTATATTTATTGGCAGGAAACAAATTCGTTTATCAATGGTGTAGCTTCATCGAGTCAAAATATAGAATTGTTTTTTGACAAGAAAGTAGACCGGGATTCTAGTTTAGTTATTTATGATGGAAAACAAGTGGATCTAAGTCACGATCATATTTATATTGATGTTCAAAAAGAAGGTGTTACACAACTCGTTTATATATTAAAAGATGTGGATGGTTATGCTTTAGAACAAGGTGAAAAATCCATTCTTTTAGATACAACGATTCCAGATATTGTAGTTAAGGTAAAGAATCATAATATTATGGATGTTTTGCCTTTAGAAAATAAAGAAACAATTCATGTTGAGATTCTAGAAGAAAACTTAAAAAGTGTAGAAGTGTATTTAGATGATGAAAAAATGGATTGTGAAGGCAAAGAATTTGATATAGATGTGACAAGTCAAAATCATACATTAAGCATTCTTTGTAGAGATGTTGCGGGCAATGAAGTAGAACGAAAGATTGATATATTACCAATCGTGTTTCCTGAATGCGAGTTAAAGGACACGTTATATACAAAAGAGAATAAGATGGATC
>OLQA01000331.1_pt1 | contig 44829 bp, 38 predicted proteins | sample 1673151 | NCBI WGS metagenome assembly OLQA01 (sample SAMEA3136760, study PRJEB25190) | human gut metagenome | biome: human gut; feature: human-associated habitat; material: faeces | place: Austria | collected 2013
GAAGAGATGAATACTTATCTGAGATATCTGGGTGAGATCAATCAGGCTGTGGCAAAAATGGCAGATGAGGCAGTAGAAGTGGTATACGGGATTCCGATATACCTGAAGAAGACGGATAATAATAAATAATAATTGAGGAGTTTTTTATATATGAAATCCCTGTGGAATAATTTTAAGGTGGCATTTGCCATGTTTTCTAAGATTCCGATGCCACAGGCGGACTGGTCGGAAGAAAATATGAGATATATGCTTTGTTTTTTTCCGTTTGTCGGGGCAGCAGTCGGAGCAGTAACACTGGCGGCAGAATGGATCTGCCGGTATATTGGAATGAGTAATGGATTTACTGCAGCAGTACTGGTGCTTGTACCAGTGCTCGTGACGGGCGGAATCCATGTGGACGGTCTTCTGGATACATCGGATGCATTAAGTTCCTGGAGGGAAAGAGAAAAACGTCTGGAGATCCTCAAAGATTCACACGCCGGAGCGTTTGCTGTGATCACTGCGTGCGTATATTTTATGGCAATGTATGGTGGAATGAATCAGATTACAGAGATGGAAGACCAGAAGATACTATATATTCTGGCTGTAGGATATGTGGTTTCCAGATGCTTTTCGGGAATCGGTGTGATTACACTTCCGAAAGCAAACGCCAGTGGTACGGTGGCGGAATTTTCACGTAAAGCCCGGGATAAAAGAGTGCGTAATATATTGGTACTTTATCTTATTATGCTGGCAGGTCTGCTCCTGTGGATTCAGCCAGTATGGGGGGCGGCTGTATTCATAACGGCACTTCTGGTGTTCTGTTTTTATAAATGTAAGGCCATGAAATATTTTGGAGGAACGACAGGTGATCTTTCAGGATATTTTCTGTGTTTATGTGAAGTATGGATTGTGCTGGTACTTGCGGTAGTTACGGCAATCTACAAAGTGTGAGGAAAAAGAGATGAAAATGATCATAGGCGGAGCTTTTCAGGGAAAGACAGCACTGGCCATGGAAAAATATCCAGATATCGTATGGGTTGATGGTGCAGATGCGGACTGGAATTTAATAGGAACGGCAAAGGGAATTTTGAATTTTCATGAATTTATCCGAAACGAGATGCAGAAGAAAAAAGATGTCAGTGGATTGGCTGATCAGCTGATCAGCTGCAATCCAGATGTGGTTCTTGTGTCAGATGAGGTGGGATACGGAGTTGTGCCGATTGATGCGTTTGACCGGGCTTACAGGGAAGCAGTAGGAAGAATCTGCACAAAACTTGCGGCATACAGCAGTGATGTGACAAGAGTAGTCTGTGGAATTGGGACGGTGATCAAACATGATTAAATTATGGTTGATTCGTCATGGAATGACGGAGGGAAACCGACATCAGCGTTATATCGGAGTGACAGATGAACCACTGTGTGAGGAAGGTAGAGAACTGCTCGGAAAGTTTACATATCCGAAGCCGCAGGCGGTATTTGTCAGTCCGCTTAAGCGTTGTCTTGAGACGGCGGCAATTCTGTTTGGTGATCCGAAAGTCCGGATTATTGACCAGCTTGCAGAATGTGATTTTGGAGAATTTGAAAATAAAAATTATAAAGAACTTTCCGGTGATCCACGCTATCAGGCATGGATAGACAGCAATGGAATACTGGCCTTTCCGGGTGGTGAAAGCAAAGACGAATGTGCGACTCGTAATCTGGAAGGTTTTCAGAGAGCGGTGTCTGCATGCATACGGGAAGAAATTACGGAGGCAGCACTGGTTGTACATGGAGGCACGATCATGAATATTATGGAGCAATACGCACTTCCTAAAAAAGAATTTTATGAGTGGCATGTCGGTAATGGCTGCGGCTATCTGGTGGAACTGGAGCCGGCCCTCTGGAAGAAAGACCGGAGAGTCCTTCAGGTGCTGGAGACAAGAAATAAACAGTAATATTATGACTTTTCAGATTACAGAATTTATGTTATACTGAGTAAAGCGACGGAGCATACAGGTGTTCCGTCTTTTTTTATTTTTAATTAGCAATTTTTTTTTGAATACCAAAAAGAAATTGCGAATCAGGTTGAAATGATATGCAAAATATGCTACATTATATAGTATAAAACACCGAAAACTTATGGAAAATTTCACGAATAATTGGAAAAATTTCACAAGGCAGGGAGGAACGTTATGTTAGTTATTGGAAACGGAAGAATGATCACACGGGACGCATCCAGTGCTTTTTTTGAAAATGGTGCAGTAGCAATGGATGGTAACACCATAAAGATGGTGGGGGTAACTGATGAAGTAAAGAAGACTTATCCTGATGCTGAATTTGTGGATGCACACGGCGGAATCATTATGCCCGCTTTTATTAACGCGCATGAACATATCTACAGTGCCTTTGCTAGAGGATTGAGTGTCAATGGATATGCTCCGAAGGGATTTCTGGATATCCTGGATGGAATGTGGTGGAATATTGATCGCCATCTGACTCTGGAGCAGACAAAGCTTTCTGCATATGCAACATACATTGATTCGATCAAGAACGGTGTGACAACGGTATTCGATCATCATGCCAGTTTTGGCCATATTACAGGATCTCTGAGTGCAATCGAAGAAGCGGCGAAAGACCTTGGAGTACGTACTTGTCTCTGTTATGAAATATCAGACAGAGATGGAATGGAAAAATCACGTGAGTCAGTGATGGAGAATGTTAATTTTATCAGACATGTACAGAAAGAGGATAGTGATATGCTTGCAGCGATGATGGGAATGCATGCTTCATTTACAATCTCTGACGAGACAATGGAGCTGTGCAATGAACTGAAACCGGAAGGTGTAGGATATCATATCCATGTGGCTGAGGGAATTTACGATCTGCATCAGTGCCTGAAAGAACATGGCAAAAGAATTGTGGACCGTCTGTATGACTGGAATATCCTGGGACCAAAGACTCTGCTCGGTCACTGTATCTATATCAATGAACATGAAATGGAACTGATCAGAGAGACAGATACCATGGTCGTACACAATCCGGAATCCAATATGGGAAATGCCTGCGGATGTCCTCCGACGATGGAACTGGTACATAAAGGAATCCTGACAGGACTTGGAACAGATGGGTATACACATGATATGATGGAATCCTGGAAAGTTGCAAACATTCTGCATAAGCATCATCTGTGCGATCCGACTGCAGCATGGAGCGAAGTGCCGCAGATGCTGTTTGATGGAAATGCGAAGATCGCAAATCGCTATTTCAAAAAAACTCTGGGCATTTTAAAAGAAGGAGCTGCAGCAGATGTGATCGTAGTAGATTATGATCCGCTGACACCGATGGATGCTTCGAATTGTAACGGACATCTTCTGTTTGGGGTGAACGGAAGTATGGTGCAGACAACGGTATGTAATGGTAAGGTACTTATGAAAGATCGAGAAGTACTTGTATGTGATGAAAAGAAGGTCATGGCAGATTGTCGTCAGGCGGCAAAAGAACTTGCAGATGCCATCAATGGCTGATTTACTGTTGACAAATTTACAGAGAGGAAATGAAATATGAGTGATATAATGAAAAGTATTCCGTTTGGTCAGCTGATGGAGTGGATACTGGAAGAACATAAAAAAACAGGACAGATATTTGGCATCCAGAAGGCATATGTTGCCGATCCGGCAAAAACAGTTGAAATATTTGGCAGAAAATTGGAGAATCCGGTAGGCCCGGCGGCAGGACCGCACACACAGCTGGCACAGAATCTTGTGGCAGGTTATTATGCAGGGGCGAGATTTTTTGAATTAAAAACAGTACAGAAAATGGATGGAGCTGAACTTTCCGCATGTGTTCCAAAACCATGTATTGTGGCAGAAGATGAAGCGTATAACTGTGAATGGTCCACAGAGCTTTATGTTCCGCAGGCGATGGAAGAGTATATAAAAGGCTGGATGATTCTGCATGTGATCGCAAAGGAATTTGGACTTGGAAGTCCGGATGGATTCCAGTTTAATATGTCGTGCGGCTATAATCTGGAGGGAATTCAGGACAAAAAAATCGATGATTTTATCGAGGGAATGAAAGATGCCGGTGATACGGCGATATTTAAAGAATGCAGGGAGTGGCTTCTGAAACATGTGGATTTTTTTGAACATGTGACCAGAGAAGACATTGAGGCAATTCCGTCAGAAATCTGTAACTCTATTACGCTTTCCACCATGCATGGATGTCCTCCGCAGGAAATCGAAAACATTGTTACGTATCTTCTGAAAGAAAAACACATTCATACCTATGTAAAATGTAATCCAACACTTCTTGGATATGAATTTGTACGCAAAGCAATGGATGATCTGGGATATGACTATATGGCATTCACAGATTTCCATTTTAAAGATGATCTTCAGTATGAAGATGCAGTGCCAATGCTGAAACGTCTTATGGATGTAGCGGCGCAGGAAGGTCTTTCTTTTGGTGTGAAGCTGACGAATACCTTTCCGGTAGATATCAAGAGACAGGAACTTCCGGGAGAGGAAATGTACATGTCTGGTAAGGCTCTGTTTCCACTTTCTATTTCTGTAGCTGCGCGTCTGGCAGAATCCTTTGATGGAAAGCTTCCGATGTCTTTCTCAGGAGGTGCTGATCAGAAAAATATTGATCAGATCGTAGATTGTGGAATCTGGCCGGTCACAGTTGCAACGGTCCTTCTCAAACCAGGCGGATATAAATGGATGACACGCATTGCAGAAAAAACAGCTGCCTGTCAGATCGGTAAGAGCGGAGAGGTTCATGTAGAGCGAGTAACGAAACTGGCGGCAGATGCACTTGAAAATGCAAATTATCAGAAAAACAGTAAGAAAGCAGGAAAGAGAAAGGAAGAAAAATCCCCGCTGCTTGACTGTCTGAGAAAAGAAGATGTTTCGGAGAGGAAAGAGTTTACAGTACACAAACGTGTCTGTGGAAATTGTGCAGATGTATGTCCAAATCGTGCAAATGTACTGATCGAAGTACCGGAGATGGAATTACTGCAGATCATTCATGTGGATTATATGTGCAATGAATGTGGAAACTGTCGTTCGTTCTGTCAGTATGCAGGAGCTCCATATAAAGATAAGTTTACATTGTTTGCAAATGAAGAAGATATGAAAGACAGTATAAATAATGGATTTACAGTACTGGATGCAAAAAATAAAGAAATAAAAATACGCATTGGGGAAAAAGAAGAAGTTGTAAGAGCAGATCAGCCGTCAGGTATTTTGAATAAAGGCCTTGCGCAGCTTATCTGCACAGTGATTGATCAATATGCTTATTTGCTGATGTAAATGCAATCTGTAGCAGAACAGGAAAAGGAGTAGTCCACTATGGCAGCATTTAAAGTAAATGGAAAAAATGTTTGTTCGGAGAAAAATCAGAAACTTTTAAGATTTCTCCGTGATGAACTTCGGCTGACATCTGTAAAAGACGGATGCAGTGAGGGCGCATGTGGAGCCTGTACAGTGATCATTGATGGAAAGACATGTAAAGCATGTGTACCGGATACGGATTCTCTGAGCGGAAGAGAAATTATAACCGTAGAGGGGCTGACAGAATGGGAACGTCAGGTATATACTTATGCATATGGAAAGGCCGGAGCAGTACAGTGTGGATTCTGCATTCCTGGAATGGTAATGTGTACGAAAGCACTTCTTGATGAAAATATGGAACCTACGGATGATGAGATCCGTTATGCGCTGCGTAATAATTATTGTCGCTGCACGGGATACGTGAAGATCATGGATGCCGTCCGTCTTGCAGCAAAGATCCTGAAAAAAGGTGAGATACCAGATGACGGAGATCCAAACTGGACGATTGGAAATCGCGTAGCAAGAATTGATGTTGCAGAAAAAGTACTTGGGACGGGAAAATATCCGGATGATTTTTATCTCGATGGAATGCTGTACGGCTCTGCTCTTCGAAGCAGATATGCCCGTGCAAGAGTACTTTCTATTGATACATCTAAAGCAAAAGAACTTCCGGGAGTGGAGGCAGTTGTGACGGCTGCTGACATTCCTGGAGAAAACAAAATCGGACATTTAAAACATGATCAGTATACGCTGATACCGGTTGGTGGTCTGGTACATTATCTGGGAGATGCAGTTGCTCTGGTAGCGGCAAAGGACAGGGAAACAGTAGAAAAAGCAAAAAAACTGATCAAAGTAGACTATGAAGTACTGCCGCATGTACATACTATAGAAGAAGCTGCGGCTCTGGATGCACCGAAGGTGTTTGATGAAGAAGACAGTAATGTCTGTGCACATAAGCACATCAGCAGAGGTAATGCAGAAGAAGCAATCCGAAATTCAAAATATGTGATCTCACATCATTTTGAAACACCGTGGACAGAGCATGCGTTTCTTGAACCGGAATGTGCGGTTGCTTTTTATGATGAAGATGGGGATGTTTTTGTTTATTCTGCAGACCAGTCAGCACATCAGACCAGACACGAATGTTCACTTCTTCTGGGAACAGATAAGGTGAAAGTACAGAATGCACTGGTTGGAGGCGGATTCGGTGGAAAAGAAGATATGACCGTACAGCATCTGGCTGCATTGCTGACCTATGTGACAAAGAAGCCAGTTAAAGTCAAACTTACCAGAGCAGAATCCCTTCTGATACATCCGAAACGACATCCGTTCTATATGGATATGACGATGGGATGCGATGAAGAAGGAAATATTATGGGAGTAAAAGCAATTGTGTCTTCAGATACGGGGGCTTTTGCATCACTTGGTGGTCCGGTACTGGAACGTGCCTGTACGCATGCGGCAGGACCATATCATTATGAAAATTTTGATATCGAAGGGACTGCATATTATACCAATAATCCACCGGCCGGAGCGTTCAGGGGATTTGGCGTTACACAGACCTGTTTTGCAACAGAGACGCTGCTGAATATGATGGCTGACAAGGTTGGAATCACACCGTGGGAGATCCGTTACCGTAATGCAATCCGTCCGGGAGAAGTGCTTCCGAACGGTCAGATCGTAGATGCATCGACCGGACTGGTAGAAACCCTGGAAGCAGTAAAAGAAGATTATGATGCAGCAATGACAGCGGGAAAACCGGTTGGAATCGGATGTGCGATGAAAAATGCCGGTGTAGGAGTTGGAATTCCGGATACCGGACGCGTTAAACTGATCGTAGAGGATGATGAAAAACTGCATATTTATTCAGGAGCATCGTGTATTGGACAGGGACTTGGAACAGTTCTGGTGCAGATGGTCGTTACAAATACAGATCTGAAACATGAGGATATTGTGTATGAAAGAAGTAATACATGGATCTCTCCTGATTCAGGAACAACATCGGGATCCAGGCAGACACTGGTCACCGGAGAAGCCTGCCGCAGAGCATGCGAAAAACTGATGGAAGACCGCACTGCCGGAAAACAGCTGAAAGATATGAAGGGGAAGGTATACTACGGAGAATACCTCGCAAAAACAGATCCGCTTGGCGCCAATGTACCAAATCCGGTATCACATGTGGCCTATGGATATGCAACACAGATGTGCGTTCTGGATAAGAAGAGCGGGAAGCTGGAAAGCATAGTTGCCGCTCACGATGTAGGAAAGGCAGTGAATCCGCTGTCCTGCGAGGGACAGATCGAGGGTGGTGTTGTCATGTCTATGGGATACGCGCTCAGAGAACAGTATCCGATTGATGAGAATTGTAAACCAATTCAGAAATATGGTTCACTGGGATTATTCCGTTCACATGAAGTTCCCAAAATAAAAGCAATCGTTGTAGATAAGCCAGGACTGAAGGTTGCATGCGGTGCCATCGGCATTGGGGAGATCACATCCATTCCTACTGCACCGGCAATTGCAGATGCATATTTCCGTTATGATGGAATTCGCAGATATAATCTGCCGCTTACAGATACACCATACGAAAGGAAGGGTTGATATGGCAGCAAAAAAAAGATTTCCATACAGATCCGCCCTTGTAGCATGTAATGGTGGATGCAGGGCGGTACAGGGAGAAGAAGGATGTACAGATGGTTGCATTGGCTGTGGAGCTTGTGTCAGCGTATGTAAATTTGGCGCAATTTCCCTGAATGAATATGGTGTGGCGGAAGTCGATGAAGATAAATGCCTTGCCTGTGGAAAATGTATGAAAGTCTGTCCGCAGGAAATTATCCATATCCATGAATGTGCCAATTATATTGTAGTCAAATGTTCTAACAAAAGCAAAGGAGCTGAGGCAAAAAAACAGTGTGAGGTAAGCTGTATTGGCTGTGGAATCTGTGAAAAGACCTGTACGGCAGGTGCTGTCCGGATTATGGACAATCATGCAGTGATCCGGGAAAATATGTGTTTAAGCTGTGGCATGTGTTCAGTGAAATGTCCGCGTCATGCGATTTATGATCTGCGTGGAATATTTACAAAGACAAAGTGACAGGATTCCAGTTGACAAAATTCTATAAAGAAGGTGAGATCATGATAGGAAAAAGCGTTCCCCGAGTTGATGCCTATGAAAAAGTGACCGGAAGAGCCAAATTCACAGATGATCTGGTACCGCCCAGATGTCTCGTGGCAAAAGTTCTTCATGCAACGATTGGAAATGGAATTGTGAAATCTATCGATACAAGTGAGGCAGAGGCACTGGAAGGGGTTGTAAAAGTAGTGACTTTTTATGATGTGCCAGACCACTGTTATCCGACACCAGGGCATCCGTGGTCTGTGGAACTGGCACATCAGGATGTGGCAGACCGTAATCTTCTGACTGGTCGTGTGCGGTATTATGGAGATGATATTGCGGCTGTTGTTGCAGAAGATGAGATCATTGCAGCCAGAGCACTGAAGCTGATCAAAGTAGAATATGAGGAATATCCGGTGGAAATCCATCCACGCAAATCTATGTATGGCAGTAATCCGCCGATTCATTTTGATAAAAAAGATAATGTCCTTGCCCGTTCTAATTATTTTATCGGAGATGTAGATAAGGGGATGGAGCAGGCTGAAACAATTGTAAAGGGCACATATAAAACGCCAATCGTGCAGCACTGTCATATTGAAAATCCGATTTCTTATGCCTATATGGAAAAAGGCAGGATCGTAGTGGTGACATCGACACAGATTCCACACATCGTCCGTCGTGTCATTGGCCAGGCACTGGGAATTCCGTGGGGCAATGTGCGGGTTATTAAGCCATATATCGGGGGAGGATTCGGCAATAAACAGGATGTACTTTATGAGCCATTGAATGCTTTTCTGACAACACAGGTCGGCGGCAGACCAGTCAAGCTGGACGTCAGCAGGGAAGAGACCTTCTGTAATACAAGAACCCGTCATTCTATAGAATTTGATCTGGCAGCCGGGGTAGACAAGGACGGCAGACTTCTGGCAAAAGATATGCATTCTTATTCAAATCAGGGTGCTTATGCCTCTCATGGTCATGCGATTGCGGCAAACGGACTGACTTCCTGGCGGCTGCAGTATGCCTGTCCGAATATCCGGGGAGAAGCTTATACAATCTATACTAATACGCCGGTTGGTGGAGCCATGCGAGGGTATGGAATCCCGCAGGTATGTTTTGCTATTGAAAGTTTTATGGATGATGTGGCAAATGAGATTCATATGGATCCGTTGGAATTTCGGCGCAAAAATCTGATTCAGGGATATTATGAAGATGCTTATCTGAAACCAATCGCAGCTAATACAAACGGAATTTTTGAATGTCTGGAGAAGGGTGCAGAATATATTCATTGGGATGAAAAGCGAAAAGAATATGCAGAACAGACCGGAGATGTACGGAAAGGTGTTGGCATGGCGTTGTTTTCTTACAAGACAGGTGTATGGCCGATTTCTCTGGAGATTGCAGGAGCCAGACTTTCTTTGAACCAGGATGGAAGTGTTCAGCTCATGCTTGGGGCAACGGAAATCGGACAGGGAGCAGATACTGTATTTTCACAGATGGTTGCGGAGACACTTCACACAGATATGGAACATGTACATATTAAAACGGTGCAGGATACAGATGTGTCACCGTTTGATACGGGGGCGTATGCATCCAGACAGTCTTTTGTGACCGGAACAGCAGTGCGGCATTGTGCAGAGATTCTGAGAGATAAGATACTTGCCTATGCGAAGACGCTCCTTCCGGAAATCGACACCAGAGAACTGACACTTAAAGATAACTGGATCTGGGCAGGTGATGAGCAGGCAATCTCTCTTGCGGCTCTGGCAGAAGAGAGCTATTACAGCCTTACAAATTCATCCGTATTGACAGCAGAAGTTTCTGAACAGGTGAAAAAAAATACGATTGCAACAGGATGCTGTTTTGCAGAAGTTGAAGTGGATATAAAACTTGGTAAAATTAAGATTCTTCATATTATCAATGTACATGACAGTGGAAAGCTGCTGAATCCACAGCTTGCCGAGATGCAGGTCCATGGTGGTATGTCTATGGGAATGGGGTATGGAATCAGTGAACAGCTGATTCTGGACGAAAAGACCGGACGTCCCTTGAATGGCAATCTGCTGGATTATAAGCTGATGACGATGCTGGATACGCCGGATATCAAAGCGGATTTCGTGGAATTGTGTGATCCGATGGGACCATATGGAAACAAAGCATTAGGAGAACCGCCGGCAATTCCATGTGCACCGGCAATCCGAAATGCAGTACTTCATGCGACCGGGGTGGCATTTTATGAAAATCCATTGACACCGCAGAGACTGATCGACGGATTCCAAAAAGCAGGATTAATCTGAGAGGGGGCGCAGAGAATGTATGATATAGAGAAATACTATAATGCAGGAACCGTTTCAGAGGCAGTGACACTTCTGAATGAACATCCGGATACTAGGATTATATCAGGAGGAAGCGATGTTCTGATCAAGATCCGTGAGGGCAGGATGGCAGGAACCTCACTGGTATCTATTCGGGATATTGAAGAACTGAAAGGAATTGAGCGAAAAGAAAACGGCGATATTTATATCGGTGCAGGAACGGTATTTTCACATATTACAGCAGATCCGATCATTCAGAAATATATTCCGGTTCTGGGAGAAGCTGTTGACCAGGTTGGCGGTCCACAGATCCGTAATATCGGAACGATTGGAGGAAATATCTGTAATGGAGCAGTCAGTGCTGATAGTGTCCCGACGGTCTTTTCCTATAACGCGCTACTGCATATTGCAAATGCAGAAGGCGGAAGAAGTGTCCCTGTCAGAGAATTTTATCTTGGTCCTGGACGTGTAGCTCTCAAACAGGGGGAAGTACTTACACATGTGATCATTCCAAAGAATGAATATGAAGGATATCATGGACACTATATCAAATATTCCATGCGAAATGCCATGGATATTGCGACGCTGAGCTGCAGTGTGGTAAGTAAAGTTGATACTGCAGAAAATATTCTGGAGGATGTTCGTATTACATTTGGCGTAGCAGCACCAGTGCCATATCGCTGTACAGAGACAGAAGCTTTATTGAAAGGCAGAAAACTGGATGCGTCTCTTTATCAGAATCTTGAGGAGAGTGTCAGAAGCGAGATACATCCGCGAGATTCATGGAGAGCTTCCAGAGATTTTCGTCTGCAGATTGGTGGAGAAATTGCACGGAGAGCACTGAGCCGTACTGTGGAACTTGCAGAAAATGCAAAGCAGCAGGGAGGTGAAAACGCATGAAAAAAGAAAAAGCACTTGTTCAATGCGTGGTAAACGGAGAAGAGGTTGCAGAGTATGTAGATCCGAGAGAATCTCTGCTGGATATGCTCCGTAATCATCTCGGCCTTACTTCCGTCAAAAAAGGCTGTGAAGTAGGGGAATGTGGAGCCTGTACCGTGATCATTGACGGCGAAACGATTGATTCCTGTATTTATCTGGCTGTCTGGGCAGAAGGAAAAAATATCCGTACACTGGAAGGTCTTGAAAAAAACGGAGAACTGACAAGAATTCAGGAAGCCTTTATTGAAGAGGGTGCAATTCAGTGTGGATTCTGTACACCGGGTTTTGTTATGTCTGCGACAGTCCTTCTGGAACAGGGAAAAGAACTGACCAGAGAGGAAATTAAGAAAAAAATGTCTGGAAATCTCTGCCGTTGTACCGGATATCAGAATATTGTCAACGCGGTAGAAAAAGTTATGCATGAAAATGCAGAAAAAGTTGAAGAAAAATAAACAATTAATACAACATTGAAAATGACAGCAAGAGAGGAATACAGTTAAGATGGGACATAAAACAACATTGCTCGTTCGCGGTGGCGGAGACCTTGCAAGTGGGGTAATCCACAGGCTTTATAAATGTGGTTATCAGGTACTGGTACTGGAATGTCGGAAGCCAAGTGCAATCCGTCGAAAGGTTTCTTTCGGAGAAGCTGTTTTCGACGGAATTTCCAGTGTGGAAGGCGTGACGGGCCGATTGATCGAAGATGTCAGTGAATGTCAGAAGGTCTGGGAGGCAGGAGAGATTCCGATTCTTGTCGATGAGACCGGGAAAGTGATAAAAGAGCTTAGACCGGATGCACTGATCGATGCAATCCTTGCGAAGAGAAATCTTGGAACAACAAGAGAGATGGCTCCGCTGACTGTTGCGTTGGGGCCTGGATTTGAAGCAGGAAAAGATGTTGATTTTGTTATCGAAACACAGAGAGGACATAATCTCGGAAGAGTGATCGAGGAAGGAACTGCAACACCAAATACGGGTATTCCGGGAGTGATCGCAGGATATGGAAAAGAACGAGTAATTCATTCTCCGGCAGCAGGAATCATGCACAATCGTTCTAAGATTGGCGATATCGTAGAAAAAGACCAGATCATAGCGATGGTAGATGCGACACCGGTATATGCCTCACTGACGGGTGTTTTACGTGGCATTATCCGTGATGGATATGAAGTGCCGAAAGGCATGAAGATTGCAGATATCGACCCTCGTAAAGAGCAGAAGAAAAACTGTGATACGGTTTCAGATAAGGCTCGCTGTATAGCCGGAAGTGTGGTAGAAGTTCTGCTGGCAAATGGAGTGCTGCCGTGATGCAGGCGGATTCTCTGCTGGATGCGTTAAAGATAAATCCGGAAAAATACCGGGTAATCGCTGTAGTTGGAGGCGGAGGTAAGACCAGCCTGATTTTTCGACTGATGGAAGAATTGGTTTCTATTGGAAAAACAGTGATAGTGACAACGACCACGCACATGGCATATGAGCCGGAGCGTCCATTTGCGGAAGAGGGAAATGCTCAGCAGATCCAGCAGAATATAGAAGAGTATGGATATACGGTTGCTGCCAGCCTGGATCAGAACAAAAGTAAGATCGGAAGTCTGACAGAAGAAGCTCTTGTACGGCTGAAAGGGCAGGCAGACTGTATATTGATCGAAGCAGACGGGGCTAAAAGGCTGCCTCTAAAAGTGCCAGGTGAATGGGAGCCTGTTATTCCGGATTTTACAGATCTGGTAGTTGGAGTGATCGGAATGGATGCAGTAGGGCAGATGATCAGAGAAAGCTGTCACAGACCGGAGCGGGTAGCTGCTTTTCTGAATAAGGAGCAAACGGATACGGTTACAGAAGCGGATGTCATACGTATTGCGGTGTCAGACAAGGCTTTAAAAAAAGCAGTCGGACGACGTCCATATAAAATATTTCTGAATAAGACGGACCTTATGGGAAAGTATGAATCAGCGGAAAGAATTGGAAAAGAACTGCAGGAGCAGGGAGTCCATGCTGCCTGGGGAAGCCTTCAGGGGAGAGAATATTACAGATGAAAATTGCATTTGTTATGCTGGCGGCTGGAAACAGCCGCCGTTTTGGGAGTAACAAATTATTATATGAAATTGAAGGAAAGCCCATGTATCTGCTAACGCTGGAAAAACTGAAGAAAGCATCAGAAAAAATTCCGGAAAGCGAGATCATTGTTGTTACCCAGTATGAAGAAATCGTAAAAAAGGCAAGAGAAATGAAAATCCCTGTTTTTATAAATCCACGACCGGAAGATGGGATTTCACTTTCCATGCAGATTGGACTGATGAGTGTAAGAGATACAGATGCATGCCTTTTTACAGTGTCGGATCAACCGTGGTTAGAAGCGGATACAGTTGTTGCGCTTACAGAACTGTTTGAAAATGAAAAAAAGGGAATGGCCTGTATCAGATGGAATGGAAAGACTGGAAATCCCTGCATTTTTGGACAGAAATATTACGAAGAACTGATGGAGATATCGGGAGATAAAGGCGGCAAAAAAATTATAAAAAAACATCCTGAAGATGTGGCATATCTTCAGATCAGAAATGCCAGGGAACTTCAGGATGCAGATGAACCGGATGTTTTTACAGCAGGAAACCTGCGATAAAAATGATCAGCGGAATTGTGATAATAGACAGAACTGTTGTGAATGAAAATATCTCGGAGGCATAGGCTGCATTTTTATCAAAACGGATAGACATCATGGTGATCGTAGTTCCTGTCGGACAGGCAGATGCGATCAGCGTCGGATATGCGATGTCAGCATTAAATGGTGCGATCCACAGAAAGAGAAGAACCACAAGAGGAACAATTATGAGTTTTGTAAGAGCAATACGATAGATCTGTACATTTGTGCAGATCTTTTTTATGTCCGAATTTGCAACAGAAAAACCGGCAACCATCATGGCAAGAGGAGTATTCATATCGGCAATGTACTGCATGGATGCTGCAATCGTGTCTGGAATATGTATCTGTGTAAAGAATAAGATCATAGCAATAAAAGTGCCTATGACCATTGGGGCAGTCAGCCCCTCTTTGAGCAGCTTTGGATCAAAGTGACCTTTCATAAGAGAAAGTCCATGCGTCCATGTAAGAATGTTAAATACAGTCATGTATGCGGTCAGATAGAAAACACCCTCACTTCCAAGAACACTGTTGATCAGAGGAATACCAATAAAGCCACAGTTGGAATATACAGCGGCAAACTGATTGATCATGTTATTGGGATCCTCTTTATCACGAAACAGGAGTTTGGATACGAGGATTGCAAGGATGTGAGAGATAAATGCGGCGACAAAAGAAAACAGAAGTCCCTTTACGAGAATGGGATCATAGTCGGTCTGATAGACCATAATGATCAGAATTGGGTTAACAAGCATCAGCAGAAGATTGGAAATGGTTTTGCTTCCTTCTTTGGAAACAAGCCCGATTCTTACGCAGACGATGCCAACGATAAGGATAATCAGCATTTTTACCAGCTGATTAAAAATTAAGATAAACATGAAAATACCCCTTCCTAATACAAATCTTTCTTTAGAATACCTGATGCAAATGCAAAAATCAATAGACAGGTACTGTTTATTTTGTACAAAAAAAGAAAATTATTTTTGAATAAAATATAGAAAATAATAAAGGATATTGACGATAACTGGAAAAGAGTGTATGATGAATTCATAAAACAAGAATCCGATTCACATATATGAATTGAAATGTGGACCGGATAAAACTAATAATCAATAAAAAACAAATATATATGAAAGGCAGGTATTTTTCAATGGCATTAATGGGCAGAAAAATTGCAGCAATCAGAGCGTATGTAGTTGAAGGCGGTGGAGCTGACTACCATGACCAGTCCGCAGAGCACTGGATCGTAAAACAGATTGCAACTCCGATGAGTATCTATCCGGAGTACAAAGCTACAAGAACAAGCTTTGGTATCAACGCATTAAAGACTCTGGTTGTCGAAGTAGAAGCAGACAACGGAGTAACAGGATTTGGTATCACAACAGGTGGATATCCGGCAGCATGGCTGGTTATGAATCATCTGGATCGTTTCGTAGTTGGTAAAGATGCAAATGAAATTGAAAAGATTTGGGATCAGATGTATCGTGCATCTCTTTACTATGGAAGAAAAGGTGTTGTAATGAACGCAATCTCTGCAATCGACCTTGCACTGTGGGATCTTCTTGGTAAACTTCGTGAAGAGCCTGTATATGCAATGCTGGGTGGTAAAGTTCGTGAAGAACTTACATTTTATGCTACTGGCCCGAGACCGGATCTTGCTAAGAAAATGGGATTTGTAGGTGGAAAGATTCCGCTTGTATATGGACCGGCTGATGGAATGGAAGGACTCAAAAAGAGCATTGAACTTGCAGCTGATATGAGAGAAAAATGCGGTGATGAATTCCTTCTGATGTGGGATTGCTGGATGGCACTGGATCTTCAGTATGCAAAACGTCTCATGCAGGCATCTGCTGATCTGAAATTTAACTGGATCGAAGAATGTTTCAACCCGGATGATTACTGGTCATACAGAGATCTGAAGAAAGCAGCCGGCAACCAGATCATGGTAACTGGTGGTGAGCATGAGGCAAGCAAATTCGGATTCCGTATGCTGATCGAGGACTGTGACCTTGATGTTATTCAGCCGGATGTTGGCTGGTGCGGTGGTATGACCGAACTTATCAAAATTGGTAATATGGCTGAAGCTCATGGAAAATATGTCATTCCTCATGGAAGCGGTACATACAGCTATCATTACGTTACAACCAAGACAAACTCACCGATCACAGAGTGCCTGATGATGGCTCCTGAAGCTGATAAGGTTGTTCCGCAGTATTATCCACTGCTGAAAGACGAGCCAATGCCAGTCAACGGTAAACTGAAAGTCAGCGACAAACCTGGATTTGGTGTTGAACTGAATAAAGATAAGACACTTGTTGAGGTTAAAAAAGGTACAAGATTATAATTTAAGATTGTAATAAAAAAACTTATAGAAGTTAGCATGAAGCTAATGCAGGGGGAAAATTATGTCGGCAACATATTTAATCATCTGCCTGATCATTTCTATCGCTCTTGTAGTTCTTTTCTGTACAAAAGTAAAAATGAATCCGGCAATCGCACTTATTCTTGGTTCTCTGCTTCTCGGAGTACTGACCAAGGTGCCGCTCAATGATATTACAGCAGCGGACGGAACAGTAACAAATGGTCTGATCACAGTTATCAACAATGGTTTTGGAAACATGATGGGAAGCATTGGTTTCCCGATCGGTCTTGGTATCATCCTTGGACAGTTTGTAAGTGATACCGGCGGAGCTACTGTTATTGCAGATAAGCTGGTGTCTCTGTTCCCTGAAAAATATGCTATGTATGCTGTAGGATTTGCTGGATTTATCCTGTCAATCCCGGTATTTTTCGATGTTACATTCGTTATCCTCATTCCAATTGGTGTAGCTCTTATGAAAAAGCTCAACAAAGGAATTGGATACATTGTCGGGGCAATTTCTATTGGTGCTGGTATTGCACATACTCTGGTGCCTCCTACTCCCAACCCTCTGGTTGCACCGGAGTACTTCGGCTTTGACCTTGGTGTCATGATTGCAGCTGGTCTTCTTTTCGGTATCCCGATGATGATCATTTCTGTTACTATTCATGGCATGCTCATGAAAAAAGGTCTCTGGAATGCAGAAACAGATGAAAACGGTAACGGACTGAACGTAGATGAACTTGAATTACCGGAAAAACTTCCGAGCTTTGGAGTATCTTTACTTCCAATTATCATTCCGATCGTCCTGATCCTTCTGAATACAATCGTTGGAGCGGTCGGAAGCACTCCGGCATGGCTCACATTCCTGGGACAGAAGACGACATCCATGCTCTGTGGTACTCTTGTGGCAATGATCATTGCGATGAAGACAATGGGCCTCAAGAAAGCAGAAGCATCAGCTGCCAATGCTCTGCATTCAGCAGGTATGGTATTCCTGATCACTGGTGCCGGCGGCTCCTTCTCAGCTGTTATTACAGCAGCAGGTGTAAGTGATGCGATCAAAAATCTTGTTTCCGGTATTTCAGGAAATACAGCACTGATTCTGTTCATTGCGTGGTTCCTCGGTATGGCATTCCGTCAGATCACCGGTTCCGGTACAGTAGCATCACTGACAACATTTGCGATCATGCAGAGTGTTACTGCAACAATTGCATGTCACCCGGTATTCCTGGCTCTTGCCTGCCTTGACGGTGCACTGTTCGGTGCAACTGTAAACGACTCTGGTTTCTGGATCGTTTCCAATATGGCCGGCCTGAATTTATCAGGTGGCGTTAAGACTTATACATTGGGACAGGCTATTGCGTCTGTAGTCGGAATCATTCTGATCATTGTAGTAGGATGTATTTCCTGCCTGTTCTAATAAACAGATGTAATTCAAGCAGGAGTCCTCAGACATACGTCGTGGGCTCCTGTTTTATAAAAGAAACTGCTGTGAAACAGATTAATCAGCAAATAGCCTGTGTAAACAGTTTACAGTAAGATTTTCTTTGTAGTATAATAAACAGTAGGAGTAACTATTCAGAGCGGAAGAAATAGTTACGTATGAAAAAAAGAAAAGCAGGTAGATCTATGGCAGTTAAATCAGCGGAAAGAGTTTTTAGGATTTTTGAATTATTGGAACAAAGCCCGGAGGGCCTGACGAATAAAGAAGTAAGCAGCCTTCTGGGGTTTGCTCCAAGCAGTACGCTTGCACTTTTGCAGACGATGGAAGAGAATGGTTATCTGTCAGCAGATGAACAGAAAAGATATTATCTTGGAGGCAGACTGATGAGCCTTGGTGCAGTTGCCGCATCCAGAATCGATCTGAACAAGATTGGTACGCCATATCTCAAGAAACTTATGCAGACAGTGGAAGAAACCTGTTTCCTTGGAGTTCTTTCCGGTGATGAGATTGTTTATATTGCGAAAGAAAACTGTGAACGTACCATTACCACAAATGCGAGTATTGGATCCAGAAAACCTGTATACTGTACAGGACTTGGAAAAGCATTTCTTGCGTTTCTTCCGGAAAAAGAAAGCTCTCAGATTATTGACCGCATTGAACTGAAAGCATTTACAGAGCATACGGTTACAGACAAACTGGAACTTAAGAAGGAGATCGCACAGTTCCGCAACCAGGGATATGCAGTAGATAATCAGGAGATTGAACAGGGACTGTGGTGTATGGCCGTGCCAATCTATGACAATACCGGCCATATGAAAGCTGCGATCAGTGTATCTGGTCTGAAACAGCGAATGGTAGAAAAAAAGGAACTTTTAAAAACTGAAATGTTAAAAACAGCCCGTGATCTGTCAAGAGATCTGGGATATTATAAGGAGGAATTAAAATGAAAAGATTGTGCGGAGTGAATCCACCAGTGATCACTATTTTTGACGAACATCACAAGGTTGATATTGAAGCCAGCAAACGCCAGGCAGATTTTCTGATCTCAAAAGGTGTTGATGGTCTTGCTTATCTGGGAACATCCGGTGAGTTCAGTATCATGACCGTTGAAGAAAAGAAAAACTTCATCAATGAGATGATCAAATATGTAAATGGACGCGTAAATGTAATCGTTGGTGTCGGAGATACCTGTCTGGAAAACACGATGGATCTGTTGAAATTTGTTGAGCAGGCCGGTGCAGACGGAGTACTTCTGATCAACCCTTATTTCAGTGTATACAGTACAGACATGGTTGAAGCATACTTTGGATATGTTGCTTCTCATACTTCGCTGCCGATCATTATCTACAACTTCCCGGATCTTACCGGATACTGCTTCAATGCAGATGTTGTAGCCAGAATTGTAAAAGCAAACCCGAATGTAGTCGGAATCAAAGATACGATTGCAGATTTCAATCATGTACTCAGCATGCAGAAAGTAAAAGAAATCAATCCGGACTTTTCTGTATTTTCAGCATATGAAAACCAGGCAATGGGTCTATTGGTATGTGGTGTGGATGGATTCATCAATGCAACTGCAAACTTTGCACCGGAATATACGGTTAATACGTATCAGAGTGCAAAACGCGGCGATTTTAATGAAGCTGCAAAATGGTTCAACAAAATGGTTGAGGCAATGGATATCTATGCATATAGCACACCTTTGTTCCTGGCTTGCAAACAGGCTATGTACTACAGAGTGCTGCATCATGATGGTCAGGAAAGACTTCCTGCACTTTCACTTGATGCAACAGCGAAGGCAAATGTTTACAATAAAATGAGAGATCTGGAACTTTTATAAAGAGACAGGAGCTGGCGATAATGATAATGGATCGATTGGAACGCTTCCGTTGTTACCAGAGAAGTGTTCCGGAATTATGGGATGCCGTACGTTTTGCGGAACGTGTTCAGAAAGAACAGCTTCCTCCGGGCAAATATCCGGTTGGTAAAGGATTTGCTTTTGTACAGGAAGGGAATACAAGAAGCTTCGAAGAAGCAGATTTTGAGGTACATCGTAATTACCTGGATGTACAGATCCTTCTGGACGGATCTGAAATGTGGGAATATGCAGACAGGGCAGATCTGGCGGTAAAGACTCCTTATGATCCGGAAGCTGATATTGAGTGGCTTTCCGGGTGTGGAAACAGAATTCAGATGAAACCGGGAATGTTTTATCTGGTTTATCCGGATGACGGACATAAACCATGCTGCCACGAGAAAGAACAGACATCTTATCGTAAGGTTGTTGTGAAGATAAAAATAGATAAGCTGCTTCATGGTGTTCCAGCAATGGAAAGAACAGCAGTCTATGGCAAAGGAGATAGAAGATGGATATAAAGATTGACGAAATTGTAAAGCAGGTTCTGTCTGAGATAGATACTCCTTCCAGACCGGTGCAGCCGAAAACGACCTTTGTATTAGAGGAAACACCGGCACTGACTGGAAGAGAAGTTGGAAAAACAGCGGTTCTCGATTCTCAGGAAGATTATATGATCAAAAATTATGTTCTTCCGGAAGTCGGACCAAAAGAAATTCTTGTATGTGTGGAGGGATGCATGATTTCTCCTTCTGATGTTACGGAATTTCTGAAAGAAAGAAGAGCAGCAGGTTCTTCTGCACAGGGACAGGAAGGAACCGGTATCATCGTAAAGGTTGGAAGTGAGAATCTTCAGGATGCCAAAGGAAATGTCCTGAAAGTAGGAGACAAAGTCATTGCGGCAAAGAAAGCCGGATTTGGCGGTGTTTCTACATATGGCGGCAGAAAGGCAAATACAGTTGCACCGAATGGATGGTTTGCAAATTACATCGTATTGCCGGCCGGACAGCAGGTATATCAGGTAAACGGTCTGGATCTGGAATCCAGACTGCTGATCACGAGAAGTATTTCTATTTATACAGAAGTAGAACGCATGTCCAAAATGTGTAAACTGGATGCTGATAAAACAGCAGTTGTACTTGGATGTGGAATGGAAGGTCTTCTGACCGTGGCTGCATTAAAAACACTTGGAATCAATAAAATTATTGTAATTGACAAAGAAAGTGAAAAATCTCGTGCAATGGAATTTGGAGCATGGGAATTTATTGGTTCCCATGGAAAAAATGGTGTTGCAGGTGTGAAGGACAAGATCCGTGCAGCAGCAGGTGATATGGCAGATGCAGTATTTATCTGTACAGATTCGCCTATGGGAAGAAATGTAGCAAGAAGATTTATGAAAAACAGCGGAAGTATTTGCGAAATGGGATTTCTTTGTGGATGGAGAAGAACTCCTACAGCGAGATATTTTGAAGACAGCATGCCGGCTGGTGGAAGATTTTATGCAGCAAGAGATTATGAAAACTGCATGAATTTCCTGGCAAAAGCAGCAGAAATGAAACTTCCTCTGTATAAACTGATTACACATAGATATAAATTAGAGGAGATCAATGAGGCTATGTGGACTGTAGTACGTGAAGAGGGTCTTGGTATTGCAGTGTTTAATCGCTAAGGAAATTCCTATGAAATTTTAAATCAGAAAACCACATCGGATTAGTGATATTTTCGATGTGGTTTTTTGTTGCTTTTTTGGCAATGAAATAAAAAAGAGACCTGATACAGACAGGTCTCTGAATAAACAATGATTATGCAAAATGATGAGTAGCAGCATCTTCTTCTACAAGACGTACAGTTTCTTCAGAAGGATTGGAGATCACTGCCGCAAGAATAATGTCGCATGGTGGATTCTGTTTTACAGACTCTACAGCAGCAGTAACAGCAGATACATCACCGCTCATAAAAACAACTTCATGTCCACCGCATTTGCCGTTCCAGGTACGAAAAGATACGTCTGCTGTCTTGAGCATCTGGTCAATGACCATGACCGCATTACAGCTTCCTAATACTTCAACTAATCCGAATGCTCCGTATTTCATAGTATGATCCTCACTTTAATCAAATATTCAGGGTTATTATTTACCTGCTGTCATATACATAGCCGGTTCTGTGTCATGAGCAGGAGAAGCAATGATCGTATGAGAAAAAATCTTTGTCAGCGGCTCAGCTACTTTAAGGGCTGCATCCATTGCAGCAGTTACATCGGATACAGATCCACGCATTTTTACGCATGCACCGGCACCAAGACGATTACGCTCAACATTCTGAATTTTTACATTGGCTGCTTTGGAAGCAGCGTCAAGTGCTACGAAGCAGGCAGCAAGACTGTCAAGTTCAAAGATACCAACTGCCATGCCATTATAATTCTCAGCCATAATACCTCCATCAATCATTATATAGAATATGATTTTATACATTTTTATATTAATATAATTATACCTTTTTTTTTGTTGAAATACAAGAAAAAAATATGATTTTTTGTGGCTTTTATTTGTGGTTTTTTGTTGGATTGAATATTACAATGATTGCCACAATCCTGCCAGAGCTAAAAGAGAAAAAGTAGTATAATCTGTTTTTTTGACCAGATTATACTACTTTTTTATATCATGGCATTGATATTTAAATATGGACTTTAGTCCCGGTCTTGCCCTGAATACCGTCTTTGGCTTTTTCGAGAAGCGTAATCATGGCAGAGCGTCCTTCTTTGGAAGAGGCAAAATCCATGGCCGCCTGTACTTTGGGAAGCATGGAACCTGGTGCAAACTGACCTTCGTCTACATATTTCTGGGCTTCTTCTACGGTCATTTCATCCAGCCACTTCTCATTTTCTTTACCGAAGTTTACAGCAACTTTTTCGACTGCTGTCAGAATGATCAGCATGTCGGCATCAAGTTCTTTAGCGAGTAAGCAACTTGCAAAATCTTTATCAATAACAGCTGATGCACCTTTCAGGTGGTCACCCTGTAATGTGACAGGAATTCCTCCACCTCCGCAGCAGATAACAATTTTGTTTGCATCTACAAGACTGTTGATCGCATCCTGTTCTACGATTTCAACTGGTTTCGGGGAAGCAACGACACGGCGGTATCCGCGACCGGCATCTTCTTTCATAACATAACCATATGCTTTTTCTGCATGTTCAGCCTGTTCTCTGGTCATGAAATGTCCAATTGGTTTGCTTGGATTCTGGAAGGCCGGATCATTTTCATCGACACGTACCTGTGTAACAACAGTTACGACCGGTGTGCGCATAAATCCGCGTTTGCGAAGCTCTTCACGAAGCGCATTCTGCAGGTCGTATCCGATGTATGCTTGGCTCATGGCAACACAGACGGAGAGAGGCGTGTTTGGCTGGTTTGCGTCTTCTCTGGAAAGAGCTGCCATGGCATTGTTGATCATACCTACCTGTGGGCCATTTCCATGAACAACAACAACCTGATGCCCTTCTTCGATCAGATCACACAGGGCTTTTGCTGTGGTTTTGACGGCCTGCATCTGTTCCGGGAGTGTATTGCCAAGGGCGTTTCCGCCCAGAGCAATCACAATTCTTTTTCTTTTATACATTGTAAAAACCTACCCGATAAAAAATTATTTCATGATTCTTGGTGCAGCTTTTACTTCCAGTTTCTTCAGGGTATCCTGCGGATTTTCAAATTTGGAAAGCATGATCATAGCTGCAATGATATATGGTTTGAAGCTTGCTTCTTTATAAAGCGGGATTCTGTAACGGTCAAATACGGATGCATCGACTTCGCCTGTTTCGCAGCTTACACCTGTGATATCAGCTGGCAGACAGTGCAGATAGAGAGCTTTTCCGTCTTTTGTTGTTTTCATGAGTTCTTCTGTGCAAGCCCAGTCTTTGTGTTCGGCATTCTGAGCAAGAAGTTCTTTTTCCAGTTTGTCGATTCCTTCGAAATCGCCTTCTGCATAGAGATTGGTACGTTTTTCCATAGCAGCGAAAGGAGCCCAGCTCTTTGGATATACAATATCAGCATCTTTGAAGGCTTCTTCCATGCTGTTTGTTTTTGTGAAGGATCCGCCTGTTGCTTCTGCGTTCTTTCTAGCAATTTCTTCAACTTCCGGCATTACATCGTATCCTTCTGGATGAGCAAGAACAACGTCCATTCCGAAACGTGTCATCAGACCGATGACTCCCTGTGGAACAGAAAGTGGTTTTCCGTAAGATGGTGAGTAAGCCCATGTCATAGCAAGTTTTTTGCCTTTCAGGTTCTCAACTCCGCCGAACTCATGGATGATGTGAAGCATATCAGCCATAGCCTGTGTTGGGTGGTCAATGTCACACTGAAGGTTTACGAGTGTAGGTTTCTGCTCAAGAATTCCGTCTTTGTTTCCTTCTGTTACAGCGTCAACAACTTCATGCATGTATTTGTTACCTTTTCCGATGTACATATCATCACGGATACCGATAACGTCAGCCATGAAGGAGATCATGTTAGCTGTCTCACGAACTGTCTCACCATGAGCAACCTGAGATTTTCCTTCGTCAAGATCCTGAACCTCAAGACCAAGAAGGTTACAAGCAGAAGCGAAAGAGAAACGTGTACGTGTGGAATTGTCACGGAACAGAGAAATTCCAAGTCCGCTCTCGAATACCTTTGTGGAAATGTTGTTCTCTCTCATGTAACGAAGAGCATCAGCTACTGTAAATACAGCCTCGATCTCGTCGTCTGTTTTCTCCCATGTAAGGAAGAAGTCACCATTATACATCTCTTTGAAGTTGAGTGCGTTCAGTTTGTCAATATATCCCTGTAATTTTGCGTCCATCTTTAAAATCCTCCTGATTAAAATGAATTATTTGTTTTTAGGTTTATTAGCCAAGGCAGTTCCGGCCGGAAATTATCCGGTCAGAACGCCATAGGTTCAATGAATTGGTTGCGTGATCACACGCAAATGCGTTAGCAAATACTGAATTACTCAGCGTAAGACAGTGGAAGTGCAGCGTATACTGCAGCACATGTTACGAGATCCTGTTTCCATGTCATCTCGTTTGGTGCGTGAGCCTGAGCCTCAGCTCCAGGTCCGAATCCGATACATGGGATTCCGTTTCTACCCATGATAGAAACACCGTTTGTAGAGAATGTCCACTTATCTGTCAGAGGACGAGCCTGACGCATCTCAAGTGTGTCAGCAGCACCGATTCTCTGATCTCCGTAAAGTCCTGTGTAAGCTTTCTCAAGAGCTTTAGTTACTTTGTGATCCTTCGGAATAGCCCATGTTGGGAAGTAGCACTCGATCTCGTATACACATCCTGTATAGGACGGACGATCATAGTTGTACATAGAAACAACAACGTCATCACCGTATTTCTTAACGCTTGGCAGGTTACGGATCTCATCTAAGCAGCTCTCCCATGTCTCTCCGAATGTCATACGACGGTCAAGAGATACAGCACAGGAATCTGCTACTGCACAACGGCTTGGTGATGTGTAGAAGATCTGAGATGTTGTAACTGTTCCACGTCCAAGGAAACGAGCCTCTTCGTAGTCAGGGTTGAATTTCGGGTTAAGCATTTTAACAAGACCTTTGATCTCTGTCTCGTCAGCGTCATCGTTCTCGTTAAGAGCACGAACATCCTGAAGAATGTCAGCCATCTTGTAGATTGCGTTGTCTCCACGCTCCGGAGCAGAACCGTGACAGGAAACTCCCTTAACATCGATACGGATTTCCATACGTCCTCTCTGTCCACGGTAGATACCACCGTCTGTAGGCTCTGTAGAAACTACGAACTCCGGACGAATCTTGTCTTCGTTGATGATGTACTGCCAGCAAAGTCCGTCACAGTCTTCTTCCTGAACTGTACCAACAACCATTACTTTGTATCCTTCTGGAATGAGTCCGAGATCTTTCATGATCTTTGCTCCGTATACACCAGATACGATACCGCCACACTGGTCAGATACTCCACGTCCACCGATCTCTGTCTCTGTCTCGTATCCATCGTATGGATCGAATTTCCAGTTATCGATGTTACCGATACCTACTGTATCGATATGTGCGTCAAATGCGATGATCTTGTCGCCAGTTCCCATGAATCCCATAACATTTCCCTGTGGGTCGATGACAACTTCGTCAAATCCAACTTTCTTCATCTCAGCAGCGATTGTCTCTACGTGAGCTTTCTCATCACAGCTTTCTCCCGGATTTTTTACGATAGCACGAAGGAAAGCAGTCATGTCTTTCTCATAGCCTTTTGCATACTCTTTGATTTTGTTAAGATCCATTGTTCTTCTCCTTTTAAAATAAAATCTTGTTTTGGTGTTACAGTTTCTTCTTATTGTATTGCGAGAAATGATTATCTCTCATTTCCGTCCCAGACAATTGATTTGTATCTATCCGGATCAGTGTCTCCCTCAGTAGAGAAGAGAAGTACTTTTGAGTTCTCATCCAATCCGAGGTGCTCTCTGAGCGGTTTGTACTCATCCATTGTCATGATGCACGCAAGTGTTCCAAACGGTGCGGCTCCGGATTCTCCGGAAGTAACAGGCTGATCACCTTTGAAAGGTGCAGCAAGCATACGCATACCTTTGGCAGCAACCCAGTCAGGTGTTGCGATAAATGTATCAACGTGGTTTTTCAGGATATCCCATGAAATTGTGTTCGGCTCTCCACAGGCAAGACCAGCCATGATTGTAACCATGTCTCCGTCTACGATGCGGATAGCTCCGTCCTTAGCACATGCTCCTTTGTAAAGACATGCAGCAGGCGCAGCTTCAACAACAACAACTTTCGGTGGATTTTCCGGATAGCGGTTAGCGAAGAATCCCTGAACTGCTCCGGCAAGTGAACCAACACCAGCCTGAATGAATACATGTGTCGGACGCTCACATCCAGCTTCATGAAGCTGATCATCAGCCTCGTTAGCCATTGTTCCGTATCCCTGCATGATCCATGCCGGAATCTCTTCATATCCGTCCCAGGCTGTATCCTGAACCATTACGCCGTTCTCTGTCTTCTCTGCCATAGCGTTAGCCATACGAACACATTCGTCGTAGTTTTCCTCTTCGATTGTAGCTTTCGCTCCTTCTTTCAGGATGTTGTTCAGTCTTGTCTGAGTGGATCCCTTCGGCATAAGTACTACAGATTTCTGTCCAAGCTTGTTCGCTGCCCATGCAACACCACGTCCGTGGTTACCATCTGTTGCAGTGAAGAAAGTAGCCTGTCCGAATTCTTTACGCAGTTCGTCAGATGTAAGAACGTTGTAAGGAAGTTCTGAAACATCCTTTCCTGTCTGCTTTGCAATGTAGCGAGCCATTGCGAAAGATCCGCCGAGTACTTTAAATGCGTTCAGTCCGAAACGATAAGACTCATCTTTTACATAGACCTCTTTCAGTCCAAGGTATGCAGCCATGTGATCCAGTTTTACAAGTGGTGTAACACTGTACTGCGGGAAGCTCTCATGGAATGCGCGAGCTTTCGCTACATTCTCAAGTGACATTACCTGAAGCTGAGAGTCATCTGTTTTTGGCATTTCGTTTACTGCCCATTTGATAGTTTCCATTATAGTGACCTCCTTAAATTAATACGTGTCATTTGCCCATGTAACTGTAAAGTGTGAATTTCGATATCCCCAAATACGAAGAAACTTTATCGCCGGACTTTGTAATAAGGAAAGCACCGGCATGATCCAGATACTGGACAACAGCAACTTTATCATCTTTGTTCATCATTGCAACTGGCTTTCCGACCTTTGCAACGGCCTGCTCGATCAACAAATCCAGAAGTTCATTTACATTATGTGTGATCTGCCGTGGCGAATCACCTGTAAGATCCGGAAGCTTGTCTTTCGTAGCGATCAAAGACTGAATTGCTGTACTCGCAGCTGTAAAAGCTGTGATGTCATAGTTTAATGAGAAGATGTATGAGATTGATCCGTCATCGTCTCTTATATAGAAGGTACTCGATTTCAGGATTCGTCCATCTTCTGTTTTAGTAAGATAGGAAAGCTTATCATGAATCGTTGACGGATCCGACTGAAGTGTCTCAAGAACAATTCCTGAAGGACCATCTCCGGTCTGTCGGTTCGATATATGTCCGTTCTCGATGTACACGATCGATTTCTCCAGATCTTTTGTCTTCAAATCATGAATTGCAATCTCACAGGAACTTCCAAATTGAATTGCAAGTCCGTGTGCAAGCTGCTTAAGGAAATCTAAGGTATGACGCATATGTCCACCTGCCTTTCTACATGCTTTCTGTCTTCATAATCCCATAATATCATAAAAATCACGATAGTCAATACCTTTCCTAAAAATTTTTTAGGTAACAAAAAACTTTTTTAGATTTCTTGTTGCATTTAGACAATTTAGATGTTATTCTATGTGTATCAGAGACATTGATGTACGAAATGCACATAACAGGCAGATAGCATTTTAACATCAAAGTGTAGAAATTCATAAAAAGGAGAGGTTACAATTATGTTGATCTTAGGTAATGGTAGAGTTGTGACAAGAAACCCTGAATGTCCTTATATGGAAGAGGGCGCAGTAGCAATTGATGGTAAAGTAATCTGTAAGGTGGGACCAACAGACGAGTTGAAGAAGGCTTATCCAGATGCAGAGTTTATTGATGCAAAAGGCGGAGTGATTATGCCGGCATTCATTAATACTCATGAACATATCTATAGTTCTTTTGCAAGAGGACTTGCTATTAATGGATACAATCCAACAGGATTGCTCAGCATTCTTGAAGGAATGTGGTGGACACTGGATAGAAACCTGACACTGAATGATACTTATTTAAGTGCTATGGCTACTTATATTGATTCTATCAAGAACGGTGTAACAACAGTATTTGACCATCATGCAAGCTTTGGAGCTATCAAAGGTTCCTTATTTGAAATTGAGAGAGCAGCGAAGGAAACAGGAATTCGTTCCTGTCTCTGTTATGAAGTTTCCGACAGAGATGGAAAAGACAAGGCCAGAGAGTCTGTAATGGAGAATGCAGAATTTATTCGTCATGCACTGAAGGATGACAGCGGAATGATCGCCGGAATGATGGGTATGCATGCACAGTTCACAATCTCAGATGAGACAATGGAACTTGCAGCAGCAAACAAACCGGATGAAGTTGGTTATCATATTCATGTTGCAGAAGGAATTGAAGATCTGCATCACTGCCTGAAACATTATGGAAAGAGAATTGTTGACCGTCTGATGGACTTCAATATTCTTGGAGAGAAGACACTGCTTGGACATTGTATCTACATCAACCCACATGAGATGGATCTGATCAAAGATACAAACACAATGGTTGTTCATAATCCGGAATCCAATATGGGAAATGCCTGCGGATGCCCTCCGACAATGGAACTTGTACACAGAGGAATCCTTACAGGACTTGGAACAGATGGATATACACATGATATGATGGAATCCTTCAAAGTAGCAAATATTCTTCATAAACATCACCTTTGCGATCCAAATGCAGCATGGGGAGAAGTTCCGAAAATGCTGTTTGAGAACAATGCAAAGATTGCAGGACGTTATTTCGACCAGAAGCTCGGAGTTCTTGAAGAAGGTGCAGCAGCAGATGTGATCATTGTTAATTACAATCCGCTGACACCAATGAATGAGAATAACATCAATGGTCACCTTGTATTCGGAGTAACTGGACACGATGTTGTGACAACTGTTGCAAACGGTAAAGTATTGATGAAAGACAGAAGACTGACAGAGATTGACGAAGCGAAAGTTATGGCAGACTGCAGACAGGCAGCAGCCGAACTTGGAAAACGTATCAACAGTCGTTAGGCTTAGATTGACGGATACTGTTCATTAATGTTAACATATATAACAGATGTGGACAGTATCTTTGATCGCACATTTCGTCAAAACTAACCGGAAAGGACAATAAAATAATGAAAGAAAAGAAATCAGAAGCACCTCGCAGAGGAAACGAAGAACTGTTTAAGTGGGATGGTAACCCGACATTTGGTCAGATACTTCCGCTTGCTGCCCAGCATGTACTTGCAGCAGTTGTAGGATGTGTTACACCGGCAATTCTGGTTGCAAATGCAGCGAATAATGCAGGCGGAAATGTAAACATGGGTCTCTTAATCCAGATGTCACTTGTATTTGCAGCATTATCAACATTCCTTCAGCTGTATGGAAATAAGATCCATCTTGGATCCGGACTTCCGGTCATCATCGGTGTAAGTTTTGCTTATGTTCCGACAATGACAGCAATTGCAGCACAGGCTCAGGACGTTAACACGATTTTTGGCGCGATGATCGTAGGTGGTATTGTAGCAATTATCGTTGGACTTACTATTAAGCAGATCAGAAAGGTGTTCCCACCACTGGTAATCGGAACTGTTATCTTTGCGATTGGTCTGTCTCTTTATAAGACAGCCATTAACTACATGGCAGGAAACTCCGCGAACACATATGAAGTGATCGTAGAGCAGAGAGGTCAGACAGCAGCACTTGTTTATGGTTCCTGGCAGAACTGGCTTGTATCCCTTGTAACACTGGCAATCGTAATCGGTCTGAACCATTACGGAAAAGGACTTTTCAAACTTGCATCTATCCTGATCGGTCTGGTCTGTGGATATGTACTTGCATTGTGCTTTGGAATGGTTGATTTTTCAGCACTTTCAAACGCAGGTTGGTTCCAGCTTCCACAACCGTTCGCTTTCGGTGTAAAATTCGATATCTCAGCGATTATCCCGCTGGCGATTTTGTTCCTTGTCAATTCTATTCAGGCAATGGGAGATTTCTCCGCTACAACAAGTGGTGGTATGGATCGTCTTCCTACTGACCAGGAGCTCAACGGTGGTATCATCGGTTATGGTATCAGTAATATCGTAAGTGCATGTTTCGGATGTCCTCCGACAGCAACTTACAGTCAGAACGTAGGTATTGTTGGTTCTACAAAAGTTGTAGCAAGAAAGGTATTTTCACTTTCAGCATTTATCCTTCTGATTGCAGGACTGATTCCGAAATTCTCAGCACTTCTGAGAACAATTCCTCAGTGTGTACTTGGTGGAGCAGTAGCATCTGTATTCGCAGGTATCGCAATGACAGGTATCAAGCTTCTTGTAAGTGAAGGTATGTCTACAAGAAATACAACAGTTGCAGGATTATCTATTGCAATCGGTATGGGTGTATCCTTAAGTAACGGATGCTTAAATCAGATGACATCAACAATTTACGATGGATTAGGAATGACAATGGGACTTGAGAACTTCCAGTCCATCATCAATAACACATTTGCATCATCACCGGTTGTACTGGCGACAATTTTTGCAGTTATTTTGAATCTGGTTCTTCCGAAAGATCCAAAGCCGGAGGTAAAATAAAAGGAAACAGATCTTTGAGAAAAGACAGGTTCTTGGGGAATGATCTGTCAGAGATTTCAAAGATTTAATCATTACGGAAGGACCTGCCGATAGCAGGTTTTCCGTGATAAAAGAAAAAAGAGAGGTAAAAAGTATGAGTGAAATTATGAGACCTATGTCATTTGAACAGCTTTTAAACTGGACATTGACAGAGTACAAAGAGAATGGAACAGTATTTGGAGAGCGTCATCCATATCATGCGGACAGCAAGTTCAACCGCACAATCTTCGGACGCGATCTTGAGACACCAATCGGACCGGCAGCAGGTCCAAACACTCAGCTGACACAGAATATTATCGCAGCTTACTACACAGGAAGCCGTTTCTTCGAGCTGAAGACAGTTCAGGTAATGGACGGAGACGAGCTTGCAGCATGCATCAACAGACCATGTATCAAGGCTGATGACGAGTGCTACAACTGTGAGTGGTCTACAGAGCTGTTTGTTCCACAGGCAATGGAGGAGTACATCAAAGCATGGTTCCTTCTGAAAGTGATCTCAAAAGAATTCGGACTTGGAAGCATGGACGGATTCCAGTTCAACATCAGTGTTGGATATGATCTTGCCGGAATCAAATCAGAGAAGGTTGACACATTCCTGAACACAATGCAGCATGCACAGGATTCAGAGATTTTCAAGCACTGCAAGGCTTATCTTCTTGAGCATGTTGACCTGTTCGAGAAAGTGACAGCAGAAGATATCGAAAGCATTTCCGGTGATATCTGTAATTCTGTTACAATCTCTACACTTCACGGATGCCCTCCGGAAGAAATTGAGAAGATCGCAATGTATCTGATCACAGAAAAGGGATTCCATACATTTATCAAATGTAACCCGACACTTCTTGGATACGAGTATGCAAGAAAGACAATGGATGACATGGGATACGATTATATCGCATTCGGTGACTTCCACTTCAAAGACGACCTGCAGTACGAGGATGCTGTTCCGATGTTGAACAGACTGATCGCTGTCTGTCAGGAAAGAAACCTGGAGTTTGGTGTGAAGATCACAAACACATTCCCGGTTGATGTAAAACAGAACGAACTTCCAAGTGAAGAGATGTATATGTCAGGAAAATCTCTGTATCCACTTTCCATCTCCGTAGCAAATATGCTGGCAAGAGATTTCGGTGGAAAACTGAGAATCTCCTATTCAGGTGGTGCTGATTTCCATAACATCGAAGGAATCATCGATGCAGGAATCTGGCCGGTAACAATGGCTACAACAATCCTGAAACCAGGCGGATATGACAGACTTTGCCAGATTGCAGGACTTCTTGAGAAAGAAGGCGTTGTATTCACAGGTATCGACGCTGCCAAGACAGAGAAACTGGTTGAGGAAGCAAAGACAAGCCCATATCATGTAAAGGCTGTAAAACCGCTTCCGTCCAGAAAGATCAACAAACAGGTTCCGCTGATCGACTGCTTTATCGCTCCTTGTAAAGAAGGATGCCCGATCCACCAGGATATCACAACATATCTGCAGCTTGTAGAAGCTGGTAAATATGAAGAAGCTATGGATGTTATCACAGAGAAGAATCCACTTCCATTCATTACAGGAACAATCTGTGCACATGCTTGTATGGGCAAATGTACACGTAACTTCTATGAATCACCGGTACATATCCGTGAGATGAAGCTTGAGGCAGCTCAGAACGGATACGAAGCACTGATGAACAAGCTGACAGCACCTGCAATCACAAAAGAAGGTAAGGCAGCAGTGATCGGTGGAGGACCGGCTGGTATGGCAGCTGCTTACTTCCTGCGCAGAGCCGGAATGGCAGTTACAGTATTTGAGAAGAACGACGCTCTCGGCGGTGTTGTTCGCCACGTGATCCCAGAATTCAGAATTCCTGGAACATCTATTGATAAAGATGCAGCACTTCTTGAGAAGATGGGCGTTGAAGTTCGTCTGAACACAGAAGTAAAAGATACAGCAGCACTGAAAGCAGAAGGATTTACAACAGTGATCCTTGCAGTAGGAGCTTCTGAGCCTGGAGTATTAAGACTTGAGCAGGGTGAAGCTAAGAATGCACTCGAGTTCCTGGCTGACTTCAAGGCAAATGACGGAAAACTTGATATCGGTAAGAACGTTGTAGTTATCGGTGGTGGTAACACAGCAATGGATACAGCAAGAGCAGCAAAACGTACAACAGGCGTTGAACATGTATATCTTGTATACAGAAGAACAAAACGCTATATGCCGGCAGACGAAGAAGAGCTGGTAATGGCAGTAGAGGACGGCGTAGAATTCATGGAACTCCTTTCTCCTGTTAAACTTGAGAATGGAAAACTGATCTGCGAAGTTATGGTTCTTGGCGATATGGATGCTTCTGGAAGAAGAGGCGTTGTTAAGACAGGAGAACTCAAAGAGATCCCGGCTGATACAGTGATTGCAGCTGTTGGTGAAAAAGTTCCGACTGCTCTATACGAGGCAAATGGAATCAACGTAAATGACAGAGGACGTGCTCTTGTAAATGAAGAGACATTAGAGACAAACGTAGAGAACGTTTACGTTGTTGGTGACGGACTTGGCGGACCGGCTACAGTAGTAGAAGGTATCCGTGATGGTCTCAAAGCTGCTCAGGCAGTGATCGGAGAGACTCTTGTAAGAGATTTCGATGCAGAGACAGATGAAGCTGTTGTATACGAGAGAAAGGGTAACCTCGAAGACGTACGCGAAGACAGCACAGAGGCTAAGAGATGTCTTAACTGTGCAGGAATCTGTGAAAACTGTAAGGAAGTTTGCCCGAACAGAGCAAATGTAGCAATCAAGGTTCCGGGACTGGAGAAACATCAGATCATCCATGTGGATTACATGTGTAATGAATGTGGTAACTGTAAGAGCTTCTGTCCGTACGACAGTGCTCCGTACCTGGATAAATTCACATTATTCATGGACGAGAACGATATGGCAGACAGCAAGAATCAGGGATTTACAGTACTGGATAAAGATGCAGTACACTGCAAGGTTCGTTTCTGTGGAGAGATCCTCGACTGGACACTTGGAGAAGAGACAAAGATTCCGGAAGCACTTCAGAAAGTAATGGAGACTGTTTGCAAGGACTACACATATCTGTTAAGATAATAGCAGAAGGTTTATGTGAGATTGCTCCGGTGGAAATTGAGTGAGACCAGAGTGATAATATGTGAGATAGATAGCTCACAGGCATTTGCCTGTGGGCTATCTTCTTTTCAAAAGACGCAGAAATATAGAAAGAAGGGATCTGTAAAATGATAAGCTATTTCAGAGATGACAGACTTTGTGAAGCAGACTCTTTCTTATCGGTAGTAAAGCCTGACTATACAGAATGTCCGATGATAGCTGCTGTCGGTGCGGGAGGAAAGACCTCTACATTGAGAAGGCTTGCAGAAGAGTATGCGCTGATGGGGAAAAAGGCAATTGTTCTTACAACAACTCATATGAGAGAAGAGACGATTCCATGGAGTTGTGTGGCTGAAGAGGAAGAGTGGATTAGTAAAGGGAAAGCGCTGCTTGAACGAGTGAAGGAATGCCTTGAACAATATGGACAGGCCTGGATTGGGGCAAGAGCGAAAAAAGGGAAAATGAGCTGCGTTCCGGAGTTGATTCTGGCAGAGATAGAAAGCTGGAATGTGCCATTACTTGTTGAAGCGGACGGAGCAAGGATGCTGCCGTTAAAAGTACCGGGAGAACAAGAACCTGTGCTCCTGCCACAGACAACATATGTATTCTCTGTCTACGGAATGGATGCCTTAGATCAAAAGCTGGAAGAAATCTGCTTTCGAAGTGAAAAGGCGGCAGAGCTTCTTGGAAAACAGCCGGAAGATCAGGTGACAGAAGAGGACCTGATAAAGCTTGCCTGTCATGAACAGGGCGGGCGAAAAGGCTGTCCAAAGCAGGCAGAGTATATTGTTGTACTGAATAAGGCAGATACAAAGGAGCGGCGAGACAGAGCGTGTAAGATTGCAAAGTGCTTGTATGAGAATGGAATCAAGAATATATTTGTGACATCTTATATGCTGTAATAAATATTGTAGAAAAAGTGCAGAGATTATTCTTGAACGTAAATAAATTAGAAAATAACGGAGAATCATAGAAGATTCTCAGGAAAATAGATGGGAAGTATTGAGATGAAGATATTGATTAAAGGTGCGGGAGACCTGGCAACAGGAATCGCATCCAGATTATATGGCGCAGGGCATCAGATCATGATGACAGATATTGCTGTGCCATTGACGGTCCGCAGACTGGTTGCATTTTCCAGAGCAGTTTATGAAGGCGAGGCAGTTGTAGAAGATATGACAGCACGCCTGGCAAAGAATCAGGAAGAAGCAGAGGAGATTATGGAACAGGGAGATATCCCTGTGATCGTTGATCCAAAGGCAGAATGTATACAGTGGTTTCAGCCGGATGTGATCGTGGATGCCATCCTTGCAAAGAGAAATCTCGGAACAAAGATCACAGATGCACCATTTGTAATCGGAGTCGGACCTGGATTTACTGCTGGAGAAGATTGTAATTGTGTAGTCGAGACAAAGAGAGGACATACACTGGGTAATGTGATCTGGGACGGAAGTGCGATTCCGAATACTGGAGTTCCGGGAAATGTCGGAGGATATTCCATTGAGCGTCTGATCAAAGCATCCGCAGATGGAGTGATCGAACCGAAGGCTGTGATCGGCGATCTGGTACGAAAAGGACAGATCGTTGCAATTACAGGCGGAGAGCCGGTTTATGTGCTGATGGACGGTATCGTTCGCGGAATGCTTCAGCCAGGTGTTCAGGTGACGAAGGGACTGAAGATCGGAGATATTGATGCTCGTGCAAAGCAGGAGCATTGCCGGACAATCTCAGACAAAGCAAGGGCGATCGGCGGAGGTGTGCTCGATGCAGTCTGCAGTTATGAAAAGAGCAGAGGAAAATACGCATTGATCTTGCTGGCGGCAGGTCAGAGTGTTCGGTTCGGTTCAGATAAACTGAAAGCAGTTGTAGAAGGTGAAGCAATGTATGAAAGTGCGATCAGCCGGTTTGAAGCATTTCAGGGATTCAGATCTTATGTGGTGACAGGAAAAGAAGAGATCACACAGGTTGCCGAGGCGGCCGGTTGCACGGTGGTATGCAACAAAGAACCGGAGAAGGGAATCTCTCTTTCTGTAAAGCTCGGTCTGACAAAGGCAATCGAGGATGCGGAAGAAAATGGAACACCGCTTCGAGGAGTCCTGTTCAGTGTCTGCGATCAGCCAAGATTAAAAAAATCCACGATTCAGAGAATCATAAATACAGCATTTCATAATCCGGGAAAGATCGTTTGTGCAGGAGAAGGAACAAGAAATGGCAATCCGGTCTTGTGGGATAAGAGATTCTTTGATAAACTTTTGGAGTTAGATGGAGATATCGGTGGAAAGAAGATATTGAAAGAAAACTTAAATTCGCTGAAAATTGTGCCGGTACAGGCGGGAGAACTTCAGGATATTGATCGCAAAGAAGATCTCGGAACGGCATAATGATAGAATTGCTGGTTGCATATAGTGTGAACAGTAATAAAAATAGCAGCGGTGAGCTGAAAGGAGAATGCAAATGCGGGTAGGAGCAGTGATTGCGGCAGCAGGAAAATCTGGTGGATATAAGAGTTATGATAAGATGAAGTCGGTGGATGGAATCCAGGTTCTGCGTCAGATGATTTTAAATTTCAAGAGAGCAGGCGTGGATGAGATCGTGCTGATCACAGGATACCAGGCGGAGCAGGTGGAGAAGAAACTGGCGAAGCTTGGTGCAGTATTCCTTCGCAGTGAAGATTATGAGAAGGAAGAGATGATCACGTCAGCAGTTCGAGGGATGAATTACCTGAAACCGCGCTGTGAGAAATTCTTCTTCTGTCCGGCAGGAGTTTCTCTTTTCACAGAAGATACCGTACGTGTGTTGATGCAAAAAGCGAAAGAAAATGAAAACAATCATGAGAAAGTCTATGTACCTGTCTGGGAAGAACGAAAAGGACATCCGATCCTGATGGATCGCAGTATGATCGATCAGTTTGCTTCTTATGAAGGTGAAGGTGGACTTAAAGGTGCCATGGATGCGCTGAATGTAGAACGCATTTTCGTTCCGGTGGAAGACAACGGTGTAGCGATTTACTCTGGACAGGGAGAACCTTTCCGTGAGATTTTCAAAGAGAAGGAAAAGGAGAGAAGAATCCGTCCGAGAGTGAAGCTTCAGTTGGAGAAGAATGAGAACTTCTTCGGTCCGGGAATTGTATTCCTTCTGCGTCAGATCGATACACTTGGTTCGGTAAGAGACGCCTGTGCAAAGACAGGAATGTCTTACAGCAAGGGCTGGAGCCTGATCAGAAGTGCAGAGAAAGAACTCGGATATACCGTCGTAGAGCGAAGTCCGGGAGGCAAGCATGGCGGTGTAGCCAATGTAAGCGAAGCAGGGAAAGACATACTCAGAAAATATGAACTGTTGGAAAAAGATGTGGCGAAATATGCAGAGAAGAGATATAAGGATATATTTGAATCTTGATCTGTCTTTTACACGCAATATGTGAAAAGAAGAAAGCTAATATTAGCGAAAAAAGCGGTCACATGACATTATTAAAATACAGTTAATGAAAAAAGTTGCGTAAATCGCAACTTTTTCAAGAAAAGCGATTGTTAAAATAAAACAAATCGGTTATAATAAGACCATCATTTAGAAAGAAAAGACAGGAATAATTACAACATTTTTATGAACAAGGCGCCTGTCAGGAGGAGATAGGATGAAAAAGAGAATTTTAGCAGTAATGATGGCAGCCGTAATGGTGTTTTCTATGGCTGGATGTGGATCCAAAGCCGACGAAAAGACAGACGACACAGCAAAAACAGAAGCAACTGACAACAAAGGCAGTGATGAAGAAGAAACAGAGATCCAGGTATTTATTGCAGCCAGCTTGAAGAATGTAATGGACGAACTCGCAGCACAGTACAACGAAGAACATCCGAATGTAAAGATCACATACAATGCAGACAGTTCAGGTACACTTCTGACACAGATTGAAGAAGGATATGAGTGTGATATCTTCTTCTCAGCAGCACAGAAGCAGATGGACCAGCTTGAGTCCGATGGTCTTGTAGTAGACGGAACAAGAGCGAATGTTGTAAACAACCAGGTAGTAGTTGTGACAAGAAAAGACAGCGGAACAAAGGTAACAGGACTTGATAACTTAAGCGAAGCAGAAAGCTTTGCACTTGCCGGCGGAAGCGTACCGGTAGGTAAGTATACAAGAACCGCACTTATGAATATGGGTGTTCTTCCGAAGGTGGATGATCCTTCAGCAATCACAACAGAAGAAGTATCAGAAGCACTTGGCGGACTTGAGATCAGCGAGCAGGACAACGTAAGCAAGGTTCTTTCCGCAGTAGTGGAAGGATCTTGTGAAGTTGGAACAACTTACTACTCTGATACATATGGATTCGAGGACGAACTCGATATTCTTCAGACAGTAGGGTATGATCTGACAGGAAATGTAATCTATCCGATCGCACGTGTAGTAAATGATGAGGCTGATGATGCACAGAACGCAGCAGCAGATGATTTCATCAAGTTTGTTCTGTCAGACAATGCAAAGAAAGTATTTGAGTCTTATTACTTCGATACAAATGTAGAATAAAGATAGTGTGATAGTAACGGATGTGTTACTATAGAAGCAGAGGGTTACTGTTCACTCCCGTGTCAATCACTTTGCTGATTGACACGGAGGATGCGTGTTTTGACTTGAATGCATCTCGCCCCATCGCCAAAGGCGATTTAAAATGGCGAGATGCGTTGCTGGTCGCACATCGTGTGAACAGTAACAGCAGAGGCTGCCAGAAATGAAAAGTTTCGGACAGCCTTTTTCTTATAGTTGTAAAGGAGAGTGAATGATAGAATGGATGAAATGATGGAAATCCTGAAGAATCTGGATTGGAGCCCATTATTTATTTCAATAAAAACAGGAATCGTAGCTACGATATTTTCCTTTTTTCTTGGAATCTATGCGGCACGCAAGGTTGTGAAGACAACTCCGGGGAAAAAGGCTATTATAGATGGAATACTGACCTTGCCAATGGTACTTCCGCCGACAGTGGCCGGCTTCTTTCTGTTACTGATCTTCAGCAGGAGAAGACCGTTTGGAATCTTTTTATTTGAAAATTTTGGAATCAAAGTAGTACAGACATGGCTTGGATGTATCATTGCTGCCACAGTAATTTCATTTCCGCTGATGTACAGAAATGCTCGTGCTGCTATGGAACAGATCGATGTGAATCTGATCTATGCAGGAAGGACACTCGGCATGTCAGATACAGAAATCTTCTGGAAAGTAGTGATCCCGACCGCAGGACCTGGAATCGCATCCGGAACGATTCTTACATTTGCCAGAGCACTCGGAGAATATGGAGCGACATCTATGCTTGCCGGAAATATTCCGGGAAAGACAGGAACAATCTCGCAGAAGATCGCAATGGTCATTCAGGACGGAGACTATATGACAGCGGGCGTGTGGGTTGCGATTGTCATGGTAATCGCATTCCTGGTGATCTTCCTGATGAATCTGATCTCGGGCAAGAAAATGAAGAATGTCAAGAGGTGGTAAGAGATGGCGATAGAAGTAAAGATTCAGAGAAAACTGAATACATTTGAGCTGAACATAGATTTTAAAAGTGATTCTAAACGAATCGGAATCCTCGGCGCATCCGGATGTGGAAAGAGCATGACATTAAAGAGTATTGCAGGGATTGAGCCGCCGGAGAGCGGATTGATCAAGATTGAAGGAAAAACAGTTTATGATAGCGAAAATAAAGTGAATTTAAAACCACAGAAGCGTAATATTGGCTATCTGTTTCAGAATTATGCACTTTTCCCTACAATGACGGTGGAAAAGAATATCGCCGCCGGATTAAAAGGGAAAAAGCAGGAGAATGCAAAGCGTGTGCGTGAGATGATTGAGAAATTTCAGCTGATAGGACTGGAAAAACGATTCCCGGCAGAGCTTTCCGGAGGCCAGCAGCAGAGGGTAGCCCTTGCGAGAATCATGGCTTATAAACCAGATGTGATTCTCTTAGATGAACCATTTTCAGCACTTGATATGTATCTGAAGGACCGTCTGCAGCAGGAATTACAGGAACTTCTCGAAGATTATGAGGGTACTGTGATCATGGTGTCTCACAGCAGAGATGAAGTGTACCGGTTCAGTGAAGAACTGCTGATCATCGACCAGGGGCAGATTGTGGCAGCAGGGAAGACGAAAGAATTGTTCCAGAATCCGCAGAGAAAAGAAGCGGCACGGCTGACTGGATGCAAGAATTTCACAAGAGCAGTTTATGTGGATGAGCATACCGCAGAATTGACAGACTGGGGGATTACGTTGCGTACAGAGCAAAGAAATATCCCAGAAAATATCAACTATATCGGTTATCGTGCACATGATTTTGTTCCGGTCTGGGGAGGATGTGGAAAGAATCAGATTCCGTTTGCGTTAGAGAGTAAAGCAGCACTGCCATTTGAAGATAATTATTACATCAAGCCGGCTAATGCAGAGGCAAATCCGTCTGTGATTTCCTGGTTTGTACAGAGAGAAAATCAGGAGAAGATCCGGGAAAAAGGAATGCCGGATGCGCTGGAGCTGGTGGAGGAAGAAGTGCTGTTCCTGGAATAGCATTTTCCCATATAGATGATTTTTGAGTGAACCGTTACGGTTTGAAAGAAATGTAAAAACTCCTTTTCAGGATATTTACATCAGGGAAAAACTAGTATATAATAAGCACGTTTTTCAAAAACACATCCCGTCCATTGGTTACGAAACAATTCTTGTGAACAGTAATCAACGGACGGGATGTGTTATGTATGTAGTCACTGATAAATACGGAAAAGGAGGAGCAAAATGAAATCAGTACAGAATGATATGACTGTTGGAAGTCCAATGAAGATGATCTTAAGTTTTACATTTCCAATCTTTCTGGGAAATGTTTTCCAGCAGTTTTATAATATGGCGGATGCTGTGATCGTAGGTAAGTTCGTTGGAACGAAAGCGCTTGCAGCAGTTGGAAGCACAGGAACAATCATGTTTCTGATCTATGGATTTGTAGTTGGAATGACAGCCGGATTTACTGTTCTCACAGCGCAGAAGTTTGGCGCAGGAGACATGCAGGGGATGCGGCGCACCGTTGCGGGGGCAGGAATCCTCTCATTCTTGATCGGATTGTTTCTTACGGTTACTTTTATGTTATTTATGAAACCGCTGTTACATCTGATGCACACGCCGTCTGATATCTTTGCAGATGCATATAAGTATATTATGATCGTCAGCGGAGGAATCCTGGCGCAGATGCTTTATAACTTGTTATCCAGTATTTTAAGAGCACTGGGAAACAGTAAGATTCCATTGTATTTCCTGATCATCAGTGCGTTGCTGAATATCGTGTTGGATCTGGTTTTAATCATTGTATTTCAGATGGGCGCACCGGGTGCGGCAATCGCGACGGTAGTAGCACAGGGCATATCAGGTGTACTCTGTCTTATTTATATTATGTGGAAGATTCCGCTTCTTCATCTGAAAAAGGAAGACTGGCATGTTGGCGGACAGATTTATGCGATCCAGTTAAAGATCGGACTTCCGATGGCATTGCAATATTCTATCACGGCAATTGGAACTATGATGGTTCAGTCTGCCCTGAATATTTTGGGATCTACGCTTGTGGCGGCATTTACTGCGGCAAGTAAGATTGAGCAGGTTGTGACACAGGCATATGTAGCGATGGGAACCACGATGGCAACTTACGGAGCACAGAATATCGGAGCCGGAAATGTACCGAGAATCCGTCAAGGTTTCAAGGCGTGTACGATTCTTGGTATCGGTTACTCTCTTGTAGCAGCAACATTTATCATGACAGTAGGAAAATACATGACCTATCTGTTTGTCTCAGAGGATGTGGATATTATCATGAGTTCTGTGGATATCTATCTGAAATGTATCGGACTTTTCTTCATTCCGCTTGCAATTGTGAATATCTACAGAAATGGAATCCAGGGACTCGGATACGGACTGCTGCCGATGATGGCCGGTGTTGCTGAACTGATCGGAAGAGGTGTGGTAGCATTGATTGCAGCGAAGGAAAGAAGTTATCTTGGAGTATGTCTGGCAAGCCCGGCAGCATGGGTGCTGGCAGGAGGCCTCCTGATCGCGATGTATTATTATATTATGAATGTTCATATGAAGAAGATGTTTGGGGATTATAATCAGAAGGTCTGATTATTTACAATGTGCATTGCATCGCGGCTCGCATTCAACCATTTGGATTTCTCAGTTTCAAAGCGTTCGAAAAGCCAGGCAATGGCTTCATCCATCCCCTCATCGGAGAGCGGAAATGTCTTCTGTTCTTTCTCTTCTTCCGGTGTATCTTCAAAGCACCACGGTTCTGGATAAATGAATACGGTGAAGGTTGTGCTGCTTTTTCCGTCATCTCCGCGAAAGAAATAGCGCATTCCGTGATGTGTACCTGAAAATGGTTCTTTCTTAAGTCCCCCGTAAGGAATCAGTTTTTTATCAATCATAGTAATACAATGTCCTTTCGAAAAAAGTAATTTGCTTTGTTATTGCGTTTTTGAAAAAAGGAAGCCAGAAGTCTGGCTTCCTTTTTATTATAGTGGAATGCGTTTTCTTCTGCAAGAAATGATTTATTCCATAGCTTTTTTGGCAAATTCAGTTGTGACAAGTTTTTCATAAGGAGCGCGTGAATCCAGTTCTCCGGCACTTTCCAGAATATCCTGAAGCAGCTCGAAACTTTCTTTTTCAAATATAAGATCTGCTTTCCAGGTGTCCTGTGTATAATAACGGTTTACAATCGCTGTGATGGTTTTAAGATTTGTTTCAGGAAATTGAGGGGCAATCACGGAAGCAATCTCCTCTGGCGTGTGAATCTGAACAAAGTCCATACCTTTTTGAAGCGCATTTGTAAAGGATTGGATAATCTCAGGATGTTTGTCGAGATAGCTCTTCTTTGCGCTGTAGGCAGTGTAAGGAACATAGCCGCTGTCAGTACCAAGTGAGGCTACAACATATCCTTTTCCTTCCATTTCCAAAGCGGTTGCACTTGGCTCAAACTCAACAGTAAAGTCTCCACTTCCCTCTGAAAATGCGGCAGCAGTGGAACCAAAATCAATTCCCTGGTTGATGTTGAGGTCTGTTTGTGGATCAATTCCATTTTTCTTTAAAATATATTCAAATACCATTTCCGGCATACCACCTTTTCTACCACCAAGAACATCTTTCCCCTTTAAATCAGTCCACTTAAAATCTTTCATCTCTTCTCTGGCAACAAGAAAATTACCGGCGCGCTGAGTCAGTTGGGCAAAGTTGATAACAGAATCGTTAGCACCTTCGTTATATGTGTAGATGGATGCTTCTGATCCCATGAATCCAATATCAGCTTCACCGGAGATGACAGCAGTCATTGTCTTGTCGGCTCCAAAACCAGTTACGAGAGTGAGTTCAATTCCCTCATCTTCAAAATATCCATTTTCAATGGCAACATACATAGGGGCATAGAAGATAGAATGGGCTACCTCGTTCAATGTCACAGAGACAGGAGCAGAACTGGTATCTGATTTGGTTGTGTTGGAGCCGGTTTCTGTTGTGTCGATTTTGGAATTTGCATCATTATCTTTGGAAGAATCAGAACCGCAGGCTGATAACAGTCCAACAGTCAGAGCAGAAGCGAGTATTACGGAAATCAATTTCTTTTTCATAAATCCTCCAGAGTGATATAAGATTCTCGTTTAAAATATGCAGGAAAAGAGAATATGTGTCAAATTCTACTCCAAAGGGGTGTTCATTTTGGAAAATATCCTTTATGCTTAGTGTAAACAGAAAGTAGGTGAAATGTATGGATCTTGTTAAAATTGGAAAATATATTGCAGGGAAACGGAAAGCCCTGGGAATGACGCAGAAACAGCTTGCAGAAAAATTAAATATGAGTGACAAATCAGTATCAAAATGGGAACGAGGCATTTGCTTACCTGATGTGTCGGTTTATATGGAACTATGTGAGATATTGGGAATCAGCATAAATGAATTTCTTGCAGGGGAGGATATTGACGCAGAAAATGTAGAAAAAAAGTCAGAAGACAACATTATACAAGTTACGAAAGACAGTAAAAAGAAACAGAAAAATTTAAAGAGCATTTTAGCAGTGGTAACGACATTTGCAGTAATCATGGTTCTGGTTTTAGGAGCAGTTTTCGTTCATAAGGTGATGCAGCCGAAGAATTATATTACAGCAGTTGACCGGACAAGTGCAGAAATGAAAACCGCAGAATTATTGTCGGGAGCAGATGGGGCATATCTTTTTAATTTTTATGCAAAAGAAGAGTATAAGACATTGACAATTTATTTGTCAGAGTATCAGGCGGGATGCCGCAGAGGATCACCCCGGAGCTTTGCGCAATGCTCAAAAAGTACCATCCCG